>Ga0247772_1000026_pt1 | contig 121814 bp, 117 predicted proteins | sample UWRJL151409C6_FD_179945 | JGI IMG/M metagenome (GOLD analysis project Ga0247772, IMG submission 179945) | Plant litter microbial communities from Arlington Agricultural Research Station in Wisconsin, United States - UWRJ-L151-409C-6 | ecosystem: Environmental > Terrestrial > Plant litter >...
CTTCCCCCCTCGCCCACGCGGGCGAACCCGCGCTGGACGACTCTGGCGACAGTGAACACGAGAGCGACGACGACGAACCGCTCGACGACGGCGAGGTCGCCGAGCCCGCTTCGGGCGCGCCCCTGCCCCACCCGCTCGACGGCTGGTCGGACGAGCGCGTCGAGCGCGCGGTTACGAGCGATCTCGCGTCCCTCGGCCCGATGTCGGTCGGCACCCCCAACGCGGGCGGCCTGGTGAACGGCGTGCAGGCCGTTGCTTCGCCGCTGTATTCGTTGGTCAGCCCCGGCTCGGCCTGGGGTACGCAAGAGACCATCGATTACTTGAACGTCGCCGTGCAAGCCGTTCACGATCAGTTCCCCGACACGCCCGCTTTGGCGTTGGGGGACATCGGCGCCCGACGCGGCGGGCCACTCCGCCCGCACATCAGCCACCAAGCGGGCCGTGATCTCGATATCAGCTTCTATTATAGAGACGGCACGCGCTGGTACGCGCGCGGCACGCGAGACAATCTGGATTTCCCGCGGCTATGGGCGTTCGTGCGCGCGCTGATCGAAAAGACCGACATCGATCTGATCTTGCTCGATCATGGCTTGCAGGAGCCGCTCAAGGAGTACGCCCTGACCATCGGTGAGGATCCGGCCTGGATTTCGCAGATCTTTCAAGGCAAGGGCGCGCTGCGAGCGATCATCCGTCATGCGCCGGGGCACGCCACGCACCTGCACTTGCGTTTCTGGAACCCGCTCGCGCAAGAAACCGCGCGGCGCTGTTACAGCGCGCTGGCCCGCCACCAGCTAGTCCGCGCTCCCGTGCAATACACCACGCACAAGGTCAAAAAGAACGAGACTTTGGGCATGATTGCCAAAAAATACGGCAGCACCGTGCGCGCCATCCGCGACGCCAATGGCCTGCACTCGAACTTGATCCACGAGCAAGCGGTGTATCGTATTCCGCTCAGCGGCAGCGGCGTGCGCATCCCGCACACCGCTCGCGTGCGCATCCCCGCGCGGCGCCTACCGCCCGCTCGTCACGACGCGGCCGAATCCACGCGCTCGCTGTCAACGCGCGAACAAGAATAGCCGTCCCGCGCTATCCTGCAGTTCGCAAGCGAGCCCGCGATCGGCCGCATTGGCCGCCCAATCGAGCGAGCCGGGCAACAGCGGCTCGATCGGCTTCACGCGCACTTGCAGCCCGCCACCGCCGGCTTGCTGATTGATGGTCTCGCACAGGTTGTTCGCGACCTCACTCATCGCCCCCACGATGTCGTCGCTGGGCGTGGCGAGCGCGCGCTGCGCTTCGATCTCGTGTTCGGGCAGCGACATCAGCGCTCCGCCGAGCGCGATCGCGGCCGCACGATCGGCAACGATCGCGCCCACATCGTGGCCTTCTTCGTCGATCAAGCGCGAGACCCAGCACGGACCCAGCTCGCTCGGTGAGAACGTTACCGGGCGTTTTTCGCGCACGCTGGCCTGATCCCCGATCAGCGCGTGCAAGCTCTCGTTGATCGCGGCGACCGAGGGCAGGCGCAACCCGGTCGGTGGCTGTGAAGGCTCGCCCGAAACGCGCGTCGCATTTGGCGCGGGCGGCGGCGGGGCTGCTGCGATGGGCTGGGCCGCGTCCGAAGCCTTGGGCATGACGAAGGAAGGCGTGGGGGGGATCGAGAGCACGTCACGACCGCGCCCGGTGGCCCACTGCGCTTCCAAGCGTTGCACGCGCTCACGCAGTCGTTCGTGCGAGGCGCGCAGCACGAGCAACTCGGCTCGCAGCTCGGCCACTTCACCGGCGTGGCTGCTCCCTGGCGGCATCGAGCTCGGACGATTGGCCTCGCGTCGCGGGCCGAGTTCACCGGGCACCCACTCGCCATCCACCGCGTCGAACGCGCGTTCTTCATCGGCGCGTGCCGTACGCATCAGCTGCCCGGCGGCAGCGGCCAGCGCGGGGTTGTCGCCGGAGCGCTTCAGGTGCTGAAGCACCGCATCGGCGCCTTCCAGCCGTTGCACACGCGGCTGGAACACGTTGCGGTCCACGGGCACGAGCTTGACCAGCTCCAGCACCCAGGTGCCGCGCCGGCACAAGAGCCGCGCCGGAGTGGCAGTCGTCAATAAGTCGCCAGCGATGGACATCCAGTCGCGAGGAACGGCCGGACCCGCCCGAACTTAAGCGAAAACGCTGCTAACGCTTGGCGCCCTCGAGCTTGTGCTCGAGCAGGGCGTACAACACCGCTGCCGCGGTATACAGCCGATTTTCGGCCTGGTCGAAGATAACCGAGCGCGGACCGTCCGCGACCTCGGCCGACACCTCTTCGCCGCGGTGCGCCGGCAGGCAGTGCAGCAAAATCGCGTCGGACTTTGCGGTCGCGAACGTCTTTTCCTCGATTTGATAGGGGCTGAGCGCCTGCTGACGAGCCGCCTTTTGGTCTTCCGAATCGCCCATCGACAGCCAAACGTCCGTGTACAGCGCGTCGGCGTCACTGGCGGCCTCCGCGGGATCCTCGGTGACCAGGATCTCGCTGCCGCTTTTCTTGGCGACGCTGCGTGCGGCTTCCACCAGCGCTTCCGGCATTTGATAGCCTTTGGGCGCGGCGATCGCGAAGTTCGTGCCCATCAGTGCGCAGGCTTCCATCAAACTGACGGCTACGTTGTTGCCGTCACCGATATAGGCGATCTTGCACTTATCGAGCGGGCCGCGCTGTTCAGCCAAGGTCATCAAATCAGCCAGGCTTTGGCACGGGTGGTGGCCGTCCGTGAGCGCGTTAATCACCGGGATCGACGCGGCTGCCGCGAAGCGCTCGACGTCTTCGTCCTTGAAGGTGCGGATCACGAACGCGCGCACGAAGCGACTGAGCACACGCGCCGTGTCTTCGATCGTCTCGCCGCGGCCGAGTTGCATGTCACTCGGGCCCAGGCTGATTGCCTGCCCACCGAGCCGGCCGATCGCGGTCTCGAAAGAGACGCGTGTGCGGGTGGACGGCTTGCTGAAGTACAAGGCCACTGAGTCGTTCTGCAGAGCCGTGCACCGTTGAAAGGGCTTGGCTTTGAACTTGACCGAGCGGGCCAACAAATATTTGAAGTCGGCCCGACTGAGATCCGACGTCTTGAGAAGGTCCTTCATGGGAGCTACCGGTCGCCGGGTTATAGTCCGTCGCCCTCGGCATGTCCTTGTTTTTCATGCTGATTGGAGCGATTCGCCCGGCAGCGGTGGCGCGCGCCTTGGGCTGGTGGCTGTTCGGCTGAGCTGCTAGCTTCCGCCCCCATGGCGAACCCCACAGCGACACTTTCCACCTCGCTCGGTGACGTGGAAATCGAAATCTACAGTGACAAGATGCCGCTCACGGCAGCGAACTTCATCAAGCTGTCAAAAGCGGGCTTCTACGACGGCTTGCATTTTCACCGTGTCATCAACGGCTTCATGATCCAATTCGGCTGTCCGCACAGCAAAGATCCCAAGAGCGCGCGCGCTGGCACCGGCAATGGCCCGGAAGGCACGATCAAAGACGAGCACCCCGCGGACGCCAAGCTCTCGAACGAACCCGGCACCTTGTCGATGGCGAATACCGGTCGCCCCGACAGCGGCAGCTGCCAGTTCTTCATCAACACGGTGCACAACAGTTACTTGGATTGGTTCACGCCTGGAGCTTCCAAGCATCCCGTGTTCGCCAAGGTGATCAAAGGGCTGGATATCGTGAAAAAGATCGAGACCACGCCCACGGCTGCGGGGGACCGCCCGGTGACTCCGGTGCAAATGGTCAAAGTTACCGTTCACGACTAAATTGCGTTGATTTCGAGCGCGGCGGCGCGCGCGGGGTTGCGCGCTGCCGATCAGCAGGCACAATTTCGTACCAGTTGGGGGCAACCCGCCGCGCCTAAACCCCGTGCCACGAGCGATCTCCGAAAAAGATTGCGCTGAACCCTTGAGCCCGGGGCCCGAGTCTGTAAACATTTCAAGATCTAATGTGAATACCGCGCCCAACGCCCCTTTCCCGCGCCCCGTGGCCGGGGAAATTTCCCAAGGGCACGTGCTTGGGAGATACGAGCTGCTGCTGCCGTTGGCGACCGGCGGCATGGCGATGGTGTGGGCAGCGCGGGTAAAGGGTACGCGCGGCTTCCAAAAGATCGTCGCGGTCAAGACCATGCTCTCCAAGCTGAGCGAAGACGCTCAGTTCGAGCAGATGTTCTTGGACGAGGCCTCGCTGGCTTCGCAGATCAGGCACCCCAACGTGGTGGAGATCTCGGACCTCGGCGAGCAAGACGGCGTGCTCTATCTCGCGATGGAGTGGATTGACGGCGTTCCGCTCAACCAATTGATGAAGACGGCGAAGCCCCTCGGCGGCGTACCGCTGCCGATCGCCGTGCGCATCGTGATGAACGCCTGCGCGGGTCTGCATGCCGCCCACGAGCTGCGCGATCCCAAAGGCCAGCTGTACGGGCTGGTCCACCGCGATGTCTCGCCCCAAAATATCTTAGTCACTTACGACGGCGTATCGAAAGTAGTCGACTTCGGCGTGGCCAAGGCCACCGCGATGGGCGGGAGCGCGACCGTGGCCGGTCAGCTCAAGGGCAAAGTCAGCTACATGGCGCCCGAACAAGTGCGCGGTGAAGCGATCGACCGGCGTGTCGATGTATTCGCGATGGGCATCGTGCTGTACTCGCTCACCACCGGCAAGCATCCCTTTCGTCGCGAAAGCGAGGCGGCCACCATGTACACCATCGCATCGGACGATGCCGTGGTTTCGCCCAGCAAATTCCTGCCGAATTATCCGCCGCGCTTGGAGGCAGTGGTGCTCAAGGCGCTCGCCAAAGACGCCAAAGACCGCTTCGCCACCGCCAGCGAATTTCAGCGCGCGTTAGACGCCACCGAGCGCGCCAACACGGACGAAGACATCGGCGCTTTCATCCGCCAGCTGTTCGGGCATCGCCGCGAAGAGAGCCGTGCTGCCTTGGCCGACGCTCTGGCCCTGGCCGACAAGAGCGGCTCGCTCTCTCGTCCGGACGCCGCGCTCAAGCCGTTGACCCAATCGCAGCGTCGCTCGCTGTCCGACATTGGCGTAGACCCCGCCTCTTTGGGCGACGAAAGCAAGACCTTCGGCATCTTGGGCGCCGCGCAAGCTGCGCCCGTCGCTGTCCCCGCCCGTAAGCGCACACTGCTCGTGCTGTCGCTGGGCGGAGCGCTGCTACTCGCGGCGGCGGTCGCGTTTGCGTTGTCCCAGTCGAAGGCACCTGAAGCAGCTAAGCCCGCGCCCGTGAATGCGAGCGTCAAGCCCGCGCCCTTGACGCCCGCCGAGCCAAGCCCGCCCCAAACCGGCAGACGCGTTGCACCGATCGAAAGCGCCGTCGTGCCGAGCGAAGCATCGAGCACGCCCACGCGCGTGCCCCCGCCCCTCGCGGTTCGAGCGCCGCTCGTCACGCCGAAGGCGCAAACCGCGCCCCCGCCCGCTTCTTCCGCGAAACCGAAGCCTCCCACATCCAAATGGCGCGTAGACCCGGGGTTTTGAGCGACCCTCGCTGCGCCGCGCGAACGGACTAAAAGCGGCCCGCCAAAGACACGCCGGCCACGCTGTTTGGGGCACTGGGTACGAGACCCAGGCCGGCGGTCGCAGGCGGCGCATGCTTGCGCTGCAGTATGAGCAGCGTCACGGCGGTACCCACGCACGCCACACCCACCCCGAGCGCGACTTGCGAGGTCACGTTGTACAGCTTGAGGTTCGAATAGTCTCCCGCTGCGGAGCTCGGACAAGCGTCGTGGTTCGGGCCGCACTGATCTTCGAGCTTGTGCAACGTGCTCTGGCGCATGCTGAACAGCACGCCCGCACCGATCAAACTGGCGATGCCCACGCCGCCGACCACGTACGGGACCACGCGCGGATTGCCCTTATCGGCGGCGCTGTTGGTCGAGGCCGCAGCGACGCTGGGTCGCGCTTCTTGTGGCTCTGGAGTGAGCGAGACATCTACGCTCTTCTGCTCGTTCTCGGCAATCGTCACCGTTTGACTGAAGGGCAGCGCGCCGGGCGCCTTGGCGGAAATGGTGTGCGGGCCAGGGTCGAGCGGCACGGGTACGCCCACCGAGCTTGCGCCGAGCGCCACCCCATCCAGCTGGATCTCGGCGGCCTCGGCCCCCGTACCGCGCTGAATCACTAGCTTCGGGATACTCGCCTGGAGGCGTGTCACGGCCACGGTCACTTCGGCCTTGAAGTCTTCACCGACGCCATCGGCGTCCGCGAAGGCCAGCTGGTAGCCGCCCAGAGCGGTCACCAAACGACCAAGCTTCTCTTCACACGTAGCAATGTGAAAGCGCACCTGCGGGGTCATGCGCACTTGGCCCACGTCGCGAAATTGCTCGAGCGCGGTGCTGTAGTTACCCGCTTGCTCGAGCTCGATCGCGCGTTGAAACTGCACACGCGCCTTGGACAGCTCTTTCTTGTCTTGCGCTGCCGCTGGCCGCGCGCACAGGCCGACCGACAGCGCCGGAAGCGCCAGCAGCGACCCGCGCAGACACGCCACGATCACCTGCCGACGGACGAACATCGAGCCGAACTGACGGACCATACGGCCTTTCATCATACATCCACCGGGACGCGCAATCGAGGCTTCTTGCCGACGCGCCGGTAAAATCCGAGTCTATTTTCAGCAATCCACCTACAGCGCCTTACGCCGAGCACCGGTCAGTGCCATCTTCCGCAGCGCTTGGCCGACGATCGAAAAATACCCGAAGGACGCATGGGGCGCCTCGTTCGCCTCGCTGGCTTGGGCGCCCGAACCAGTGCAAGCCTGCTCTTCTCCAAGACCGGCGAAAGCGCCGCCGAGCGCGCCGCGGAGGTGCTCGGCACCCTGCGCGGCGTGGCGGCCAAGGTCGGGCAGATGGCAAGCTATGTCGACGGCATCGTGCCCGAGGGCCAACGCGAAGCGTACGAGCTTGCGCTCCGCAAGCTCCGCGATCAAGCGCCGACCTCGAGCGGCGCGGAGATCCGAGCGCTGGTCGAGCGCGAGCTCGGCTCGCCTATCTCCGACCTCTTCGTCGACTGGGAAAACGAGCCGGTGGCCAGCGCATCGATTGGCCAGGTACACCGCGCGCACTTGGCGGACGGCCGCGTGGTCGCGGTCAAAGTGCAGCATCCGGGCATCGCCAAAGCGGTCGAGAGCGATCTCGAGAACGTCGGCATGCTCGAGTCGATGGTCGGTACGCTCGTCGGCAAAGGCGTCAATTCGCGCGGCATCCTGAACGAGGTCAAGACGCGCTTCCGCGAAGAGCTCGATTATCGCTTGGAAGCAAGGCGACAGACCGAGTTCGCTCAGATTTTTCGCGGCGATCCTCAGATCCGCGTGCCGCAGGTGATCGCCGAGCGCTCCAGCTCGAGCGTTCTGACGAGTGAGTTCGTGACTGGTGTCAGCTTGGACGAAGCGGCGAAGTGCAGCGAGGCCGAGCGTCGAGCCTATGCCGAGGCCCTGTGGCGCTTCGTATTCAAAGGCAACCTCGTGGGCGGCATGTTCAACGCCGACCCACACCCCGGCAACTACGTCTTTCAACCCGAAGGTCGGATCGCGTTCCTCGATTTCGGCTGCGTGCAGCCGATCCACGGCGGTCGGCTGGGCCCTGCCCGTGCGCTACACCGGGCCGCCTGCGCGCGGGACGAGGCGGGTTTCGCCCAACAGGTCCGGGTGATCATGGAAACGCGAGGCGGGCTGTACGAAGACTTGGCGATTGCCTACTCGCGCCGCTGCTTCGAGCCGCTATTTTCCTCACCCTACCGGGTCACACGCGAATTCGTGCGCCAGCTGGTGGTCGAGATTGGCGACATGAAACAGGTCATGTTCAAAAAGGGTGGCAATTTCGTGCCGCTACCCGAGGGCATGGTGTTCATGAATCGCCTGCAGTTCGGCTTCTATTCCGTGCTCGCACGCCTCGACGTCGAGGTGGATTACGCCGCCGTCGAGCGCGCGTTCATGGCCGGCGTCACGCCGGAGGCACACAGCGCCTGAAGCCGTGTGCCACGACGAGACAGCGTGCGCGTCCACGCCGAAAGTTCGCTCGCAGTTGGAACCGGTCCCATCAACAACCGGTTGCACCAGGCCGGCCGCCGATGCCAGAATACGGAACTAGTTCCATACCCGGCCCCGCTGCGCCAAGGACCTCGGCTACAATGAAGTACGGTTACTTCGACGACCAGACCCGCGAGTACGTGATCACCAATCCACGCACGCCGGTCAAATGGATCAACTACGTTGGTACGCTCCGCTTCGGTGGCTTCGTCGACCACACGGGCGGCCTTCTGTTGTGCAAGGGCGATCCCGCGCTGAACCGGATCACCAAGTACATCCCGCAGCTGCCTGGGTCACAGTTCAAGGGTCAGACCCTCTACTTACGTAAGCGCTCGAGCCAGGGCTCGCAGATCTTCTCGCCCTTGTTCGTGCCCACGCTCGATGCCTACGACCGCTACGAGTGTCGCGTTGGTCTCGGCTATAGCCACTTCCGCACGGAGTTCCACGGCATCAAGACCGAGATCCGCGTGTTCGTCCCCAACGATGAAGCGATCTTGGTGCAAGAGATCAGCGTCACGAACTTGGGCCGCGAGCCCGTCGAGCTCGACGCGATCCCGCTGATCGAATACACGCATTTCGACGCGCTCAAGCAATTCATGAACGCGGATTGGGTACCGCAAACCATGATGAGCGAGGCGCACGAAGACGGCGAGGGCCGCAAGATCCTCTCGCAATTCGCGTTCATGAATCGCGACCAGCGCCAGACGTATTTCACTGCCGACGTGCCCGTCAGCTCCTTCGAGACCGATCGTCGCGTGTTCCTGGGTGACAACGAATACGGCACATTTCAGCGGCCAAAGAGCCTCGAAAGTAAGGAGCTCTCGAATTCCCTGGCCCTGCGCGGGGACAACATCGGCGCGCTGATGTTGCCGCTCGGAACGCTCGCCCCGGGGGAGACCAAGCGTTTCGTCACCTTGCTCACGCAGCAAGAGGGCACCCGCACGGAGAGCCTGGCGCTCGCCCGCGCCGTGTTCGAAAAGTATCGCAACCCCGAAGCGGTGGCCGCCGCCAGCGCGGCGATGGCCGTCGAATGGGACCGCTATCTCGGTCGCGTTCAGGTGAACACGCCGGACGCGAGCATGAACAGCATGCTGAACGTCCACAATCCGCGGCAGTGCTACATGACCAAGAACTGGTCGCGCGATCTGTCCCTGTATCAGCTGGGCTTCGGTGGCCGCGGCATGGGCTTCCGCGATAGCTCCCAAGACGTCATGGGCGTGATGAGCGCCATGCCGGGCGAAGCGCGCGAGCTGATCGAGAAGCTCTTGAGCGTGATGAAGAGCAACGGCTCGGCGATGCACCAGTTCTATGCCTCGACCATGGTCGCCAACGAGGGCGATTCGCGCGAGTACGAAGATCGCCCCAAGTTCTACGGTGACGACCACCTGTGGATCGTGTTCGCGGTTTCTGCGTACCTGAAAGAAACCGGCGATCTCCGCTTCCTCGACCGCGTTTTGCCCTACTACGAGAAGGACAAACACGGCGCGCCGCGCGAGCAAGGCACGGTGCTGAATCACCTGGAGCGCGCGGTCGAGTTCACCAAGACCAACGTCGGCCGCCATGGTCTCCCCTTGCTCGGCTTTGCGGACTGGAACGACACCGTCAACCTGAAGACCGGTGCCGAGTCGCTGTTCGTCGCCAACCAATACGGCAAGGCCCTGCTCGATTTGATCGAACTGTGTGAGTTCCGCGGCAACCACGCGCAAGCCGATCGCTACCGCGCGGACTACGAACACATGCGCGGGCTGGTCAACGAGTACGCTTGGGACGGCGAGTGGTACGTGCGCTACTTCGATCACGATGGCTCCCCCATCGGTTCGAAGAAGAACGCGCAAGGTCAGATCTGGACCAACGGTCAGAGCTGGCCCGTGATCTCCGGCTTCGCCCCGCGTGATCGCGCCGAGCGCGCGCTCGAGTCCGTGAATCGCCTCCTCAACACCCCGAACGGCATCAAACTCAGCGCCCCCGGCTACGACGGCTTCGATCCCGCCAAAGGCGGAGTCACAACCTACCCGCCGGGAGCCAAGGAAAATGGCGGCATCTTCCTGCACGCCAACCCCTGGGTGATGATCGCCGAAACCATCGTCGGCAACGGCGATCGCGCGTTCGAGTACTACAACCAGATCAACCCCGCCGCGAAGAACGACGTCATCGACACCTACGAGTGCGAGCCGTACGTGTACGCGCAAAACATCCTGGGCAACGAGCACCCGCTGTTCGGCCTGGCCCGCAACAGCTGGCTCTCCGGTACCGCCTCTTGGACCTACCAAGTGGGCACGAAGCACATCTTGGGCATCATGCCCAACTACGGGGGGCTCGAGATCAACCCCTGCATCCCCAAAGCCTGGGACGGTTTCAGCGTTCGCCGCCAATTCCGCGGCTCAGAGTACCTGATCGAAGTCACGAACCCCGAGCACGTCTCGAAAGGCGTGCGCAAGCTGGTCGTCGACGGCGTAGAAATCGCGGGCAACCTGATCCCCGCCTTCGATGACGAAAAGCAGCACACCGTTCAAGTCATCCTAGGCGCGGTCGCCGCGGTCGACGAAGAAGCTGCCCAATAACTCTGGGGAGTGATTGGGTGGGTGGTCACGCGCCACGTCGAAGGCCGTCGCAGCCTTCGGCGTCGCGCCGCGACCGATCCTGAAGCAACCGAGCGGCGCTCGCTACGGGCAGATGGCCTCGGGCACGCCGTGCGCGCCAGCATCTAGCCAACCGAGGATCAGCTCTGCCTCTCGCGCCGAAAGCGTCCCTGCCGCCGGCATGGCGCCGGTCTTGACCGCTTGAACGGTTGCGTCCGCGTAGATCTGCAGATCTTCGAGGGTCAGGAGCGGCATGGGGGCGCCATCGATCGGCGGATCGATGTGACAGTTCCGGCACACGCTGTAGGCCGCGTACACATCACAGGGGATCATCTCCTCCCTGACCGGCTCACCTCCGCCCCCCGCAGAGCCACCATTGCTGGTTCCGCCGCTCGCGACGCCTCTGCCCGCTTCTGCAACGGGATGTGCGCCACCCTTGCCGCCCTCGGCATGCGGTTCACCCGCGCTGCCGCCCTCGCCGATTTCAATCGCGCCCGCTTCGCTACTGGCGTCGCCGCCGTGGGCGGTCGCTCCGCCATTGCCCGTGCCCGCCGAGTTCACTCGCCCACCAGCCCCGGCTGCCAGCAAAGTGCCCGCCACACCACCGTCCGCGGCGCCTCCGTTACCTGCGCTCGCGTCTTCACAGGCCGCAAGCAAAGACAGCAGCCCTCCCAGGTAGAACGCGCGGGCAAGCCTGAAGCTGCAAGTCATTTGCGTTTGCAATAGCGGAGTGGTGTCGATGCTGCCAATGGTTCGTTGCAAAAAATTGACACCGTTCGTGGGCTTGCACCTCGATGCCAGCCTGAAACCTTGCCGATACCGCGGGCTGGCACCGCTCACTTGCCGGTGTTAATGCTCGCGCCTTGTCCGAAGTCAGCGAAGAGCTCGATTGCCTGACCTGTTCGGCCTGCTGCCGCGGACACGCGGGCGTAATCCCGGTCAGCGCGGAAGATCTGGTGCGTTTTCGCCGAGCCGGGCGACCAGAGTTGGCCGAACAGATTGTGCCCGGCCACTTTGGCGACGAAGCGATGGCGACACGCGCTGACGGCGCGTGCGTGCATCTCGGGCGCCCGGGGCTGCCCCACCATTGCTCGATCTACGACGTGCGCCCCAACATCTGCGGCGAGTTCGAGCGCGGCAGCTGGCAGTGCTTGGAAGCGCGCCGCTACGCCGCGCGCGCGCGCTGAGTCTTCAATCCGCCCGCAAAGCAGGCCGCTCGCCTGACAGCTCGCGCTCGGGAAAACCCAAAAACGCCAAGAACTCGCGCGCCCCCTGCAACCTGCGGCCGAGCAACGCACGGTGCCGCTGAGCTCGATTCCATCGGCTAATTCGAGCCAAATACTCACGATGCTCCGCCCAGCGCGCCTCATCCGCGGAGCGAAGCGCGTGCGGATCATTGTCTCCGTCGCGCGCATGATCGCAATCCGTACCAGCCAGCAAGCGCAGCCTGCGGATCCCACCACGCCGACCGAAACTCGCGGCGAACGGATACACTCGACAATTGCCCGGGCGCGCAGAATACACGCCGCAGCGCTGATCCGCGCCGAGGAAGACGCACCCCCCAGCGCGTTGCGCGAGCGCCATCAGCGCATGCCCACTCTCGTGATCGAGCAGCACGAGGCTGCCCGGTTCACCAATCAGATCGACCTCACGCGTAGGCAGCCAAGCCACGAACTGTGAAGCAGCCCGACCCGTAGCATCGACCAAGCGCCGCAGATCGGCGTGCGTCAGCGGAACGCGCAAATCGCGACAGCAATTGCCGCAGCTCGTGCAGCGAAACCGCAGGTGGCCGAGGCCGCTCGCCATGCCCCGAGCCTGCCCCAGTTCCCCCAACCGTGCAGCAGCGGCCACAAAACCCACACAAACTCCGACAAATCACCTGGTTGCGGTGGCGCCCGTTTCTGGCTGAAAATGCATGCCGAAATGCTTTCCGCGGAGGCACGGGGACCGGCGTATCGAATCGTCAGCGAACGGCTGGTGATCCGCTGTTGGGAGCCGAGCGACGCCGCGTCCCTCAAGCTCGCCGTCGATGGCAGCTTGCCCCACTTGCGCCCCTGGGTACCCTGGGCCGCCGCCGAACCAACCCCCATCGATCAAAAGATCGCCTGGCTGCGCAAATGTCGCGGCGAGTTCGATCTCGGGCTCGACTACACCTACGGCGTGTTCACCAAAGACGAATCAGAAGTGATCGGCGGAGCCGGCCTGCACCTCCGGCAAGGCCTGAACACGCGCGAAATCGGCTATTGGGTGGCCAGCTCCCACTGCCGCAAGGGCTACGCAACCGAAGTCACGCGCGCCTTGCTGCGCGTCGGCTTCGAAGTCGACGCCGCCAGCCGCATCGAACTGCGCGTCTGGACCGAGAACCGCCACAGCCGCAAAATCCCCGAAGCCCTCGGCTTCGTGAGCGAAGGCACCCTGCGCGGCATCGCCCGCGATGCCGAAGGCCGCCCCTGCGACGTCAACATCTTCGCCCTGCTCCGCGACGACTACGAGTGCGGCCCCATCCCGAACCTCCCCCTGCGCGCCCTCGACATCTCCGGCCACGACCTACTCTGACGCCCGAGCCGCACCAAAACTCCGACAAAGCGGGCCAATTGCCCGCTTCCCGAGCCAATCGACGCAAATCGGCAAAATCATTCAGATCAGGGTTGTCGAACCCGAGTTCGCAGATTATGTTCCGCCGCCCTTAACGTCCGTCCCCATCGTCTAGCCCGGCCCAGGACACGGCCCTTTCAAGGCTGTAACAGGGGTTCGAATCCCCTTGGGGACGCAAAGGTTTCGCTGACTTAGCGAGTAAGTGATCGATTCGGTGTAACGATTCTCCCGGCAGGGTGGGAAATGGGCCTCCCACTCTGCCGATGAACAACCGAGCCATCCGAATGTAGCCGTCGGTCGTGTCGTACTTCTCGTGACCGGCCGCTTCCTGGATCTGCGGCCCATAGTCCTCGCGCAACGCGCGCCAGGTGATGCCCGTGGCGCGCAGGTCGTAGAGCCGGATCTGCTTGTGCGTCTTCGAGTCGATGAAGAGCTCGGGGCGCGTGATGCCGGCGCGCGCGAGGTGTCGGCGGAACGTCTCGGCCCAATCCTCGTCCGGCGGCATCGAGGCGACGATCCTGCCCTTCCCACCGGACTCGGCTTTCAGCACATCGAGCAGTGGCCGCAGCGCGAGCTCGATCGGAATGAACCGAACGCCGGCCCGGGTCTTCGGCCCCTTCACCTTGGCGCGCGGGCTGTCCCACGCCTTCGTGACGTGGACCGTGCCGCGCTCGAGGCTCACGTCCGACCACTCGAGCACGCGGAGCTCGCTCGGGCGCAGGTAGAGGTAGGTCAGCAGCGCGTAAAGCCGGCGCCAGCGCAGCGGGACCTCGGCGCATGCGAGCAGCTGCACCATCTCGTCGGGGTACAGCCACTGCTTCTCTTTCTTGTCGCCGCGGTCCGGCCCCTCGACGCCCGAGCACGGATTGTCACGCCGCACGCGGAGCCCGTTCGGCGACTTGGCCGAGCACGTCACCTTGCACGCTCGCGTGAAGAATCCCCACACGTTCGCGGCCGTCTTCCACGAGAGCTTGTCGGCCACGATCTTCGCGTCGAGCTCGCGCACGAGCTGTTCGCAGTCTTCGCGCGTCCAGTCCGCCGGCTTCTTGTCGCCGAGCACGGGAGCGATGTGCGCATTGTACATCGAGCGGACGCTGGCTTGCCCCTTGGCTTCGCGATGAGCGAAGTAGGCTTCCCACCAGAGCGCGCCGCCGGTGAGCTCGCCTTTGCGCTCGGGGCGCTTCAATCCAAGCTCGATGGCTTGGCGTGCGTAGACCGCGGTTTTCTCGCGCGCCATGGCCTCGCTCGTGCCCTTCTTGAAGGCCTTGAGCCGCTTGCGCGTACCATCGGCGAGCGTGATCACCGGCTGCCAGAGGCCAACCTTCGTTTTGACGATCGTGCCGGTGGGCGGCTTCGTTTCCTTGCGGTCGGTCATTGGTAGGAAGTCCTCGAGCACCGAATCAGCACGTCGTAAGGGGTAATTCTTTCTTCGTCGACGCGACTAAAATACCCGTGGCTGTCGAGCAGCTCGCGCGCCGCCTCCGTCCCGAGCTTCTTCGCGATCTTTGGTCCGAGGAATAACTCCCGAAGCGGGAGCCGCCCGCTCGGGTCGCCAAGGAATATGTGAGGCGTGACACCGTAACGCGACGCTCGAAAGCCCGTCGGCGCTACGCTGTCCGCGAAGCCGTGTTGAACAACGGCGCGCCACTCCCCTTCCTCTTTGAAGCCGGGATTTTTGAAGTAGGGCAGAACTAGCTCTAGCGCCTCACAGAACGCTTTTGCTGAGGTATAGAGCTCACGGCCCGCTTCGCGGATCGGCTTCAAAGCTGGGGCAAGGATTCGATCTATAGCTGCCCTTTGTTTGGCTTCATCATAGACCACTGGCCGGAATTGAACGCTGGCGCCTTCGCGGGGTAACGGATGGGCCGAATCGAAACCGACGGCATACCCCAGGCCGTCCCCGGCGTACGCTCTCCATTGGCTCAGCACGTCGGGATTCGCGCTGAACGAAGCGACAAACATTTGCGTCGCCACGAACTGCCTGCCGCCCAACACCACGTCTCGGGCAGTGCTCAGAGTGAAGTGGCTCGAGAGCACGTCGAGCGCCACCTCCCGACCGTAGCTGAGTTCCTGCGAATCATTGAGGAACCGTGAATCGGTCGCCCAGACCTGCTTCGCCTTGAGGATTCCTAGCAGGCCACTCGTGTCAGTGTAGTGATAGAGCGTATCGACACGCTTCTCGCTTTCGAGCACGAGGCGAAGCTCGTCCTTGGCGACAGCAATGCACTCCGCCGCAAGCAGGTTGTTTTTGTCAGCCATTCGCTTCCTCGCTTTCCGTGAGCACATTCGCAACCTGCACGCGCACCGCGTACGCCTGACGCCGAAGGGTGCCAACTTCGACGACGGGCGCATTGCCGGCGAGCGCGTCGAGCTCTGCCGCGGCCGCGCGGAATTGCTCGGCCAGTGTCGTGATTTCGGTGACCGCTTCGGCTTTGGGGAAGTGCATCACTCAGCCCTCCCCTTCTCGCCCAGCCGCTCACAGAGCTCCGCCATGCGCTCGAGACGTTGTGCTACGGCGAACAGGCTGTTGCTTGCGTCGTACGTGCTGTTCACCCTGTCGGAGTGGAGCGCGAACGACACGACCCGCAATTCCTCAGCGGCATGATGCAGCGTCGACGTGGCGAGCTCCAGCGGCACGTTCTTCCCGCGCTGATGGTAGCTTCCAACAAGGTCGTGCAGCTGCTCGGCCGTCAGCGTAACGTCTCGGTCAGCCATTGGCGGCCCCGCTTTCCCCTGCAATCGTCGCAAGGATCCCGCTGCACTCTTGCGCCAATTGGAGCCGCTCACGAATGCCCGCAACGATGTAAGCGAGGTTGCCGCGGTCCTGGTCCTTGTCGAGAATCTGCTCGACGACTTCGAGCTCCAGGCAGGCATGAGCGATCGAGTGCTCCATGATCGTCGCTGCGTCGGGCTTGCTGCAATTCACGCCGAGGGCTCTGATCGTGCACTCCGCAAGGCAAGCGACGTTCATTTTCCTTGCTTGTTCGGGACTTACGGATGAGGCGCTCACGATGCACCGCCTTCTGTCCACTTCACGGTGACGTATTCGTCCACGAATACCTTCAGTGCCTCGAGCCTGCATGAGAGCGCGATCCGCCGCGCGCTCGTCGGGCTGGTGTTGGACACGTCCTGATCGGCGAGCGCCGACGCCTCCGCCTGAATCGACTCGAGCACGATGCCGAGCGCGGCATTCGCGTCCGGCTCCTCCGGCGAGCCGAGAGCGAGCAGCATCGCGTCTCGATGGCGGCTCACGACGTCACCGCCTTTGAATCATCGCCGCCCCAGGGGCTCTTGATCGGCCCGAAGTCCTCGCGATACTCCGCGAGCGCCAGGGCGAGTTCGATGCGATCGCGGGCGCGTTGCAAGTGCATGGTGTCGATGCCCGAGCCCGAACCGAAAATCGCATCGCCGAAAAGGGTCAGCTCGTCCCTGTTGCAGCGCAGCGCCTCCCCGAGAATCTCGGCCGCCGTCAACTCCCCCATAATGCCCTCCGCCTCAAAGATGCGGACGGCCGTTGTTGCCAGCTTCCTGAGTGCAGCGAGTTCGCCAGACGGCTCGATCCCCGCCCGCTTCGCCGCCCGCCGAATCCCCTCGGAAACCGGCTTCTCTGCGCGTGCTTTAGACGCGCGTGTCCCTTGTGTTACCCTTGATTTGGCCATGTGACTTACCCTCGTGTGGTCCTGGGGTCCGGCTGTTGACGCAGCGCGGGCCCCGCTATTGTGGTCAACGTTTCTTCTTCGTGGCTTTGCCCCGACTGATATCCAATTCCTGCTCGAGAATTTCGAGCCCACGATCGATTGCCACACGCATCGCGCTCGAACGCGAAGCCTCAGCACCTATCGCTCTTGTCGTCAGTACCTTCGACACAGCATCCAGACGCGCGATGGTCTCCTCGCTGAGCCGGATTGGAATCGTTCGCGCAAGCATACGACGTGTATGCGCTCTTACACGCGTCGATGCAATAGCCAAATCGCCGATCGCCCCGTCGATTGTTCCTAACCCCGCGCGCCGACTCAGGAAAATTCCGCAGCAGCGCTTGTCAAATCTTGCTACTCCGGAACGCGTTGGCGGAATGACTATGCCGCTTCACGACGACGCCCTGTTATCCACGGAAGATCATGGAAGACGTGCGTGGCAAGGTTGAGGGCTCGTGGACAATCGAGACTGAGGTTGAGCTCTATGGGATGGCGACCGGCGACGTGATCGTCGCCCGCGGCGGCAACCTAGTTCTGCGTGGAATGTGCTGCGAGAGCCTCCGGATAGCCGACGGAGGGCGGGCCTCGGTGCACGGTATGGTTGTCGGCGACGTTGTAAACGAAGGCGTCGTCCAAATCTCCGGAACGATCGTCGGGCGTCTCGACGATCGGGTGCACGGCGCGACCGTGATTGGCGGCGCTTTGATCAACGGCGTCCGGTATCCATGACCGACCAGTTCGGAAAGTTTGCCGGCATCGCAATTGAGAAGGTGGTCGACGGTGGCGCCAAGCTCGTCGGAGCTGCCGTCGCTCGGCCCGGCGGCGCCGTGGTCGCGGGCGTGCTCATGGGCACTGCGGCCAGTTGGTTTCGAGCGAAAGCGAATGGCAACGACGAAGCATGGCGAGAGGCTCGCCTGTCAGCCGTAGAGCACCAATTCTATCAATTGGAGGCTCGAATGCGGCAGTTCGAGGCCGAGCGCGCTGCTGAGGGTGTTCCCGAGGAATCGCCAGACGCTCTGCGTGAGGAGGCGGTCTATTCACAGTTTGCTGAGGCTGTGGCCCGTGCAAAGACTCCGGAGAAGCGAATCGCTCTCGTCAATGCCGCAGCTCACCAGTTCGACTCCAGAATGGGTCGACCAGAATCGCGAAACTTCTGGTTCCAGAAGCTCAGCTCGTTGAGTGAGCTCGAGCTGGCGTTCATTAGTATCGTTGCCGATAAGCCGGTGTGCTTCCTAGCGAACGAAATGATCCAATTCGACCCAGGTGCACCTGAGCCGCGCGAGGCCCATGAACTACCGGGAATCGCGCCTGCCGACGTCGTCGCGTTCACGGCTGTTGGCTTAGAGCTCAGCTCGGCGCCCTCGCCAAATGCGATGTACCTCGTGCGAAAAAGTGGAGCGCCGAACGTCCGCTTTAAAGGCCAGATGTTGACTCCCGAGGCATACTGGCTCACCGCGGCGGGGGTCGTGCTTGCCCAGTATATGAAGGATTAAAGGCGATCTTCTTGAGCGTCGCGTTCCCGAACAAGCCCCTATACCTTGGCCGAGCGCATCGATTAGCCAGGCAAGCGGTGGGGTTTGCACCATCATCCAGCGTGGAGGCACCCGCGCTGCCCGTTGTCGCCTGTGCGGCGGCTAGCGTATCCGTGTTGGAATCGCGAGCAAAGTGAACCGGCTGGACAGATTTCGCATCGCATCTTCGGTCTCGACCCGTCGCAGATGAAGGTGGCATCGCTCACCAATGAGCCGACGCAGCGCAACTGGATCGAGACTTTCCGACAAGTCGCCCTCCATCGTCGCGCCGCCATCAGGCGTGTATTCGAACGTTCGCGCTTCCTTGTAAACTCCTGTAAAAAGCCCGTCCGACTCCACGTATTCCTCGCGGATTTTTAGTCGACTGACGCGATCGTGTGCCGCTTGGACTTCTTGAACGTTGAAAGCGACGAAGGAGTCTTTGAGCTGCAGACGGAAGACCGCCTTCCCCTTCGATACCCGCGCAAAAAACTCCTTCAACGCGCCGCCAATTCTTTTGTCGGTGCGCTGGATCACGCGAGCAAACGCCTCATCTGAGTGTTTCGCTGCTGCCATGAGCCACGTTGCCTTGCGAAGCGCACTCGACGCCGGCGTGTCAAAGAACTGTTGCTGCAGCTCGATGAAGTTGAAACCGAAAGAACCCTGGACAGTTCCCGACACCAGGAGCTTGACGGCGCGCTTGTTCGGAAGCGCGCCCCTTGCCTTCAATGGCCCGGTCGTGTCGAAGGCGTTGAACGCTTGAACGAGTTTTTGAGTCCTGCGAATCATGTCGCCGCCAAACTCAGCGTCGATCGCTGCTTGGCCATGCACAGGATCTCCGCCGAATACGACAGAGGCCTCGGCCGCGACAACAAACCCCTGTTCCGGTTCTTGCAGGGCTTCCTTCACCTGATTCCGTCGGTGCTCAAGCCCGAGGCGAGCCATCGACACACCCGGCGGCAAGCGCTGCAGGGCTTGCTCTAAGTCAGCAAGATCGGTGCCTAGAAATTCCCGTTGTTTCCACTTCATGGGAACGCCTGTGATCGCTGCAAGAGCAGCTGGGCAGCGAGCTGATCCTCGACGCCGAGCTCAATCTGAAGGAAGCCTCGCCAAGCGAACGTGAGGCGTTGGTGCGAGAAAAGTCCAAACCAGTAACTCGCCAAGCCGACGAGTGTTGGCGCCGGATGGGTCAATTCGATGGGGTATCCGTCAACGCGGAACGCCGTCTTGCCCAGGCCGGGCAACAGCTCGGGGGCTTGTGCCTGGATCTCCCTTACAAAGGATGCGGCATCGTGTGGTGCCGGCGGTGAATAGAAGGTCACGACATCGATATCCTTCGGCTCAATCGACCGGATGTCCACGAAGCTACCGTCCAACCACTGAAAGGCGTCAGGTGGAAAGCCGATTTTCCGCATAGCCTCACGATATGCGATGAATCCCGCGAGAATTTCGCAGCGATTCCGCGAAATGGCGTACCTGTCCACCAATTCATGCATCGAAGTGGGATATGGCGAGCGGCCCGCGCTTTCCCATGGCTGCCCCGAGAATGGGGGCAGCACCCCGTCCAGGGTATGGGGCGGAAATGGCATACAGGGTCACGGTACCTGACCCGGGCGGCGGCGGCACGATTTTGACCATGCGGTGAACTAATTACCATAGACCGCCCTCAACCCATCCGGCACGAGCTCGATCCGCCCGCCCCGCTTCCGCGCAGCAGCGATCCATTCGTTGACCTGGGCATCGGTGAGGCCAGCGGTGCGCAGCCGGCGCCGGCCTTCGGCGAGCAGGCTTTCGTCTTCGGGCTCTGGTTCGCAGTCGAGATCGAAGGGCATCAGGAGATCGCCAAGTAGTCGAGATACTGCTGAGCGCTCGCCATTTCTGCAGCGAGTGCGGCCGATGCTGTTTCTGCTCGGCTGGCTGCCTGTACCGCGTAAAAATAAGCTCCGGGCTTTTCCTCTACGGCACTGATCACTTTCGGTGTCACCCTCGCTGCTCCGGCGAGTGCGATCGCCGCCTTCGTTCGAACTTGTGCCGCTTGGATGTTGGTTTCGAGTGGTGGCGGGTTCGAGCTCCCCGTAAGCGTCTCGAGTGCGCGAACGCTACGATCCCAAGCAGCGAAGGGTGCGGTCGTTTCCGCGGACCGAGTGGCCATATCGAGGATGTTTGATGCGCTGTTCAGACGGCTGATGAACGAATCCGCAATAGCTCTATCGGGGTTAGAGGTGTCGTCTCGAGCAACCGCTAGTGCGGCCAGTAGATCGTTAAGCACGCTCATCGCCCGAGCTCCGCGCGCTTGGACTTGTAGATGCTGATTTTGGTGCCCGGCTTCACTAGCGGGCGTCCGGCGATGGTGGGGTTCAAGAGCAACAGCTGGGCGACAGTCATGCTCGCGTCGCGCGCGATGGCGGAAATGCTCTTGGTGTAGGCGAGCGTCACCGTCACGAGGCTTCGCCCTGGGTTGGAGATCCGCTCCTTGGCTTTGAGCACCGCGACTTGCACGCGCCGGCTCGAGCGCGCGAGCTGGAACGTTCGCGGGTCCTGCAGTAGCGAGACCGTCTCTTCGAGCTGTTCGGCCTTGTAGGCCAACCCGTCCAGCGCGGCGCTGATCTTATTGCCCGTGTTCTGAATCTGACGGCCGAAGCCGTTGATGGCAGAAAGGATGTCCGCGCTTGGCTTGGCCGACGGAAGCTGCGTAGGAAATGGGTGGCGCTCAGCCTGAGCATCGAGTGCGCCGGATTGGCCAGCAATCATGTAAAGGCTTGTGAGCCCGTCGATCTCGGGCAGGGTGTCGGCTGTCAGGTCCGGCGCTTCTCTGAACTCCACGCGGACGTCGGTGCCGTCTCGCTTTAGGACGTCGGTCTCTTCTTCGTAGGTCGAGCACACGGCGCGGAACGACCCAATCACGGGATCGACCAACCGATCCGGTGAACGATTGCGGCACGAGGCAATAAACTTCTTGAGCTCTTCGGTGAAGAGGTTCGTGTAAGGCCCCTTGGCGATGTCCTGCCGGAACGGGATTGAATAGCTGAACGTCCAGTTCTTGACGCCCTTGCGCTCAATGAAGTCTCCATCCCTAAACTGGAACGTGTGGTCGGTGTCGTCGTGCGAGAAGCGAACCGAGCGCGACATCACCGGTAGGGTCTGGCCACGCCACGTGAAGCGTGGCAGCGCTGCAAATACATCGGTCGACCTCGATGGTTGATTCAACATCCGAAGTGGCTCCTTTCGATCTTGTCCATCGTCGCGCGACAACGCGCGAACGAGGCTTTTGCTGTCTCGACGACGATCTTGCCGGACGCCAGTTGCTCGCCGATGTCAGCGGCAGCATCCATGAATTCGACCGCGGCAGCCGTCAGCTCGTCGCTGCGCTGGCGCTCTTGCTCGTTGGCCTCAGAATAACGACCCATTATAAACCTCAAGTGTTAGAAAAAGTCCGCCGCGCCCCGCCCGAAACTATCGGACGGAGCGCGCTTCGGGTGCGCCGACGACTGCTCGCTCAGCGGCCCTTCCCAAGACCGCGAACTCGCGCACGCTGCGGCTTTGCGTGCCGACGGGCCTGATTTCCGCCGAGTCAGAGTCCGTTCACGCGCGCCACGCCTGGCCGCTCGCCGTGTTGAAGCACGGAGGCAGCCCAGTGTTTGCGGCGTTCAAATTCAGGGGATACGTCACACCCAGGTACCGCTGCAGGCCCGCGAGTGCACCGCCTGGCACATCGGCGTTCGATACGAGCACCCAGTTCGCGAGCGCGGAGGCGATCGCGCCTTCGTAGGCGCCAGCGTTGCAAGCCGCTTGAAACGTGGCGAGCTCCGCGGCCCAGCTCGCGATTGGTTGTCGTGGGGGCTCGGGATATCCGAACGACTTGAGTTCTTGCGGGCGGTTGAAGGTCACGGTCTGCCCGCTGGCGCCGCCCCATTGAATCGTTGTTGCCATGATGATCTGCTTTCGGATTAGGCAGCGTGCGGTGGCTCGGGTGGAGTGATCTCGCTCGCCTCTTGGTCGAGAAAGAATCGATGGTTCTGCGCGTAGATCGTGGCGAGCATCGGCGACCGCGCCTCGAGCTCGGCCAATCGCTTGTGATGAGGCTTATCGGCGATTGCTCGCTCGGCGGCGCGGTCGACCTTCGCGGCCTCTGCGGCGTCGACTGCGTCCTGCTCGCGATCCATCAGCACGCGGTTTGCGGCGCTCTTCGCGAACATGTCGCCAAGCATTGGGTTTGCGTCGAAGAGCTCGCGATGCCGATCGAGCGTTGGCGTTAGTATCTTGGTCATTCCTCGCTCCAATGCTGCGCGGTCTCGCCTTCGTCGTTTGGGTGCAGGTGGGCCAACTCGTAGCGAATGTGCGCCGCAAGCTCTTGCGACACGTCGGCGGGCGTGACGTAGACCGGGCTGCGGCAGACAAGGGCCCACGCGGCGCCGTAGTTGCCCATCATGTCGTGATGATGAACTTGGTACTTGATGCGCTCGCTTGTGCTGCTGAGCGGAGCGTGATTTCTAGTGTTGTTTTCCATTGTACTCCTGAGTTGACTGAGTCAGCCGACGCGCCCCTCTGCGGGCATGCCACCTCGCCCGCGATTCTGCGCAAGCGGGCTGCGCGGGATGTCGCCGGCCATGTCTGCGAGTGCTGCCGTTAGTACGAGGCAGCAGTAGTCGTCGTGACCTGAGCCGCGCGCGCCGAAGGTGAAGCCGCCGCCCGGTGTGGGCTTTTCCACGAAGTTGATCAGCTCGCTCCGCAAACGGTCGTGCTCTTTGAAGATGACAACGCCGTCGCGTAGCCAGCGGCGCACGCGCTCGACGGCGCTTGCCTTGCTGCCGCTCGTGTACGGGTGTTCGGTGAATCGCAGGCCGCATCGGCGAAAGTCAGCCTCGAGAGCAAACGCCTCGCGCTGATCGCCGAAGACCTGGCGCACGCCGGCCCGATGGCAGAGGGCCGAGACGCGGGCCACGATGTCGTCAGCGCGGACCTGCTCCCAGAAGCCGCCCTCGAAGCCGTCGATCTTCCAGAAGTGGAGGTACCGGGCGGCGCTTGCGCCGGGCTTCGCGACTGGGCGGTCATAGGAGTCGACCACCATTGCCATCCCGCCCGGCACCTCCTCGAAAAGGATGTCCTCGTCCTTGAGCATGGGATCGATCCACTGGCAGATTGCGAACGTCCAAGCGTCCTTCTTGCCCGAGCTCGCATCGACGATGCAGACCGGTCGCCCCCAATCCCTCGCGCGCGAGGGATTGCGAAACGCTCGCTGAACTGCGTCAAAATCGAACACGCTTGAAGCGCCGCCGAACTCGTTCAGCACGTGCATTCGGAACCCGCGCGCTTTGCGCATTCGAGCCACGCGGTCGGGGGTCCAGTAGACTGGGTTCAATTGCTGAGCCGGCGTCACTTCGTCGACCAGCCGCGGGCGCATGACCACCACGTCCCGCGTCGGCTTTCCGAAGTGCTCGCGGTCCATCTGGAAGCACTTGCCCGACGGCTGCCAGACGGAGCCGCCGTAAACGATCTGCGCTCCAGGCAGTAGACGACTCAGCGCTTGGTCCGCGCTGTCTTCGAGGCTCACGATCTTGTCGGTGCTGTTCCAGCCCGGTGCCTCGTCGAAAATCACCGTGGCAGCCCAGCGAGCCGCAATTGAGTAGCCACCGCGCGCCGCTGCGATGACTCGGATCTGCACCGGCAGGCCGCTCGGGTGTTTGACCGTTACCGAGTCGTCGTCGCTGCCGATCACGTACTTCTTGAGCTTCTTGCGTTCGAGCAGGACGTTCAGGTGACCGCGCACCGCCTGCGCTTGGTCGAGCTGCGTTGCCAGGATGCTGATGCGCGGCGCTTCTTCGCCGGGCCTCACAATGCTGGGGTCGATGGTCTGACTGCGGGCCATGGCGAGCGCTGCGAAACCGACGGACTTACCGCAGCGCACGGGAGCGAAGTCACCGACCTCGGTAGGCGGGCCCTCGGCGGGAATGTTGGTAGGGTCGCACCCGATCGCCGCCCTCAGGCTGCGGATGTCGAATTCGGTCGCGCGCGCCAGCAGGTCGTTTAGCGGCGCGCCGTCGATGATTCGACATTTGGCACGCTGCAGCCACGTGGCGGTCTCGATCGCGAAGCCGTCGTGGCTGGTGTACAGGGTTTCAAGATCCACTGGTGCCTCCGGTGGGCAGAGCGGGCGCGGGCTTCCGCGCGAAGGTGTCGTCGCGCTCGTCGTCCGGCTCGCGATTCGCAGCCTCGGCGCACGCGGCATCCCAAGCCTTTTGGTATTCGACGCTGGCGCGGCTGAGCAGGACGGCGGCGCGGTCAGCCGCCTTGCCATCGGCGCTCCTGGCAGCCTCGGTCGCCCAGAACTCACCGAGTGAGGTCAGCCAAGCCGCGCCGCGGGCGATTGCCCACACGCGCCTGCTGCACCCGCCGGTAGCCTTGAAGAACTCGGCGCCGCATCCTGTCAGGAGCTCTCGCCGAGCGGCGTCGAAGGGTGCGAAGGCTGGCGCGGGCACGAACTCGAGCTCACCCTCGGCGAAGTCGGGGCGCTTTCCGAGCTCGACACGCAAGCGGGCCGCTGCTCGCGCGCCGTCGGACGTGAACGTGCCGTTGCCGCGGCGCCCGATCGGAGCCGCTGAGCCAGCCGGGGCGGTCCGCTGTTCGTCACTTGGCGGGGTCTCCCAAACCAGGGTTTGGCCGAGCTTGGCCGCGCGGCCGTGGGGCTTGCGCCAGCCGGTGCGGGTCGACTTACCGGCCATCAGCGCGCCCCTTCACGCCCGCGATCGAGCGCGCTACTCGAGCGGCATGAACACCACTCGCCTTGCAATTGCCCTCGTTTTCCTCACTGGCTGCGCTGTTGGAGGCGCTTCGGCTCGGTTTGTTGTCCCGCCCGCGAGCGCGCAGCAGGCCGCTTCGCTCACGAAGTGGGAGTACTTGTGCGTTCGCACTTCGGCCGAGGCAGAGGAAATGACCAGCGAAGCGAACCGCATTGGTGCGCAGAATTGGGAGCTGACCGCCACCGCCGGTGCGTACGACTCCCCACGGCTGTGCTTCAAGCGCCCGAAGTTGTGAGCTAGCAGCCGTCACCAGCGGCCTCCCCGCAGCCAGTAGACGGCGTTTCGGATGTCGGTTCGCCAGCAATGAAGCTGCCAGGTGAACCGACGCCAGAGGGGCATCGGCGGCGGGTGAGGAATGTGGATCTCCTCGCGCTCGCCGGCGGGGCTGGTGAGCGTGATGACGACGGCGGGGTCTCGGTTGGGTTTGGTTTTGGACATGGAGCTGTCTCGACCCGCACGCGGCGGGATAGCGATTGCTCGCGCTACGTGACGCGTGAGCGAGGGTTTGGGGCTCGGGACGACCTGCGGGCGTTGGCGGGCGTCGGAGGCGTTTAAAGGGCGTTCTGTGTTCGAGCGCGACTAGCGCCCCGTGGCAGGGCGGCAGTTCAGTGATGATCGGCAAGGCGGTCGAGCAGTGATTCGCGGCCGAATTAGGCTGAATTCGATGATCGGCAAGGGTGCCGTCGAGCGCTGCTCAAGTGCTTGAAATCACGTTGAGCGAGTCGAAGTTCAGCGAAGAAGATTCGTAACACCGCAGGGTGTCGAGCGCTCATGCCGCATCAATCGTGCGGTTTCGTGAGTTTTCCTAACGGGACGCTAGCCCGTTGATTCGATCACTCTCGCGACCAGTGCCGACGGGAAATTCCAAAACCTGCCACCGGGCCAAGCATGACTTGGTCGCTAGGCCGGCATTGCTTGGCATGGCTGATTTGCATTCCGGGATTCATGTGCGCCCCGTGGTGGGGCGCCAGTCGATGCCGCGAGCGGGTCACGGGTCACTCTATGAGAGTGAGTGACCCACTGACCCACCCTCGCTAACCCGGGTCAGACCCGGCGGTGACCCGCTATTGACCCACTGACCCACGGTAGTACCAGACCGGTGAGCCTGGCCGTGTTGACCGGTCCTCGATGATGCCGTTCCGAACCAAGAAGTCCGTGACCCGGCCCATCGTGACGCCGTTGCACTTTGTTGCGTCCCGGAGCGCGCGCCCCGTTGACCCGACCGGCTGCGACTTTAGGAAGGCGACCGCGGCATCACATTTGGCCGCGAAAGCGCCTGAGGGGCTCTCCTTTTCGACGTCTGGCGCGTCACCCGCTACCACGTCAACGCCGCCGTTTTCCGTATCCACGATGGTGATGCCGAAGGGCTCGACGAACCGCCCGCTCCGTCCTTTCGTCTGAGTCGCCAGCAGAGGTTGTCCTTCCTCGTAGGCCAGGTGCAGCACTGCATCGAAGGCGTCGAAGATCGCCGAGCTCCCGCGGCCCGCTTCCCGTGGGTCGATCTTGGTGACCGACTGGGAGACCTTCTTCGTGTGTGAGAGCACGACCAGCGCGCCCTTGGTCTCCTCGATGACGGCCTTGATGTCGTCGATCGGTTTGCGGGCCTCGCTCGCGTTCTCCTCGCCCCGCGTCGCGGCGCGCAAGGTGTCGACGATGAACAAGTCGTATTCGCTCGCCAGCCGGCGGATCTCTCCGATGAACCGCGGATCGTCCAGGTACATCGAGGGCATGCTGCAGAGACCGAGCGCCAGACCAGCCGAGGCAATCCCGCGAGCCTTGGTGTTCGCCTGAATGCGGCGCCTGGCCTCCCGCGTTCCGTTCTCGAAGTCCAAGTAGAGTGCCCGGCACTGTTTCGTCGGAAAGCGGCCGAGAAAGGCCGCGCCAGCGGCGCAAGCGACCGCCATGTGGAAACCGAGCCACGACTTGCCCGAGCTGCCATAGGCCAGGATTTGGAGCGCCGTACCGCGCACGACGAGTTGCTCAACCAGATACTCGAGCGGCGGAAGCGGGGCGAAGATCTCGGCTGGTCCCAGGATCTTGAGCAACGGGAGCTTCGCGGCCTCTGCGTCCATGCCGACCGTCTCGAATGCTGGCGGCGCGTCCGGCGCGTCACTGTCGGAGTGCTCGAAGTCGTTGGAAGGAGCGGCGTCGCTGTGCACACGCTTTGCTTTCTTGAGCGGCCGGTCTTCGATCGGTGCCTCGCCCTTCGTTTCCTCGATCGCATCGTCAACCTTGTGCTCGATTTCGTCTCGCGACCAGCGCGGCTTGCAGCGCGGGCTGTACTCGGTTTCGATCAACTGAATCGCCTGAGCGCGGGACAACTTGAACTTGCCGACAAGCTGGCATGCGGCCCGGAACGTCGGCTTGCTCCCGCCCTGCCCTTCGATCGCAGGGTCGACCGTCGCGAGGTACGCGCTAGCGCGCTTCACCATTGCCGCGTCGGCTGCGGGACCGCTAATCGCACTGGGTCCACTCGAGACAGGCGAGCGCCTCTGCCGCTCCTTCTTCGGGTCAAGCGCCTCATTCCAGCTCACGGGAGCACCGCCGGTTCCCGGGCGTCGAGCCACCGATACTTGCGTCCGCTCACGTGCATGCTCGGCGCAGCAACGATCTGACCGCCTTCGCTGCGAACATCGACGCCATCGCCGAGCTTCACCAAGTTCTTGGGCGAGGGGGCGTCATCGCGCAACTTGTAGATCAGGTGAAGCCCTTTCCCGCTGGTCGCCGTGAGCGTGGGAGGCAGCTCGCCGTGCTCGGCTTCGAGCGGCTTGAGCAGGTCACGCGCACCGTCCACGTCAATCGTCACGAGGCGAAAGCCGCCCGGCTGCGCGCCCATGCGAAGACCGATATTGAAACGCCAATTCCGCAGCAGGCTTTCATCGAGCGCCTCGAGATTGAAGGCCGTGGTCTGCCAGCTCTTGTGCACGGGATGCTTGCCGATCGATTTGACGCACTTCGGCTGCGCGCACGTGCACGAGCCATCCTCTTGAACGCCGTGGAGAAGGATCGGGTGCAGCCCGGCGCGCGCGTACATTCGGATCGCGTCCCGCTTGTCGGTCTGCGCGATCCAGGCGAGCGCTCGCCACGGGTCTGGCTGGATGATGGTCGCTGCGGTCAAAACAATTTCCGATCGAGCTCAAGCTCTTCTTGCGATGCCTTGATGGTCCGGTGCTGCTTCGCACCACCAGCGACGGCTTTTGCCTTGATGAGCAAGGTCAGCACGGGCTCAACTTCTTCGATCTTCAGAACCAGCCGACCGCCTTCACGGCCGTGGCGCTCTTGGTGACGAAAGGCAATGTAGGGCACGGCGTCAGTGTGGAGCGTGGCCGTCAGCTCGCCGCGTAGACCGCGGTCGAGTTTGCCGATCACGACCGAACTCACGCAGGCCTCTGCGTGGTCGTGGCCTGCAGTGCACGAGTTGAGCGCTGGTCGCGCTGCAGGCGCTCCAGCAGGCGGATCGCGAGCGCGTCTTCACGATTGCGCAGGCAGCGCTCGATTTCGAGCTGCAACGCGATGGCTTCGGCAGTGCTCATCGTCCGCCTTCCTGCACCACATAGAAGTGCTGAGGAGTGCGTGAGTGGGCGACTTCGATCGTGTCCAAAATCGTGCGCAGGCTTACGCGCAGGTGCTCTACCTCTTTCGGGCTGAGCGGCGTGTGCCAAGGACCTTCCGGACGAAGTAAGTGCTGAATGTGACCCCACATGAGCATTGCCTCGCCGCACTGATCGGAACCGCGACCAGCAAGATAGTCACCCCAGTGACGGATGCGATCGTCGCTGGTTATCTCGGCCATGACATCGCCGGGCGTCATTTCGCACCCCGCACGAGCTCACCAGTGGCGATCAACTCTTCGAGCGCGTCGCGGCCGTCGTCGGTGTCTTCGACGCGGCGCGGGCCCGGCTTGTAGGGGCGGCTGCGCAGCCAGCGCTCAACCTCGGAGCGTGCGACCAAGATCTTGCCGCGTGCGCCGCGGCTGGCCGTCAACTCGCCATTCGCGACGGCTGTTTGCACGGTGCCGCGGCCAATCTTGTACGCCTTGAGCAAGTCATCACAGCCGAGCTGCGGGTCGTTCGCCGGTGCCGAATCGATCTCGGCCAGCTGAGCGAGAAGCAGCGCGCGTGTGGTCTCCACACTGGCCAGCGCTGCTTCTACGAGCTTGCGTTTCGTGTTGTTGTCGGTCATTTGGTTTCTCGTCGGTCTGCAGCGCCTCGGGAGTCGAGCCCGGGGCGTTGCCCTAAATCAGCGCGCTGCGCGCTCCAGTGCCAGAGGGACTGGGAACTTCTTGCCGCGTCGCTGACCGCGGCGGATGTCCTCGACCATCGCGATGGGGATGTCAGCGCGCGGTTTGTAGACAGGCTCGCGCCAGTCGTCGCTAACCCGCGGAGCCCACGCGCCGCCGACACGGATCGATCGCTCGCGTTGAGAGATTGCATCTTGGCGGGCTTCGGCCTCCTTCGCGTGAGCCTCAGCCCATCCAGCTGCTACGGCGCGATCGTGGCGGTTCACGCGGCTTTGCCTTCCGCCTGCGCGCGCATCTTTTCGAGAGCGGCATCGCAGCGGGCGCGCAGCTCGGGGGTTACCGCGCTCGGGTTGGCCTCGTAGAGGCGCCAGGAGTTGGGCGAGCACGGCACGATCGCCGCTGCGGCGGTCTGCGAATTGCGCGACTTCACGCGAATTTCCTTGGGCGTCATTGGGTAAACTCCGACCTTGCGGTCACTGTGGGGTGCCGGCTGTTGTCGGTGTTTCGAACTCGACAACAGTCACGGCTAGTGACGTGACGGACTATGAGTGAAGAGTGCCCCCGCGTAAGGGGACACAATTACCCGCGCGCGAATCCCCGGCGCTTGTTCTTGAGCCGACGCATGGCGATGGTTTTGCCATCTGCGCCGACAACCGTGCGTTCCGCGACTTCGCCGGGCCCCACCGGCACTTCCGTTTGCCGGAGTTTGCCGTCTCGGTCCTTGAACACGCCGTATCCGTGCCTTTGCAGATGCTTTTTCATCGTCGCGCTCTCGTCGTCGACGACCTGCGCGGCGCTGACGCCCGCTCTGAGTTTTGCCGCCGTAACGTGTGCGACGGCGTTTTTCGGCTCGGTTTCGCCAACGGCCAGGAGCCAGAGAATGGCGAGATCGCTGGGCGAAGGGGCGCGTTTGGTCTGGAACAGGTCCTTGTGTTCGAGCTCTCGAACGAACCTGGCCCGAACGTCCTTGGGGCGCCCGGCCGCCTTGAGTGCCGCGGATTCGGCGTCCCGCGCGTCTGAGTGCCGGCGAAATAGCGAGTACAACCGGCTTCCGATCTCCGCGAGTTCGATACCGGCGTTTTCTTTCAGCCGGTACTCGCACAGTTCAGCGACCGCGGCACCTAGGTCCTCATGGTGGTGGAAATGCACACCAGCATGAGGCTCCTCGGCCAAGACCGGCTGCTTCGGCTCGCGCGCCACCCGACCAACGGTACCAGGGTTGCCGTCAAACGGCATGGTGGGCACCCTTCGTGCTAGATCCGACCCGCAGCCACGCCCCGATCGGCACTCGGAGCACGACTTGTCGCACCGCTCGCCAGCGCCGATTTGGGCGCACGATTCCGGCGATCACCGAACCATGGTTCGCGGACTTAGCTACGCTGAACGCGAATCTGGCGATGCTTCGACCTTCACCAACCGGCAGCTTTTCCGCTGATTCCGTGTTTTCGAATCGGTTCGAATCCCCTTGGGGACGCCCAGATACTCCGCTGATTGTTGATTTGCTGGCCCACCCTTGGCCCACCCCCTCACCGGGTTCAGTCAAGGAAGGCACTCCCAGAGCCGCACTAGCCGGCGTCATGAGCTCAGGGAGAGCGTCAACCAGCGGGAGCGCAGTTGCATCGCGAATGCCCGAACATCGTGTGCGGACGTCGCAAATTCCACGAAGATCAAGTCCACGGGTTCGGCGTCGGCGCGAACGGTGGTCCCGGTAGGCGCAGAGAGCCGACTTCCTGCCGGGCTGAAGCGTGGCGCACCTGGAGCCGCTGCAGTCACGAAGCTCCGATCGCCCAGTGGGGTCGCAGAGTCAGTGCTTTTCGCCTCAAGATTCACGAGGCGCGAGGCGTTCTACAATCGGCCCCGACCATGCTGGCGCGTCGCCGTAGGCCTTCACCACGCGGCCCTCGGCGGCACGCAGCACGAGCTGGGCATCCCGATCATCGGCAGAGTTGTCGTAGACGTAGAAACGGTCCACCTCGGCGGCCACAGAGGCCGCGTTCGCGATCGAGCGCGCCCAACGGTCGACAATCTTCCGGATCGGTACCTCGTGCCCGCCTTGAATCACTCTCCGAGCAACTCGAGCGGCGTTGATTTCAGGCCGATCAGTGCCGATGAAAAATATGCGCATGAAATAGCCGAGGCCGAGGGCGCGTCGCACGAAATCGGGTTCGTCCGCGGCAGAGAACACGGTCTCGAACGCCAAGCTCCGTCGCTCGCGCAAGCAGGCCTCGCGTCGGTCGGTCGCCAGCTGCGCTGCGCGGAGCACTGTCTTGGCATCGTTCCAATCGCCGAGTTCGTCCTCTGCGATCGCGTCGGGGTTGACGTATTCACAATCGTGAAACCACTCGTGAGCGAGGCCGCGCTCGGTGATGGTCGTCTTTCCGGCACCGTTCGACCCAGCGACGACTAACAAGCGAGGGCGCGAGGCAGGCGCAACAGCCATTAGGACTTGTCGGTCCGCCGAGCTTGCGTATTTGCGCGACCGAAAATGGACGCTTCCTTCAGCCGAGCTGCGACCCAAGCGTCTGCCGCGGCGCGGCGCTCCACGGCAAGGTCTCTCGCTTCCCGCATCACGAGCGCCAGCTCCTCGTCCGTCGGCTCGGTGTCGGGGGCCATCAGATCTCGTGGCTTGATGTGCATGTCCGGTTAGTGAGGGTAGCACGGCCAGCGGACTTCCGATTTTCCGTGCCCTGGTTTCGCCGCTTCACAATCGGCACATGGCGCGCAAACCCCGCTTGTTTGAATTTCAGGACGTTGCCGCTTGGGAGGCTGCGCGCCCCCGGTTTTGGGCGCCCACGCCGCCTAGCTCAACCCGAATCGTCGAGAAAATATCGCGCTACATTGATTGAATCGCCCCGCGATTTGAACGTCAGATATTCGCGATCGGTGAAGCGCCATCCGAGGGTCGTGACCCGTCGGCGGGCGTTTGCGGACCGGCGACTTTAGAGAGGGGGGTCGGTGTCGAGCCCCTGAAACGGAAGGGCGAGCTCTTGCCACAGTGGGCGCAGATCCAAACCGGCGAACTGCGGATTGGTCTTGAGGATTCGCTCTTGCTCCCTAAGCCAGCCAATGGCGTCAGCGCGGCCTTTCACGCTGCGCGCAAGTTGGCGCAACGTCTCGATGATGAAACGGCAGCGTGGCGACGCGCGCGACGTCCGCTATCTCGATACGGAGCAGTTCGATTCCGGCGTCGGCCAAAAGCGGAGGAAGCAACTCGCCGAGCGGCTTCGCGAGGGCCAACTTGCCAAGGCTAACCTGATTGCGATCTCCCATGCACTGGCGACGCTCAACGCGCATACGCCGCCGGCCGCCTCGATCCCCTCCCGCTCCCGATGACTGATGCGCTCGCTGCCCTCCATGAACCACAAAAAGGCACGAGTATCGAGCAGCAGGTTCATCCGGTGTACGGCGCAAAGTCTGCGAGCGGCTCGTCGAAGTCGGTACCCGAGCGGAGCAGATCTTTGCGCGCGCCGAAACGGGGCCGGTTCGGTTGGGGCCCCGCAGGCATTGCGCGCAACCGGCACATCAGCGGCGCGTGTGCGGCGATTTCGTGATGCACAGCGTGCGTTACGCCTTACACCGCAGACGCGACGACGATGCAGTCTGGCGGGCTCGGTTCGGCGGCGACATGCCGTATCAGGCCGAGATTAGATCCCACTTCACAGCTACGTTTGGGCAAAGCTACTCCCGCTTCCGTCCGAAATAGCCAAGCCCAACCACCAGCAAGGCCAGCCCCAACCCGCAGGCTGCCGATTGCAGCGCGAAGCCGACGAGCCCCGCATACCATGGCCCTACGAACACGAACGCTTCGTAGCCGTTGCTATCGAAATACCCGCGCAAGAACGCCCAAGCGACTGGGCCGGTCGTCACGAGCAAGTAACCGAACGAGCCCAGCGCAAACGCCAAGACTCCCAGCGTCGTCGTGCCATTGCGCTCGGAGCCGGTGCCCTTCACCGTCGCCGCCCGGGACCATGACCACACGCCACGACGGTTCGTTGCATCAGCCAACGTGGTACCACGGGCGCAGCAGGTGGACGTATCAGCATCGAGCAAGGTAGGCGGGGCCCGCCTTGCTTTAAGCCACCCTGATCTCCCTGTCGACGTAGTAGCTACGCCACTACCGCCCGCGAAATCGTCGAGAATTCGTCCAGGTTCACTACCGTACGGTTGCCCTTGGGGGCGCAAAAGCTGTCCCACTCCGGACGCTGAGCTGCCGGCTCTCAGCGCGGGGGTGGTGAGAGCGACGAGGTGAAAGTGGAGAACGCTTCCGTGCCATGGCCGGAGGGGCTCATTAGTCGTCCGCAGCGACCGAGGGCCTCGCCCGCGGGTCACGACCACCAATCCCGAGCAGCGAAGTCGGGTGCCCATCGCCGGTGAACTCGGGTGTCCGGGGGCCGAAGGACGAGCGGAACCCTATACGGGGCCTCAACGGGGCAACGGCCGCGGGCCGCGCAAGATTCGTTTCTTAGCCAGGCCTTCGCGAAGATTGGCCAGCGGCAGAACGAGCTGCCGCGTATCCGCGCTCAGCGTGATGAAACCGTGGTGCTCGTAGAATGCCACGGCCTCACCATCCTGGCCGAGAGCTATGCAGCCCGCGTTTCGCCCCCACGAGTTGACCCTTCGACTCTTCGCGATTCGGCGAAGCCCGGCGACGGGGGCGTGACCCGAGGCGCAAGTCGCCCGATGCCGGCAGGAAGCGACCGCCGGCCTAGGCCACCACCGCGACCGGAATTGCCGAGCCGCGGCGTCCAACGTGCCGCGGGGTGCGCTCTCGTCTTCGAACGGGATGCGGCCTGCTCTCACTCATTTCTGCGGGACCAGGGGAACGACCTCCACTCGCTGCGTTTCGTCCGCTGATGTCTCCGGCGTGGTGTCGTGCGGCTCGGCCTTGAACGTTTGAACGATGCGAGCACCCTCGGTCTTGTCCTTGATGACAATCACGTGGTGCCGCCCCTGGCTCTCCCAAAGCGATTTGGCGAATACCTGAGCCTCCTGCAGGTCGTCGAAGCGATCTGACTCGCCGTCGTCGCCCCCATGCTGGACTCCGTTCCCGCCGGCAATGACGGACGAATCGTAGGGCGCGCGCCGCGCGTCGTCACAGACGGAGTATCGTCCTTCACGTTGCTTCATGCGACAAACGTAGCAGCGCAAGTCGGCGGCGCCCGGCTCATGCTCGGAAAACGACTGCGGCGCAATTGTCTGACCCAGCGCGCAAGCGGGCCATTGACGCGGGAAGCGTCCCGCGGTTCGCCTGAGCGATGCAAATTCCGTCGATAGTTCGTATCGACGTACCCGTGGGCACCGCTTCGTCGCCTCCGCTCGGTCCGGTGGCAGAAGACGAGCGACTCGCCGCATTGGACGTGCTCCGTGCGCTCGCGCTACTTGGAGTTTTGCTCGTCAATCTGCTCACTGAATTCAGAGTCTCGGTTTTCGAGCAGTTCTTCGGTCCGGCTTCGGGGTCGCAACTGGATCGCGTGATCGATCGCTTCGTCAAGGTTGCAATCGAGTTCAAGGCGTTCATCCTGTTTTCGTTTTTGTTCGGTGTCGGGCTCGCGATTCAGTTCGATCGCGCGCGTCGTTCGAGGCGGGCTTTCGGCGCACACGTCGTGCGTCGCCTGGCAGCGCTGCTCGGCATCGGCCTCGCGCACCTCGTGCTCGTGTGGAATGGGGATATCCTGACGGAGTACGCCATAGCGGGCTTTTTGGCCCTGCCGCTCCTGTGGAGTGAGCGAGCCGTGCTGCCGAGCGCACTCTTGCTCTTCGCCGTGCGCCTCGCACCCTTGCCATTTCCCGAGCCGTTTAGCAGCAGCGAGGCAATGCGATCACACATCGAGCTTGCCAACGCGCTCTACGCGCACGGCAGCTTCGGCACGGTGGAGGCGTTCCGGATCCGGGAACTGCCAGCGATTCTCGCACTTTTGCTGAACGTGCTGCCGCGCACGCTCGGGCTTTTCGCACTCGGCATTTGGGCGTACCGCGCCGGCGCGTTTGCACGCGAAGGGGGCCGGTCACGCCTGGTACGCACGACCGCAGTCGTCGGATTGTTTGCCGGAGGAATGGGCACACTGGTCACGACCGGAGTCCTCGGCGACGTCTCGCTCGGCGCGTGGGATTCATTCGCGTTCGATGTCGCGGCCATTGCTCTGGCGCTCGGCTACGGCGCCCTGCTCCTCGTTGCCTACGAGCGGCGATCCGCGCGGCGAGTCCTGGACCTGTTCGCGCCGCTCGGTCGTATGGCTCTCACCAACTACCTCATGCAGTCGGTCGTCTTCGGTCTGGTCTTCTACGGCTATGGCCTCGGACGTTTCGGCGCGATGTCCGTGACGCGCGCGCTGCTCCTCGGGATCGGCGTCTATGCAGTGCAGGTCGCGGCCAGCACATGGTGGCTGCATCGATTTCGCTTCGGCCCGGTCGAGTGGCTTTGGCGTTCGGCGACGTACGCCGCGTGGCAGCCGTTTCGTTCCAGATAGGCGGCGGCGCGACCTGCATCAGGTGCGTGTTCAGCCGCGCCCCTGCGCTCCCGCGATATTCAAGGATTCCGCGTCAGCAGGCGCGTTCGTTCCGTGCGTCGCGGCTCACTCGTTGCTTATCAGCTTATAACGTAGCATCCTGACCAGAAGGCGAAGGGTGCGCAGGCGCGGCATCGGTGACAAGTCGAGCACTTCTTCAGCGCTCGCCACGCCGTCGATCCGAGACAGCAAGAATGCTTCTTCTGGCAGCAGCGAAGCGCGCACCTCGGGCTGTCGAAGCAGGCGCAGTGGGCGCTCCCTGTCACCGAGGCGCATCTCCAACGAGCCTTCGATCAACGCCTCCTCGCGTTCGAGTGTCGCCAACGCTTCACGGCTGCCGTGCACGTCGGCAATGCCCATTGCGCGCTCGACGAGCTTGGCCGCGAGATCGATGTCGCGGCTGGATCGCGCTTTTTTGGCGTCCTCCAGCGCTCTGAGCAAGCGAACCTGGGGGGACGTGGCGGGCACAGGTGACAGTGCCCCGGACTGGCCGCCGCCCTGCCCGGCCAACTCAGGGCTCGAGTGCACGGGTCGTTCGGTTCTGAGCCCGCTGGGATCACTGGTTTGGCGCGGAGCGGCATCGCCGTTGCTCGGCGAAAGCGATGTCGGGTGCGGCGCCGCAGCGGCGCTGAGTGCGCTTGCAAACTCCATCACGGTATCGAAGCGCTGATCGGGCACCTTTGCCATGGCACGACGCAAGACTGGGCCGACGCCCGCAGGCAAGCCGGGCACCCAATCCTCGATCGGGGGCGCCTCTTGGGCAATCACTTGTTCGAGCACTTCCATCAAGTCGCCTTGGTACGGACCACGACCAGCCAACATCTCGTAGACGATCACCGCCAACGAATACTGGTCGCCACGTTGGTCGACATTCGCGGTCCGGCCCTGCGCTTGTTCGGGCGGCATGTAATCCGGCGTACCCATCACGTCATTTTCACCGGTCAAGCGCTGCTCACCCCCCTTCCGCTTGCCGAGGCCGAAGTCGAGCAGCTTGATGTGGATGCCTTCGCCGGGTAGCTCGGTCAGGAAAATATTGGCAGGTTTCAGATCGCGATGCACGATCAGTGCTTGATGTACCGAGGCCAAGCCCGACGCCGCTTGGCTGGCGATGCGTACGGCGAGGGCGAGCGGCAAGACAGGCTCGCGCGCGAGGTACGCCTCCAGGCTCTCACCCAGCAAGAACTCCATCACCAGGTACGGCTCCCCTTGCTCGGTCACATCGAAATCGAAGATCTGGACGACGTGCGGGTGCTGTAGCAAGCTGACCAGCTCGGCCTCGCGCTGGAAGCGAAGCAGTGCCTTCGGCTCCTGAACGAGGTGAACCGGCAAGATCTTGATCGCAACCTTGCGGTGCAAGCGCACTTGTTCAGCCTCGAACACGATGCCCATCCCGCCGCGATCGACGACACGTCGGACCTCGTACGTCCCCCGCAGCACCGTCCCAATCAGAGGGTGCGGAGCAGCAGAAGAGGGATCGGTCATGAGAGCCATTCGCTGCTCGAGCGGTGACCGTGCTTTCGCTGGCTGTCCACCCGACAACAGGAAACGCTAGCCTCCCGGCCCACCGCTGACTAGGGCCTCGGAAGCCGCGCTCGGGGGGAATGCTCCGATCGCGGGCGGATCTGGACCCACACGGCTTCGCACTGTTGCGATTGGGCTACGACCCAAGGCCATGGTGGGAGGCGGGGATAGGGCATCCAAAAGCACGGTTGAAATCATACTGCGCCAAGATCGGCCGCGATGGTTGTCGACGATCGGCCGACCCCGACGCAAAATTGCCTCAATGTACTTGCCGCTGGACAAGCGCCTAAATTAGGCGGGCGTGCACAGTCTGCGAGCCCGGTTGATCCGCTGCTACCCGCGATGGGTCTGGCACGGCGTGGCGCTCGTCATTGCCTTAGTCGCGCTGTCGACGTCAGTGCGAGCGTTCGCAGCGCCGAGCGCGACCTTACTCGCGCGCGCTCGCGAGCTGCGCATCGCGCAATCGCTCCCCTGGCTACGCTTGCTCCACTACCGGCGTAGTTCGTCGGGCAAACCGGTGAGTCAAGTGGACAGCAAGGCCTTCTTTTTGGCGCCTCATGGCGAGCGCGATCCGGAAGCCGAGTTGGAAGCGACGCTGAACGCCTTTCTACGCCCGATGACGGCGGGCCGTGAGGACGAACATGCGCTGTGCCGCTTCCCCGCGCGCCGCCGCTTGCTCGACGAATGGTTGCACTTCGAAGGCGCGCTGCACATTCCGAGCTGCCCCGCGCTCGCGCGCCATCTGAGCGATCTGGATCCCGAATCGGTCAGTGTCGTCTACGCGGCTAATTTTCTGAACAATCCCGCGTCGGCGTTCGGACACACGTTCCTGCGCTTGAAAAAGCGGCGCGCGCCGGGCGTCCCGCTGCACGGCGAAGGGCTGGACCATAGCGTCGAATACACCGCGAACACCGACACCAATAACCCCTTCTTGTATGCGTTCAAGGGCCTCACCGGCTTGTTCCCGGGCGTATTCCGGTTTCATTCTTTCGAATCGAAAGTCCACGAGTACGGCGACGCCGAAGCGCGCGATCTGTGGCAATACGATCTCGACCTCAGCGCCACCGAAGTAACCGATCTGGCGCTGCACCTGTGGGAGCTGTCCGTCGCCCACATGGATTATTACTACCTGACCAAGAACTGCTCGTATCACGTGCTGGCCACCATCGAAGCCGTCGCACCGCGCATCGATCTGGTCGATCACTTGAACTTCGTGGTGCTGCCTCGCGACACGATCAAGGCGCTGTTCAGCGTGCCGGGGCTGGTCATCAATATCGAGTATCACCCCTCGCTGCGCAGCCAATTCCGGGCCCAAGCCGCGCGCCTGAGCTCTACGCAGAAAGACACGGTCGAGCGACTCACCCACGAACCCGACGCGGCGCTGCCCGAGAATTTCTCATTGGCCGACCGCGTCGCTGTGCTCGACACCGCTGTGCTCGTGCTCGACGCACGCTTTGCGCGTAGCCCAGAGTCGCCAGCCGACGCCGCAGTCGAAGCGGCACGTGCCCGACTGATCGCGCGTCGCACACGCCTCTCGACGACCATTCCTGCGCTCCCGGCGGTCCCCCCGCCGTACGACAAAGCCCCCGAGCGCGCCAATGGCTCGATGCGCCTCAGCTTGGGCACCGGCATCACCTCGCAATACGGCAGCAGCTTCAGCTCGCTCGGCTACCGACTCGCCCTGCACGACCTCACCGACCCTGCCGACGGCGAGCCCGAGCTCTCCCAACTCCAATTCCTCGACCTGCGCCTCCGCTACGACTACGGCGAACGCGCGCTCACCGTCGATCGGCTCACCTTTGCCGAGCTCGTGGCGCTGAACCCCCTCACTCGCTACGAACACGCACTCTCTTGGCGCGGCCGCGCCTTCGGCATGCGTCTGCACGACCGCGCCTGCCGCGATTGCTTCGCGCATGGACTCGATCTCGGCGTCGGCGCAACCGTCGCCACCGAAAACGAACACCTCGCCTTCTTTCTGATGGCCGACGCCTACGTCGCGTTTTCGTCCTCCCTTGACGGCATCGGCGGCAGCTTCGTCCGCGTCGGCATCGGCCCCTTCGCCGGCCTCCGCGCCCGCCTGCCTGCGAACAGCATCGCGCTCCTCACGGCCAATTGGTCCTATCTCCCCGGTCAAACCCTGCACTCGACGTACGATGTGCGCGCCACACTCCGCAGTGCCCTGGCCAGAGACGTCGCGGTAGGTCTCGAAGCCGCCGTACAGCCCAGCTCCAGCGAATGCCTCCTCGGCTCGTATCTCTACTTCTGAGCTTTTGTGGACGGTCACAAACTTCGGCAGTGATGTCCGCTCGAAGGGGGATACCGAGACCTACGGCGCGGTTCGCACGACCTGCGGGATGGACGACCGGGCGCAGCTCGGGCACCCATTATCGCCCCAGCAGCTCACCGTGCCGTTTGCGAGCAGCGCGCAGGTCTGCGTGTTGCCGGCCGAGAGCGCAATCGCGCTGTCGATGCCCTTGACGAGCACGGGAACGGCGGACGAAAGCTCACTGCCGTCGCCGAGTTGCCCGGAAGTGTTCGAACCCCAGCAGCTGATCGTGCCATCGCTCCGCAACGCGCAGACGTGATCGCTTCCCGCCGCGATGGCCGTGACATCGACGAGCCCATCCACCGCAACCGGGTAGGCCGAGGCAGCGGCGTCCGGTGCGCTGTCACGCGGGGGGAGGCGTCCCCAACAGGCGACGGTCGTGTCCGCGAGAACGGCGCAGTAGAACTGGAAGCCGGTTGCAATCGCAGTGCTGCTTGGCAGGCGCTCGACCGCGCGCGGCGTAGGGGTCCTCATCAGCCAAACGCCGCCTGCCAGGGACTCGTCTGACAAGGTGTCACCGTCGAACCAGGTGCTCCCCCAACACTTCACTCCGCCGTCTGCGAGCAATGCGCAACTGCTGTAGCTGCTGACGTCGATGGCGGTCGCATCGCTGACGTCGGGCACGGTGCCTGCGAAGCGCCGGGTAGCAGGGTCCGACCCAAGTCCCAGGTTAGTCGATTCGCCCCAGCACTGAACGGTCGCATCAGCCATGAGTGCGCAGTCGTGCGTTGTTCCGGCAGCCACGAAGCGCGCGTCGGTCACTTCGTGTGCAGGCGTCCCGGTGAACGGAACGTCTCCCCAACACGCGCCCCTACCGTCCGACAAGGCCGCGCAAGTATGCGTGAACCCGGCTGAGATACTTCGAGCATCAGCTACGCTCGGAACCGTGAGCGCAAGCGTAGTCGAGCGAAACGAACTAGCACCAACCGGTCTTTCCTCGTGGACGGCGCCCCAACAGCTCACCGTGCCATCCTCGAGCAGCGCGCAACTGTGAAAGAAGCCGGCCGAGATCGCCTTTACTCCCGACAGAGCGGGCGACTCGTCCTGGCCATCACTACTGCAAGCCGGCAGAGCTGCGAGTACCAGTACGATGAGCCCCAGACCCCGCAGTTCACGCATAGCGCAAGGCTACTTAGGAACGCGAGTCGGTCAAGGGCGCGCTCGCCTTGTCGGTGTGGCGACGCCACGAGTCCAATGACTTCTTTGTCACAATGTTCGGCTTCGTCGCGTCGAACTTGATCGCTGACTTCGATTGCAAGGGTTCATTGGTCAGGCCAGGGTTAACCGTGGCGGTTTCACCAATGCACCTCGTGCCAGTGCGCGTGCTGCTCGCGAGCATGCTCACGGCTGCGCTCGGGACGGCATGTGCGCGCACCGAGACGAACCGCGAGATGCGCCTAGGGAGCGCGAGCGCACAGCGGAGCGCGGCCAATGACGTGACGAGTGCCAGCCGCGATCGTTCGGCCGAGCCTGTCGACGTCGACGGCTCGAGCACCGCGCTGGGTGCGACGGAGACGGTGAAAGCGCCTGCGGCGCTCGGCGGCGATCCACTCATCGCGCTGGAAGTGGCTGGCTTTCAGTCGGCCGTCGTGGCCGTGCCTGTGGCCACGACGCGACCTCGGCCGGTCGTCGTCGCGCTGCACGGCAATTACGACCGACCAGAATGGCAGTGCGGGGTTTGGAACGAGGTGGTGCGCGGGCGTGCCTTCGTGCTCTGCCCGCGCGGTATCCCGCGCCGCGGCGCGCCCGCTACGGCAGATCGCTGGGAGTACGCATCGGCACGCGCGATGAAAAGCGAGGTCGAGGCCGCAGTCACTGCGCTGCGCGCGCGCTTCGCAGAATTCGTCGCGGACGGTCCGCTGCTCTTCATTGGTTTTTCCTTGGGCGCGGGCTACGGCGCGCCGCTAGTGCAGGCAGCGCCAGAGCTCTATCCGCGCGCGGTCTTCATCGAGGGCGCGGCCTCGGCGTGGAGCGTTGCGGCGGGCAAGCGTTTCGCCAAAGCAGGTGGCAAAAAGCTGATCTTGGCGTGCGGGCAAGCCGGCTGCCTCACCCAGGTCAAGCAGCTGGGCCCCGCGCTCACGCGCGCTGGCTTGGACACACGAGTCGGCGGTAGCGCCAGCGCTGGGCACACATACGATGGTTCCGTGGCACAAGTCGTGAGCGACAATTGGGACTGGCTGACCGAAGGCGACCTGCGCTTTGCGCCTTGAGTCGGCTTTGCGACGGATCTTCCTCGCTCTTCCAACGATTGAAAAGCAGTATCGCGGTGGCCTCGTAACCGTGCCGAAACCTGACGAAGGGATGCTGGCTGCCGAGGCGATGCCAGAATGCCCACCTTTGCCCGTGATGCTGTGCCCGTAGTTGAGCGCGGGCCGGGCAAGCTCCGTCAATCGGCGCAGGCACCGCCGCGTTGGTTCCCGGTACGCGGCGAGGTGGCCGCGCACCGATCGCGCGCGTTCGGGCTGCTCGGCGCTCTGCTTCTGCTCGCGAGCTACGTGTACATCTCCCGCCGGGAGTGGGTCAGCAGCGCGCTTCTGCCTCCGTTGAGCAGCGTGCTGCAAACTGGTTGGGAAACGCTGCAGGGCGCGGATTTTTGGCTAGACCTAAAAGTCAGCTTCTTGCGGGTCACGGCTGGTTTCTTGGCGGCGGCCGTGTTGGCGGTGCCGCTTGGGATTCTGGCGGGCTCGTTCCGATTGTGTTCGGCGCTGCTCGAACCGGTGAGCGAATTTCTGCGCTACATCCCGGTGCCAGCGTTGGTACCGCTGGTATTGATCCTATTGGGCATCGAAGAGAGCGCCAAGATCTCACTAGTGTTCTTGGGCACCTTCTTTCAGCTGCTCTTGATGACGGCGGACGGAGTGCGTCAGGTGCCGCTGTCGCTGGTGCAAGTGAGTCAAAGCATGGGCGCCACTCGACTGGAAGTCGTCGCCCGGGTGCTCACTCCGGCGGCCTTGCCCGGCATCTCGCATGCGCTGCGGATCTGCAACGGTTGGGCTTGGAGCTACGTCGTGGTCGCGGAGCTGCTGGCGGCGACCGAGGGCCTCGGGTTCCGCATTTTGCGCTTCTATCGCTTCATCCAGACTCCGAACATTTACGTCTACTTGTTGGCGTTCGGCTTGATCGGGCTCGCGCTCGACGGCGTGCTGCGTTTATTGCACGTGCGTATGTTTCGCTGGGCGAAGGCAGGTCGCGCTTGAAGCTCGCGATCCACTCGCTCTTCAAGAGCTATCGCGCAACGCGCGGCACGGTCAACGCACTGTCGAACATCCACTTGCTCGTGGGCGAGGCCGAGTTCGTCAGCTTGGTCGGCACTTCTGGCTGTGGAAAGTCCACGCTGCTACACATCGTCGGAGGCCTGGAGGCCCCCACGTCTGGCAGCGTGGAGCTGGACGGCGAGCGGGTGCGCGGTCCGGGCGCGGAGCTCGGCTTGGTGCTCCAAGGTCAGAGCTTGTTCCCCTGGCTAACCGTGCGGGAAAACGTGCGCTTTCCGCACACGCTGCGGCGTCAGCGCGTGCGGAAAGCGGACCCCCAAGAGCTCGCGAATCGCGCGGTGTTGGTGGACAACTTGTTGCGGCTGGTCGGGCTGTGGGATTTTCGAAGCAGCTACCCCGCCGAGCTCAGCGGGGGCATGCAGCAGCGCGCGGCCATCGCCCGTGCCTTGGTGGCGAGGCCCGACGTGCTGCTCATGGACGAGCCGTTCGGCGCTCTCGATTCACAAACGCGGGAAGAGATGCAAGAGCTGCTGTTGCACGTGAATGCGCTGCACCGCACGACCACCTTGTTCGTCACGCACGACGTCGACGAAGCGCTGCTGCTCTCCGATCGCGTGGTCGTGCTGTCACCGCGGCCCGGACGAATCATCGGCGATATCAGCGTCCCGTTCGCGCGCGCTCGGCGCACCGCGGATCTCAAGCTCGAGCCTGAGTTCTTGTCAATGAAGCGACAAATCATCGGCCTGCTGCGGCACCAGACCGAGCGCGGTCCGGCCTTGGAAAGTTTGAACGGAAGGTAACCATGCGACGACGAAATCTGCTCGCCATCCTCGCCGCCCTCGTAGGCACACTCGCCGGCTGTTCCAAACCGGACGCGCCGCAACCGAGTGCAAGCGCGTCGTCCAAGGCCGACACCGCGGCAGCCAATCCGAGTGCGACCGTCCCGGAGCCGGCAAAACCCGTCACGCTCACCGTGGGACACGATCTGTGGGTCGGCTACTCCGGCGTGTTCATCGCCAACGAGCTCGGCTTTTTCAAAGACGCCGGGCTCGACGTGAAGCTCAAGTCCTTCTCCAACCCGGGGGACACCTTGCCTGCCCTGGTCGCCGGTCAGCTCGATATTGGCCTGACCACGCTGCAGAACTTAGCCGTGCTCAACGGCAACAGCGAGACCGATGTCGTCGCGATCGGCTTGCTCGACAGCTCGAACGGCGCAGACGCCGTGGTGGCCAAAAAGCAGTACGCCTCGCTCAAGGATCTGAAGGGCAAGACTGTCGCGCTGACTTTGGGCGAAGTGAATCATTTCTTGTTCTTGGTCGGTCTCAAGCAAGCGGGGCTCGACCCTGCCGCCTTCAAGATCACCAGCATGAGCGCGGACGACGCCGGCGCCGCCTTCGTAGCGGGCAAAGTAGACGCCGCGGTGACTTGGGAACCTTGGGTGACCAAAGCCAACAAGAGCAACGGTCACGTCATCTTCTCCAGCGCCAGCGTGCCGGACACGATCATGGATTCGGTGGCGGTGCGTCGAAGTCACCTGAAAGACCAAGGCGCTGTGTATTCGGCCTTCTTGAAAGCGATCGACCGCGGGGTCGCTCTGTTGAAGAGCGACCCGGACAAGGCCACACCCATCATCGGCAAATACCTGAGCGCCCCCGCCGAGGACGTGAAGGGCATGCTGCTCGGCGACAAGATCTATGGAGCGGCCGAAAATAAGGAGCTTTTCGGCCCGAGCGGAGACACCGGACCCGCCTTCAAGTCGATGAAGTCGGTCGTCGACTTTGCGCTCGAGTCCAAGCTCGTCAAGAAGGCCCCCACGCCAGCCGCGCTCTTCGAACCCGGCCTCGTCCGCCAGTGAGCCCGACAAATGAGACTCACTTCATGCTACGAGCGCTGGAGATCGCGCTTGCAGCGCAGGCAGAGGGTGAACCGCCCTTCGGTGCCCTGCTCGTCAATAGCTCGGGCGAGATCGTGGCCGAGGCCAGCGACGAAGTCCGGCGCGGCGGCGATTTCAGCTTGCACGCCGAAGTCAACGTCGTACGCCGCGCGTGCCAAAAGCTCGGGCCGGACCTGAGCGGCTGTACGCTGTATACCACCGTGGAGCCGTGCCCCATGTGCTTCACCTCGGCGTGGCTCGCTCACGTGCACGGCATCGTATTCGGGGCCAGCATGGAGGCAGTGTTTCTCGCTACCGGCGGTGCGCAGCGCGAACTACGCGTGCCTGCCGCGCAGATGAATGCGCTGTCCGGCGAGCCGTTGGTTTTGCGGAACGGCGTCCTAGCCCAGCGCTGTCTGGCGCCATTCCAGAGCACGGTCAGGGCCGAGCCATGAACGCTGAATTGCAAGAACCCGAACGTCGGCGCGACAATACAGCTCTGCTCTTGATCGATTTTCAGCGCGATTTCTGTGACCTGGGCGGCTACGTGGACCAATTTGCGGACGTCGCGTTCGCACGCGAACTCTTGCCCCGAGCCCAGCGCTTACTAGAGCTCGCCCGTTCGTTCCAGCTGTGTGTGGTGCATACACGCGAGGGTTACGCGGCGGATCTCTCCGATTGCAGTTGGCAGCGTCAGATCCGTAGCGTCAAAGCCGGGGCGCCCATCGGTGCCCATGGCCCGCTCGGACGCTTCCTGATCCGCGGCGAGCCCGGCCACGCGCTAGTGAGCGAACTCGAGCCACTTGCCGGCGAAATCGTGGTCGACAAGCCGAGCTACGGCGCGTTTTACAACACGGGCCTAGAGACCGAGCTGCGCGAACGCGGCATTCAGCACCTCTACTTTACCGGTGTCACGGCCGACGTGTGCGTCCACACCACGCTACGCGAAGCCACAGATCGCGGTTTTTTCTGCCACTATGTGACCGACGCCATCTCGACCTTCGATCCCGAACTGCGCCTCGCGTGCGAACGCATGGTCGAGGTCGAAGGCGGGATTTGGGGCCGCCTGACCAATACGGCTGACGTACTCGCAGAATTCTCCGCGCTCGTCGGCCTCGCCTCCCCCAGCCCATGATCTCGCTACCGATCGCCGAGACGTGGTATCGCCGCGCTAAGCTGGCAGACGACATCACGCTACTGGACGAGCCGCACGTCGCGCCGTTTGCACGCTGCAACACTTGGCACATCCGCGGGCGCGATCGGGACCTGCTCGTCGATACCGGCCTTGGCTTGGTCAGCCTTCGCGAGGCCGCGCGGGACCTCTTCGATCGCCCCGTAACCGCGCTGCTCACGCATGCTCACTTCGATCACGTAGGCGGTGCGCATGAATTTCCCGATCGGCGTGTGCACGTCGCCGAGGCCGCGGAGCTGGCCGATCCCGTAGGGTTCGCGGGTTTGACCGCCGCGGATCTGGGCTCGGATCTGGTGACTCAGCTCCGCGCAGCCGGCTACGAAATTCCCGAACTCATGCTCGATGCCCTGCCCCACGCGGGCTTCTCCGTGCACGGCTATCGTGTCCGACCCGCGCCCGCTATCGCCGTGAGCGACGGCGAAATACTCGATCTGGGCGATCGTCACTTCGAGGTCATGCATCTCCCGGGCCACTCACCGGGCAGCATTGGCGTGTGGGAAGCTCGCACCGGCACCCTCTTTTCGGGCGATGCGTTGTACGACGGCCCACTTTTGTACGAGCTTCCGGGCTCGTCACTCTCCGCTTACATCCCCACGCTCGAGCGCTTGCTGAAGCTCGACGTGACCGTCGTGCACGCTGGCCACGATCCGAGCTTCGGTAGGGAACGCCTGCGCGAGATCGCAGCCGACTATCTGCGCCGTTTTGGCGGATGAGCCGTAGAGATCAGGGCCGACCCGGCCTCACTCGAAGTAGACGTTGTCGAAGTAGAGAGTCCCTTTGTGACCGTCAATCCCGCCGATCGACACGCCGACATGGGTGACGTTGTTGCCCGCAACGGGTTGGGTGGGCACGTCGAACCAGGCGCCGGCAGGACAATTGACATCCGTGCCGCCCCCCTGAGGTAACAAGTAGGCGTACCCCGGCCCGCCTAGTCCGCCCTTGTTGTCGCTTGGCTTCCACCACACCGAGGCGTGAAATTTGCCGGAGATCCCGGTCGCGGCAGCGCTCCCAGGGCAGAGCTCGACGACTACCGTAGTACCGCTTTTGCCAGTCGAGCCATCGACGTCTAAGGCCAGCGAGTACGAGCCGGCTCCCGCCCCAGGCGGTGCCGCGAGATAGAGGCCTTTCACTTTGTCCGCTGCGTCATTGACACCCCACACTGTCGTGTCGAGGCGCCAGCCCTCGGCGGTCATCGACTCGAAGTTCCAAGTTCCACACGCGGGCTCCGCAGCGGTGCTGCAGCTCAAGGTCTTGGTCTTGCAGGTGTACGCGCAACTCGAGCCAGCGCATTGTACGGTGCTGTTGGGTTTGGCTGGGCAATTCCCTTTGGTATTGGTGCAGGTGCTGCCCGCCCCATCCGATTTCCCGCACGAGTTGGCCGCACTGCAGTCGGGAGTCTTGCACTGGTTGAGGCCCGACACGCAAACTTGCGTTGCGGTGCACTGCGCGTTGCAAACGAGTGAGTTCTTATCTGACGCGCACGCGGTGATCGAACACGCCCCACAGGATGCCCCGAGCGTACCCGCAATGGCGGTACAGCCGCCGCACGCGTTCATCCCCGGATCCTTACAAGCGGTGCTGGCCTTGTCCGCGCTGCACTCGTACTTGCCGCATTGTCCACACGCAACCCCGGGCGCATTCGCTAACGTGCCGCAGCCTCCACAAGCGTTGGCATTGAGGCCGGAGCATTTCACACTGGTCTTGTCCGCGGTGCATTGCCAGTCTCCGCAGGCGCCACAAGAAGAATTCGGAGCGGCGGCCAATACGCCGCAACCGCCGCAGGCATTGAACTTCGGGTCCACGCAAGAAGTGCTGGTTTGATCGGCATTGCAAACGTACTTGCCGCATTCGCCGCACGCAGTGCCCGGCTCTGGTGTTGCCCCGGCGCATTCGCCGCACTCACTGCCCTGACAAGAGGCGCCCGCCTCACCGCCCGCGCCAGCCTCCGCCGAGGCCGCCCCGGAGGCGTCGCCCATTCCTGCGAGCGCTTGGTTGCCAGCGCTCGCTTGAGATCCCCCACGAGCTTGATCGCCGCCTGCGGAAGCTCCCGCGCTTTCGGCCCCTCCCCGATCCGCTTCTCCAAAGGCGCGTTTCTCGCCGCTGCATCCTGAAATAAGGAACGCCACCCAGGCCGCTATTACCAGGGCGCCAACCACTTGGTTCTTCATTGCCGTGCTCGGACTCTAGGTGATCGAGGGTTGACTAGCTAGAGGCTCCAGGCGCTCGCGAAGCCGCACTTGTCGGGAGAGGACGCACACGCCCCTCGCACAGCGGGCGTCGTCAGCGCGCCATTGTCCGTGCGCGCCCTCCCTTTCGTGTGCGCCGCGCTTCGTGGTACTGGTTGCAGCAACAGTGGGCTGGTGGCGCGTGCACGATCTTTGGATGCGAGTACGCCGATCGATGACGAAAGAGGACTAAGATGGCTTCGCCTTTCAATCCGTATCAGGCACCTGTCGTTGAACCCGCGCCACCCGTCAGTGCGGGCGATTTCGATCTCGGTCGAACCATCCAAGACGGCTTCGAGCGGACCAAGTTGTACGTTGGGCCCGCTGTGGCCGTGCTGCTACTCGGGGGGCTGATGATGGTCTTATCGGCACTCACCGTGATCGGCTATTTCTTCGCCGTTCCCGTGCTCGGCTGGGGCATGATCAAGTTTTTCCTGAACATGCAGGACCAGCGCCAGCCAACTCTCAATGATCTGTTTGCCGGCTTCTCCAATTACTGGGTCGTCCTGGGCCGCATGCTGCTGGCCACCCTCATCTTTATTGGTTTGACGCTGCTCAGTGAGAGCTTGGTCTTCGTCGGGCAGTTCATGAAGTCGACGCCCCTGATGGTCATTGGTTACGTGATCTACATGGCGTGCTTCGCTCTCGTGCTGTCGCGCCTCTATTTCACGTTCTTCTTCGTCGTCGATCGGGACATGCCGGCGGTCGAAGCGGTGTCCGCCAGTTGGCGGGCCACCCAGGGAAAAGCGCTCAAGATGTTCGCGCTGGCCATCCTTGTAGGCCTCGTCGGCATGTCCGGGCTAATCGGCCTGTGTATCGGCGTGCTCTTCACCGTGCCGATGTCGTATGTGATGTACGCGTCTGCCTATCGACAGGTGGCGGGCTATGGTTCGCCTGCCGGGGGCTGGCGAGGCTGAGCGAACCAGAAACCGCGCGCCCCACGCAACCGAAAGTGTGCCCGCTGCCCGTGGGCACGATTTCCGGTAACATCCGCTGCTGTGCGCAGGGAGGCTTGGCAATGAAATCATGGTGGGTCGTCGTTGGTGTGCTCGCAGCGATCGGCTGCGGTGGTGACAAGGAGCGCAAGGGCACGAACGGCAATGGTGGCGGCGGTGATGTCTCTGCGGGCGGCGGCAGCGATCCTGGAGCCGCGGGGGGCGTGAGTGCGGGGGGCGATGCGGCCTCGGCCGGCGCGAGCACCGCTCCAGCAGGCGCGGGCGGCCAGGGCGCGGCGGCCGGCACTGGCGGCGAAATGAGCGGCGGGACGAGCGGCGATCCATGCAGCACGACTTCGCAGGGCGCCTTCGAAGATCCGGTCAATTACACGGTAGGGAATGCGGCGGGCCCGATCTTGGCGGTCGATCTGAACGCGGACGGTCAGCTCGACCTGGTAGCGGGCGACGGCTCGAGCAAACCGATACGCGTGCTCATGGGCAAAGCCGACGGGACGTTCGCCGCGGCAGCTGAGTACCCGACGACGGAGAATCCGATCGGCGTCGCCGTCGGTGATCTCGACGAGGACGGGCATCCCGATCTCGTGGCCGCAAACAGCGGGACCGCTCTGGTCACGGTGCTACTCGCCAACGGTGACGGCACTTTCAAGTCCAGTGCCGCAGACTCCACGGTCGGAACCTACGTGAATTGCACAACGACCGGCGATTTCAATGGTGATGGCCACTTGGACGTCGCCGCGAGCAACTACTACTCGGACAGCGTGAGCGTGCTACTCGGCAATGGAGATGGCACGCTCAAGGCCAGTGTAGCCTACAAGGTGGGTCGTAAGCCCCAGGCTGTAACGGCGGTCGATCTGAACCGCGACGGGCTCGCGGACTTGGCCGTGGCGAATGGTGACAGCAACACGCTCAGCGTGCTCATCGCCAAGGTGGGCGGCGGTTTCGCCGATCCGGTCGATCGCGCCGTCGGCACTTCACCCTGGTGGGTTGCGTCCGCAGATCTCGATAGCGACGGCTCGCCCGACGTGCTGACCGTCAGCCCTGTCTCGGACAACGTGAGTGTGCTGCTCGGCAGCGCGAGTGGCAGCCTGCAGGCGGCGAAGGCCTACAAAGCCGGCAGCCGTGCCTATGCCGTGACGCCCGTTGATTTGGACGGCGACGGCAAGTTCGATCTGGCCGTCCCGAATCGCGGCGTCGGCACACTCAGCGTCTTGGTTGGCAAAGGTGACGGTAGCTTCAAGCCACCCGTGGCGCACGCGGTGTGCGAGACACCGACGAGCGTCGCCGCCGGCGACTTCAACGGCGACGGGCGCAACGATCTTGCCGTGACTTGTCAAGGCGACGGAGTAGTCCAGGTGCTACTCAATCGCTGTCCCAAGTGAGGTTACGGGAGGCTCTTTTCTGACGATGACAATTGGGGCCTCCGTGGCGCGTTCGGCGAGTTCGAGCCCCCACGGCAAGCGAAAGCGCGCCGAGCAACATTGCCCAGCCCGAGCCATTGCTGCCACCCGCCTGGTGACAACCGCAGCCCCCGCCGAACGGGTCCTTCGTGTTGGACGGACCGCCGGCGATCGGGCCTGGGCCTTTGGGAGCGTCGCCCAATGATTGGATGAAGCTACCCAGATCCCTGAGCTCGGCGTGATCGAGCTGAATCCGAGCTGTCGCGGGTAGCGCGGCCTGCTCCCCGACGCAGCCGTCGATAGTTAGGGAACCCGCGTAGTAGTGCAACGCACCGCCCGTCTCGACTGAGAAATCTGCGTCGAGCTTGAGCTGCGGGGCTTCTCCGACGACTGGCACCGCGAACGTGACCGTGCCGTCCTTCGGCGCCGTTGCTGGGCTGCAGGTTGCGGCCTGGCATAGCGCGGCAATCGCCGGCTGCGGCAGTTGAACGCCTCCGGCCAACTGTGCTCGCACTTTGGCGCCGACTACCGCTTCGTCTTTCGCGAGCGGGCCGCCGCTGCCCACCAAGTGCTTGCCTGAGTACGTCGCTTCGATCGTCACTTCACACATCCGCGGCGGCTCGAATTCGACCGCGATGTCGCCGAGATCTACGCAGTCACAGGCCTTCCCGCGGCAGCTCGGTCGCGACGCTTTTCCAACCGAGCCCGCCATCGTGGGCGTCTCGAACGGCGCGCCAACGTACACGCCGGTACCGATGGCCACCACGTGCGCTTCGAAGCGTTCGCCTCGTTTGCGGTTGTTGTCTACGTCTTCGTCGGCTAGCTCGGATTTCATCAAGTCCGTGGCGAATGTGCCGTCCGCCCCCGTAACGATCGACCCTGCCCCACCCGTGTACGACACCCCTTGAACCGAGACCTCGATGCCCGCCAGTGCAGTGCCCGTGCCGCCTGCCACTAGACGCCCCTGCACGCAGGCGCGTTGCTGAATCGGGGCGTCGCAGTTGAACGTGGAGAAGTGTTTGGTATCGAAGGCGACAAACACCCGCTCTGCGAACGTTCCCTCACGAATCGCGCCGAGCTGTTCTTCCGCGACCACACTGCCATCGGCGAGCTGAAGCTCACCGTTCGCCTCCGCCACCCATTCGCCCGTGACTTGGTCGAAGCTGTACATCGGCAACTCGATGCGACCGCTGTTCGGGTCCAAATCCGGCATCGTGCGCCATGAAGGTCGCTGAGCTTCGAAGCGAACCGACACGGGCGAGGCGAGGTTGTGCACCGCGTTGCCCGTGTCGTCATACAGATTGATCTCCGCAAAACCGCTCGAAATCAGCAAATTATTCGAGCTATCCGTGAACAGGCCGGGAAAGCGCGCCGTCTCTTGGCTCGGATCGTAGGCGTTCGCGTAGCCGCGCGCGATGCCGGTGCCGCCCGGAAATCCCAACAGCCGTACTGCGCCGTCCGGGGAGAGACACGCGCCATCCGCGCACTGCACGTCGCGCAGCGGCGTCAGCACGACATCCAGGTTCGGGTGCTCGAACCAGGTGTTCAGGCGTTTTACTACGATCGAGTAGCCTTCGCGCTCGAAGCTCAGCAGCACGGGCAGCGGGCCGTTGTCGAGCAGCGCTTCGAAGCCGCGCGCCTCGTAGTTGGCAACGAGCGTCGCCGCAAACTGCAAGAACTTCAGATCCACATCGGCGGGATTCAGATCGTAATCGAGCGAATAGCCGCCATCCTCGCCCACAGTACCGTTCAAAGTCTCGTAGCTTTCGAGGCTGCCATTGCGGTTCAAATCGAGCTGCAGCCTCGCCTTCACGCCCGACGGCAGCGCACCATCAGCCATCGTCACCTGCCCCGAAATGCTGAAAAGCGTTGCCGCTCGAGCCGCGCGTGGGCCGCCAAAGCAAATCGTTGCCAACACGAACGCGCTCGCGATGCTTCTTCGCTTCATGACAAAGCCACCCTTGGGTTATCCGAACGCTCGGCTCACCGAGCGTCGACGCTCGAAGCAATGAATATGCCGATCGCGATGAAATCGGCCAAAAGTCCCCAGGTTCGCTGACTTCTCCGCCTCTCGCCGCCGCATCGTGCGTGCGCGAAGAACCTCCCCCGCGACAATTCGATCGCGGTCGGGTGGGTCGGGGCCGAATCACACGCCGCCGGGTTGCCGAAAACGCATCGCGAATGCGCGCGGGATTCGCTTGCTGATCGGGGCTGGGTCCGCTAGCCCAAGAGCATGACGGCATCGGCTCGTGCCAAAGTGGAGCAAGCATCGAGCGGGGGGACGCGCTGGGAGCTGGCCACGCGACCCCTGCCCGCCGTGCTTCGACCATGGGTCAGCAAATGTGCTGGGTACGGCGAATGGGCGGGAGAGCTGGTCGTGCGGCGTGAGCTGCCTCTACCGCGCGTGGTCATGATCCTCGAGATCGATACGCCCATCGGTTTGCACGACCCCGCCGACGAAGCGAAGGTCAGGACGTTCAAGGGGGGCTTCGTCGCGGGGCTAGATGATCGCTCGACGCTCACCACGCATGCTGGCGTGCAGCGCGGCATGCAGATCGATCTGACGCCCACCGCGGCTCGCCGCTGCTTCGATCTGCCGATGTCGGAGCTGCTCGGACAGGCGGTACCGCTCGTCGATCTGTTGCCGCGCAGCGAACGGTACTTGTGCGAACGGCTCGCTGGGCTCCCGGACTGGGACGCCCGGCTCGAGGTCGTGGAAAGCATGCTCGCACAGCGCATTACGGCGTGTCGGGCGGATACCCGCATCGCCGAATGGGCCTGGCGGCGCATCGAGGCCTGCGGCGGCGCGCTCGACCTGAAGACGCTCGCACGCGAGCTCGGTTACTCATCGAAGCATGTCATCAGCCTTTTCCACGAGCACGTGGGCATGACGCCCAAGCGTTTTGCGCGGGTCGTCCGCTTCGATCGGCTGGCGCGTCACTTGCGCAGCGGTGGAGCGGGTTCATGGGCGGAGCTGGCGGCGCGCTTTGGCTGGTTCGATCAGGCGCACCTATCGAATGACGTGAAACGCATGACGCGCGGGTCGCCCAGCGAGTTGCGCGAGCTGCTCGGTGGGCCTGCGGAGGTGCATTTCTTCCAAGATGCAGCCGGCGATGCCGAATAAGCTCCGGTCATGCCGCAGAAGAAGGCCATCTTCCTGCCCCCCGCAGGCGGCCGCCAGTATCCGATGGCTCGTATCGCCGCCGTCTTTCTGGCGGATCGTGACGAGACCCAGGACCGCTACTCGATTTCCGAATGGTGGCTCGAGCCCAACACCAAAGGCCCAGGCAGCCATTCGCACGCAGAAGACGACATCTTTTACGTGATTGAAGGCACGATGAGCTTCTTGCTCGGAGAACGTTGGGTGGACGCCCCGCGCGGCTCGTTCGTGCTCGCACCCGGTGGCATGAAACACGATTTCGAAAACCGGACCGACCAGCGCGCGGGCGCGCTCAATTTTTCGGTTCCGGGCGGGTTCGAGACCGAAATGCCGGCCATCGCAGCGTGGTTCAAGAAGAACCCGCCCGCCAACGCCAGGTAAATTCCTTCCAAGACCCCCCACCTCAACGCGCCGCATGCTGCGGGGATGGAACGTACCCAAGTCACCCCCGTGCCCGACGGCCAAAGTCTGTTTGCCTACCTCGTGGTCGCCGGCGCCGCGCGCGCGCTCGACTTTTACGCCCGGGCGTTCGGCGCCAAAGAGCACTATCGCCTCGAAATGGGCGATAAAATTGGTCACGCCGAGTTCGGCTTCGAGGGCGTCACGATCATGCTCTCGGACGAGTTCCCCGAGCTCGGCTTCGCGGCGCCCACGGGCATGACCGCGGTGAGCATCATGGTTTACGTTGCCGACGTCGACGTCCTTTGCGAGCGTGCCGTCGCCGCAGGCGCCTCGCTCGAGAAACCGATACGCGATGAATTCTATGGCGACCGCGTCGCGAGCCTTCGGGATCCGTTCGGACACCGGTGGCTCTTGCATTCTCGGCGCGAAATCGTCACACCAGAAGAGATGAAGCGGCGCATGGCCGCCGCGGGCATGCCGTGAGCGCTCAAGGCTTGGCGTGCACGCCGTTGCGATCGACGACGTAGATCTCGGGCGATATGGCGTGCCCCTGGCTCGCGTAGTCGCTCTTCACTTGTTCACTGAAGTGGGAGGCAAACGAAGCGTCGTGAGACCAGGCGACGAGAAAATCTCGGTTCGGAATGGCCACGTAGAATGGATACCCGAGCGCAGCCGCGATCGCCTTCTGCACCTCCGGTAGGGCCAAGCGCGCCGCATCATAGCCGTCTCCGACGGCCAACGTCACGAGCTTGCCTTTGACGCTCGGATCGTCGCCGCCCTGTGCCGAGATCTTCACCTGACTCGAGGCTTTCCACAGACCGCTCCGGGCGGTCGCGGCGGCCGCATCGAAGGTGACATGCCATCTGCTCAGATCCGCCGCGCGCACGTAGCGAATCGCTTCTGGAGCATCCACGGCGAGCGCTTCTTGCACGATGGACACGAAGTTCCGCGTGGCCAAGCCGTATCTTTCGGCGTACTCGCGGGGCACGAGCACTGGGCGGAGCCGAGCTTCGACGCTGGCGTACGTCTCCGTGTCGCTGTCGGGGAACTCCTGCTCCAACATACGCATGGTCTTACGGATCAGAGCTTCGGCAAGAACGCGATCCGCGCCCGCGTCGCGCTCGATGTTATCCAGGTAGACGTCGAGCGTTTTGCCTAGGCTCTTCACCGCGATGCCATTGCGATCGAGCAGCGTCAGCTGCCAATCTGGATGGGCGTGATGAAAGATGCTCATGGCCAATTCCTGCAGGCTGCCCGGCGCTGGCGTCTCCGACTTGGGCGCTACCGATGTAGTCGTCGCGCCAGGCGCGGGTGCGGCGGTTCCCGGCGCCGCTGAAACAGGTGCGGAGGTTCCCGGCGCCGCTGAAACAGGTGCGGAGGTGCTCGACGCCGCTGGCGCTGCCGCGGCGGTAGCGGGCCCCGCGGAGGCGACGGGTGCTCCTTTCGCGGGGGCGCAGCCCACGGTGAGCCAGCCCACCCACATCGAACAGACGATCTGTGTCCTTCTCATGCTGTCCTCGTCGCCTTAAGCGCTATTCGCAGCGGCACATTACCACGCAGCCGGTGCCCACGTCGCTCGTCAACGCGGCTAGCTGAGCTAATCGAGAGCGGGCGATCGCGGTCCAGCGTCGCACCTCACGGCCGCACGTGGTTCCCGGCCTGCGACGCCGAAGGCTGTGACGGCCCGCGCGCTGATGCGCGACCATCAACAAAAATTCCCGATTCGGACCGCAAGGTGGAGCTCGAGTCCGAGGATTCGTCGGCTGCTTGCTGCTCCCCGATTGGCCGCACGGTTATGCTCTCGGACGCATGGCGCAAAGATTTTTCCAGCCGCTCAAAGTGGCGCTCCTACTCGCGTGCTTCACCACTTGCCTAGCGCTTTCGCTGTTTGCGCTCACCCGCGAGGCGCGGCGCGAGATCGCCCACTATCCGTCGCCCGACGGCAGCTATCACCTGCTACTCATGCAGGGCGAGCGCGATTGGCGCGGCTTCCCCTTCTCCATCGGCTGGCGCTACTTCTTTTACGCCGGTCACGAAAGTCACGATCCGACCTACGGCCACCATCTGGATTTCGAGCTGCATCCCGCGCTGGCCGGCTACTTCGACGACGACCTCGCGGCGTATGCGCGACGTGCGGTCGTCACCTGGTCGGACGCCGGCGTCTCGTTCGATGAGCCGTCGGGGCACCGGCTATTCGTTCCCAAGGCGGCGTATGCGGGCGGCAGGTAGCCGAGGCACGGCGACAATGGCTCTCGGCGTTGCCCGAGACGAAATCCGTCACTCGTAGTCCGAGCGCCATGCCATCGAGCGCCCGCTGGCTCGAAGCAATGACCATGGATTGCTGGTCTGCCGAGGCGCATACCTAGTCTGGCGCCGTGGCGGGCCGAGTGAGGGTGGCACTCGGAGCGCGGGAATTCGGCAGCTTGGCTCAGGAGGAGTATCGATATGGCAACGACCAAGAAAAAGGCGAAACGAAAGACTTCTGCACCAAAGAAGCTCGCCGTCGCGAACCTGCGGGCTATAACTTTGGCCTCGGTGAAGGCGGCCATCGGCAAGCAACCGGGCGGCGGCATCATCAACGGCTTCGTCTTGGACGAGACCGCGCTCGAGAAGCTGGGCGTCTCTGCCAATGCGCTCGCGAAGAGCGTGACGTCCGCCACGGCCAAAGCCACTGGCCTCAAGTTGACCCCCGTTGTGATCAAGAAGCCCGGGTCGATCACCGTAGGCTTCTTGCCGCCAACGAAGATCCTGCTGTGACCGCGGCGCGGCTCCGGCAACGTTTGGCTGAGCATGCCGAGTCGACGCCGCTGTCGTGCCCGAGCGCGCCCAGCAGTATCCCCGGTGCGCTCGCATTCGGAGTGATCGATCACACGAGCTCACCGCCGGAAGTGATGTACCTCGAGCAGCCGCTTCCTGTCACCGAAGCCCTGCTGGAGTTGGCGGCCCCACTCGAACCGCGCGAGGTATTTCGAATCGGCGCTCCCTGCCAGACCTCGCAGTGCACGCACTGGAGCGGTCAGGACTGCACGTTGGTCGAGCGGATCGTGAAGCTCGTGGCGCCCGCGTCGCTCGTCACGCCCCCCTGCAAACTGCGGCCGACCTGCCGCTGGTACGCGCAAGCTGGGCGGAACGCCTGTGTGCGCTGTGCATTAGTCGTGACCAAAGACGAACGTCCGACGGACGAGATGCGCGCCGCCGCAACTCCAAGCGCGGCGTGCCACGGGCAATCCGAGGAGCGTGAGCACGCGATCGAACGCTGAGCGCGCCCAATATCCGAGCGCCATCGGCTCCATTTTCACCAGCCGCGGTTCCAACCCTTTGGATTGCGCCGCGCAAGTAGCGAACCTCGCCGCGCCGAAAGCACGCGGGGTGACGGTGAAAAGCGTTTGCCCGGAGTACTTCGCTGTCATGTGTCAGCCCGCTAGGCGTCGACATCGTTGCGGTTCGGGTTCGTGAACAGTCGCGACCAAAGCGGTAGACACACCCCGAAGTAGACGATCGAAGTGCTGAGCGCTCGACACACGACATAGGGCATCTGGGTCAGCACCAGCAGCCGGTCGAAACAGACCGCGTTGCAGACAAAACCGAGCGCTTCGATACCCAAGAAGAGCGCGGCTTGGCGAAGCCAATCGCGAGACGGATCGCGAAACGCAATCCACTTGTTGCCGACGAACTGGGCGGCGATGCCTAGACTCAACGCCGGCAAACTGGCGACTCGAGGCGGCATGCCTAGGCCGCTCACCAAAGCGATGAGCACGAGGAAGTCGAGACCCGTCGCGACCAGACCAACGACGGCACTGCGGCTGAGCGTTCGAAGAGGGTGATGCACGAGTGCTCATAAGAGCGAGGCCCGTGCCAAGCCGCGGCTCACGTAATATCCAACACTTACGCTGTCGAGCGTGCCGCGGGTGCGAACCTTTGGTTACAGCTGGTTCAACCAGTTCACACCCGCACCTCTTAGGCATGAATCGGTATCCACTACGAGTTCAACTCAGGCGAGTCGTACTAACGTCTTTGCCAAGGGTCGAATGAACACGAGCGGGAGGCTGATCAAGGCTCTAGCCACTATCGTGCTGTTGTCGGCAGCAGTTGGCTTGATAGCAATCGCTGTCGGCAGCGTGCTAGTGCCTGCATTATCGCTCGGCGCTTGCTTGTTCGGCGCCTCGATCCTGCTCACTCGCAAAGAACCGGAGCCGGAGCCGCCCGAAGTGATCGAGAAGATCGTGGTCACCTCACCCGGCCTCGCGGCGTACGACCTGCTCGAGCTCATCGGCAGTGGCTCCATGGGCGAACTCTGGAAAGCCAAGCACAAGGCGCTCGGCCGCATCGTCGCGCTGAAGCGGATCAAGTCCGCGGTCACCGACGCAGAGGACCTCGCCCGGTTCAAACGCGAAGCACGCGCCACTTCGGACCTGCGCTCTCCGCACACCATCGAGGTATTCGATTTCGGCGTCGACCAGGGCGCACTGTTCTATGCGATGGAATGCCTCGACGGCATCGATCTGCAACGCCTGATCGCGCGCGACGGGCCCATCACTCCTGCACGCGCAATCCCAATCCTAGTCCAGGCTTGTCACTCTCTGGCGGACGCGCATGCCCAAGGCGTCGTGCATCGCGACATCAAGCCAGCCAACTTGATGCTCTGCCGCTACGGCTTGGATCTGGATTTCGTGAAGCTGCTCGATTTTGGATTGGCCAAGGCCGTGCACAAAGAAGGCACGGAAGGCGCGCTGACCCGCGAGGGAGTCGTGCTCGGCAGCGCCGCGTACATCGCGCCCGAGAGCGTGAAAGGCAGCGCATCGGTAGATGGCCGGGCAGACTTGTACGCGCTCGGAGCGATCGCGTTTTGGCTGATCACCGGTCGCCTGGTGTTCGACCTAGATAAGCGGATTGCGATGGTGCGCGCGCACTTGTCCCAGACTCCCCCCTCGGCCGCGAGCATTTCGCCGTTCGCGGTACCTCGCGAGCTGGACGAGCTCATTGCCGGCTGCTTGAAGAAAGACCCGAATCAGCGACCGCAGAGCGCAGCCGAGCTAGCCGATCGGCTGCGTGCTATTCGGACCACGGATCGCTGGTCGAAACAGGACGCCGAGGCCTGGTGGAAGACTTCCGGCGCACTCGCCGACCGAGATGGTCCGGCCGCCATTTCGCGAATGCCCCCACAGGGAACCTCGGCCGAGTAATCCGCCTGCTCGTCTCGGATAGGGCTACGGCTCCGGCGGTGGCGGCGGTAGCGGAGTCGTGTTGACGCAAGCAACGTCGGCCGCATTGAGACCGTTGTAGTTCGCGTCCAGCGCGCTGACGGCCGCCGCGGTCACGATCTTGTACGGTGTCATCGTACCCATGGTGCCGTCGTCGACGCCCGTGACGGTGACGGTTTGCGCGGTGTTCCAATTCATGGTCGTGAAAGAAAGCGAGGCGGGCGCTACCTTGCCGACGGTCGGTACGTCGCTGGAGAGTGCGATGCTCACCGGGCCGAGCGGTTGCGACTTGAGGACGACGGTGAAGGTCTCGCTAGTGCCAGGCGTGGTTGCGCACGTAGTCGAGGCGACGGTGATGCCGGCCATGTCGTCGTCCTTGTTGACGAGCGACACCGTGCTCGCGGCAAGCTGTGCGTACTTCGCATCGGCGCTGGAACTCGCGGTCTTGAGCGACACGGTGTACGTCTGGTTGCCGTCCATGACGCTGTCGTCTACGCCAGTGACGGTGACGGTTTGCGCAGTTGCCCAATTGTTTGCTGTGAAAGCGAGGCTGCCCGGCGCCATGGTGCCCTCGGCGGGCTTGCTACTCGTGACGGCGACGCTCACGTTGCCCGTGGGCTGCGACGTCAGAGCGACCGTGAACGTGACCTTGCCGCCCGCTTCCGTGGTCTGCAAATTGGCGGCGGCGGTGACCAATAGACCCACGACATCGTCGTCCTTGTTGACGAGCGACAGTGTCGTGGCCGCGACGGCGTAGTTCGAGTCTGTCGTGTTCGTGCCTTTGACGGCGATGGTGTACGACCGATCACCGTCCGCAACTTTGTCGTCGACACCGGTGACAGTGATGTTTTGCGGGGTCGACCAGTTCCCGGTCGTGTACGTCAGGCTAGCGGGGGAAACCTTGCCCTCGTTCATGTCGGAGCTGCCGAACGTGAGCGTAACGGCCGCGGTCGGTTGGGTACTCAGGTTGACACCGAATACGAAGGTGCCTCCCTTTTCCGTGGTCGTGCCTTGATAAACGCTCGGGACGATGTAAGCCGTATCGTCATCGGTGTTCGTCACCTTGACGGATTGGCTCAGCCCCGCGTAATTGCTGTCATCGCTCGTCGAAGGGCCAACGGTGACCGTGTACGCTTGGTTGCCGTCCGCAATCGGATCATTTTGGCCGGTCACGGTCACGGTTTGAGCGGTCGCGTAGTTCGCGGGCGTGAACGTCAGCAGCGCCGGCGTGGCCTTGCCTTCCAGGTTATTGCTGCTCGCCACCGGTACCTTCACCTCGCTCTTCGGCTTCGAGAGGAGCGAGATCGAGAAGGTTGCCGCGCCGCCGGATTCGCTCGTGATGAGCTTGGTTCCGCCATCGACGCCGGTCAGCAGTTTCGGCAGCGTAATACCCGCCACGTCGTCATCGAGATTGACGACCTTGACGTCCGTCGAACCGATCTTTTGGTAGGCGAGATCCTCGGTCGTGGGAGCGCTGATGCGCACCGCATAAACGACGTTGCCGTCTTTCGTGTTGTCGTCCAAACCGGTAATGGTCACGGTCTGCGCGGTGTTCCAGTTGTCGACCGTGAAATCGACTTCACCGAGACTTATCGAGCCTTCCGTTTCGTTGGTACAGTTCACCGCGAATTGCACCGGGAACTTCGGCTTCGAGGCCAACACCATTGAAAAAGAGGCTTTCGTCCCCTTCTCGCTGGTGAGCAACTGACTCGGGTCGTTCGGATCGACGCCGGTGAGCAGACTGACGACCAGATTGGCTTTGTCGTTGTCGTCGTTGACGACGTTGACCGCGGGCAAGTCCGCACTCGTGAGCTTGCCATAGGCAGCGTCATCGCTCGTGACGGGGCCGAGCTTGATCTGATACGGCTGATCGCCGTCTTCTACGTTGTCGTTGTCCACACCGATCACCGTCACCGTTTGCGGCGCGGCCCAATTGAGCGGTGTGAACGTGAGCTTAGCCGGGTTCACCGTGCCTTCGCTGGCGCTACTGGCGAGGGCAATCGTTACGGGCTTGGTGGGTTCCTTGTTCAGGACCAAGGTGAAAGTCGCGCTGTCACCGCGTTCGCTGGTACGAAGGCGCGTCGTATCGCGCACATCGATTCCGGTCGCCAAGGTGACCATCACGCCCGCCTGGTCGTTGTCTTGATTCGTGACGCTCACCAGCTGTTTGGGCAAGTTCGCGAAAGCCTTGTCGCCACTCGTCAGCGGACCGACCTCGATCTGAAAAGGACGATCACCCCCGGCGACTTCGTCATTCACGCCGGTCACCGTGACGGTTTGCGGCGAGCGCCAGTTATCGGCGGTGAATTTCAGGCTGCCGGGTGCAACGGTGCCGATACTCTCGTCACTGCTCTTCAGCGCGATCTCGACATCGGCCGTCGGCGCCAAGTTGAGCACGACGGTGAAGAAGGCTTGCCCGCCCGCCTCGGTCGTCAAGAGCCCCTTCGTGGGCGTGACGAAGAAGCCTGCGCTGTCATTGTCGATGTTCGTGATCGGCACCACGGCTTTCGCACCTTGGAACAGCGCGTCCTCGCTGATCGCGGGACCGACCTGGACGGAATACAGTTGATTGCCGATCGCCGGATCGTGGACCCCCGTTACCGTGACCACTTGGGGCGCGTTCCAATCATCGCGCGTGAACGAGAGGCTCGCTGGGCTGACCGTGCCCTGGTTGGGGTTCGAGCTCGTGATCGGCATCGTCACGGGCGCCATCGGCCTTTGCGCCAGGGAAACGTAAAATTTCGCCTGAGCGCCGAGATCGCTGGTGAACAGATCGGAAGTCGGGACGACGGTGATGAACGCCGAGAGTTGTCCGCCACCGGCCGCACCGCCAACTGAGCTAGAACCGCCCGCGACACCGGGATCACTCGCGCCGCTCGCGCCGCCAAAGCCGCCCGCGCCGACTTTGAATTCGCCGAACAGCACTTGGCAGCTCATGGTCAGCGCGCCGAAGCCGAGCGCCAGAATCAACGACTGCATCCAGCGCGTGAACCAACTCATTCAGAAATTCCCCATTGCGCCCACGCTTCCAACCCCCAAGTAGGGCCTGACCACGAGCCCCTGAGCCGGAGCTTGGGCCGGCTTTCGGTCGAGCAACAATAGCGTGATCCCAGTCACGAGGCCCGCGGCGCCCACCACGAATCCAGCGCCGGAGATCGTCCCGAGCGTGTTGTACGCCTTGATCGTATCGCTATCTTGGGGTGAGCAATTATCGGGATCCTGGCAGTTTTTCTGGAGTGTTGACTGCTTGCCGAGCCACATGGCTCCAGTAATACCTCCGACGACCAGCCCCGCCCCTGCGACGCCGAACGCAACGTAGACTGGGGTGCGGCTGTGATTGGTGGCCGGCGCCACGACCGCCGCGGTTTGAGCAGGTGGCTCCACGACCACCGGCACAGCCTGCTGATTCGGATCCACATCCAACGTGAACGCGGCGGAGCCTTCCTCGCCTTCGGTGAGGTTCAGCTTTTGGTGCTCGGCCAGGTAGCCTTTAGCGACAACCGCGACCTCGTGGGTGCCCGGATTGATTGGGCGGCGCACTCCGATAGCCGCGGCGGGTACCGCGATGTTATCGATGGTGACGTGCGCGTCTTTGCTCCCGGTCACGCTAATCGTTACCCACGAAAGACGCGGGTGGAGCGCGTCGAGCTCCGTCTTGGCATCAGCTAGGGCGCGCTGCCAGGATTGCGGAGCCTTGGCATCGACCCCTTCGCGGATGATCAACTCGTAGCGCTCTTGCGCCTCTACGAATAAGCCTAGGCCGACCAGGCTCCGCGCCCAGTCGAGCGTCAGAGTGGGCGCATGCACCAAAGCGTCCGCGCGGCCGAAGCGATCGGCGGCTTCTGCGTAGCGTTTGTCGCGAAGCGCCCAATATCCCTCGGTCGCGAGCGAGCGCGCGGTTGCGCGGTCGGCGGCGGAGGGTTCGGCGTGTGCCGTGCCCAGCCAAAAGAGGGCGATTGAGATGCCCGATAACCAAGGGCCAAGTCTGCGAGTCATCTCCCTGCTTTCGGCGCGATGCCCTGGCGTTCCCTATTGGGTCATCGTTAGCGCCAAAAACGGCCTGATCGACGACTCAGATCGGGGTACCTGATCCACGGCATGGGATCAAGGCTCGCGCGGACCCGCAGCGGGCTTTCTTCCGAAAGCCAGGGACACGCAATAATGCCGCAGAGTTAACGAATGATCGTGCGCGACCGAACTACGGGATCACGCATGGCCCGCAGTTGAGCAGGTTGCCGCAACCATCCGCGGTAGTACCGCAGCTCGCCCCGAGGCTTGCGCAGGTGGCCGGGGTGCACATCGGAGGCGGCGGGATCACGCCGATGCACGCGCCGAGATCGAAGAGCATGTAAAGGAGGACCTTCTCTTGGTTGGTCAGGTCGCCGCCGCAATGGTTCGGGAAAATGGCGTTGTCGAAGGGCGTCCCGCCTCCGAAGGGTGGAATCACGATGCCCCCGCCGCCGCCCCGACCACCCGCGCCGCCTCCGCCACCTGCACCCCCGCCGCCGCCCGCTCCGCCGCTACCCGACGCGGCGACCGCCACGTGGAATCCGCTGTAAGCAACGCGGCCGCACACGGCCTCCTTCGGAGCCGCATACGGGGTGTTGAACGAGAACTGCTGCGTTCGTTTCGTACCATTCTGCAGGTAGACGAACTCTTCAGATGTAGTGCCGAGCCCGGTGCTCGTGCTCCGGGGCTCGTTGATGTTGAAGGTGTAGTCTGGAGCAGTGGTGATCTTCTCGTTGACCATCCAGTCACTGAAGTTCTGGATGCGCGAGCTGGTGTTCGGGCGGCCCTGGGAGATGACCCCGATGCCGCTCGTGGCTTGGTCGGTCGTGTTCGTCCAAGTGGCCGCCGGCCCGAGCCCCGTCTCGACGGCGGTGGTCGCCGCATAGGCCTGCGTGCCGTTGCCGTTGAGCCAAGTAAAGCTCAAATGACTCGCAAACATACGGCCACCACGGTTCAAAAAGTGGCGCACGTTGGCGCCGTTTGCGGTGCGTTCGTCGCCGTCCTCGTCCCAGTCGGTGCCCTCGCAATCGGATACCAGGATGTCGTAGCTCTCCAGCTGCTCGGCACTGCCATACAGCGCCGAATCGTGGGGGGTCATCGCATCGATGCTGGCACCAGTTGGGGTGGCCTTGGGGCCGCCGCGATACAGGTTGATGCGGGAAGGACCGGAGGAAACCGGCGCGGCGGGGTTGCTGAACTCGGTGTTGGCTATGCCCATCTTCGAGAGCACGCACTCGATCGCGTCGATCTTGCCAGTCGTGACGGCGATCCGGGGGATGTTCACGGCGCTGCCGTCGGACATCGAGCGCGGCAAGCGCGTGGGGTTGTCGGGCAAAGCGGTCGGCAAATCCGTCGTTTGGCAGGCAGCCGATGCCGGCAGAGTAAACTTGGTGGCGCGGCGGAAACGCCCCGCCTTCACGACCAACAGGAACTCTTTCCCGACGGGGATGAACTCATCGAGCTTGAAGTGACCTGTGGCATCGGTCACCGTGCCGTTCAGGACGGGTCCGAAATTCTGGTCCTCGCAGCGATCACAGCTGCTGCCGCCGCTGGGAATACCTGCGCTAATCGCCGGCAAATCTTCCGGTTTGTTGGTTTGCAGGATGTAGACGATGGCGTTCGGCACGCCGACTTGATTCCCGGCGTTCGCGTCATCCCGGCCGGGGGTGAGCACGCGACCGGTCAGGTGAGTGACCCCGCCCGCCTTGCTGCAATCCGGAATCGAACTGCACAGCTCACAGGCTTGCCCGCCGCCCGCAACGCACTTCGTGGGGCCGTCGAGACCGCCGATGCAGACCTGATTGGCGGTGCAGCTGAGCCCTTCCGTGGCGCAGTCGATCATGTTGCCGCACTTGTCGACGGTGTAGCCGCAAGCCCAACCTAGGTCAGCGCAAGTCTTCTTGGGGCAATTCGGACCGGGGTTGATCGTGAAGCCACCGGCGACCGAGCTCATGCCCCCCGTGCTGGAGAGTGTTCCGCCCGAGCCAGCGCCTGCGGTTGAAATCGAGCCGCCCTCACCGCTCGGCAACGTGCTCTGATTGCCGCTCTTCGATGAGCAACCGCTCGCGAAAAGAAGCAGCGAACTTGCGAGAAAGAGCGCTGTATACGCGCGCGAAAAGAAGCCGCCGCGAGTAGACATCGGCGCTGGTATTTCGATGGCGCAGAGCTCCGCGTTCGGCGGTTGAGCCAACGAACTCACGGCGATTCTCCCCGGGTGTACCACCTCGATAGCATGTGCCTACTCACCCCAATCGATCAAACAAAAGTCGCTCGGGATCACAGAAAGAATAGCAGCTCACAAGTGGCGATTCACACTCGGCCGCGTCCACGACGCTCGCGCTGAGCAACAATGAAAAATCAATCACGCCGAGATCATGATTCAGGCGCAGCGCACCACGGTTTCAGCGGAAACTTCCCGCACCAGCCGATGCGCTGCTCAGAGCTGAAGCAACCCGCAGTCGCCCGACTCGATCACTTGCGGCGGTCGGCTGCGAGCTGCCAAGACTGATGAGCCCCGTCGGTGTTGCGCTCGTGCTGGTCACTCGTGTGATTGGCGTGTCGAGTCCGAACACCGCGGTCGAGATGAGCGTCGTCACCAGCCGCGCCTCACAGCGACGTGAGCGGTCGTCGAAAGGCTCGTCATCGATTCGAAGCTCGTCATCGAAAGCGTGAGAGTCGCCGAGTGCTCACCCATCACACCGCTCGACTCTTAAGCCCGTCGAGCGGTGCGCTGCTCCGAACTGGCAGCGGACTCGGACCTCGCGCGAGCAACTGCTCGGTCAGCCAAGCGGCCTCTTTTCGATTGCCGGCCGCCCCTGCGAAGCGCCAAGAGAGCGCTCACCCCCAGAAGGTTGACCCGCTGGCGGAAGGCGCAGACAGTCGAAAGCCAAATGACGGAATACGTGGTCACCAAGCAGGGCGCGAATGCAGAGTGGGGCATCAACGCCGAGGGGGAAATTCAGGAAATGCCGCTATCCAAGCCAGATGGCGACGGTTGGACGCTCCATTCCGTGATCCCTACCCAATACAACGTGATGGCCGTCTGGCAGCGCGAAGAGAAGCGCAAGAAGAGGCGCTGACGCTGAGCGGCCAGGCGCCGACTGAGTTGACTGCGGGAGTGCTCTTGGTTGTCACTCCGTGGGGTTCAACGAGGCTGAAATCAATTTCGCATACACGCCTCGAAACGCGATGTCGGTGCGGCTCGGTAACGGCCACCGCATGTAGACCAACCGAAGGTCGAGTCAGAGATCGATTGCAGATAGCGGGCGGGATTCGTTGCTCGACGCCGATTTTGCAGGCAGTATTAGCGACGATTGTCCGAGGGGTGGCGCGGGCCCGTGCCGCCTCTTCGACAGCCTGAGGAAAACCCCGCAATGAGAACCTGGCTTGGCTCGTTTCTATTCGTCGCTTTTGCAACTTTCGCCGTAGCTTCCGGCTGCGGAAGTAAGCCGGAGGTCGCCAATCAACCCGGCGGTCCAGACACCGACGCGAGCGTCGGCGGAGCAAGCGGCTCGACGGGAGCAGGCGCGAAGGGCGGCGGCTTCGTGATCATCGGCGACGGCGGTGATGCGGGCACGGGCAACAACGGCTGTCAGTCGACCTGTGCAGAGTTGAATGCCAACTGCGGCTTCGTGACCGACACCGTCTGTGGCGGCGTGGTCCAGTGCGGCACCTGTGCCAAAGGCGAGTTCTGCGGTGGTGACGGCCCGAGCCGCTGCGGCGTCGGCATGAGCGGTGAAGGCGGCGCCTGTTCCGGTCCGGATTGTCCGAGCTGCACGCCCAAGACCTGCGACGACCTCGGTTACACCTGCGGTCCCGCGGGCGACAGCTGCGGCAACAAGCTCGACTGCGGTCCGAACACTTGCCCGATCCCGGGTTGGACCTGCGGCGGCGGCAGCAAGCCCGGCCAATGCGGTTGCAAGGGCGCCTGCGCCGCAGTGCCAGATTGCTCGAGCGAACCGATCAAGACCACGAGCATCACCGGCAAAGTCTACGACCCGGCCGGCAACAACCCGCTCTATAACGTGTTCGTCTACGTCGCGAACAACCCGGACGACCCGAATTTGAAGGCGTTTCCCGCCGGTATCACCTGCGATGTGTGCGGGGCGACCGCGGCGGGCTCGCCGCTCCTCTCGGAGGGCGATAAATTCGGCACGTATACCGCTGTCGATGGCAGCTTCACGCTGAAGAACGTCCCGGTTGGCAAAGGCGTGACCGTCGTCATTCAGCTCGGTCGCTGGCGCCGCGTGTTCAAGGTCGATGTCGACACACCGTGCGCCGTGAACCCGATCACGGACAAAACGCTGCTCATGCCCAGCAAGCAGTCGGACGGCAACATCCCGCTCATGGCGATGGTCACGGGCAAGGTCGACTCGCTCGAGTGCGTCTTGCGCAAGATGGGCATCGACGGCAGCGAGTTCACCAATCCCTCGGGCGGTGGTCGCGTGCAGTTTTACCTGGGCAGCGCCGCGGACAAGAGCCTCCTTTATTCTGGGCAAAAGATCGACAACGTCACGCCCACGCAAGACAAACTGTTCGTCACGGACGCGACGACCTCTCAGCCCGTGATCAACAACTACGACATGACCATCTTGGCCTGCCAGGGCCGCGATGCGGCGGAGGATGCCGACCAGCAGAAGGCGCTGCGCGGGTATGCCGCGTCCGGCGGGCGCGTGTTTGCGACTCACTACAACTACCGCTGGCTCAGCACCAACGACCAGAGCACCGCGCAGGCTGGCAAAGCCGACAATTGGAGCGAAGTCGCCAAGTGGCACGCGGATGAAAACGACAAACCCAGCAGTGCCATCGGCCACATCGACCTCGTTAGCAATCCCAAAGGCCCTGCGTTCCAGGGCTGGCTGGAGGCCGTCAATGCTTCCACCCCCAACTCCGGCACGATCTCTGTCGATGTCGTCCGCCACGACTCCGACCTGATCTCTTCGGTCGCCGGCCAAACTCAGCAGTGGCTGTACCGAGACGGCGTCAACTACAAGACCTGCTCGCGCAGCAAAGCGAGCTGCTCGGCGACCAATGCCTGTGTGGCCAAGGTGTGCAATCTCAACACCGCCTTCGATTGCACCACCAACGCCTGCACCAAGGTCTGCCAGAACAATGTGACCAAGGTTTGCACGCAGAACGGCGACTGCCCTGGCAGCACCTGCGCCACGCAGACCTGCGGCAACAATACCTGCAGCGGGAACGACTACAGCGGCACTCAGGTCCCGTTGCACTTCACCTACAACACGCCCGTCAACCTGGTTCAGGATCTGACGGCCAGCCCACCCGCGCTGCAGTGTGGGCGCGTGTTGTTCAGTGACTTCCACGTCCAAGATGCGGACGAGTGGGACGACGTTTTCCCCTCCGCGTGCGGCGTGGCGTGCACTACGGCCAACGCGGCTACGAAGTGCGCCGCAGGTGGCAAGTGCGTGAGCGGCTACTGCCTCAACCCGATGACCCCGCAAGAGAAGCTGCTCGAGTACATGATCTTCGATCTTGGCTCGTGCGTGCCGCCGCCAGAGACGTGCAAGCCCGCAACCGCTTGCCCCGACGGCGAGAACTGCGGCTACGCGCCCGACGGCTGCGGCGGGCTCATTTCCTGCGGCGAGTGCAAGTCCGGCGAAACCTGCGGCGGTGGCACCCCGCCCGTGCCGAACAAGTGCGGCAAAGGCACGACGAGCTGCGTTCCTCTCACCTGCGGCGCGCAGAACCTGGAGTGCGGCCCCGCCGCCGACGGTTGCGGCGACAAGATCGACAGCTGCGGCACGTGCGACGCCGGCGAGCTGTGCATCATGGGTAAGTGCCAGCACGTCAACTGACGTGAATGCCTGAAGCCGCGACGTTCAAGTGTTCCGTGTGCGGGGCTCCCGCACACGCCGGCGATTTCAGCTGCCGCTACTGCGGGGCCGGCATCGCCACGGTGTGCTGCAGCCGCTGTTTTCAAATGAACATGGCGCACGCCCACCACTGCTCCGGCTGCGGCGTGGAACTCGGGCTGATCGTCGAATCCGCGCTTCAGGGCAGTCAGTGTTCGGACTGTCAGCGTCCGTTGGAAGTGATTGCCGAGCCGGCCGGCAGTTTGCTCAATTGCCGGAAGTGCGGCGGGCAATTCGTAGAGCACGCCCTACTCCGCAGCCTGCTCGAACCCCACGAGCACACGGGGCAGGCATTTCCGGATGCGCCCTATCAGCGGCCGGCCAAAGCCCGCATCGAGCGCGTGCAATACCGCCCGTGCGCGGTTTGCCAGCAGCGCATGAACCGCAAGAACTTCGGCGGCGCGAGTGGCGTGATCGTCGATGTGTGCGCCCGTCACGGCACTTGGTTCGATGCCGGTGAGCTGCCCCAAGTGCTCGCGTTCGTGAAGAGCGGCGGGCTCGTCCGCGAACGGGCCCGCGAGCAAGAGCGACTACGCCAAGCCCGCGCCCACGACCGGGAGATGGCCGGGGCATCGTCTCAGTCCTCGCCACTGGCTTTCGACTCGCTCGTCCAAAGCGGCGATCACAGCAGTTTTGCGAAGGATTTGTTGGAGTTCGTAGTCGAGGTCCTGAGCGGGCAGCACCGCCCGCACTAGGCTAGGCCGGCCAAGATCGCCTCGAGCGACAGATCCGCGACGCAGGTGACGCCATCGGAGGCACCGTAGTAGATACGCACGAGATCTCCTTCGGCGACCAAGCCGCAGGTGAACGCTACGTTGGCGAAGAAGCCTTTGAGCTCGTAGGGTGCTTCGGGGAACAAGATGGGTTCGCGTGAGCGGCCGAGTACGCGGCTTGGATCTTCGCCATCGAGCAAGAGCGCCCCGAGCGAGTACGTGAGCGGCGAGGCGGTCACACCGTGATACACCGCGAGCCATGCGGGGCGGCCGCGGAACTGCACGCGAAACGGCACCGCGCCCCCGCCCACTTTGAGGTCATCCCACATCCCGGACCGCGCGGATGCAATCAGCCGATGATCGCCCCAAGCCAGCAGATCCGGCGACGAAGCGAGCCAGATCGCGGGCCGGCCAATGTCCTCCGGCATGGGGCGGTGCAGCGCCCAATAGCGGCCGTTGATTTGCTCCGGAAAGATGGTCACGTCGCGGTTCGGGGGCGAGAAAATGATGCCATGGCGCTCGAACTGCCGCAGATCGCGGCTCGACGCGAGGCCAGTCGCGATCCCCGCTGAAGAAACGGCGGTGTAATTGACCCAAAAGGTATCACCTATCTGGGTGATACGCGGATCTTCCACGCCGAAGGCTTCGAGCGCATGCTGGGCGGAGAAGACGGGCGTGTTTTCGACTTCGAAATGCAGACCGTCTTTGGAGCGGGCGCGCCGGAAGTGCGAAATCGAAGTCAGGAACGTATCTCGGCCGACCACCACCAAACGGCTATCATCCAGCTTGAGCCCAGGCGTATCGCGGCTCCAAGTTCGCAGCTCGACGCGTTTCGAATCCGGATCGTAAATCGGCGAAGCCACGTGCGTGGCTGCCACCTCGAGCGGCGCCTCGGCCACGCGCAGCAACAGAATCGTTTCATCGCCCACGCGAATCGCACCGGGGTTGAACACACCGACGACCTCGAAGTCCGGTCGCGAGGGCGGGAGCTGACTCGGCACTAGGATCGGATTGTCGGCGAAGCGGCGAACCGAAGCGTTGTGGGTAGCCATGGCAGTCGCAAGCGTGGCAGATCGAAAGCGCGACTTCGAGCCAAAAACCAGCGCATTTCGGCCACACCGGCCGGCTTGGGCGGGCTCATCTCGCCATCTCGGCAGAGTCGCAATAGGGTGCCGAACCTTGCAAGCACTCGCGCCACAATCTGCCGCCGATAGCAGTCGTTCTTCAGAGCCGAGCGGAGCGCATGCGCCGCCGATTTCGCTGACTTTGCTGTTGTTCGCGCTGTCCGGAGCGACTGGGCTGATCGACCAGCTCTGCTTCTCCAAGTACCTGAGCTACATCGTCGGATCGACCGCGTACGCTGTCAGCGCGGTGCTGGCCGCGTTCATGACGGGCTTGGCGATCGGCGCGCATTGGGGCGGCAAGGCGTCCTTGCGCGTCACCCGGCCGCTGCGCGCGTACGGATTTCTCGAGCTGATCGTGGCAGCGGCCGTGGCCGCGACGCCCTTGGCATTTCACTGGCTCACGCCGCTGTATGCCAATTTGGCGCGCAGCATGCCGCATTCGCTGGTCGCGCTCAGTGCCTTGCGCTGGTTCACGGCGCTCGGTCTGGTGGTGATTCCGACCATGGCCATGGGCGCAACGCTGCCGCTTTTGTCGCGCAGCTTCGATACCGGCGAGGCCAGCGCCGAAGCCGCCTCCTCGCGCGAGCGCCGCCTAGGCGCGCTGTATGCGATCAACACGCTGGGCGGCGCGCTCGGTGCACTCGCGGCAGCGTACTTGATTTTGCCTGCGCTCGGGGTCGACGGCACGGTGTTCGCGTCCGCGGCGGGCAGCGCGCTGATCGCGCTGTTGGCCCTTTCTTCCGGGGCCCGCGTGGTCGCTACCGCGAACACGGCAACCGCAAGCGAAGTGAGCGCACGCGAGCCTGCGCCGGGCGAGCGCCGCCCGCTGTTCTTTCTGGCCTTTGCTTCCGGCGCCACGGTGTTTGCGGCCGAGGTGGTGTTCACGCATTTGCTGGCGTTGATCATCGGCAACAGCGCGTACGCCTTTGGGCTGATCTTGGCGGCGTTTTTGAGCTGTTTGTTTTTGGGGGCCTCGCGCGCGTCTTGGGCACAGCGCCGTTTCGGCGATGCCTCGCTCCCGCTCGGTCTGGCCGCGAGCGGCCTGGGCCTGGCGGTGAGCCTGCCGCTCTGGGACAAGCTGCCCTACTTTTTCGACAACACCGGGGAAGTGCTGACGTCTTTCGCGGCGCGCGAGCTGACGCGGGGCGTGGCGGCGTTCCTGATGTTGCTCGTGCCGACCACGCTCATGGGCCTCACCTTCCCGCTCCTGCTCCAGCGCGTGGCGCGTTACGCGAACGTGGGCGCTTGGGTGGGTCGGCTCACGGCGGTGAATACGCTCGGCGCGGTGCTGGGCGCCTTGCTCACCGGCTATCTGCTGCTTCCGTGGCTCGGTTCACAGCGCACACTCTTGACGATCGCGCTGTGCTTTGCGCTGGCCGCGCTGCTCGTGCTCAGTTGGGCCAGCGCGCGCCGCCGGCAGCTGACCATCGCCGCCGCTGGCGCAACCTTGCTGCTCGCCCTGCTCAGCCCGCGCTGGGATCTGGCGATGTTGACCAGCGGCACCAACGTCTATTTCGACGGCTACCACGCGCCCGACAAGATCCTGATGATGCGCGAAGACGTGCACGGCGGGGTGACCACCGTGACGGACACCGATGGCGTGCGCACGCTGCTCACGAACGGCAAATTCCAGGGCAACACCGGCTGGGAGATGAACGCGCAGCGCTTCTTCGCGCACTATCCTTCGCTGTTCGTCAAGAACTACGACGACCTGCTCGTGATCGGCCTGGGCACGGGCACGACGCTCGGCACACTGGCGGGCTATCCATGGCGGAAGATCGACGTGGCCGAGATCTCACCCTCGATCTTGTTCGCCGCAAAGACCTACTTCACGGGTCCGAATCTTGGTGCGATCGACGACCCGCGCGTCACCATTCACCACGCCGATGGGCGCAACTTCATCCTGGTTCAAGAACAGAAGTACGACCTGATCAGCATGGAGCTCACGAGCGTCTGGTTCGCAGGAGCCGCTAGCTTGTACAGTCGTGAGTTCTACCAATTGATCCACGAACGCATGAAGCCGGGCGCCGTGTTCCAGCAATGGGTGCAGCTACACCACGTTCGCCCCCGGGATTTTGCGACGATTCTGAATACCCTGCGTCATCAGTTCGCCCATGTGACTTTGTTCTTTGGCGGCGGTCAGGGGATCTTGGTCGCCTCGGATGAACCGCTGGTCGCTTCCAAAGCGCGCATCGAAGCGCTCGAGCAAACTCCGCGCGTCGCGGCCACGATCCCGCGCGCGCGGCCGCTGTTGGATCTGTTCGACGACGTGCTGCTCAGTGATGCCGGTCTCGACCAATTCCTGGCCAATGTCGCCTCCGCGGCTGGAGAACCGGTGGCGCAAATGATCTCCACGGACGGCAACCTGTACCTGGAATACGCCACTCCCCACGGCAATGTCCTGCCCTGGTCAACGCGCGATGATCTCGTTGCGGATCTCCGCCGCTATCACGATCCCAGCGCGGTCGCCGCGATGATCGGTCCTTGAGCTCAACCGTACGCAGCTCGCACCGCGCGGCCGCGGTTGAAAACCACGCTCGGCTCTTCCGCGACCGTTGGCTTGCGCGGGCTGCCGGTGTGCAGCGTGGCGCGTTCCAAAATCGCCTCGCACAACTCAGCGAAGCCAAAGCCGGCCGCGCTCGCGATCTTGGGTAACAAGCTGGTTTCGGTCATGCCAGGCAGCGTGTTCACCTCCAGCACGTATTCGTTCTGGCCTTCGGTAACCAGCAGATCGACGCGCACGGCGCCGCTGGTATCGAGCGCACGCGCGGCGCGTTCCGCCAAATTCAAGACCCCGCGGTAGCGGGCGGCGGGTAGGCGTGCGGGCATGAAATACTCGGTCATGCCCGGCGTGTACTTGGCCTGAAAATCGTACACGCCCGAACGCGGTGCGATCTCGATCGCTCCCAGCACACGGCCGTCCAGGATGCCTACCGCCACCTCTTTCGCCTCGATGAAACGCTCGATGAGCACGCTGGAGTCGTAGGCGAGCGCGGCCTGAATGGCGTGCGCGAGCTCACTCACGTTGTTCGCGCGCCCGATCCCCAAGCTCGATCCCTCACGGCGCGGTTTGACCATCACCGGAAAGCCGAACGAGCCATGAAGCTCTTCCAGATCGGCCGCACACTGCTCGGCCCCGAACACGTAGTAGGGAGGCGTCGACACATTGTGCAGTCGAAACAACTCCTTCGCCTTGAGCTTGTCCATGGCGAGCGCGCTCGCCAGCACGTTCGAGCCCGTGTAGGGAATGCCGAGCAGCTCCAAGACGCCCTGCACGCAGCCGTCCTCGCCCAATCGCCCGTGCAGAGCCAAGAAGGCCACGTCGAGTTCTGTGCTCGTCAGCTGCGTGAGCGCTTCACCCCCGACTCCGAGCAGCACCGGGGTCACGTCGTAGCCGAGCCCGCTGAGCGCCTTGGCCACCGCTTCACCGGAGCGGATCGAGATCCCGCGCTCCGCGGACGATCCACCCATCACGACTCCGACGCGCGTGGCTTTCATGCTTCGAATGGGTATCGAAGGCGCCCGCCGCGGGCCAAGATTTCGGTCGAATTTGGGGATCTTAGGAGACTTCGACGACCACCGCGGTGATGTTGTCCTTCCCGCCGCGCGCGTTGGCCAGCTGGATGAACTTCTCGACCGCGAAATGGCCGCCTTCCGCCATCATGTCGGGGATTTCTTCAGGCTTTAGGTAACCGTGCAAGCCGTCGCTGCACAGCATGTAGGCGTCCCCCAAGCCTGCTTCCCAAACGCTCGTATCTACTTGGACATAGTCGCGGCTTCCGACCGCGCGCGTGATCACATTTCGCTGTTTACTGACGCGCGCTTGATCGGGGGTGATCAAGCCCTGCTTCAGCTGCCACGCGATAAGTGTGTGATCTTCCGTCAGTTGTAGCGCGTCCCCAGTACGCACTCGGTAGATGCGGCTGTCCCCGACCTGACCGAGGACCACGCTGTCACCAAAACGCATCATGGCGGAGATGGTCGTGCCCATGCCCGCCTTGCCTCGGTCGAGCTCGGCCATCGCGAACAAGATGTACGTCGCGGCCTGCACCGCTCCCTCGAGCAGACGGCATGCGGCGCGCGCTTTCTCTTCGGTCTGTGGACCATCGAGCGCGAGCGTCGCCTTACCGCGCTTGACCATCCCGTGAATCGTATCGATCGACTCTTGGCTGGCGACCTCACCGGCGGCGTGTCCGCCCATGCCGTCGGCGACCACCCATAGGCCGAGCTCGTCATCACACAGATAGGCGTCCTCGTTCACGGAGCGACGACGGCCAATGTCAGTCCCTCCGTAGGAGCGCATGTTGTACGGCGGGGCCACGACAGGCATTCGTCATGAGGGTACCAATGTTTCAGGCCGGCGGAAGCCTCATGATGACACTCTCGAGCTTCTGCATGACCGCGCGACGGGTGGCGCGGAGAACCCTTGCGGGCGGGCAGGGGCCGAAATAAGGTGCGCACATGAGGGCTACAGCTACGAGCCTGCTCGTCCGCGGCGAAAGCCCCGCGCGGCTCGTCAGCTCGATCCGGGAGGCGGCAGCCGGTTTAGGGCCTAAAAAGCCGGCCGGCGGGCTCGTGCTGGTTGCGGGAGGCATGGCCACGAAGCTCGAGGCGATCGCGGAAGCCCTAGGCCGAGCGAGCCTCGGCTTTCCCCTGTTGGTGGCGTCTGGCTCCGGTGTAGTTACGGAGCGCGGTGAAATCGAAGGGGAGTCCGCAGCCGCGGTCCTGCTCTGGCTGGGTGGTGCCGCGGATGCCTGGGTGGTTTCCGCCAGTCAGCCCGAGCTGTGCTTGGCGTTGAGCCGTGAGCTGAGCGCACGCAACGAAGCCGCTCGCCCCGAGACCGCCCTGGTCTTCCTTCGTCCGAATGGCGTCCAGCCACACACGATCGAGGCCCTGCACGGTTTGAAGGGCTCACGCATCATTGGCGCCGGCACGCTCTCCGATAGCGACGTGTACGCGGTCGCCAGTTCCGGCGGCGTGACGGCGGGCGCGGCGGGCGCGCTCACCGTGCGCGGGTTGCCCGCGCCGATCGTAGCTTCTTCGCCGGCATGCAAGCTGCTCATGCCGCTGCGCGAGATCAGCGCCGTGCGCGGTTCGATGGTGCTGTCTATCGAGGGCGAACCTGCGCTCGAAGTGCTGAGCACGGTGGCGCATGCCTTGGTAGACCAACCGCTAGTGTTCGTGGCGTTGGCAACCGAGCTCGGACAAGACAGCGTGCGCCCACCACTCTTGCTGCGAGCGGTGCAAGGCGTCGATCCCGCGCGCCACGGGCTGATCGTGTCGGAAGAGGTCAAAAAAGGCATGCGTATGGCATTTGCGGTGCGCGATGCCAGCGCGGCCCGCGCCGACTTCGAGATGCGCATCCGCGAAGTCGCGCGTGAGTCGGCGGGCGCCGCCCCGCGCTTCGGGATCTGCTTGAATTGCGCGGGGCGCGGCGTCTCCCTGTACAAGAACCCAGATACCGATTTGCGCATGCTCAAGGCGCGCTTCGGCGAAATTCCGTGGGTGGGCATGTTCTCCAGCTTCGAGATCGCGCCGCACGGTGGTGAGCCCGCCCTCCAACTGTATAGCGGCGTCGTCGGCCTGTTCACGTCACCGAGCTGATCCGTAGATCGCTGTCCCATGCCCTCACCCGCCTTGAACTTGATTCGACCCAAGGCGCGCTTCGGCGTGGCCGATGCCGTGCTCGCCGGCTTGGTGATCGCCGTGGTCGGCCTGATGGTCGTACCACTGCCGACGTGGCTGCTCGATCTGCTCATCGCGTCCAATTTGGCGGCCTCCGTCGTGATCCTGCTGGTCTCGATGTACGTCAGTGAGGCGCTGAAGATCGCCTCTTTCCCGACGTTGCTCCTGATTACGACCCTGATTCGCTTGAGTTTGAACGTCTCCTCGACGCGCCTGATCCTGCTTCAGGCCGATGCGGGCGACGTGATCAAGGCGTTCGGGCAATTCGTGGTGCGCGGCAACTACGTGGTCGGCGCGGTGATCTTCCTGATCCTGACCATCATTCAGTTCATCGTGATCGCCAAGGGCAGCGAGCGCGTCGCCGAAGTGGGCGCGCGCTTCGCGCTCGACGCCATGCCCGGCAAACAGATGGCAATCGACGCCGAGCTCCGCTCCGGCGCGATCGACGGCAACGAGGCCCGCGCTCGACGGCGAATGCTGGTCCGCGAGAGCCAATTCTACGGCGCCATGGACGGCGCCATGAAGTTCGTCAAAGGCGATGTGATCGCGTCGCTCTTGATCACCGTAGTCAACATCTTGGGCGGCTTGGCCATCGGCATTGGGCAAAAAGGCCTGGAACCCGTGGCCGCGCTCAAGCGCTATGGCCTGCTCACCATCGGTGACGGCCTGGTCACACAGATCCCCGCGCTCTTGATCGCAACCGGCGCGGGCGTCTTGGTCACCCGCGTGGCCAGCGAAGAGGCGGACACGCCGCTCGGCGCGGAGTTAGCCAGTCAGCTCTTTGGACAGCCTCAGGCGCTGCGCGTGGGCGGCGTATTCGTGCTGCTGCTGTCGCTGATCCCCGGCCTGCCCACCCTGCCCTTCGTGGCCATCGGAGTGCTCTTACTGTTCGGCTCGCGAGCGCGCGGCAAAGTCCTTCGCTCGACGGAGGAAGCGCCACTCACCGAAGTCACGCCTCGACGAAGCGGCAGCGCCGCCATGCGCTTCGTGCCCGCGGTTACCCCCTGGGGCTTGGAGGTATCCGCCGATCTGGCCAGCTTCGAGGACGACGAGGTACGCGGCAGCGAAGTGCGCCGCCCCGGCCTCCGTTCGGCGATCAGCGCCGTGCGCGAGATCGTGTTTCGTGATCTCGGCGTACCGCTGCCTCCCGGTCGCTTGGCGGCAAACGCGCAGTTGCCGCCACGCCACGTAGTCCTTTCGATTCACGAGGTGCCCGCGCGCGTGTTCGCGATCCCCGCGGAAGTGAGCGACGCATCGATCGCCGAATTCGTGGTCGGCCAAGCCTTGGCCGTGTTGCAAACACGCGCGGTAGATTTCTTGGGCATCGCCGAGACCCAGGGCCTGCTGGATGAGCTCGAGCAAATCGCGCCCGCCACCGTGCGCCAAGTAGTGCCCAAGCCGATCGCGGTCACGCTGCTGGCAGATGTCCTGCGGCGTCTAGCCGAGGAGCGCGTGAACATTCGCGATCTGCGCGCGATCTTGGAGGCGCTGGCGCTGGTCGGTAACGTCGAGCGCGATCCGCTGAATTTGGCGGAGTTCGTGCGCTCGCAGCTGCGCCGGCCGCTGACCCACGCGCTCACTCAGGGCGGCCGCGAGCTCTCGGTCGTACTGCTCGAAACGCAAATCGAAGAATCGATCCGTGCCGCAGTATCGCGCACGCCGGCGGGCAGCTTCTTGACGCTCGCTCCTGCGGCCGCGCGCGATATCGTGTCCGCGGTGCGTCGTGCGCTCCCGAGCGAACGTGGCGAGTCGCCCCTCGTGGTGCTCACGCAGCCCGACATTCGCCGCTTCGTACGCAAGCTGCTCGAGCTCGATCTGCGGGACGTGCGCGTCGTGTCTTACGCCGAGCTATTGCCGGAAGTCGCGATCCGCCCGGTTGCCAAGGCCAGCCTCGCCGGCCTGTGAGCGCTCAGACGCGGCGCTGCACGACCATCTTGCGCGGAACCGCGCCGCTCTGCTCGACCATCTTCTTGGCCTCCTTCTGCAGTAGCGGATGGGTGCGCTTGGTCATGAAGCCGCCCAGCAGACGCACGTCGAGGGTGCCGAGCTTCTTGAGCGCGCGGCGCATGCCCTTCAAGTCGTTGGTGTAGGCGTAAGCGTAGGCGAGCGCGCGGTACAGCTGCGGGCGAAGCTGCTCGTACACGGCATCTTCCGGGTCGATCAACGTCAGCATTTCGACGCCTTTTTTGGCGTTGCCGGTGCGAGCCCATGCCTCACTGCAGATTGCGGTGAGCATAGCGCGCGTCTTTGCGTCCCGCTGCCGACTCAAATCGATGTTGTCGACCAGCTGACGCGCTGGGCCGATATCGCCCAAGGTGAGGTGGATCATCGCGCGTTGGGCCCGGGTTTCGTCCGCCACCGCGCCCATCACCTTCGTCAGGTCGATCTTCTCGAGCGTGGCCAGGGCTTTCTTGGGGTCGTCTTGCATCTCGAGCTGAGCCCGCGCGAAGACGGCCGTCGGATCGTTTTGCTTGTACGAGGCATCGAGCTGCGCGAGCGCCGCCTTGCGATCTTCGGCGGATTCGACGCCGCTCAGGATGCTGGCAACGCCCTGCGCCTTCTTCGATTGGCGCAAGGCCCAGATCACGACCGCGACACCCAACACGCTGACCAGCGCCGGGATCGAAATAGCGATCACGCGCACGGTGCTCGTTTGCGAGAACGCAGCGACTAGGCCGCCCACCAACCACACGCCCACGACCGGGATGGCCAAGCGACCGATCATGCCCTTCAGCTGCTCCGAGCCCAAAGGACTGTCGATTGCCGCCTTCACCGGCGGCTGCGAGCCGAGCGGCGCGGCTTTTGCGCCTTCCGTTTGGCGATCTGCCGCGCGCTTGAGCTTCCGAGTTTCACTTGCCACGCTCGGGCTATAGCCGGGGGTTTGCGACCAAGCAAGGGTCGGAACGAGTTCTCATTCCCGTACTCGTGCCCGTGCCCGATCTCCTCTCCCTTGAATTTTGGCTGCCTCTGAGCGGCTCGCGTGCACCGGTGCGGTTCGTTCGCAAGGCACCAAATCCAGGGTTCGGGCACGGGCACGGGCACGGGATCTCTTGCCTAGCTCTCCGCGCTGGGCAGCAAGCTATCTCGCGGTGCGTCCGGCATCGCCTCGTGCCGGAAATGATTGAAGACGCCCTGCGTTAGGGAGAGCACGGGTACGCCCAATAAGGCCCCCCAAATACCGAAGAAGTGCTCGCCCGTGATCAAGGCCAGCACCACCAAAACTGGATGAATTTTCGCCGCTGTGCCGATGATCTTCGGATTCAGGAGGTTGGCCTCGATCTGATGAATCCCAATGATCCAGATCAGGACAGAGAGCGCCGTCCATAGGCCCTGAGTGAGACCGATCATCACGGCCGGAATGGCGCTGGTGATGGAACCAAAGATCGGCACGATGCTCATGATGCCCGCGACGATCGCCAAAATCGGCCAATACTTCAGCCCGAACAGCGCAAAGCCAATCGCCGAAAGCACGCCATTGACCAGGCAAATCAGCAGCTGGCCACGCACCACGCCGGATAGCCCGCGATCCAAGCGCACGAGCAAACGATCGAAGCCGATGCGCGAACGCGGCGGCGGCAGCGAGCGGAAAAAGCCCACGATCGCCTCGCGCGTTTGCATGATGTAGCCGGCCACCATCAGCGTCATGAACAGCAAGAAGATGCTGCGCGCGACCTTCTGAATCACCGCGTGCCCGAGCAAAACCAGCTCGAATGCGTTGCGCTTCACGTAGCTCACGCCTTCATCGAGGCCCTGATTGGTCAGCTCGGCGACGCTGAAGCGCCCAGCCGGTTTGGCCTGCGCAGGCACCACGCGCCAATGTCCGGGGCCTCGTTGCACGAGATCGATGCCCGACCCGATCTCGATGTCGAACGCGCCGTCTGGACGTTGATGCACCTGCAGCGCGGCCGTGGGCTCGCTGGGCCCGGGCGCCGTGGGTGGCTTGGTCCGGCGATGTTCGAAGGACTGGACCCACTCTTCGACGCGCGGCCCCCAACTCGTGGAGGCGCCGTCGAGCAGCGCGGGGGCGTCGCGAGTGAGCTTCGAGCTCTCCTCGTATAACCGCGGCGCGATGGCCGCGATCGAGAAGTAGATGATGCTCAGCGTGACCGCATAGACGATCAGAATCGCCGCGGGTCGCGGCACGCGCGCGCGTTCACAGCGCACGACCAGCGGTGTCAGCACGTAGGCGATGATCAAGCCCAGGATGAACGGCAGCAGGACCGCGCTGGCCCAAACCACGAAGGCCAGAAACAGCGCGGCGCTGATCGCCAGGAACACGACTCGGTGTCGCGTCCAGCCACCCGCAGGGCGACCCAACGGGGGAGTATTCAAACTGACAGGACTTGACACGACACCACCGAACCCGGGGCATAACGTCGATGTTCCCGCCACGCAAGAGATTGCCGTCGCGCTCGTCGTGTCCTCGGCTCCTCGGCGCGCCCAAGCCGGCGCACAAAACCAATCGAGCCCGAACCGGCGACTTTTGGTCGCCCGTCCAGGCCCGTTGGTATCTCAGCGAAGACCGCGCGTGCTCACGAATGAGCGGCGCGCGGGCCACACGAACTGCTCAGTTCGTGTCGCTGTCTTCCGAAGGCGGCGGCGGAGGCTGGCTCGCGCCCGCCTTCAAACCTGCCAGCTTGTCCTTGAACACGTCGCCCAGGGTTGCACCCTTGCCGGTCGACTCACGCTTGAGCACCTGAATGTGCTCGGCTTCGACGCTCTCGCCGGGCTTGCGCATAGTCAGGGTCAGGCGACGGTCTACCGTGTCGATGTTTTGAACCTCCGCCTTGACCTTCTGGCCAGGCGTCAGCTCGGTGTTCGCGGGGATCTCGTTGGACGGGATCATGCCCTCGATGCCCTCGACGATGCGGATGAACGCGCCGTACTCGGGAACGCTGAGCACGATTGCATCTTCCACGACCGTACCGGGCTTGTACTTGCTGAACAGATCCGGCCACGGATCGTCCCAGAGCTGCTTGACGCCGAGGCTGACCTTCTTCTCGTCATGGTTGATCGAGAGGATGATGGCTTCGACATCGTCGCCCTTGTTGTACAGGTCGGCGGGGTTGTTGACCTTGACCGTCCAGGACAGGTCGGTCTTGTGAACCATGCCGTCCACGCCCTCTTCGATGCCGACGAATACGCCGTAATCGGTGAGCGAGCGCACCTTGCCGCCGATCTTGTCGCCCGGCTTGTACTTGTCGGTGAAGAGCGTCCAGGGATCGGGCTCGAGTTGCTTGAGACCGAGAGAAATACGCTTGGCGCGCGAATCGACTTCGAGCACCTGGCACTCGACCTCGGCGCCCATTTCGAGGAGCTTCGACGGGTGCTTGACCTTCTTGGTCCAGCTCATCTCGCTCACGTGGATCAGGCCTTCGACGCCCGGCTCGAGCTCCACGAACGCGCCGTAGTCGGTCAGGCTCATTACCTTGCCGCGCACGCGCTTGCCGAGAGGATACGCCTCTTCGACGTGGTTCCACGGATCCTCTTGGGTCTGCTTCATGCCCAAGCTGACGCGCTCGGTCTCGGCGTTGTACTTGAGCACCTTGACGGTGACCTCGTCGCCGACCTTGAACACTTCGCTCGGGTGATTGACGCGGCCCCACGACATGTCCGTGATGTGGAGCAGGCCGTCGATACCGCCGAGATCGACGAACGCGCCGTACTCGGTGAGGTTCTTGATCGTGCCCGTGACCGTCATGCCCTCTTCGAGGGTCTGCAGGGTCTTCTGCTTCATTTGGTCGCGCTCGCGCTCCAAGAGCACGCGGCGCGAGAGCACGATGTTGCCGCGCTTCTTGTTGAACTTGATGACCTTGAATTCGTAAGTCTGGCCGATCAACTTCTCGAGATTGCGGATCGGGCGCAGATCGACCTGCGAACCCGGGAGGAATGCCTTGACGCCGCCGCGGATGGTGACCGAGAGGCCGCCCTTCACGCGCTGGCTGATGGTGCCTTCGATGATCTCGTCGCGCTCGCAAGCGGCGGAGATCTCGTCCCACACCTTCATCTTGTCGGCCTTCTCCTTGGACAAGGAGATCAGACCGTCGTCGCTCTCGCGACTCTCGATGAACACGTCGACCTTGTCGCCGACCTTGACGCCGAACGTTCCGTCGGCACCGACGAACTCGCTCTTGCTGATGACGCCTTCGCTCTTCCCGCCGATGTCTACGATCACGGAGTCGTGATGCACTTGCACGACCGTGCCGCTGACGATTTGCCCTTCACCTCCAATCTCCACTCCAGCAATGGTTTCGCTCGCTTCGAACATGGCGGCGAAGCCGGAGAGGGAAGATGTTGTGTCAGGGGTTGCGGGTTGAAGTTGGGTCATGGATTGGAACAATGCCTCCTAATTGGGATGCTCGCGCTACGCGAGGGGTGCCTAGCTAGAGTGCGGGGGTGCACAAATAAGCAGGTCCTCGCGTCGGACGCGCTGAGGTAGCGCACGAGTTCGGTTGCGTCAAACGCAAAAACCTTGCCCGCAGCGCAATCGGTGACAGACGCAGGTCCACCGAGTGAGGAGGGGCCAGTCTAAGGCTTAGTCGAGGGACGCGCAAACTGGGCCGTGAGCAGGCTCGCCAGCCATTCCACGCCGCGCTCCAATTCGGGGCGGGTCCAGCTGAGCTGCACACCCACCTCACCTTCACGATGAGGCTGAATTCGTGCGTTTTCCAGCGGTCGACGCGCCGCCGATTGGGGCGGAGCGGCGGCGCCGAGTGTGGCGAAATCGGCGGCAACTCCGCTGGGCTCGGAGCTGGCGCCCGGGCGCAGCCGAACCGCAACATCGACTTCGACCTTTTCTCCGAGTTGTACGGATCCCGACACGCTGTCGAATCGGGCAAAACCCGGGGGGATCGGCTCTGCCACCTTCAGGGCAAAGCCGCCCGCGCCCTCGGGAGGCAGGCCCAACTTCAGGTACACCTCTCCGCCGCGCAGCGCGGCCCGCAAACGGGCCACGTCCGAAGCCACCACCAGCGCCCCGTCAGAAGCCTGGCCGATTGCCGGCCCATTCTCCACCTGCAGCACCCCATCTTTGAGCACGCAAGGCGTCGGTTCTTCGGTGAGCGTCGTCTCTAGGCCTTGGACTAGGCCCGACTTGGGGAACTTGCCGCCAAAAACCAGCACCCACCCTGAGTCACTGACCGAAAGCACGATTTCGCGCAGGTCACGGCCGAGTTCGACGCCGGTGTGGGCGCGGAAGCGATCATGGCGCGCCTTGAGATCGGCGCGCGGCGCGCCCTGGTCGAACAGCGGCAGCAAGCGCGCACGAATGGGGTCGGAGATCAGCAGCGTCTCGACATCGATGCGCGCGGCCAGACGCGTGTCGTCGGGCAAGTGACGGGCGGCGACCCGGCCGTAAGCCACGAACTTGAAGTAGATCAAGAGCCCGCCCGCAAAGGCCAGCGCCAGCGAGAGCCCGAACACCGTATAGACCGTGCGATGGCTGAGGCCGGTGCGGGCGCGTGGGGCTTCGTCGTTCACGCCGCGGAAGCTATCACCAGGCGCAAGCGGAGCCACGGCAATTGACGAGCTCCGCGAACTCATCGCGGCCCAAGACGAACTGTAAGGACACGAACTGGCCGGCGCTGCCGACCTTGAGCCGCGCGGCAAACTTGGCGAGCCGGCCCGCGCCGCCGCCCAGCGCGTCGCGCATTTCGGTCAGCGCGCGGGCGACTTGCTCGGCCAGCGCGGCATCTTCGAATTTCAGCGCCAAAGTCGCGTCCACGCCCGCGCCCGTCAAATCCGCATTGAGCTCCAGCCGCTGCGAGTTTTGTAGCAAACGGCGCAAGCTATCGGCCCCGCTGAACAGCGAGAGCGGCAACCCTTGCGGACGCGCGACCGCAGAAAATACGCCCTTTTCTGCAGGCTCGAGCGGCGGCGCGCCACGTTGCTCCTCGAGTGAGCGCTCGACGCTGTCGATTTCGGCCTCGCTCAGGCTGACCAGGAGATCATCGCCATGCACGTAAATGCGCGCGGGCGCGGACCGCGCTGGGGGGCGCGCGCGATCGTAGCGCCGCAGATTGCCACCGAGATCGATGGCTGGCCCGAAACGCGGCGTGCTGGCGGCGCGATGTGGATCGAAATCCGGAAAATGCCCGGACAGTACGAATACGCTATCGAGCACCGAAAGCGTGCTCGTGGGTCGCATGCCCAGCCAAAGCGTGTCGGTTCGTTGCAGCGCGCTCAGCAGCAGCGCATCGGTGGCGCTGTCCGCACCGTGCAGACTCTGCACGGCTCGTTCGCTGATTGCGGTCATCGCGGGACCGCCCAAGGTGTCGCGGATCTTTCGTAGATCGAGGCGCACCACCAGATCGAGATCGGCGGGCATCGCGTCCGACGCCCGGGTCAGGCTGGGCGCGTTCGGCGGTGGACCGATGCGCTGCGTTTGGCAGCCCAAAGCGAGGCCGAGCAGCGCGCCCAGGCACAGCCGCCAGCGGCCCCCGAAGCGTGTCATGCGCCGTTGCCGAGCGCTGCTTCCACCTCGCGCACGCGCGCGACGATGCGAGCCACGACCTGCTCGATCGACAAGCTCGAGCTATCGATGATGCGCGCGTCGAAGGCCTGCTTCAGCGGCGCGATCGGTCGCGTGCTGTCCCGCAGATCGCGCTCGGCGACTTCGCGCTGCACCTCCTCGAGATCGGGCGTCGCGCCGCGCGAAATGAGTTCGTCGTAGCGACGGCGAGCGCGGATATCCACGCTCGCGGTCAGGAAAAATTTGGCTTCCGCGTCGGGGAAAACCACGGTGCCGATGTCACGGCCTTCGAGCACCGCGCCGCCCGCCGCGCCGGCCTGGCGCTGCATATCCAGCAGAGCCTCGCGCACCGCAGGCACGGCGCTGACTTTGCTCGCGCCCTGGCTCACGTCCGGCTTTCGGATCGCCAAAGACACGTCTTCGCCCCGCAGCTTGACGGCAAAGCCGCTCGATTTTTGATTACCGAGCTCGACGGCGTGCTCTTTCACCAGCTGATGCGCGAGCTCACCGAGCTGCTCTTCTGCGTCCCAAGCAACGCCCGCGCGTTGGGCGGCGAGCGCGACCGCGCGATACAACGCGCCAGTGTCGACCAACAGGTAGCCGAGTTCGTCCGCCACGCGCTGGGTCACGGTCGACTTCCCTGCCCCCGCCGGCCCGTCGATCGCCACCACTGGCCGACGAGTCATCGTTGCACCTCGATGTCTGCACCCAGCGCGCGCAAGGTGCCCGCAAAGCGCGGGAAGCTCACCGCCAAGCAATCCACGTCCGATATCACGGTTTCACCGTCCGCAAGTAAGCCGAGTATCGCGGCCGTCATCGCCACACGGTGATCGCCCCCGCAGCTGACGTGCGCGGCGGTCAGCGGTCGCTCGGGCTGACCCTCGATCACGATTCCATCGGGGCGAGCCGTGGCTTGCACGCCGAAAGCGCGGAGCAGCTCGCTCAGCGCGGCGATGCGATCGGTGTCTTCTTCGCGCAACTCGGCCACGTCACTGACTTCTGTCACGCCGCGGGCGCGAGCCGCAAGCGCGCAGATCACGGGCAGCTCGTCCAAGGTGCGCAGCGCAATCTCACCGCTGATCTTGGTGCCGCGCAGCACCGAAAAGGAGGCATTGACCTCACCCCAGGGCTCACCCAAGGAATCACCCTTGGGAGTGATACCCATGCGCCCCCCGAAAGCGCGCAGCACCTCCAAGATCCCGGCGCGCGTTGGGTTCAAGCCGGTGCGGCGGGTGGACACGTTGGAGCCCGGCACCAGCTCGGCGGCCGCCAACACGAACGCGGCCGCCGTGATGTCACCCGGCAAGTCCACCTCGAAGCCGCGGATCGACAGCGGATCGGCGGGCGGGTGCAGGCTGACCATGGAACCGGCGGTGCGCACCGGCATGCCCAGTTCGCTCATCAGCCGCTCGGTGTGATCACGGGAAACCACGGGCTCGAAGATCACGGTCGGACCCGAGGCGAACAGACCGGCGAACAGCAGCGCCCCTTTGGCGTGATCGTTGGGCGCGGTCATCGCGTACTCGATGCCGGCCAAGCGCTTACCTGGCTCGAGACCGCTGATATCGAGCGGCAGCGCAACGTCATCCGGGTGGGCGCTGCAGGGCGCGGCTTGGATCTGCGCGCCGCGCTGCACGAGCGGCGCGACGACGGACTTCATTCGACGCCTCGACAAGGCTGGGCTGCCGACCAAGCGGGACGCGAACGGCTGCGCCGAAAGTACGCCCGCGAGCAGCCGCGCCGTAGTCGGTGAATGGCCGCAGTCAATCTCCGCGCTGGGTGCTTTGAGCCCGGCCAAGCCGACCCCGCGCAGCCGCACGGTGCCCTTCCCGTCGTCTTCGAAGCGCACGCCGAGCGCGCCGAGCGCGCGGAGTGTGCCCAAGTTGTCGTTGCCGTAGGCGAAGCCCCGCAGCTCGCAGGGACCATTGGAGAGCGCCGCCAAGATCAAGGCGCGGTGCGTGATGCTTCGATCACTCGGCACGGGCACGCTGCCCTCGAGCGGGCGATGCTGCGGTCGAACGATCAGCCGAGCTAAAGTCATGGGTTTTGGGCCAAGGGCTTGCTGCCGAGATACTCCGGCAGCTTGTCGAGCAATTGCACCAAGGCGGCGCCATCCAACCCAACCACGAATGCGGCCTGCTTGCCTTTGGCTTCGGCCTGCAACTGGCGAACGGGTTGCGGGAAACCAACCAGCGCGAGGAGCGTGCCATAAGTGCCGAGTTTCTGCGCCAGCGCTTGCACGTTCTGCGCGCCGAGGGTTGCGCCCGCTTCGTCCTCGTACACCAGCGTGCCGGCCAGGTTGACCCCGGGATCCTTGAAATTGCCCACGAAGGCCATGGTTTGCAGGCCCTTCATGAAAGCAAGGTTACTGCTGGCTGCCTCGGGAATGGCTTGCGCGCGCAGATCGGCGCCGGCCACGATCGGCGCACTTTGTTCGCTGTCGAGCAGCTTATCCATCCAAGGCAAAGTCTGTCGACGCACGCGGCCTTCACGCACGCGATCGAGCGCGCGCCGGATCCCCGTGTCGTTGCCGAACAAGGCGGTGTGATCGGTGAGCAGGCAGAAGCCGAAGCCCGCGGCGGTGTACAGCGTGCGACCGGCGTACTGGCGCTTGGCGATCGGCACGCCTTGCGGAGTCTTCTCGACCCCGTTCACGGCCGCTTCGATCTTGGCTTTGTCGAACTTGCCCAGCGCCACGCCGGACAAATCCGCCCCCTGCATCGAGTACAGGCCGAGGTACAAATGCTGCAGATCGCGGGCGGGATCGAAGCCGGCGGAGGGCGGCACGGGCAAGCGTTGGTTGAGCAGCGCGAGCAAGCGGCCGCCGAAGGGCGACGCAACCAACTGCGTCGGATCTACCGAGGCAATGCCGACCACGTTCCCCGGCAAGAGCGCCAGTGGCTCCTTGTCGATATCGACCACGCTCGGTTCTTTGCCGGCGCCGGTTTGCACGATCACGTCTTCGGTGTGCGAGCAGCCCGCCAATGAAAGCAGCACCAACAGCGCCAATAGAAAAGGCGCGAGACGGCGAGCCTTCACGAGAGCACCTCGGCCAGCGCGCTCAAGAAGCGATCATTTTCGGCGGGCTTACCGACCGTGACGCGCACGCTGTTCGGCAAACTCGCAAAGGGTCGAACGATCACGCCTTTGCGCAGCAACGCATCGTATACCGCGCGGCCACTTTGCTTCACGTCTACCAGGTAGAAATTGGCCTGGCTGGGCGTCACGACCAAGCCCATAGCGGTCAGGCGCGCGCTGATGCGCTCGCGCTCACTGGCGTTGAGGGAGTGACTCTTCTTCACGTGATCCACGTCGTCGAGCGCGGCGATCGCCGCGACTTGCCCCAAGTTGCCGACGTTGAATGGGGCGCGCACGCGGTTCATGTAGCCGACCAGCTCGGGCGTAGAAACGCCGTAACCTACGCGCAGCCCGGCGAGACCGTGGATCTTCGAAAACGTACGACACACGATCAACCGCTCGTGCTCCCCGCGCAGCTTCAAACAATCCGGGAAATCCGGGGCGCTGGTGTATTCGATGTACGCCTCGTCGATCAGCACGATCACTTCCGGCGGCACCGCGCGCAGGAAGCGACGTAGCGCATCGAGCTTGACGTAAGTGCCGGTGGGGTTGTTCGGATTGCCCACGAATACCAAGCGAGTTCGCGGGGTGATCGCGGCCAGCATGGCCTCCAAATCATGCGTCAGATCACGCACCGGCACGGCGGTGAAAGGCACGCCATGCGCCAACGCCGCGATCCGGTAAACGACGAACGCCGGCTCGGCGAAAACGATGTGGTGCTCGCCCGTACAAAAGGTACGCACTGCCAAATCCAAGAGCTCGTTCGAGCCATTGCCTTGGATGATGTCGGCCATGGGCACGCCGTGCTCGGCCGCGATGCGCTCACGCAGGCGAAATGCGTTCGCGTCCGGGTAGCGATGCACTTCGTTCAGCACCGCGCGCGCAGCCTCCAACGCTTTCGGGCTCGGGCCGAGCGGGTTCTCGTTCGACGCGAGCTTGATGGCATCCGAGATACCAAACTCGCGCGAAAGCTCCTCGACCGGCTTGCCGCCTTCGTACGGCAACAACGATTCGATCGATGGTGACACCAGGTGTGACATGCGAGCCGAAGCCTAATCGCCCAATCGGTCAATCGCTAGTGTTTGTCCGGAATTCCCCCTCTCAACGTAAACGTGCCCGTGCCTGTGCCCGTGCCCGACTCAGGGAGCTGGCCGGGCGATCGCACCCCGGCATCGCACCTCATAGGCCGCTTGGTTCCCGTCCATTGCGGCTCCCAGATTTGAACCGCCAAAACGCCAAAACGCCAGAAGAGGGAGAGCGCCAAGAGCACTCAGCCGGAGCGGAAGCTCGCTACAAATCACCGAGCTTTTGGGTTAGCGATCAAAGGCAGAGCCGCGAAATGTTCACGACGTGCATGGCGCCAAGCGAAACCCCAATCTTCATTCCCTCTTTTGGCGGTTTGGGGTTGGGCGGTGAATGCCCGTCGCTCCCGGCAAAGGGAGGCGAGCCCTGAAATATCCACCACGACCGGCGACGCCAAGCGCGAACCCAATCTCTCTCCCTCTTCTGGCGTTTTGGCGTTTTGGCGGTTAATCCCTCTTCACACCCCGCGACGGGCACACTGCACGCGCGCGGGGTGCGATGCGGGATCGCGATCGCCCACTCTCGCTCAGGCCACCGACCTCAGCCGGACACGGACGGGAAAGAGCCGAGCACTTTGAGGTACTTGGTGCTGCGCTTGACGGCTTCGAGCGCGGTGACGACTTGTCGCTCGGTCACGTGGCCACCGATCTCGATGTAGAAAACGTAGTTCCAGCTCTCGCGCGGGACGGGGCGCGAATGCAGCTTTTTCACGTTGATTCCGCGTTCGGCAAAGTGCTTGAGCACGTCGAACAGTGCGCCTGCGGAGTCGTCCACGCTGAACAGCAAGCAGGTCACATCCGTGCCGCTGCGGCTTGCTGGCCGTTGGCTGGCCACGCAGTAGCGCAGCTTGACGTCCGGCAGGTCGCCCACGTTGTCACGCAGCAAGGACAAGCCCGCGCTGCGCCCGGAGGGCTCGGGCAAGATCGCCGCGGCGTGAGGCTCTTCGGCCGCGAGCGCAGCAGCAACGATCGGCGAACGCACGTCGATAATCGAAGCGCGAGGCAGCTCTTTGTCCAAGAAGCGTGAGCAGCTCGCGCGCGTCGCGGCGGTTGCGTACACCTTTTCGATGTCTGCGATCGCGCTGGCGCGGGACATCAACTGCTGCGGCGCGGACAGCGAACGCTCGGCGACGATCACCAGCTCCGTATTCGATAGCGCGGTGATCGACGGCTGCACCAAACCCTCGACCGAAGACTCGAAGGGAAAGGCCGCGAACGCAGCACGGCCGCGCACGACTTCTTCCAACACTTCTTCGACGCTCGCGCTCTCGATGAACGATGCGCCGGGACCAAAGTAGCCGAGCGCCATGTGGTGGCAAAAAGAGCCTTCCGGGCCCAAATAGGCAACCCGCGCTGGCTGCTCGATGCCGCGCGCCGAGGCGCGGATTTGCTGCAAAATACCGCGCAAATTCTCGGCTGGTAGCTCTCCGTTGGAGAGCCCGACCAAGCGCTCGAGCCATTCTCGCTCGTTGACGTCCGCGCTTGGGTCGGTCTCGATCCGGTTGTGAATGTCGCGTGAAATTTTGGCGCGTGCGTCGAGCCGCTGCACGATCTCTTCGTCCAGCTTGGCGATCTGAGCGCGGAGATCCAAAATTTCACGTTTGGCGTCCATGACGGCTTTCAAATTAGGGCGTTGATGACGAACCCGTAGTGCTCTTGGGCGTTTCGGTCTTGGTCTCGGTTTTGGTCTCTGGCTTCGACTCGGTCTTCGATTCGCTCTTGGAGTCGCTGCTGCTCGGACTATCGAGCGAGCTGCTCGTGCTCGAACCGCCGCCCGCTTTGCTCGAACCGTAACCGTCGGCGTACCAACCGCCGCCCTTCAAGATGAAACCTGCCCCGCCGGAGATCTGGCGCTTGGCGTGATCAGTTCCGCACTTGGGGCAAGTCTTGAGAGGAGAAGCGCTGATGGCTTGCTCAGCCTCCCAGCCGTGCCCGCAGGCGGTGCAAACATATTCATAAGTCATCGGACCGGAACCTCTTGCCTGGCATCTGTGTCGCTCCGCGCCGGAAGTCAACCGAACGAACTTCCTTAGTCTTTCTCGCGCAGGGCAGCCCTGCAACTCGAACCGTCAGCGGCCTCTGTCCGGGCCGCGGGCCGGCCTAGTGGCGCGCAACTGAGCGAATCTGCGGCCGATGTATGGGCAGCGCCGACTTATAAAAGTGCCGGACTTGAACAGATGGGTCTTGTACGCATCCGTTCAGGGGCGTAGATCGAAGCGACGCGACGTGACCATACAAGCCGTGCCACGAGCCTGTGCGTTGCCTGTGGGCAGCACAGCCTTCGGGCGCCCGGCCTGCTATAAGCCGATCTCGATCGGCTGAGGGAAAGTTTATCGATGCACATAAAGAAGTTGGAAATCACGGGCTTCAAGTCCTTCGTGGACCGCACGGTGATCCACTTCGACCACGATGTGGTTGGCATTGTCGGCCCCAACGGCTGCGGCAAGTCGAACATCGTCGATTCCATCCGCTGGGTTCTGGGCGAGCAAAGCGCCAAGCACCTCCGCGGCAAGAACATGGAAGACGTGATCTTCAACGGTTCCGAATCGCGCGGACCGAACGGCCTGGCCGAAGTCACGCTGACCTTCGACAACACGAATCCCGAATACGCGCAGAGCCTGCCCATCGAATACCGGGATTACCCGGAGATCGCCGTCACCCGCCGCCTGTATCGGGATGGGACGAGCGAGTACCTGCTGAACAAGACTCAGGTCCGCTTGCGGGATGTGACCGAGCTGTTCCTGGGTACCGGCGTCGGCACCAAGGCGTACTCGATCGTCGAGCAGGGTCGCATCGGTCAAATCGTCAGCGCGCGCCCGGAAGACCGGCGTATGTTTTTGGAGGAGGCCGCCGGCGTCACCAAGTACAAGCAGCGCCGCAAGCAAGCCGAACGCAAGATGGAGCTGACGCGGCAGAACCTGCTGCGCATCAACGACATCGTTTCGGAAATCGATCGTTCTCGCGCTTCGCTCAAGCGGCAGGTCGCCAAAGCCGAGCGCTTCATCGAGTATCGCAAGGAGCTCGATGACCTCGTGCTACACGACGCCTCGCATCGCTTGCTCGAGTTGATCGTCACCGAGCGCGTGGAGAGCGACGGCTTTTCCGCGGCAAATGAGCGTGCCCAAGGCGCGCGCGGCGGCCTGCGTGAAGCCGACGTCGTGCTCGACGCCTCCCGTGAAGAGGCGCTCGCGATCGAAATCCGCGCCGACGAGGCCTCGCGCAGCGCGTTCGAAGCCGACAACGAGGTGAGCTCGCTGCTCGCCGATCTCGAGCGTTCGCGCGACCGCCTCACGCACCTCACGGAGCGTTTGGACGCGGTGCAAACCGAGCTCGAAATCAACGAGGTACGTGGCAACGGCCTACGTGAAGAGCAAGCCGCCCTGGCCGCCCGCGTGGCCGAACTCTCGGGTGACGAACGCGCCCGTGAGGCCGACGCGATGGGCGAAATCGAAGCCCTCAGCGGCCTGCAAGCGGAAGAAGCGCAAGCCAGCGAAGAAGTGCACACCCTGCGCCGTCAAGCGGGCGAGCTCACCGCGCGTTCTGCCGCGGCCGAGGCTCGCCTCGACGGCATCGCGCAGCGCTTGGTCGAAGCGCGCGTGCGCAACGATCGCTTGGCCGCCGAGCGCGACAAACTCACGGGTGAGCTTTCTGACTGCTTGGCCCGCAAGCAAGCGCTCGAATACAGCGTGGCTCAGTTGGCCGAAGGCAAGCGCCTGACCCAGAGTGAACGCGCCGATCTCGACACCGAGCTGCAGGGCCTGCGCGGCCGCACGCTCGAGAGTGAACGCGGGGTCGACTCCGTAAAGAACGAGCTCAGCCAAAAGCGCAATCGCCTGCGCGCGCTTGCCGATCTGCATCGCCGTATGGAGGGCGTGGGCGGCGGCGCCCGCGCCTTGCTCGGCAAAAAGGGCGATCCGCGCGTGCTCGGCATGGTCGCCGACCGCGTGCAAGCTCCCGAACATTTGACGCACGCGCTCGCCGGCCTGCTCGGTCCGCGCTTGTCGTGCATCGTCGTGTCGGATGCCACGGCGCAGGTGGATCTGCTCGCCGAGCTGCGCCAAGGCGAACGCGGCCGCGCCGACGTGATCGCCGCGCGCCCGCCCTACGTGGCCGGTGGCGGCCGCAATTACTGGCAGGGCGACGCGCAGGTCACCGGTCGCCTCGCCGATCAACTGAGCTACGCCGAAGCAGACGAAGCGCTGGTCCGCGCGCTCGTCGGTGAAGCACTCTTGGTGAACACCGCGAGCGACGCCGTGGCCGTCGTCGGTCGCTACCCGGGCGTCACCGCCGTCGCGCTCGACGGCACCGTGGCGCACCCCGAAGGCATCGTCAGCGGCGGTACGGGCGAAGAAATGGCCTCGGCCATGCTCGACCAAAAGCGCGAAATGAGCACGCTCACCGTCGAAGTCGAGCGGCTCGAGAAGGAATACGAGAAGCTCAGCGCGGATCACAACGCCCTCCGCGCGCGCATCTCGGAGGTGAGCACCTCGCTCGACCGCGCCCGCCAAGAGGCGCATCAAGGCGAGCTCGCCCACGTCACCGCCGAGAAAGATCTCGCGCGCACTGCCAACGAAATCGAACGCGCCGAGAATCGCCAAGACGCACTCGACCTGGAGCTCGCGGAGATCGAGCGCTCACTCGAAGCCGCCACCGGCGCCGAATCGGGCTCGCGTACCGAGCTCGATACCGTGCGCGCCGAACTCGAGAGCTTGCAGCATTCCCTCGCCCGCTCCGAGGCCCCCGCGGCCTCCTGGCGCGAGCAGGTCGCCTCGCAAGCCGCGCTCGTCACCGAACGCAAAGTGCGCTTGGCTCAGGTCCGCGAACAGGCGGAAGCCGCGCGGGTTGCGGGTGAGCGCATCACCGCCACCTTGTCCGAACTCGAAGCGCGCGCCCTCAAGTTGCGTGAAGAGTCGCAAGAAGCGTCGGTCAACTACGGCGAAACCGCAGCGCGCATCATGCTTGCTCGCGAGGCCCGCATGGGCGCGAGCGACCGCGCCAAAGCCGCTCACGCCGAGCTGTCCGAAGCCAAAGGGCAACTCGAATCCGTGCGCCAGATCTTGGGCGCCAAAGAGGCCGAACTCAAAGGCCTACGCGACGAACTCGAGCTGGTCGACGAAGCCGTCAAAAAGCACGAGATGGCCGTGCAACGCATCGCCATCGAGCGCGAACACTTGCTCAACGCCGTGCGCGAGAAGTTCCGCGGCTTGGATCTGCGCCGCGTCGTGGGCGACTACCACGCGCGCCTGCCCCCGGACGCCGAACACCGCCGCCGCATTGATGAGCTCGCGCAATTGATCGACCGCATGGGCCCCGTGAATCTGGACGCCAAGGCCGAGCACGACGACGCCGAGCGCCGCTTCCACGACCTGAACTCGCAGAAGGTCGACATCGAGAAGGCGCTCGAAGAGCTGGATCTAGCGATCCGGCACATGAACAAGGAATCGCGCCGCCGCTTCAAGGAAACCTTCGAAGAGGTCAACGCCCTGTTCAAGAAGACCTTCGCGCGTCACTTCCGCGGCGGTCGCGCCGAGCTACTGCTCACCAACCCCGACGACATGCTGAACAGCGGCGTCGAAATCGTGGCCCAGCCCCCGGGCAAGAAGCTCGGCAACATCGAGCTGATGAGCGGTGGCGAAAAGGCCCTCACCGCCGTCTCCTTGATCTTCGCCATCTTCCAGCATCGCCCCTCGCCCTTCTGTATCTTGGATGAGGTCGACGCTCCGTTGGATGAAGCCAACGTGGCTCGTTACAACGAGAGCATCCGCTCGATGACCGCCAGTTCGCAGTTCATCATGATTACCCACATCAAGAAGACCATGCAAAGCGTGGACGTCTTGTACGGCGTGACCATGGGCGAGCCCGGCGTGTCACGTATCGTCAGCGTGAAGGTCAACGACAATGCCGTCGCCCGCAGTGAGACCCTGAGCACCACGGTTCAGGCCAATCGCGAATTGAACGCGCAGTCCGAGCCCGCCGCTCAAAACGTCGAAGTCGCCTAACGGTTTCGCGCATTCAACACGAGGCGCGAGCCAGCGTTCGGGCTGCGCTTCAGTGGCCGCCACCTACGTCGCTGACGAAGATATGACTACGTCGTTGGCGAAGTCGCTGCTTGGCTCGCGCCCCAGCCCAACTGCCTCGCACCTGCACCCGCACCCGGAAAGAAACAGCGGTGCTAGCAGCCACGCGCACCTAGGCCGTCGAAGGAGTCGACCGGGAGTGCTTGCCATTCGATGCTCGGATCGAAGGCGTCATCGCCAAGCGGATCGCCGCTCGGCACGCTGCAGTTTCTGCGTAGGGTGTGATCAGCAGTGCTGTTCGTCTCGCTGCCCCAGGCCTCCCCGGGATCGAGACCAATCTGACCGATCACGTCCAAGATGATTCCGCTGCAGCTGAGGGCTACGGCGTCGTCGCCGTTGAAGGTGAGGTTGCCGACCTGCGTGCAGGCGTCCGGGAGTTTTTCTTTGAGCGTGCTGGTGCACAGGGTGAGCACTTGGCCGGCTTCGAGCACGCCGCTCAAGGTGGCGACGACGGTCGCTTCGGTTTTGCCGTTGAAGTACGTGGCGACCTTGCAATCATCGAGTAAGGAGCGCGTTTTCGTGCTGATTTCTAAGGCTTTGTTGGAGGACGAGCCTTCGATGTACTCACTGAACCAGAGCACGGGCGGCTCTTTCGGGCCGCTGCCGGCCGAGGCCCCGTTCGCATGGCGACCGCCAGCGCCAGCCGCGCCCCCTGCGCTCGAGGCGGCGCCGCCGATCTCCTCCGTACTTTCGCCGGCAGCGCCTGCGCTTTCGGTGTCCGCGGACATGCGCTCCGTAGCAGCGCTGCCACCGCTGCCACCGCTGCTACCGCTCGGGCGATCGATATCGGTGATGCGCGAGCTTGCCCCGGTGCCAACGGAGGCATCGACGTCACTTTGCGCGCCCGCGCCACTCAGCGTGACCGCGCTGCTTACCGGCGCGGTGCTGCCATTCCGGCCAGGCAGCTCTGAATCGAGACCGCACGCGGCCAGCCACGCTGAAAGTGCTACACCCAAGAACACGCGAACCGAGGCCTGGCTTCTTCCCATTGCCTTCAGTCGGTCTGTCGCTGACGCAGTTGCTTGCTTCGAGCGGAAATGAACCGGGCTCAGTGAAAATCACGCGAAACGGCGTGAATGTCGGACCCGGGGACGTCCAGCCGCGATAGCGAGCGTACGATCAGGTGGATCACAGCGGCGTCACCCCCTCCCGGCAGATTCGAGCCGTCGGGGCGCACTTGGCGTTCGACTTCACCGTGCGCGAGCAAGATCGAGGAATGCCGCGCAGGGAGCCGAAATTGTTCGTACACCGTGCGCCACAGGATCAAATTCGCGAACCCTGTTTCATCCTCGAGGGTAATGAAGACCACGCCGCTAGCGGTGCCCGGTTGCTGCCGGCAGATCACCACGCCTGCTACGCTGACCAGCTCCCCTTTCCTGCGCTCACGCAGTTCGACCGAGCTCAGCACGGACTGACTGGTCAGCTTCTTGCGGAAGTGGCGCATCGGGTGATCGCCGACCGATAAGCTCTTGTGCTGGTAGTCCAACAGCAGAGCTTCGGCCGCTTGCAGGGCGGGCAAGTGCACTTCGGGTTCGGTCGCTGTTTTGCCTTCGAAAAGCCCAGAAACACGCGGGGCGCGCGCCCGCCACAAGGCTTGCCTGCGCCCGGGAAGCAGAGTCTCGAAGGCGCCGGCTTCTGCTAGCCGCTCGACCTCGTCATCACGCAGCGGGGCGCGCCGAACCACGTCCTCGAGCGACGCAAAGGGGCGTTCGAGCCGAGCCGCGACGAGTTGACGCGCGCATTTCTCGGCCAAGCCTTTGACTTGCCGGAAGCCGACGCGGATGGCACGCGGGCAACGCTGAGTCTCGGCGTCTTCAGACAACGCGCGCACGGGTTCGAGCGTCGAATCCCACTCGCTCTGCGTCACGTCGATGTCGCGCACCTCCACGCCGTGGCGCTGAGCGTCGTGCAAAATGGTCGCCGCCGAGTAAAAGCCCATGGGCTGAGAGTTGAGCAGCGCGCAGGCGAAATGCGCAGGATAGTGCCGCTTTTGCCAGGATGAGGTGTACACGAGCAGGGCAAACGAAGCCGCGTGCGACTCCGGAAAGCCGTAGTCGCCAAAGCCTTTGATCTGCTCGAACAAGGCTTCCCCGAATTTGCGACTGATGCCCTTGCGATCGAACCCCGTGAGCAAGCGCTCGCGGTGGCGTTCGAGCTTGCCGGTCTTCTTCCAAGCCGCCATGTCGCGGCGTAGCTGGTCGGCTTCGCCACCCGAATAACCGGCGCCGTCGATGGCGATCTGCATCACTTGTTCTTGAAATAGCGGCACCCCGAGGGTCCGCTCCAAAATCGGCGTTAGGCACGGGTGCGGTGAAGCGCTCGGCTCCAGGCCATCTCTACGCCGCAAATACGGGTGCACCATGCCGCCCTGAATCGGCCCGGGCCGCACGATCGCGACTTCGATCACCAGATCATAAAACTTCTTCGGCTTCAGCCGGGGCAGCATCGCCATTTGCGCACGGCTCTCGATTTGAAACACGCCCACCGTATCTGCGCGGGTGACCATCTCGTACACCGCCCCATCCTCCTTCGGCACGCGCGCCAGGACATCGATCGGGTCGAACGGTTCCGCTTGCTCCACGGTCAATTCACCCTCGGCATGAATGCTGGCCAGCGCTTTGCGAATCGCGGTCAACATGCCGAGACCGAGCACGTCGATCTTGAAGAACTTGAGCGTCTCGATGTCGTCCTTGTCCCAAGGCACCACGGTGCGCCCCGCCATGCGCCCCGGCTCGACCGGCGCAATCTCGGACAAGGGCGTGGCCGAGAGCACGAAGCCGCCCACGTGGATCGACAAATGCCGAGGAAAACCCTGCAGATCCCGAGCTAGCGACAAAATGCGTCGCATGCGCTCAGAGCCGTCATCGAAGCCCATTTCGCGCAGGCGTTGCTGGCTCACCTCGGCCGTATCCCAGTGCGTGATCGTCCCGCTCAAGCGGTCGATTTGTTCCAAAGACAAGCCGAACACTTTGCCCACTTCACGCAGGGCGCTCTTGCCGCGATAGCAGATCAACTCCGAGACCATGGCCGCGCGGTCTCGGCCGTAACGGTCGTAGATGGCTTGAATCACCTCTTCACGTCGTTCGTGCTCGAAATCGATGTCGATGTCCGGCGGTTCGTTGCGCTCGATGCTCAAAAATCGCTCGAACAGCAGATTCGAACGCTCGGGATCGACCGCGGTAATACCGAGCGCGTAACACACGGCGCTGTTGGCAGCGCTACCTCGCCCCTGACACAAGATGCGCCGCTCGCGCGCCATCTGCACCACTTCCCAAGTGCTGAGAAAGTACGTGGCGACCTCCATCCGAGCGATCAAAAACAGCTCTTTCTCTACTTGCGCGTGGACACTCGGGGGTGCCCCCTTTGGGTACCGCTCGCTGAGCCCGGCCCAGGTCAAACGAGCCAGCTTTTGATCGGCGCTCTCTCCGGACTGCAAGCTGCAGGGGAATTTGTACGTGAGCTGATCGAGCTGAAAATCGAGCACCTCACTCACCTCACCGGCCGCATCGACCCACTCCGGGTGGTCCTTGAATATTTTGCGCATCTCCGCTTCCGAGCGCAGATACGCCTCGGCGTTGCCCGAGAGTCGGGTGCCCGCGCAGTCGAGCGTCGTGCCCAGACGAATCGCATTCACGACGTCACACAGCTGCTTACGCGCGGGTTGATGGAATAGCGGTCGCGCACTAGCAATGATCCGAAAACCGTAGCGCGCGGCCGTCTCCAATACCCACGCACAGCGCTGATCGTCGAAGCCGTCCAAGTGACGATACATGGCGATCGCCGCGCGATCGCCGAATGCTTCGCGCACGGCAGAAAGCTGGCGAACACTCGGCGTGCTCGAATCCGCTGGACAGCGCGGAGCGGGGATCAGCGCCCAGAGGCCCGCCGCGTGCGGCGTGAGCCAAGCGAGCTCGAGCGCGCTCTCGCCTTTTGGTTGTTCCGCGTGCGACAGCGTGAGCAGCTGGCACAGGTTCTGATAACCCTGATGGGTTTCACACAAGAGCGCGAGCGTGGGCCTTTCGCACGCCGTACGGCTCTTTTTCGCGATCAAAGGCGCGAACGTCAGCTCCGCCCCGGTAATGAAGCGTTGACCCAGGCTTTTGGCCTGACTGAAAGCCTTCACCACCCCATACAACCCATCGCGATCGCAAATCGCGATGCCTTGCAGGCCCAAGCTCGCCGCCTGCGTCACGAACTCCTCGGGCTGCGAGGCACCACGCAAGAACGAGTAACAAGTGGTGGCCAGCAACTCGGCGAACATCGGACACTGAACATATGCTCAGCCCCACTGCATCGTCTAGGCGCGCCTCCACACGATGGAGATCGTTCGGTTTTATCTCGCCGTTCCTGATCAGTGTGCGCGCCGACTCACCTCGGGCCAGCGCACGGCGTGGAATGCCGGCGCGGAGCGCGAATGGGCGCCGCTCTTCTGAGGCTGCAAGGGAATCGTCTCAGGCGACCACCAAGCGCGGCTAGCCACGTTCAGCGGCGGTTCTGAGTGCGCTTCGATCGGCGGTACGCTCAGCCGCGCCGGTCCGTCGGCGTACTCGAAATTTGCGACCAGGCGAGCGGGTGAAAAGAGCTCTTTGCGGTAGCGCTCGAAGCAGCGCGCAGCAGAGTTGAGACGCATCAATGCTCCTTCGGCGATCAAGGGAGCTAGGGTCGGGTCAGCAGCGATCAACGGCTCGATCACCTCACGTTGCCAGGCCGCGGAGTGCAGCGCATCGAAGCGAGTGCTCGATGAATAGTAGTCGGGCGTGTCGACCATGAGGCCCAGCCTGAGTAAACCCGCCTGCACGAACTGCTTGCTGCGAGGCGCGGTGAGCTCTGCAAGCCCCAGGGCACCCAATGATTGATACGCATAGTGGCGAGTCGTCGCCAGGGCGATCATCAGGTTGCCGAGTGCCAACGACTCCCAGGTCGTAGCTTCGGGTTGGAGCGCATGTTTGGGACAGAGCACGGCGGAGCGTGGCGTGTCAGTCGCGTGACTGCGCACCATTTCGTCCCAATAGTTGCGGGCCAACTCCTGCTTGGGGCGCGCAGGCATATTCACTTGGGTTAGCGCGACCAGATCGCCAAAGCTGGTCTCATTGCTTCTCTCTTGCTCGAGAAACCAGCACATTTGTTGCTGAGTGGCGTGTTCAGCGAGCCAGGGAAACAGCGCGTCAGTTTGCCCCAATGGCGTCTCCCTCAGCGCGACGAACCAATCCAAGAAGCCCTCTGCATCTTTTGGCACCGCGTGCGCCTGCGATCGCACGCAAGCGCGCTGCTCTTCGACGAATTGGCGCTCCATGCGACGGATCGACGTTTCACGCTCGAGCTCGGTTTCGAAGTCACCCGCGGTGCGGCGCGGACGAAGCCGTTGCGCGTTGGCGCGGGCGAGAGTGCGATGCAGTGTCTCGATCTGAGTCAATGGCTCACGGGGAACGGGCACGGCGCGAAGCATGCTCGTTGATTGTGCAATTCCGAGGCCAAGCTCAGGCGCGAGCCTCAATCCGCCAGTGCGTGCAGATACCGACGGCCCGTCGTGCGATCGACATAGGCGACCGCTTCGAAGCCCCCGGAGGCGCCTTGCAACCAAAGCCGCACGTAATCACGAGTCACTGGCGCGTGGCCCCACCACTCCACGGCATCGAGCCGTTGCTCGAAGCGCAGGTGATCGATGGTGTACAGGCTGCGATCGATGGCGAGGCTGACGCCGACGCGCAGAGGACCGTGCAGCTCACAGGGCTCCGGCAAAAGACGCGTGGGAGCACCGGGCAACTCAGCAAACGAGGGTTCGGCCTTGCGTAGGCGCGCCTTTTTGGAGCCAGCGCCCGCGCCAGAACGAGCGGCAGGCTCGAGACGAGCGGCGCTGAGCTTGCTCTTGGCTTCCGGACGATGAGAATCACACAGTTCGAGCGTACCCACGCGGTCTTCACCCAGCTCGGCGGAGAGCTCGGCGATCAGTACGGGGATCTCATCATCAGCAGCGGCACCAATGGTGGCGCCGCTGATCACCTGCGAAAGCTCGAGCTGGCGCGCGACGGCGGGCACCAGCTTAGGCACGGACAAGCTCATCCCGAGCGACGGCGCGCCGAGCTTGCTGCGAGCCAGCCGCGCGCTCAGCACGCGGCGCAGCTCATCGGCCCGGTACAGCGGCGCAGCCAGCTTGAAGCGCAGCACGAGCTCCGACTTTTCGCCGCGGAAGCGCGCGATTGCGGGGTCATACACAATCGTGAGCAAGAGCGATTGCGCCGCCTCACCGCGGCCAGTCAGGCGTGCGCTGACGCGCGAGACGAGCCCGCCGAGCACGAACGACAGCGGCTCGGTGCCCGTGACGGGTTCATCCCAGGTGCTGCTCTCGATGATGTTGCGCTCGGGCGTAAACGCGATCAAGGGCGCGCGATCACGGCCAGCACACAGCTCGGTCACGCTGGCGGCAGCATCACCCAGGCGGCTGCCCAAGGCTTGGCGCGGCAAAGCGCACAGCTCGCCAATCGTGAACACGCCGAGGCGCACGAACCAACCCGCGGTGTCCCCGGAGAGCGGCAGCGCGTTGATCGGCAAAGCCGTAAACGCCGGCACCGTGTGCTCAGAAGGCACGACGCACACGCCGCGATCTTCCGGATCTGCCGCGCTGGGGGTGAACCACTGCGCAAAGGCCCGCGCCAAGCGCGGACCGTTGGAAATTGCCACGCGCACCGAATGGCCCATGGCCCGCACGCGATTGGCGAACTCAGAGCCCAGCGCGAGCTCCCCACCCTGCAAATGGGCCGAGCCCGTGATGTCTACGCACACGGTGTCCGGTGCTTCCACCGAAACCGTGGTGCCTAAGCTGAGCCCGACTTCGGCGATGCCGCTCAAAGTCGCAAACACCTCTGCCTGCGTGACCTCACGCACGACTAGGCTCGAGACGAGCGCACAGGCCTCGGCAATAGTTTGACCTTCACGCACGCCGTAGCGCTTGGCGCTCTCGTTCACGGCGCTGAGCTTGGCCGTGGCATCGATCGGTTTTTGTTCGGGCCCTGCCTGATGCGAACCCGGGGTTGACTGAGCGGTGACCAATACAACGCCCAAGGGCGGCTTGGCCTTGCTCCGCTGCAGCCCTAAAAGCAGGCGCTTTTCTGCCAATTCACAGAGCAGCTCCGGCAGAACCAGGGCGAGCACGCGCCGCTCTGACGAGACTGACGAAACCGACGAAACCGACGAAACCGACGAAACCGAGGCGAAGCGGTCAGGCGAGGCGGCGGACATTGGTCAGCTCCCGCACTGGGCTTGGTGCTCGCTCGTCATTCTTCCAAGCTGGGCCGGTACGGACCCAGGCAATGGAGCGCGGCGAAGAGACGCGGCCATGTTTGTCTTTCACGACACGTACACTGAGCTTGCCCTCGCTGGGCCGCTCGAGCTCGATGCGTTGCGCGACGGGCAACGGCAAGGGGCGCTGCTCGGCCGCGTCAGTCAGTAAGATCACGCTGTTGGGTGTGCCATCTACACCCATGGCCAGGCGCCGAACGACGCGTAGCCAGGCCGTGAGATTGACCGACAAGGGATGGCCAGGTACGCCCAACAAATCGACGATGGTCACCGCGCAAGCGCCGGACTCGACGATGCGTAGCGCCACGCGGCTGAGTGCTTCGACCGATGGGCGCACCACGAGTAGGCGCTCGAGCTCCACCCCAGCGGCGGCCACCCCGGGGCCATACAGGGTGCCCGATGGATCGAGGAAGGCGCACCAGGGCACGCTGCCTCCGCGCGCAATGGCCGCTTGCTGCGCGGCACGGCAGGCCGCCAAGCCAAGGCTGGTGCCGAGCGCAGAGCCCCCATGAACGCTGAGCTCGATGACTGCGCCGCGAGGCAGGCCATGATCGGGCAGCACCCGATTGAGCGCCTCGACCCCGAGAGAGAACGCCGTATCAGCGGCTAGCGCAGGCTGACCGACGCCGGCCGACGAGCCGATGCGCACCCCGTGCTCTCGCAAAGAAGCGGCTGGCAAGCGTTCGAGGAGGTGTGCGGGAAGCGCCATGAGGTACTGAACATAATAACAGCTCCCTCTCTGGACGCCAGTGATCGCAAGCCGCCCCCGGACATTCAATGTCCGGGGGAACGCCCCGCTCTGGCCGACACGCGGCGTAGTGCGCGGGTCAAGTTCTTCATCAGTCTCGCCAAGTTCTGCATCACGTCGGCCTGCTGATCTCCCCACGCCCAGAACGAGATCAGCAGCTGCGAGCCGAGTTGCTGCCCCTCCGCCTCAGGCAACGCCAAGTAGCGGACGGGGATCAGCGTCGTGCCGATGGCGCCCCATTGAAAATCCGAGTCGAGCTCGACCAACTCGACGTGAAGTTCGTTCTTCAGCCAAATCACCAGCCCTTCTTCGGTGTTCCGCTCCAGTTCACGAAACAGGACCATGACTCGTCCGAAGCACTGAAGGGCCTTGAGGATGGTCAGATCTTCGTTGGGACGGGGCCCCGAAAACGCGCAGTCATTCGACTCGAGCGCAGACTTGGGATGGTTCAGTCGCTCCAGCAAAGCATAAAAAGACTCCACCGCTGGGAAGCGACTCCAGGGCAAAAAGTCTTCGAGCGAACTCCTGATTCGTCCGGGCGTTGCCGTCAGATCGTAGTACCGAGCGCTCGGATTGTCGGCGGCACCGAGCCAAGGATGAGAACGCGGCTCGTCGAACGGATCACCCGCGTACTCGTACGTCTTCAATCGAGTGCGCTTTCGATCAATTGCTCGAGCTCCGCCAAGTCCTTATTGGCAAGCTTCACTTTGGAGAACGCGGACTCGAGCGCATCGCCGATGATGGCTTTGTCGGCGCGCACACCGACCTTCAGTTCGCGCAGCACCTTCCCGACGCTGGCCTCGGCGGCGCTCAGCTCCTGCTTCGCCACCTTGATTTTGTCGAAGATTGCCTGCTTGTTCATCACCGGTGCAAGCTCCGACAGCTCATTCGAACTTCAACGCTTCGAGCTCTCGATTGAGCGCATCTTCGATGGTGCGCCGGTTATCGGTGCGCTCGCGAGCCTGCTCGGCCTGCGCGGCTATCTCGCGGCGGCGCTTCTCGTTGACGTCCGCGATCAAGACGAGGACGAAATCCCGCCTGCTCGCGACCTCACCCGGTTTTGCATCGACGTGCAGCAGAAATTCTCCGCCGCGTTCTTCCGTGGAGACACCTTGACCCTTGCCGGCATCGAACAACTCGCGCCAGCGCTGCTCCGGGCTCCTGCTCAAGCGAAACGAGATACGTCCGAACGGCTCACTACCGTCTGCCCGAGCGCTTCCGTGGATGGCTCGCAGCAACTTGACCTCTTCGTTCATGCGGCGCCTGCCAAACCGTGGTCGGGAGGAGCGGACTTGCCGAGGCAATACAAACAGCGCGTCGCGACTTGTCGCATGCGCTGATGGCAGTGTGGGCATTCGCGGCGCGTCGGCTCGGCCTCCGGCTGAATCAGCTCAACCAGCGATTGCCAAGCCTTCTCCAGCGTCTCGACACACTGCACTGCGCTGTTGGATTCGCCCTTCGCGGACAGCTCCGAGACTCGCAGTGTTACTTCGCTGATCGCACCCCGCAATTTGTTACGTTCGTGTTCGCCGCGTTCAGTCTGGTCCATGTCAGGCCTTTCGGAAGTCGACATCGACTCCGCTCTGCGATTGATTGCGCGGCGCTGCTCTCGGACCAGCGCCCGCCGCGTGCGGCCACTTAGTGTGCGGTGGTTCGAGACGCGGCGTTGTTCGCCCGCTGATCCTACTCACACCGTACGCCCCCACCCGCGAAAGGTCAAAACACTTTCTCCCGCGCTCGACGACACGCGCAGTCGAAGCGCATTGGCGTGGCGTCCGTGCTTTGCTTGGCGCGTTTCGTTTCGAATAAGAAGCCGCGGAGCATTGCGCGCGAGACAATCGTGCTTAACTTCCGACGGCGGAGCTCGTGACTGAGATCCGAGGTGTATGCAGTGCGCGATTCGCGCCTGGCGCGCCTTGGAAACCGAGCATCCATATCCAAACGGTCCCCAGGGCCAGATAAGCGGGTCTCCATGACGGCAAAACAGGTCTTTTATTCGGCAGATGCGCGAACGCGAATGCTTGCGGGCGTCGACGCGCTGGCGAACGTCGTCAAAGTGACGCTTGGCCCTCGCGGCCGAAATGTACTGATCGAGAAGAGCTACGGCGCGCCGACCATCACCAAAGACGGGGTGACCGTTGCCAAAGAGATCGAGCTTTCCGATCGCTTCGAGAACATGGGCGCCCAGATGGTGCGCGAGGTCGCGAGCAAAACCAGCGATGTAGCCGGTGACGGCACCACGACTGCCACGGTCTTGGCTCAGTCCATCTATCGCGAAGGGCTGCGGCTCGTGGCCGCTGGCCATAGCTCAGGTCAGATCAAGCTCGGCATCGACAAAGCGGTCGATTGCGTCGCGCTGTCGTTGAAGCAGATGGCAAAACCCACCAAAGACCCGCAGGAGATCGCTCAGGTCGGGACGATCAGCGCCAACGGCGACCGCGAGATCGGAGCCAAGCTCGCCGAAGCCATGGAGCGAGTGGGGCAAGAGGGCGTGATCACGGTCGAAGAGAGCAAAACTGCCGAGACTACGCTGGACGTGGTCGAAGGCATGCAGTTCGACCGGGGCTATTTGTCCCCTTACTTCGTCACCGATCCGCAGCGCATGGAAGCCGTATTCGAGGACGCCTACTTGCTCGTGTGCGAGAAGAAGATCAGCAACATGGCGGATCTCGTGCCGGTGCTCGAGGCGATCGCCAGAGACAAGAAGGCGCTGGTGATCATTGCCGATGACATCGAGGGCGAGGCCCTGGCCACGCTCGTGGTCAACAAGCTGCGCGGCACCCTCAATTGCGCAGCCGTCAAAGCGCCAGGCTATGGCGACCGTCGCAAGGAAGTGCTGCGGGACATCGCAGTCCTGACTGGCGCCCAAACCGTCAGCGACGAGCTCGGAATCAAACTCGAGAACCTGACGCTGGCCGACCTAGGACGCGCCAAGCGCGTCACCCTCGACAAGGACAACACGACGATCGTCGATGGGGCTGGCTCCAAAGAGAAAATCAAAGGTCGCATCGAAGAGCTTCGCGCTCAGATCGAAAACACCGAGAGCGACTACGATAAGGAAAAAGTCCAGGAACGCCTGGCCAAGCTGGTCGGCGGCGTAGCCATCATCAAGGTCGGTGCCCCTACCGAGCTCGAGATGAAGGAAAAGAAGGCCCGCGTCGAAGACGCTTTGTATGCCACGCGCGCCGCGGTCCAAGAAGGCATCGTCCCCGGCGGCGGCGTAGCGCTGATCCGCGCCCAAGCGGCATTGGACGCGCTCGTGCTGAGCGACGAGCAGCGCTTCGGAGTAGAGATCATTCGCCGCGCGATCGAGGAGCCGATGCGGCAAATCGCCGAGAACGCGGGCGTCGAGGGTTCGATCGTCGTCAATCGGGTCCGAGCCGGCCAGGCCGACTTCGGCTACAACGCGGCAACCGATGAATATGGCGCGCTGATTGCCATGGGTGTCATCGATCCGGTCAAGGTGGTTCGGGCTGCGCTGCAGAACGCGGCTAGCGTCGCGGGGCTGATGCTCACGACCGACTGCATGATCGCCGAGCACACGCCAAGCGCGACTGTCGCGCATTGAACGCGCCGCTCGTCATCCCCCGCTAGTGGAGGATGACGAGCGACGATAAGCTGGGCGGCGCGGGCTGAACATTTTGCCCGCTCCCTCCAGCGCCGCTGCCGTCGGTAGACGTCGGTTCGACTGCCTCGGGCGCGGCAGAGGGCTTCCGAGGCAGATCTAGGGTGAAGACGCAGCCTTTGCCAGGCAGATCGCGAACGCGCAGCTCGCCGTCCATCGATTGCACGGCCTTCACGCAGATAGAAAGACCCAAGCCCAACCCGGATCGGTCCACCCCGCGCTGCACGAAGGGACGCAGCAAGCTCCCCGCTCTGCCCGGCGGAAGGCCACCGCACTCGTCTTCGACCTCGATCAACACGCGCGCGGTCGTTGCGCTCACGGTCAGCGTCACTGGGGTGCCGGCGAGCGTGAACTTGAAAGCGTTGTGCAGCAAGTTGGTCACTGCGGCCGCCAGGATCTGCCAATCGGCGACGACCACGACGTCTTCGTCGACGGAGCTGACTTGCAGCGAAATGCCCTTCGATTGCGCGAGCAAGCGGGCGCCCACGACGACTTCCTCGATCACTGCATGCACGGACACGGCTTCATTGGCGCGCACGCCCACTTCCAGGCGAACGGCCGCGAATGAGCGATCGATCAACGTGTGCAGTCCGGTCAAGCTCCGCTCGAGGATCGCTCCACTCTTGCCGTCAACCCCGACATTGCTGTGCTTCATGCTCGAAACGGAGAGCATCGCGGTATTGAGCAGGTTACGCATTTCGTGCGCCAATACGCCGAGCCGTTCTGCGGCCTCTGCAGCAATGCCACGCTCGCGCAGCCGCACGTACTCGGTGACGCCAGCCGCGGTCGCCTCATCCAAGCACAGCTTGAGGGTACGAAATTCCGCGTTGGAAATGCTGACTTTTCGCTCGTTGGCGAAGCCGGTCACGACCTCACACAGGTCGCCATAGTCTTCGACGATGCGCGCCGCAGCCAAGCCGAGACGGAAGAAGTCGGCGCCGCGCAGGTGCGCGGTCCGAAGCAAGGCGCTTGACTCGGGTTGCTTATCGGCGTGCGCGACGACCAAGCTGTGCTGCAGCTGATCCAAGAAGGTGCCCAGCCCCGCAAAGAGCTCGGACTCTACGGCGGGCGCCACGGCTCGATTCGCTAGCCGCTCACGCGCGCGAGACAATAGTTCCTCGCGGTGTTGCGCAAGCAATTCGCTAAGCATTGGCCACCGTAAGCTCTATTCGGGGCAAAGCCTAGGCCTCTGGGCAGTGCTGCCTCGCTGAGGCGTAAAGCGACGATGGCAATTCCCGACGAGTCTCGAGATCGCGACCTTTGTGGCAAGGTTCGTCGGGCGTGGCAGCTGGCACGCCGGGTGCACAGGGTTGTGCTCGTCCGAACGAGATCCTCTGGCTAGCCACGCGGCATCGGAGTTTCGCTTTCGTTCGTGACCTACGATTGCTGCGTCGCCGCGAACTCTGTCTCGGCGATGCAGCGATTTTCCACGGGCAAACGGGGGATCGGCCTTCGTTTGTCCTCCGATCGAAAGAACAAGCATGACCATTGTGAAGTCCATCGTGACGCTGATTAGCATCGGGGCAGTATTCATTGCTGGCTGCGGCAGCTCCGCCATGCCGCTCGACAAACTGACCGACGCCAAATCGACGGTTCGCGCGGCGCAAGAGGCGGGCGCAAAAGAGACGCCTCAAGCCCAACTACACCTCAAAATGGCCAATGACGAGCTCGCCTCGGTTCAAAAGGCGATCGACGACAATGACAACGACCGCGCGCGGCTACTCTTGAATCAGGCGCAGGCTGACGCCGATCTATCGCTCGCACTTGCGCGCGGCAGCGCTGACAAGAAGTCCGCCCAAGACGCGCAGGCCAAGGTCGTCGACCTATCGAAGCAGGCGCAGTAGCCCCTTTCTTCTGCGCTCATACCCAACAAGGAAAACTCATGAAAATATCTACTATTGCTCTCGTTACCAGCTTCTTCGCCGTCAGCCTGGGCGCGTGTGCCTCCGCGACGCCGACGCCCGAATTGATCGGTGCCCGTCAAGCATACGATCAAGCTCGCACCGACAAGAACGCAGCGCTGGTCCCCGACAGCGTTCTGAGCGCGAAGCAGGCGCTCGACAAGGCCGAGTCGGTGCATGCGGATCACCCGCAATCCGACGAAGATCGAAGCTTTTCCTACGTAGCGCAGCGTCGCTCCGAACTCTCGCTCGCGCTCGGCGCCAACGCGAGGGCCAAGCAGGAACAGAGCGCGTCAGTCGCGAACTACGGCAATCTTCAAAATACCATGCGTACCGACGCGGTCGAGAAGCTCGGCGCGGCACGAACCGAAGCGAACCAACTCGGCAGCGCGCTGGCTGCTAGCCAGACAGGGTTGGCCGCCGCCAACGCCCGCGCCGCGCGCGCCATGGAGAGTCTGGCCAAAATCGCTCAAGTGAAAGAGGAAGCGCGCGGCATGGTGATCACCTTGTCGGGTGCGGTGCTGTTCGTCACCGGCAAGTCCGAGCTCTTGCCCTCAGCGCAGGACCAGCTGGCGCAAGTCGCGAAGGCACTGCAAGACCAGGGTGAAATCAACCCCATCGTGGTCGAAGGCTACACCGACTCGGTGGGCTCGGATGCCAACAATCTGAAGCTGTCGCAGGCGCGCGCGGAGGCGGTACGCAGCTATTTGGTCAGCAAAGGCTTGCCAAGCGACAAGCTGACCGCCAACGGGCGTGGCAAGGCCAACCCGGTCGCCAGCAACGACACCCCTGATGGCCGTGCCAACAATCGGCGCGTCGAGATCGTCGTCGCGGGCGGCGCGGCGAACGCGATCTCGAACGGCAAGTAACGCCCCAACCACGGGGCGCTGAACGAGATGCCGATGCCGGGCGCGGACCATTCGAGTCCGTGGCCCGGTAACGTCGTTTGTACGTTCGGTTCCGGACGGGCCAGGCGCAGTGCGGGCGCGAAGCGCTGGTCGATGCACCGCCAGCTGGGGGCCCTTCTAGGCCGATCCCAACTGGCTCTGCTAGGCCAATCGCCTGCGGCTCTTACGAGCCGCGCTGCGACGATCTTGGCCTACCCCCTCATTGCACGTGACTGCACGAGGCGGGCAAACCGTCGGCCGCGTCGGTGGGGATATCGATGGTGTTTGCGTCGAGCATGACGCCGGCAGTTTGTGCCAACGCGCGTCCGACCAACGTCGAGCCCGTCTTCATCGTGATCGCAGTGCCCGCGACGACCGTGCCGTAGAATTCGACGGTCTTACCGATCGTGACCTGCTTCGCAACACGCCAGAATACGCCGCAGGCTTGAGCGCCCCCCGCGAGCACCACTTTCGCGCCATCGGCAACCGTCAGCGTGAGGTTGCTGCGAATGATGAAGAACGCATTCGGATCGCCGCCGGCATCGAGTGTGAGGTGCCCGTTCAACAGCACGTCGGCGCTGAAGCTATTCATGCAGGTCACGCCCGGGTGCAACGTCACGTCACCGGTGAGGCCACCCACGACGTCCGTGTAATCCGCATCACACGCGCGCGGATCGATATCGCCCACGAGCGCGGTCACGTCCTGTTGCGCAAGGATGGTGCGCTGGGTGTACGGCGCGAGTGAGTCGATTCCGTATTTGACGTCGGAATTCCCGTCGAAACCGGTAATGCTCGACATCGCCGCCGCACTCACGCCCAATTCGCCAGTCACCGGTGAGAGATTGGCGGCGGTGATCGAGCTATAAGCCAAAACGCCAAACGACTTCGCCGCCCCGACGGATGGGCCCTGGTAGACCCCCGAGTGGCCAGCGTCGCTGCCGTCAGCGCCTGCGCTCGACGAGTTTCCTCCACTCGACGATGTGCGACCCGCACTCGAGTTTGCCGAACCCGCGTGACCACTCGTGCTACCCGCCAGGCCTTCTGTACCGCCCTCACCAGGAGTCATCGCCCCATCACTGTCACTGCATGCCGCGGAAAAGGCGGCAAGAGGAAGGGCCATGAGCACCAATACTAGTGAACTATATTGTTTCATGGTCCCGTAGGTGCAGCAATCGAGCCACAGCCACGAAGTCGACAAACGTCGACAAACCCGAACCACGCTAGTTAACGATCGATACAATGCGCCTCACAGCGCGCAGCGTCGTCACGATGGCATGCCGCTCGCTCAGTGCGGCGCGCCCGGTGCGGCGCCGATCGGCGGCTTCGGCTTGGGTTTAGGCTTCTGTTTTGGCTTTGTTTTGGCGGCAAGGTTGAGCTCTTCGAGCGCAGTCTTCATAGCCTGCGAGACAGCCAACTCCGTCAGTTGGTCCCAAGTCTCTTGTCGCTGGTGCTCGGAGACCTTGCTGCCGACCTCGGCTTTGGCTCCCGCCTTGCCATGCCCCGTGAAGCCCAACGTATCGTCCGGGATGCGCGTCCCGAGCATGCGCAAAGCGAGTCGAACTTCGTGCTCTTGCGCGCCCGGCTTGTCCGCCATCGGCGTGAGCAGCTCCGTTGCATCGGTGATCTCGACGGTGACCAAGAAGGCCCCGGCAATATGCGACTTCTCGAGGTAGCTCCGATAGCCGTCCGGGTCGACCTTGGGATCGGGCGCGCCCTCGAGCTTGGCGACGATTTGCGCTTGCTGCGCGAATGCTCTTTTGAGTTCGACGAGCACTCGTGGGGTCGCCATCTTGACCGCGTCCGGTTTCAGCTCGGGCTTGGGCGTGATCGCCTTGAGCTCGAAGTAGTACCGTTCCTTCGGCGGATCGGCGGCCCGCGCGGGAACCCCGCTGAACCCAAACGTGGCAAACACGAAGGCGACGGCTGCGGATCCGAGCAAGCGGCTGGCGTGCATGCGCTCAGCCTACAGCCTTTTTCGCCTCGCCCAGCGCCTGACCCGCGCCCGGGCTGCCACCCGCCTCCGAAATGGTATGACTTCCGCCGTGACCTCGACCGAGCAGCAACTCGACTCCCTACGCGGCATTTTGCGCGGACTGGGGTCCGTCCTCGTTTGCTATTCCGGGGGCATCGATAGCGCCTTCGTGCTGGCGGTCGCCCACGCTGAACTCGGTCCGCGCGCAGTCGGCATGACCGCGGTTAGCCCCAGCCTGTCCGAAGGCGAAAAAGAAGACGCGGCGCGCATCGCCGCAAAGCTCGGCGCCGCTCATCGCTTCGTGGCTTCCCACGAGCTCGAGCGCCCCGGCTACGTTCAAAACGGACCCGACCGCTGCTTTCACTGCAAGTCGGAGCTGTACGACATCGCCGAGGCCAAACGCCAAGAATGGCAGCTGGCGGCGGTCGTGAACGGCACCAACCGCGACGACCTGGGGGACTACCGCCCCGGGCTCGAAGCCGCCAAAAACGCCGGCGCACGCAGCCCACTCGTCGAAGCGGGCATGACCAAGAGCGACGTCCGCGCCGCCGCCCAAGCGATCGGGATGGACGTTTGGGACAAGCCCGCGGCAGCATGCCTGTCCAGCCGCATCCCCTACGGCACCAGCGTCACCACCGAGCGCCTAGCGCAAATCGGTGGGCTCGAAGCCGAGCTGAAGGCACTGGGCTTCCGCCAACTGCGCGTGCGCTGGCACGACAAGATCGCGCGCATCGAGGTGGCGCTGTCCGAGCTCGAGCTCGTGCTTGCCCCCGGTGTGCGAGAAGCCGTAGTCATTGCTGGAAAAAAGCACGGTTTCCAATACGTGACGCTCGACCTCGGGGGTTACCGCACGGGCTCACACAATGAGGTTTTGGTGGGGCGTGCACTGCGCATCGTGTAGGGGCCCACGTTCACCGCACGTTCCATCTCGCCCTTTTTCACTTGGTTCCCGGAAATGAAATACCTGCATACGATGGTGCGCGTCGAAAACCTGGAAGCCTCGCTGGCCTTCTATGTGAACGCGCTCGGCCTGCGTGAATTGCGCCGCAGCGAGAACGAAAAGGGCCGCTTCACGCTGGTCTTCTTGGCTGCGCCGGGCGACGACTCCGCGCAAGTCGAGCTGACCTACAATTGGGATCCGGAAACGCTCACGGGCGGCCGCAACTTCGGTCACCTCGCCTACCGCGTCGACAACATCTACGAGACGTGTCAGCGCCTGATGGACGCGGGCGTGGTGATCAATCGTCCGCCACGTGATGGTCACATGGCGTTCGTGCGTTCGCCGGACAACATCTCGATCGAGCTGCTCCAGGCCGGCCCGGCGCTGCCCCCTGCCGAGCCCTGGCTATCCATGGCAAATACCGGCAAATGGTGAGCAAGACCGTCCGAGTCAGCCGCGCGAGCGGAGCGCGACCTCAGCCGGCGCCCGCGCGGGCTACTTTTTGCACGGTGTCCCAGGTGCGCGTAGTCACGTCTTTGCCAAATGTCCTCTCGAGCAGCGTCATGAACACGGGGCCCTTGTCGCTGCGTACGTAAGAGCTCAGCACCTCCCGCCCGCGCACCGTCCAAATCTGTGCGCCGTCCCGCGCAGGAGGCAACTCGAGCTTCTTTTCGGGCTCGGTTCGCAAGAATGTGACCACCTTCTTGGAGCCAGCAGGCAGGCGAAAGGGCTCGTACGGTTCAGCGTCGAGCAACCCTCGCAGCTCCTCGATCGAACGCACGATCGTGCCGAACTTCCTGCCCACGTGAGCTTCGAGCGCCGCTTCGATCTTCTTCTCGATCGCGACGTCCGTCGTGCGCCGGCCAGAAAACACGACATTGCCGCTGGAGAGCAGGGTCTTCACGTCACTGAAGCCAACCTCTTCGAGCGCGGCTTTCAGTGCCGGCATCTTCAGATTCATCGGGCTGACACCGCGAAGGAGCGCCGCGTAGCGAGGCATGAGCCCCAGGATATACGAGACGACGCCCGGCGAGGAGGTCAGCGTTTGGCTGGCCTGGGGGTCGGGGTCGCGCCGTTCCCGGGCAACTCCACCGCGACCACGACGCCTTCTGGGCTGGATGAGGCAGCACAGACGACGTCTCGAGCCGTGACCTGTGTGACCGGCTTTTCGGGCAGCTCTTTGGTTTCGATCCGAGGTTCGCGTGCCAGAAACAGGCCGCTCGGAACTCCTAAAGTGAGTCCGGACAGCAGCGTGGTCAGCCCACCTCTTGCATGGCACTCGACTCACTCGTGCTCACCTCCGACAAGCAGTCCGACGCGTGCTGGCCAGAATGCACAGCGCGGTCGCCCGTCTGACCACGCTCAAACGCCCAATTGTGTCCTTGATCATGGGTGCTTGGTCGGCACCTCGCCGACGCAGTTGCGCGGCAAGTAACAAACGAGCGGTCGACTTGAAGGCCGTTCTCCGAGCGTCGGAATTCGCCACCTGAGCGCAGCATGCACTGCGCGCACTAGGTGCATCACGGCCGAGCACACATTCGGAAAACCTTGTAACGAACTGGCGCAGAGCATCGCGCCAACTCGTAAATTCGCATCTCGAACGCGATCTGAAATCCTCGCGCTGGAGGATCGCGCGGCGCTCGTGTGAGGAGTGCAGGTCAACGCAGAACTAACGGCGTCAGCCGCGAGCGCGGTGATAGGGTAGCCGCGCCGCAATCGGAGTTGCAGGGTGAGGGAAATGGCGCAGACGTTCAGAAGAGATGTCGAGCGGCCCAGTGTCGGGGTCTTTTGCGTGAGAGTTCTCGGGGACTGCACGCAATGGATACGAGGCGACAGTTCGGGCTTTGGGGCGCTGCAGGGAGCGCTCAACGCAGATGTCATTGCAATCGTTGGCAACGACGAATGGGCGCTCTCGGTCCTCCAAGAGCTGCGCTTACGCGGCGTATCCACGCCGATTCTGGTCCTGCGCCAGTCACATGGGACGCACGGGGCGGTCGCTCTGCTCAATGGCGGCGCAGACAGCTGTTTGTCCAACGAATGCGATCATGAAGAGCGCGACGCGGTCGTCTCCGCAATGGCACGACGTGGTGCCTTGCGTTCGCTGACGCATGGCTCACAAACCATGCTCAACGATTCGGCCCGCACCCTCTTTTTCTGCGGGGAGTCTTTCAAGTTCGGCCCGGTCGCGTATTCGGTGGTCCGCTACCTGGTGATGAATCAGAACGTTTGGGTGAGTCAGCGAGAAATCATCGAGCATGCCATCGCGACTCATTACCGACCGGATTCGTCCGTCGCGCGCGTGCAGATCCACCAGATCCGCAAGGTGCTCGGCGCCTATCGCTGGTGCATCCAGCAGGACGGCAAGCGTGGCTGCGGTTATATGTTTTCTGTCGACGAACCGAGCGTCGCCCTGGGCGCACCGACATTCGCCGCGCAAGTACATTCCAATATGGAGTGACTCAGCCGGCCTGCCGTGCCCGCGGTGCGCGCCACCGATTCGCGCACCGCGTTGCGAGCGAAGGCCGACGGTTCAACCGTGAGGTAGCGGCAGCTCCGCGCCTTGCGCTGCGGCAAAGACCCTGACTTGTTTTTGGCCCTTGTCTCCTTCCACCATGAACGCCGTCATCGGACCGTTCCAGCCGATCGAGGTCATCTGCATCAGTAGCTCTCGAGCGTGCCCTTCATCCAACTTCGGGAAATCAGCACGGCACATCGACCCGCGACAATCGACCGCGGGCAGCGCCGCTTCGGGCAGCTGAAGCTTTCCGAGCGCGGCTTGCAAATCCGACCGAAGCGTCCGGCTGCTCGCCGTGGCGACCGGTTGCCGCGCGAAGAAGTCATCCAAGCTGGCGCTGAACTCTTCCTTGTTCGGTCCAGGGTCCACTGCCGCTTCGTCCGCGTCGGATGGGGGCGCGGCAGCAGCCGCGCTCGCAACAGGCGGGGCAAGAACGACGGGCATACTCGGCAGCGTTTGCGCCAAAACCGCAAGCGGCGTGGGCACGGCAGGAGTCTTTTGCTCGGCCCCTTCTCCAGTGACTGCCCGCTCGCTCTGCTCGATTTTTTCGAGTCGCTTCACGAGCCGGTTGTGGTCCGATATCACGAGATAGCCCGTGAAGATTGCCGCAGCCAAACCAACCGCAATGAAAACTTTCATCACTCCTCCGTTCGAAAACGGCCGTGGGGTTCGGGCTCGCGAGCCCCGCCCCACGACCGCAGAATGAGCCCGCCGCTGCCGCATAGCAGCAACGAACAGGCCGCTCGAAGCTCAGTAGCTGTAATTGGAGATGCGCTGATTAGGCGCCAAACGCGTCTGAAACAGCAGGCCGCCGGAGGCCGGAGCATAGGTGGCACCAATGCCCGTGAAACCCGCCCAGATCGCGTTACCGTAGTAGTCCGTGGTGTGTGAGCCCACTCCGGTCGTCCAGATCCAATCGAGCGTCAGGTTGACGCCCCAGACCTGTAGGGTGGTGTTCGCATCGCCATACACGTAGGCATTGGGGGAATAGTTACCCGCCGAGGTGACGGTGGCGACGGCCTGGGTGTAGATGTAGCGGCTGCAAATATTGCTGACGCCAGACCAGTAGTTGCCCACGCAAGCCTGATCGGCGACCACGTTGGCGCGCGACTGAAAGCCAGCAAATACCGCGGCATCAGCGTTGGCCGAGACCATCAGAGTAGCCGCCGCGGCGAGCGCTGAGACCGCGGAAACGATTTGTCGAAGAGATCCAATCATCATTTTCTTCCTTCTGTGTTGCGCACAAAGCTGTACGGAGGCGCGACACGCAGCGCACCGCATAGCTATTTCGTGCCTTATCTCACACAGCGTGAGCCGAGCGGCGTTAGTGGTTCGTTAGATTTTCGATCAGGCACTCGGGCGCGCTTCCCACAGAAGCTCGCCTGAACGTGCCAGTAGGCATCCATGTCCGGTACTGCACTGCCTAGCGCCCGTGGCGATGACCCCCACTCGCTTCGGGTGAGGGAGCGCCGCTCACGGTCAAATTGCTATCGACAAAAAGCGAACGGCCGAGACTTGCGTCCCGGCCGTTCGTTTCTTCAACTCAGCTTCAGTCGCGCTCAGCGTCGGCGCGGGCCGCCGCGGTCGCCACCGCGACCACCGCGATCACCGCCGCCGCCCGGGCCGTCACGGCGCGGGCCGCGTTGGGGCGGGCCAGCCTCGCGTGAGCGCGCGATGCGCTCCTTGGCGGCCTCGCCCTCTTCACCCTCGGGCAAGGGCAAGAGCTCGCGGCGGGTCAAGCGGACCTTGCCGTCGCGCTCGACGCTGATCACCTTGACGTCGATCTCTTCGCCTTCTTTGAGTACGTCGCCGGGCGATTCGATGCGCTCGTGCGCGATTTCGGACACGTGCAGCAAGGCTTCGTTGTTCGGCAAGATCTCGACGAACGCGCCGAAGTCGACCAGGCGCTTCACGACGCCGTGATAGATGCGACCGACCTCGGGCTCCGCGGTGAGGCCCTCGATGATCGCCAACGCGCGCTTGACGGCTTCCGAGTCCGAGCTCGCGATCGACACGGTGCCGTCGTCTTTCACGTCCACCGCGCAGCCCGTTTGATCGACGATACCTTTGATCGTCTTGCCGCCGGGGCCGATGATGATGCGGATCTGATCCGGCTTGACCTTGACCGTCGTGATGCGCGGGGCATGACGATTGATCTCGGTGCGGGCGGTGGGCAGCGTGTCGAGCATGCGACCCAAGATGTGAATGCGGCCTTCACGAGCCTGCTCGAGCGCTTGCTCCATCACGTTGCGACCGAGGCCGGCGATCTTGATGTCCATTTGGATCGCGGTGATGCCCTTCTCGGTGCCACAGACCTTGAAGTCCATGTCGCCGAGATGGTCTTCGTCGCCCAAGATGTCGCTCAAGATGGCGAACTTGGGGCCCTCTGCGATCAGACCCATGGCGATACCCGCCACCGGGCGACGCAGCGGAACACCGCAGTCCATCAAGCTGAGCGACGCGCCGCACACGGACGCCATCGAGCTCGAGCCGTTCGACTCGAGGATCTCGCTGACGATGCGGATCGTGTACGGGAACTCGTCGTGCGTCGGGATCAAGCGCTGCACGGCGCGTTCGGCGAGTGCACCGTGACCCACTTCACGACGACCCGGGCCACGCATCGGCTTGGTTTCACCGGTGCTGAAGGGCGGGAAGTTGTAGTGGAGCATGAAGCGCTTCCACGATTCACCGGTGAGGGCGTCGATCTTTTGCTCGTCCGTGGACGTGCCCAAGGTCGCCGTGACGATGGCTTGCGTTTCGCCACGTTGGAACAGCGCCGAGCCGTGCACGCGGGGCAAGAGCCCCACTTCGCAGCTGATCGGGCGGATGGTCTTGCCATCGCGGCCGTCGATGCGCTTGCCGGTGTCGAGCACCATGGCGCGCACGACCTCCGCCTTGCGGTGTTCGATCTCGCCTTTGATCAGCTTCTCGGAAGCGAGGAACGCCTCGGCACCGAGCTCGGCGGTGAGCTTCTCTACGACGGCCTTCTTGATGACGGCGTATTGCTCGTAGCGCTTCTTCTTCTCTTTGATCACGCTGGCCGTGCCGAGATCGGCGTCGGCGAGCTCAGCGACGCGCTTGGCGATGCCCGCGTCGAGCGTGGGCGTGACGAACTCACGCTTCGGCTTGCCGACGGCAGCGCGCATCTTCTCGATCAGCGCGAGGATCGGTTGGGCCTGCTCGTGCGCGAAGAACAGCGCGTCGATCAGCTCTTTTTCGCTGCATTCGTCCGCGCCACCTTCGACCATCATGATCGCGTCTTTGCTGACGGCGACCGTGATATCGAGGTCCGCGGCAGCGGCTTGGTCGAACGTCGGGTAGACGATCAGCTCGCCGCCAACGCGCGACACGCGGATGCCGACGATCGGGCCGGCCCACGGGATGTCGGAGATGTGCAGCGCCGCGCTGGCGCCGGTCATGGCCAGCACGTCCGTCGGGTTCACCTTGTCCGCGCTGAGCACGGTGGCGATGACCTGGGTGTCCTTCTTGAAGCCCTTGGGGAACAAGGGGCGCAAGGGACGATCCATCAAACGCGACGTGAGCACTTCGTAGTCACGCAGACGCCCTTCACGCTTGAAGAAGCCTCCGGGGATTTTGCCCGCGGCATACGTCTTCTCGACGTACTCACAGGTCAGTGGAAAGAAATCGAGGCCCGGACGCTCCTCGCTCGAGACGGCGGTGACGAGTACGACGCTCTCACCGAAGGTGACGAGCACTGCGCCGTGGGCCAGCTTGGCCAGACGACCAGTCTCAAACGTGAGCAGACGACCGCCGATATTAACGGATTCACGAACAAACATGGGTTTAGCGCCCCCTGGCGCATGGGTGCCGCTGCGTGCGGTAGACGCCGAACACGAGCGCCCAATCTTCAGCCTCGATTCCTGGCTCGAACGCCGCCCGACCCGGGGAGGTCAGCAGCGTGCGGGGCACGAAGCGAAGTCGAAGGAGAGGCTGATCGCGGTCGGAAAACAAAACACGAAAGCCCTCTCACCAACGGATGAGAGGGCTTTCCCGACTACTTGCGTAGATTCAGCGAGCTAACGACCGTACGGTAACGCTCGACGTTCGAACGCTTCAGATAGTCGAGAAGGCGACGCCGTTGCCCCACGAGCTTGAGTAGCCCGCGGCGCGAATGGTGATCCTTCTTGTGGGTCTTGAAATGCTCCGTCAGGTACTCAATCCGCTGACTGAGTAGAGCAACCTGCACTTCCGACGAACCGGTGTCAGACTCGTGCAAACGATACTTGGAAATTACGTCTTTTTTGACGTCCGCGTCCTGTGGCATATTTCTAACTTTCCTCGAATAGCCGTCTGTTAAACGGCGCGCGACACTATACGCGCAGCCTTTCAGCGGTCAACCCTCACGGCCGTCGATCAGGCGCTCTCGGGCCAGCTGGCCGCTCTCTGCGATTTCTGCGCTAATTGGGCCAGAAAACGACAAGCGACGGGCCCCGCATCGGTCCGTGGGCCGCCATCCCTGCCCCCTGCTCACTCGGGCTGAAGGGCGATCCGGTGGTCGCGGAGCGTGGCCGGGTCGAGGCAGGGCAAGCTGGACTCGGAACAGCTCGGCAGGGCCGACACTGACTCGAGCAACGCGTTCAGCAGATCCAGGTCGAGCGCACGACGACCTGTGGCCCGAGCCAGCAGCTCGAAGCCACTGCCGCCATCGGCCAGGTACTCGCTCGTCACCAATGTGTAACTACTGCGCGAGTCGAGCTCGAGTCCTGAAGCCGCACCGCGCGCGAACGCGCTCGACGCTGAACCTGAACATTTGAACGTGAGGTCGAGCCCCGAGATCTGAATCGGGGTTTGGCACTTTCGCTCACTCGCCACGCGCGCCTGCTGATTGAACAGCTCGCGCAGCTGCGCCCCGCTGAGCGTGAGCACGGTGAGCATATCGGCGAACGGTAAGGCCGCGCTGAACGCCGCGCGGGTGAGCTCCCCCGGCGCGAGATCGGCGCGGATCCCACTCGCATTCAGCAGCGCGAAGTCGGCGCCACTGTGCGCTCGGATGGCATCGGCGACGAGATTGCCGAGCGCGGAATCAGCGCCGCTCGCTGCGTAACGTTCGACCGGGCCGAGCGCGAACGCGAGCGGTTCATCGAACCCCGCCGCGTTCAGCCGTGCCCGATACGGCTCGAGCAACTCGGCGAGCCGCGGATCGGCTTCGACTTCCGCAGAGATCGGGATCAACGAGTGTTCGGCGGACGCGACGCCCAAAGCACCCGGGCGCTCCGGCGAGCTTTCGAGTTCGGAAGCGGCAACCAGCTCTAAATCGAGCTCTCCGACGTAGCGCCCCAAGGCGCCGGAATGAACCAGGACGACCCTACGCGGACTGCAGCCCCGCTCCGCAGCGAGCGCCGCGCCGCAGTCCGTGGGTTCGAGCGCGGCATCCAGGGCCAAGTGCTGATGACCGCCGAGCACGACATCGAGGCCGGTCGTGCCGCCGATCAACCGCTGGTCGCTTTCCAACCCGAGGTGACTGAGCGCGACCAGCACGTCTACCTGGTTTCGCAAGCGATCGATCTCCGACTGCACGGCGCTCGCGGTGGCCACGAGCTCTATCCCGTAAGGGTTATCGGCATGCGCCAGGCCGCTCGGACTCGTGGGGTTGGCCACGCCGATCACCCCCACCCGCAGCCCCTGCGCGTCGAGCACGACGCTGGCCGTGAGCGCCGCGGAAAGCTCCGAGCCGTTGTCCGCGAAGTTCGTGGCGAGCACTGGAAATTCGGCAAACTGGCGATGCACGCGTGCGAACTCTTCCGCTCCGGCAGACAAATCGTGATTGCCGAGCGCAGCCGCCCCCAGACCGAGCGCGCTGAATGCGCGCAGCTCCGGCTCGCCCCCGAATTCGGTGAAAGCCGCCGTACCCTCCACGAGATCCCCGCTGTCCAAATACAAGCTGTGGCGCGCGCCCGCGCGGATCGCGCCGACCACACTAGCAATGCGCGCAAGCCCGCCGACCTCGACGATCTCACCCGCGGGACCGAGGCCGCGCGCCGCATCCAAGCCGCTGATCTGCTGACGCTCGGAAAACAGATGAGAGTGCACATCTGCCGTATGAATCAACACCAAGGACCGGGCTGCCGCCTCACGCGACCCCGCGCCACCTGGCGCCTCGCACCCGAGCAGCAGCGAGGCGACCCCACATCCCATCAACGCAAACCAACGGGTCATGGGTTCCCGTATCGGTCAGCCAAACGCAGAGTTGCGCACCCCCACCTTCTATCTTCTGTCTGCGGTGCGCGCGCAGCGCCGCACGCCTCGCGCCAGGCGCGCGCAAGACAGCTCAGCCGACCGCTCCTCTCTCTCGGTGCGCGCGCAGCGCCGCACGCCTCGCGCCAGGCGCGCGCAAGACAGCTCAGCCGACCGCTCCTCTCTCTCGGTGCGCGCGCAGCGCCG
>Ga0247772_1000027_pt1 | contig 118515 bp, 109 predicted proteins | sample UWRJL151409C6_FD_179945 | JGI IMG/M metagenome (GOLD analysis project Ga0247772, IMG submission 179945) | Plant litter microbial communities from Arlington Agricultural Research Station in Wisconsin, United States - UWRJ-L151-409C-6 | ecosystem: Environmental > Terrestrial > Plant litter >...
CCGCCGCCACCACCGCCGCCGCCGCCGCCCCAACCTCCGCCACCGCCGAAACCACCACCACCGAAGCCACCGCCGCCGAAGCCACCGCCGCCCCAGCCTCCACCACCGCCCCAAGGGCCTCCGCGGCCACCACCGCCGCGCATGCGTGCGAGCACCAATGGGATCAAGATCGGCGAGATGAAGAACAGCAGCACCAGCCAACCAAATGGGCTCGAGCTACGCCGGCGGGGCTCAGCCACACCTTCGGGCGCCGCAACGTCTTCGCCGGCGGCCTTTTGCATCAAGAGCGCGAACGCTTGATTGATACCGCCTTCGGCGTTTCCGGCACGCATGGCGGGGACCAGCACGCTCCTGATCACTCGCGCGGAGAACGCATCCGTAATGCTACCCTCCAGACCGTAACCAACCTCGATGCGCAGCTTGTGTTCTTTGTTCGCCACGAGCAGCAAGAGGCCATCGTCTTTGCCCTTCTTGCCCAGTTTCCAGGCTTCGACGACGCGGATCGAGAAGCTCTCGAGAGCGTCCCCCTCCAGCGAGTCGATGGTCAAGAGCGCGAACTGGCGGCCATTCTTTTGCTCATAGTCGCTGAGCTTTTGCTCGAGTGCGGCGCGCGCGGACGGCGAGAGCAGATTCGCCGTGTCGTTCACGTGCGCCGTCAGCGGGGGCACCGCGCGCTCCTGCGCGGCCGCGGAGGCTGCGAACAACAACGCAACCGCCAACCACGGAACGCACAGCAGCCACAGCAGCGCTCGAGGAAGCGAGCGCTGCGAAGAGCCCAAGGAAATCATGGCCTCACGACGGAGGGGCTCAGAACTTCACTTCCGGAGCGTTCTCTGCGCCGGGTGCGGCCTCGAAGGTCGGGCGCACGGCGCGACCACGCATCGACGCACCGATACTGGTCGGGAACTTTTGCACCAGCGCGTTGTACTCAGCGACATCCTGAATGTAACGCTTGCGAGCGACGGTGATGCGGTTCTCCGTACCCTCGAGCTGCGATTGCAGATCGCGATAGCTGTCGGTAGCTTTCAGGGTGGGGTATTGCTCGGACACGACGAGCAGCCGAGACAACGAACCGGACAGCTCATTCTGTGCGGCTTCGAACTTCTTCAGTTTCTCGGGGTCGTCGATCGTGGAGCTGTCGACTTTGAGACCGGCCACCTTGGAGCGAGCCTCGACGACCTTGGTCAGGGTGTCTTGTTCGAACTGACCCGCGCCTTTGACGGTGCTCACCAGGTTCGGCACCAGGTCAGCCCGGCGCTTGTATTGGTTCTGAACCTCCGCCCAGCTGGCCTTGACCTGCTCATCGCGGTCGATCACTTCGTTGTAGCCGCAGGCCGTGGTGGAACCGGCGACAGCCCCTGCTAGGAGCACCCCGCTCAGCAGACGAAATCCCGGCCAACCCGCAGCGCGCTCCAGAAAATGATCCTTTTTCATGTCTACGCTCTCCCATAAGTCGTCGTCAGGCCCTGGGCAAGGTGCACTTTCGTGAAGTTCTTTGATGTGCGCCGGCCCCGGGCCAAAACCGGCTTTTCATGGAGCACACCGCTCATCTAGAGTCCTTTCATGCCGGTTCCTGATCATGCCGTCATTCAGGCGATCCTGAATTTCGCGGTCGAAAAATCGCGCCGGAACCGCGAGGGAGAGCCCGCGACGTACATTCCGGACCTGGCCTTGGTTCCGCTCGAGCGTACCAGCGCCGCGGTAATCCTGAGCAACGGCGACACGCTCTTCGCGGGCGACGCGCTCAGCCACGAATTCACGTTTCAGAGCTCGGCCAAGCTGCTGACGTTGATCGGCCTCCTCGAGGAGCGTGGCCCGGTCGAGGTGTTCGATATCGTGGGCTCGGAGCCTTCCGGTGACAGCTTCGGTTCGGTCGCGCGGCTCGAGACGCACGGCCCCAAACCCGCCAACCCGTTGATCAACTCGGGCGCGATTGCCCTCTGCGGTCAGCTGCACGGCACGGTCGAGCGGCGTGTCGCGTGGCTTAGTACTTGGGCCGAGCGCTTGTATGGCAAGCCAATCCCGATTGATGAGCAGGTGCTCGCCAACGAGCGCGGCTCCGCTGATCGCAACCGCGCCATCGCCTATTTCTTGAAGCACGGCGGAGTCCTCAAGGGCGACGTGAACGAGACCCTAGACGTCTACTTCGCGCTCTGTTCATTCAGCGGAGGCGTACGAGAAGCGGCATTTTTGCCGGCCATCCTGGCCAACGGCGGCCTCCGACCCGGCACCACGGAGCGCGTGCTATCGAAGCAAACCGTGGCCATCGTGGTTTCGATCATGGCCACCTGCGGTATGTACAACGAGTCGGGCAATTACCTGATGGCCACCGGCATGCCCGCCAAAAGCGGGGTCAGCGGCGTGATCGTCGCAGTCGTACCAGGCATCGCCGGCATTGCCGTGTCCAGCCCACGCCTGAACGACAAGGGCGGCAGCGTGCGCGGCCACCTGATCCTGCGCGAGCTCTCACGACAACTCGGCTGGCACTTCGCGCTGGCGGGCGGCGCACAGCCAACCGAAGTGAAGCGCCCCGAATGAAAGACCGCGCTCGGAGCTCGCAGCGCCCCTCTTCGCGCGAAATGAGTGTCCGGCCAAGGGCCCGCGAATGGAGTCGGTCGATGTTCGCGGTCGAGGCGCCAACGAACTAGAGCACGGACGACCGATCGGCTGCCCCGCGCGAGGCACGGCGCGCCACGGCCTGCGTGCTCGCTGCCGCTGCGCGCGCAGGCGGCCCCTTGCGTCCGGCCTCCAGCCGGAGCGGGGCCGCAAACCGCGAGTTGAGACTGTCTCTGTCGCGCTCGGACGACCGCGACGACTTTGCTTGGCGGCAGCTGAGCCGCGACCTCACCTCAAGCTGGGACGGGGTTGCTTCGCCATGAGCGATCACCCACTCCGGGTGCCAGCACACGACGCCGAAGGCTGCGACGCGCTGGGACGGGCACGTGACCATCAACCAAGATCTACGGGCACACGGTTTGCTTCGATTTGGAGCGAGGAGAATAGCAATGCCCAAACCTTTCACTGAGTGGACCGTTCTGCCACACGGCAAGCTCTCGCGACTGGACGACAATTTGCTCTCTGTCACGGGGGATTTGCCCATGCCGATGGGCACCTTCCCGCGTCGCATGACGGTCGTGCGGCTGCATGATGGCCGGCTAGTCGTGTACAGCGCGATTGCGCTGGATGAGGTGGAAATGCTCGCACTCGAGTCGTTCGGCGAGCCCAGCTACCTCGTGGTGCCCAACGACATTCACCGCATGGACGCCAAGATTTGGAAGGACCGCTATCCCGAGCTACGCGTGATTGCCCCAGCTGGGGTGAAAAAGCAGGTCGAGGAGGTCGTGCCGGTAGCAGACACCGCGCCCAATTTCGGTGATCCGCAGGTTCAGTTCGTGACCGTTCCCGGCACCCAAGAACGCGAAGCCGCACTCGTAGTCCGGACTTGGAGCGGCACGACTTTGGTGGTCAATGACCTGATCTGGAATCTGGACGATCGCCCGGGTTTCGGCGGCTGGCTATTTCACGTCATGGGCTTCACCGGCCAAGAACCGCGCATCCCAACCATCGTTGGGATGCGTGAAATCAAAGACAAACAGGCGTTGCGCGAACAGCTGGAGCATTGGGCGCGCATCCCGGGGCTGAATCGAATCATCGTTTCGCACGGTAAGATCGTGAGCCGCGACGCACCGGCGGTGCTCGATCGCTTGGCTGAAAGCCTGGCCGCCTAGAGCGTCTCGTCCTGTGTCAGAGTGCGGCGATGTTCGTGATTGAGCTCATCTACAAAGCCGACCTTTCAGAAATCGACGCTCACATGAAGGCGCACGTGGCGTTCCTGAAAAAGTATTACGCCGCGGGCAATTTTCTGGTCTCCGGCCGCAAGATCCCACGCGACGGCGGGATCATTCTGGCGGTCGGTAAGGACAAGCAGGAGCTGGAAGCAATCGTCAAAGAAGATCCGTTCCACAAGCACGGGCTGGCCGATTTTCGGATCATCGAATTTCGAGCCAGCCAGCGCGCGGACGACATCCAGCAGCGGATCGAAGGTTGAGCGACCGAGCTCATCTGCGCCAGAGCAACGCGCGCAGCGTGTCGTCACGCAGAAGCAACCCACCCCACACCAGGACGCCCACGTAGGCGGGGAACAAGGTGTGGCTAAACAGCGGGTCAGCAATCCGAAGGTGCGTCGCGATCGCCCCCCCCAAGAAGCCCGTGAGCAAGATAGCGCCCAATATCGCAGTGCGGGGCAGCAAGTAAAGAGCGAGGCAAGCCAGCTCGAGCAGGCCAACGCCTCGTGCCAGCGTGTCGGGGTAACCCAGCTGCGCGAATGATTCGACCACCGGTTGGATCTTGATCAGCTTGATCACGCAGTCGAAGAGCAGGAACGAGACGGGCAGCGCGCTGACGGCGATGCCCGCGCGAAGCCGCCATTTCGGGCGACGGGTCGTGCCGAGAGTCGAGTTTCCGAGGCGAACGCTGGCTTCCATGACGATTGTCTCCTGATCGGAAAAGCCGAAACTGGCTTCACTAGGACGACAAACGAAGGCGCTCCCGATCGACCGCCGCGCTCAACTTTTTTTTGCAATGGCCTCGGCGGCGGCCTGAGCGCGCCAAAGCAACCGTTCGCGCTGGCGCGCATTGCGGGTCAGCTGCGCCGCGCGCTCGAATTCGGCTTGGGCTTCTGGAAAACGCCCGAGCTTGCTCAGCAGATCGGCACGGGCGGCCGGCAATAGGTGGTAATTTTGCAGAGAAGGCGCGCTGCTCAAAGCGTCGATCAGGGCGAGCCCCGCGGCAGGCCCGTCGGCCATCGAGACCGCGACCGCGCGATTGAGCTCGACGACCGGCGAGCGCGCAAGCGCCGCCAAGCTGCCGTACAAGTCTGCGATGCGCCGCCAGTCCGTGTCTTCCGGCGCGAATGCGCGGGCGTGGCAAGCAGTGATGCCGGCTTGCAATACGTACGGCCCGGGGGAGCCGCCCAAAGACTCGGCGCGGGCCAAGGCCGCCAGGCCTCGCCGAATCAGGATTTGATCCCAGCGTGCCCGATCTTGCTCGAGCAGCAACACGGGCTCACCGGAGGCCGTCGTACGGGCGGCCGCGCGCGAGGCATTGATCTCCATCAGTGCCACCAAGCCATGCACCTCGGGTTCTTGCGTGGCCAGTTCGGCCAGGATGCGGCCGAGACGTAGCGCGTCTTCGCACAACGCCGGACGCAACAAATCATCGCCCGCGGTGGCCGAATAGCCTTCGTTGAAGATTAGGTAAATCACCTCCAAGACCGAAGCCAAGCGCTCACCCAGCTCCGACCCGCGCGGCACTTCGTAGGGCACCTTTGCCTCGGTTAGCGCCCGCTTGGCGCGCACGATCCGCTGCGCAATCGTGGGCTCGCTGGTCAAGAATGCGCGGGCGATCTCCTCGGTGGTGAGCCCGCCGAGCAAGCGCAGGGTCAGCGCAATGCGGCCTTCGGTGGGCAAGACCGGGTGGCAAGCGGTGAAAATCAGGCGCAGCAAGTCATCCCCGAGTGGATCGTCGAGTTTTTGCTCCAGCGCCGCCAGGGCCTCCTCCTGCTCCGCGTCTGCCTCGTAGCCGAGTTCCGCGTGTTTGCGGTCCAGCATTTTTCCACGGCGGAGCAGGTTGATGGCGCGGTTCTTTGCCGCGCTCATCAACCATGCTGCCGGGTTACGCGGCACCCCTTCGCTCGGCCACTGAGCAAGGGCTGCCAGCAACGCATCCTGCGCCAGCTCCTCGGCCAAGCCCACATCGCGAACGATGCGAGCAATGCTCGCAATCAGTTTGGCCGATTCGATCTTCCAAACCGCTTGGATTGCGCGTTCGACTTCGGTGGGCGTCTTTTCACTCGGCACGCCCACAATCACAGCATTTCGAGCGCAGCCTGCAAAGCGCTCGCAACCTGCCTATTTGGGCGGTATTTCGGCGGCGTCGAAGACTTTCAGCACTTCGGCCTCCCCGTCGCCCGCGATCGACATGAAGCTGCGTGCGTGCTCGATTGCTTCCTCCATCGAGTTTGCGCGGATCAGCGCGAAGCCGTCGATCAGTTCCTTGGTTTCCGCGTACGGCCCGTCGGTGACGGTGAATTTCCCGCCGGTCAACGACACCCGGGTGCCGCTACTCGGACGAACCAGCCCACCGGTCATGAGCAGTACCCCGGCTTCCGTCATCTCTTTCCCGAATTTGCCGATGGCAGCCATCGTTTCGGGGTTCGGCGGGGCCTTGGAATTCGAAGCATAGGTCATCAGGTATTTCATGGCTTTGGCGTCCTTTTTTAACTGCGCCTACCAGGACGTCAAAGCTCGACCCACCAGATCGACGAGCGTTCGCTCTTTTTTTCGCGACCGCTCCGGGCTGAGGTCCCCGATGACCCACGTTGGGCCTACTTGGTGACTTGAATCGTGCAGCTACCGGAGCAATCGCTCTTGCCGTTCAGAGCGCCCATGTCGCAAGTCTCCGGGGACTGAACGACCTTGTCGCCGCAGCGTGGGCCGAACCTACAATCACCGCCGCACTTGCCGTACGAGCCGTCGTTGACGCCATCGTCACACTGCTCGGTCCCGTTCTTGATGCCGTCACCGCAACGAGGGCCGTACTTGCAACCCGGTGCGCACTTACCGTAGCCGCCCAGGTTCTTGCCGTCGTCGCACTGTTCGTCGGCTTGGACTTTGTTGTCGCCGCAACGCGCGTCGTAAGTACACGAAGCTTTGCAGCCACCGTAGCCGCCCACGTTCTTGCCGTCGCCCAAGTCACACTGCTCGGTGCCGTTCTTGATGCCGTCACCGCAACGAGCGCCGGGCTGGCAATCGTAACCGCAGGCCTTGCCGTAGCCGCCGTTGGCCGAGCCGTCGTCGCAAGTTTCCTGCGGGGAAGTGATGGTCTTGTCGCCGCAGTACGGCCCGGCTTTGCAGCTCGCGGTGCAGCCGCCGTAAGCGCCCGTGTTCTTGGCTGCGCCGTCGTCGCACTCCTCTTTGAACGTGAAGTCGACCGTGGCGTCACCGCACTTGGGCGGCAACACGCAGCCCGGCGCGCAACCGCTGCTGGCGTTGTAACCCGCGAGGTTCACGCCGTTGTCGCATTTTTCTGGCCCATTCTTGACGCCGTCACCGCAGAAATCACGCGCCGTACAGGTGGCATTGCAGTGGCCATAGGCGCCGGTATTTTCGGCAGTGCCGTCATCGCACACTTCGCCAATCACGATTTTTCCGTCGCCGCAATTCGGCACGCACTGTGAATGCGCGGGCAAGAAGTTCTGCAAAGAGAGTCGGAAATTGGACTGGCTGGTGTGGCGCTCGGCCTGGAAGAACGAGATCTGATACGTGCCACCCTTGACCAAACCAAAGCGCGAGTCGGCGGCGCTGTTGATGGTCGGAGTGCAGGCCGGCAAGCTGCCGCCACCGTGAATCGAGCACTTGCTGGCTTCGTCACCCAAGACCACGCGCCCGGTTTGGACGCCGTGAATGCCGCCGATGTCGACGGCGAGCTTGCGGTTGATGAACACCCACACGTCGTCGTCGCCGCGGAAGGTCAGTTCTTCGCCGCCGTTGTACTGGAAGAAGTAGTCGAGCTCGGTCGTGAAGTGGAAATCGTGACCGGTGTTCGAGTAGTTGCCGAAGCCATTCGGATCGTTGTCGAGCGGGAAGAACGCGCTGTTGTCGAAGGCGTAGGCAGTGCCGGTGATGCCCTGACGGGTCATGCGAATACTGCCGTCGACGCCTTTGTTCACGTTCGGCACGTCTTGGTACCACTGCTGAAAGGAATCCGCAGAGAAGACGCGGTCGGAGTTGAAAATGACGAGGGTCGGCTTGCCGTTGCTGCCGAGCACGCCGCAAGTGGCTTGATTGGTTTTGGTGCAAGGCACGCCGACGAGCCCCTGGAAGGCGCCGTTCTTGTCCTCGAAGTCGGGGTGGCCGCACGGTACGGGCGCCCCCGGTTGGTTGCACTGCGGGCTGGATTCGCCCGCACCCTTGAAGTCGTGATAGCGAACTTTGATGTCGATGAAATCCGGGGTCGACACGGCGTCGTTGCACAGAAATCCCGTTTCGACCTTGCAGTTCGCATCGCAACCGTCGCCCGGATTCACGTTGCCGTCATCGCAATCTTCGCTGCTGACACGGATGCCATCACCGCAAGCGACGTTCACCGTGCCATCGGCGGCAAATGTAGGTTCGTTCTGGCAAACACCGCTGCAACCGTCGCCGTACACGACGTTGCCGTCGTCACAACCTTCGTCCGCTTCCTTGCCGTTCTTGCCGCAGATCGCCTTGGTACAGGGCGTGCCCAGGCCAGTGCACACATAGCCGGGCTCGATCAAGCACGAGGCACTGCAGCCGTCACCGGACTTGGAGTTGCCGTCTTCGCACTTCTCGTAGCCCTTGATTACTTTGTCGCCGCACTTCGGAATGCACGGCTTGCCTTGCTCCGGACAGACGAAACCATCTTCGACGCTACAAATGCCCGACTGCAGGCTGCAGCCGTCGTTCGCGACGGAATTGCCGTCATCGCATTGTTCGTCCGGCGTGCGCACGCCGTTGCCGCAGCCAAGTGGTAAACACGTAGAGCCCGGCGACGGGCAGACAAACGAGGTTTCCACCGTACATGTCGCGCTGCAGCCGTCGTTCGCAACCGTGTTCTTGTCGTCGCAGTCTTCGCCCGGATCGAGTGAGCCGTCACCGCACACCGGGATCACGACCTTGTGACAAGAGGCCTTGCCCGGCTTGCCACAGATGAAGTTGGGCTCGACCGTCAAGCAGTCTGCGGAACAGCCATCGCCGCTAGCCTTGTTCGCGTCGTCGCACACTTCATCGCCGGTGACCTGACTGTCACCACAGACGACCAAGTTGATGCACGACATGTTGAGCGCGGAGCAGTCATAGAGCGGGTCCTTGACCAAGCAGTCCGCCGAGCAGCCGTCACCGTCTTGATCGTTGCCGTCGTCGCACGCTTCCGATGCTTCGATCACGCCATCGCCGCACTTGATCGTGGACATGCACTCACCGCCGGTCGGCGGGCACACGGAATAGTCTTCTTTGGTGCACGCCCCGGAACAGCCGTCCCCGGGCAGTGTGTTGCCGTCGTCGCATTCCTCGTCGGGCTGGTTGACCTTGCCGTCGCCACACCCGGGTCCCGCTTCGGGAATGTCCTCCGCGCCGCCCTCTTCTTCTTTCTGCCCACCCTCGCCCAGGTTCAAGCCCGACCCGCTCCCCCCATTGCCATTGTTGCCCCCGCCGCCGGAGCCAGCGCTCGCGTTGGGGTCGTCGTTCCCGTTGACCACTTCCGGGGCGCCACCGCAGGCTAGCACCCCGCAGGCCACGGAAACGACGGATAGCCAGGTAACTAGGCGAAAACCAAACAAAGAAGGGCTCGAACGCATGACTTCTCAGACAAAACGGAACATTTGCGCGGTACGACAAGTCCAGCCGCAAATGAGGTGGCAGGGTGTGTGCGCCCCACCCCGCGCACGGTGGCTCCAAAGATCGTGACAACGCGGTGAATCGAGCGGCGCGCATCGGTACCGCGCCTCGATGAGAGCAGCGCCGTTCATGCCGCCGCTACCTGCTCGAAATGTGCGGCGCCGAGAATGCGCTGTCGCGCTCGGAGCCAGCTCCGGGCCTTTGGACCATGCAAAAGCTGACGACCTGGACGAAGTTGATGCTCACCGGAATTGCGGTGGGGTCCACCTTCGGTGCCGTGCACACCTACGGCAAAGGCAATCCCCGCGCGGCGGCAGTGGCTACGGTGCACACAACCGCTCTCTCTTCGGCCATGCCGCCGGCCGCGGCCAGCAGCAGCACGCAGATCGCTCCCCGCCCTGCGCGCCCCGCGAGTCGGCCGGTCCGCGTGGCGCTCTCCCAATGGCCGGGCCATATGGCCCTGTTGTTCGGCGCCGGCGGCCTGAAAACGCAGCCCGGCTCGATCGCGGCGGCAGAGGGGCTCGATCTAGAGATTCGGTTCATCGAAGATGCGCCGACCAAGAACGAAGCCCTACGCAAAGGGGACGTCGATTTCGTGTGGCAAACCGTCGACGAATTGCCGATTAGCTTGGGCGCCTACCGGAGCGCAGGGGTGGACGCGCGCGCCTTCATCCAGATCGACTGGTCGCGCGGCGGTGACGCCTGCATCGCCTCGAAAGACGTGCTGACCGTAGAGAGCGTTTACGGCAGAAAATCGGCAATGTTGATGTTCTCGCCCGACCACACGGTGTTCGAGTTCATGATCAACAACTCGCGCCTCACCCCCCAACAAGTGGCCGATGTTCGTCGCTCGACCAAGTTCTCGCTCGATGATCCGACGTACGCACGCACGTTGTTCAAGCAGGGCAAGGTAGACGTCGCCTGCCTGTGGGAGCCCGACGTGACGCTGGCGCTGGAAGAACGCCCCGGCTCACACCGGCTGTTCTCCACAGCCGACGCCACCGAGCTCGTCGCAGACGTACTCGTCGCTCGTCAGGATTTTCTGGAAGCCGAGCCCGCGCTGGCAGAAAAACTGGCGCGCGTCTGGTTCAAATCGGTCGAACAAGCGAATCTGGACCGACCTGCGGCGGCCAATCTGATCTCCACCGTTGCCTCGCGCTTCCGCGATGAGCTCGGCTACGACAAGACGCTCCACGCCTTGAGTTGGGCGCGCTGGACCGAGCTCTCGGACAACGTGCGCTTCTTCGGCCTCGACGACACGACACCCGCCTTCGATCGCGTCTACAATCAGGCCGATTCGATCTGGATCAGCTACCCGGAGGCAGCGATCAAGGACCGCTTCGCGCCCGCCGTATTGAAGAACGATGCCGCGGTACGCAGCGTGTGGCTGGCCGCAGGTAAGCCTGCCGCGCGCAGCGCAGAGGACTTCAATCCCGCGATCGCCAATCGAGGCACGGCGCTGTTCACCAAATCAGTTTCGATCAATTTCCCGAGCAACGGCAATCAGCTCTCGGCCGAAGCTATCGCGGTCGTCAACCAACAAATCTTGCCGCAGCTGGAAATCGCAGGCGGCATGTCGGTGCGCGTGGAAGGAAACACGGATGGCATTGGCGAGCGCACCGCGAATCAAGCGTTGAGTGAGAAACGCGCGGCCGCAATCGTGGAGTACCTGATTGCGCGCGGCGTTCCGCGCACGCGCGTCGTCGCGCGCGGCAATGGGTCGAGCAAGCCGGTAGCTCTAAACAGCACCGCCGAAGGTCGCGCTCAGAATCGGCGCACGGACGTGCTGTTCATTCGGGGAGCCAAGTAGCGATGGCCGACGCTCAGCTCTCGCCTCCCAGCTATCTCAAGTATGCCTTCAAGGACCAACACAACTTGGTGGTTTTGTTCGGCGCGGCCTGCTTCTCCGTGGCTTTCGCGTCGCCGGTACCACTCTTCGCGGGCACGGGGGCGGAGCTGCTTTGGCTACTAGTCGGCCCGCGGCTACCAGCGTTCCGAGCTTGGGTCGATCGGCGTCTGAGCAGTCAGTACTTGGCTCGTTCAGAGTCGGCGATCGAGGGCGCGCTGGGCGAACTATCCGAGCGCGATGCGAATCGCTTTCGAGCCCTGAACCGCAACGCAACGGCGCTCTTGGCCAGCGCGCAGACGCGCTTGCCTGCGCCAGAGCTGCAAATCGCGGTACACGGCCTACTCGAGCTCCGACGCACGTTCCTCGATTATCTGTTCTTGGGCCAGCGAGTCGAAGTGCTGATCGATCCGATCCCCAACCTCGACAGGGAAAAAGAGGCCGCGCAGCTGCAGCAATCATACAGCGCCGAGCGCGATCTCGGCGCGCGTATGACGATGCGCAAGGCGCTCAGCGCGCTCCAGCAACGCATCACCGAGCAAGCCGCGCTCAGCGTTGTGACGCAAAAGCTCGAGCATCGCCTGGAAATGCTGGAGGCCGCCCTGTCTTACCTGAGAGGTCGCCTGACGGATCCCGCGTTCGGACAGCTAGCGACCGAGATCGACACCGTTCTGAGCGAGGTCGGTTCAGCGGAAGCGTTGGAACTCGCGGTCGACCAAATCCTCGAGCCGCCGGCGGACAGCGTCGCCGGGCTTCAAGGCGCGAGCACGCTGCGCTCGCCGATTTGAGCGCCGACGCTCGAGCCGGCTCAGCCTGACGACAGCCGGGGCAAATGAAGAGAGAACGTGGTGCCTGCGGTGGACGACTGAACAGCGAGTGTACCGCCGTGTGCGATCGCGATTTCTCGGCTGATATACAGGCCCAAGCCCCAATGTTCGGTCTCTTGCTCGCGTTCCTCGTTGCCTCGCGAGAAAGCGGCGAAGAGCTGCTCGAGCTGCTCCGGTGCTATGGCGGCCCCCTTGTTCCGAACGTCTACGGCTACGCCTGAAGCCTCGGCACGGGCGTAGACCAGCACCGTGGTTCCCGGAGAAGCGTGGGCGGCGGCGTTGGCAATCAGATTCGACAGCACCACCGCGAGCCGATCGGCGTCCCACCTGCCCTCGAGCCCGCTCGACACGGTGAGCCGGACGGGCATACCGGAGGTCAACTGCTGCTCTTCAACGACGTTCTCGCAGATCTCGGCCAGATCGCAAAGCGCGAGTTCGAGCTTCAAGCCACCGCCCAGGCGTGCGCGCGTAAAATCGGCGAGTTGGTCGATCATGCGCGCCATGCGGCGCCCGCTGCTGACGATGCGCTTGGCCAACTGAGTTGCCACCAACGGGGCGGGCTCCTGCTCTAATATTTGTGCAGCAATGAGCATCGCGTTCAAAGGCTTGCGCAGATCATGACCGATGATGCCGAGCAAGCGTTCGCGAAGCTCGGCCGTCGCCGCTAGCTCGGCCGCTTTCACACGCAACTCATCACTCTCGTCCTCCGCGACGATACGCCCCGAGTGCGCGTCCTCGGCGTCTTCTTGCGCGTGCAGGGCGGCAAGCAGCAGCCGCTCGTTCGCCTCGCGTTGCTCGACCAGCAGGCTCGCGTGCGAGTGACTAAACGGCTCGGGGAGGTGGTCCTTCGACTGCATCTTGATCCTTCACGCTCGAAGGGGCCCCGCAGAGCAACCCCTCGTAACCGGTCAAAACCTTGCCGATGATGATCTGTCCAGTCGAGTCGATCACGTACTCCCGAAGCTCCTTACTATGATCGCTGCCGCGCACCTTCACCACCGAGACCGCACGAGACAACACGCCATCGAGCTCGACGTAGCGTTGTATGATGATTGCATCGTTCAAGAATGCAATCCCGTGGGGACTGAACTCGAGGCTCGTGTAGAGATCGGGCATATCGACCGTCGACATCACCGTAACGCCCATCTCGGTCAAGGCCCCGATCGTACGATACAGCGATTCCCTGAAGTCTTGCCGAAACGTGGGAGCTAGCGCTAGCTCCAAACCCGATAGCGAGTCGATCACGGCGCGCTTGGCCCCGGTGCGGACGACGGCCTCGCGCAGAGCAGCCAGGGTTTCGTCGATCGAGAGATCGAGTGGGCGGATGTAGAGTAACTCGACCTTCTTTTGCTCAATCAACGTATCGAGCAGGTCGGCTTTCGCATTCGTGGCCAGGTAGTCATTGGGACGCTTTTCGAACACGGCAATCACGCCCGGCTCGCCCGCTTCTGCGCCGGCAAGAATGAATTGGTTCGATAGGATCGTTTTGCCCGAGCCCGAAGGGCCCGCGACGAGCACCGCGTAGCCGCGTGGAATACCACCACCGGCCATTGCGTCCAAGGCAGGCACGCCCGTCGTCAAACGTTGCTCGAGCGGACGGGTGTACGGGTCGGCACGCTCCGGTTTGAGGATGCGCGGGAACAGCCGCACGCCATCGTCGGTGATGCGCATGGTGTGAAGCCCCGGGATTTGCGCCTGGCCGCGCATCTTCTGGACGCGCACCTTGCGCACGACCGAGTTCCGCTCGACCGCTTGGTAGAGCCAGACGATGCCATCCGCTACCGTAAATACGGAGCTGTCGTATTCGTCGTCTGCATACTCCCCGAGCAAAAACGTGGTGGTCTGACAGCTGGTCAGGTGCAGCGCCAGGCGCTGCATGAAATCCTGAAGCTCCATCTCGCCGCCGGGCACCTGCAGCGTTCTTCGCATCATCGATCGGAACGAATCCACGACGACGATGCCAGGGTTGAACGCATCCACTCCTTCGATGATGCGCTCGAGCACCCTGGCCAGGCCGCCTTCGCTGGCATCTTGACCGAGATGAACGAACTGGATCGAATCATCTAGCTTGCCCGGATCGAAGAAAGAGAACTGCTGCTGATAGCGCAGCATCTTGATCGGCGGTTCACCGATAATGCTGAAAAATAGCGCCCGCCGTTCGGGGCCAGCATTCGCGAACATCACCTGGTGGCCGAGCGTGGTCTTGCCGCAGCCAGGCCCACCGACGATCAACGTCAAGGAAAACTCCGGAATGCCTCCGCCGAGCACCTCATCGAATCCCGGGACGCCCGAGGGCAGCGCGCGGATTGGAACCCTACCGTCCATTTACTCAGACTCCTGCTTCGCGACCACGTCTATGTTCGGGAACGCGCGTTGTAGTATAACGAACACCAGACGCTCACCGATCAAGCTGGAAGTGAGCTCCAAAAAATTGGTAAATAAAGCTGTCGCGGCTGCCCACGCCGCCACGGAGCCGAGGCCATCCAAAGCCTCCGTCAGCGTTTTGGCGGCGTTCACTTTTTCATCGGCCATCGCCGTCCGAACTGGCGCAAGCTCCGCGAATTCGAGATGCGTCACTTTGATGGCGCGCGCGAACAGGGCACGCATGCCCGCGGTTCCCACCAACGGCGCCAATCGTTCTTGCAGTAGGTCGAGCGCGCGCGCGGTCGATACCGCGCAGGCAGCCGACGTGACCTCGCCGGCGCTGTCGTGAAGCAGCATCTGCCGAGCGACGGCGGAGAAATGAAGACGCGCGTCGGTCATGCTCGGCGGCGCGTCAGGCTAGTCGATTAACGCCAGCACGTCATGTAGGGGTTTCCTGAGGCGTCGCTTTTCGGGCGCCAAGTACGCGATTGCTTGTTTATGGCCATTTGCCGAGACGCGGATACGAGCGCGCAGGGATAGAGCGAGCGTTTTGCAACACGAACGAGGTCTGCTCAGCAGCCACGGCGGCTGGGGCACAGTTGCATCGAAGCGCGCATCGAAGCGCCTCGCCCTCGCTGAAGAACCCGACGGTAGTTTGTTGATGGTCAGCCAGCGCGCCCCAGCTTCACTTAGCCTTCGGCGTCACGGTCGTCGAATTCGCCATTGGACGCCGAATTTCACGGCATGAACGAAAATGCGAGGAATGCACCGAGCAGGACGAGGTGAGTCAGGCCTTGGAGCGCCGTGCTGCTGCCGCGGCCCAAAGTGAGGCCGCTCGTGACGAACGTGAGCGTGAGAAACGCGACGCTCTTCGAGTCGAGACCGAGCACAACCGCGCGGTTGGTGACGATGGCAAAGGCGCTGACCATCGGGATCGTCAGCGCGATACTGGCGGCGCCCGAGCCAAGCGCGAGATTCAAGCTCGTTTGCAGCCGATTTTGGCGTGCCGCCGACACCGCCGCCCACGCCTCGGGAGCGAGTACCAACAGCGCGATCACGATGCCGACCGTGGCCCGCGGTGCGCCGGCGGAGACGATGCCTTTCTCGATTGCCGGACTCAGCGCTTTGGCGAACCCGATCACCGAGGCGAGGCTCAGCAGCATGCAGACGAAGCTGCGCCACGCTGCGCGCAGCGACGGCAGAGGGTGCGCGTGAGCGGGCGGCGCGTCGCCGTCGGGCGAAGCAGCCTCGAAGTAGTCTTTGTGCGTCTTGGTTTGCGCGAGGAGCAAGCAGCCATAGAGCGCGAGCGACGCCGCAGACGCGAACACCAGCTGCGCGGTACTATAAGTGGGGCCGGCCGTGGAAGTGGTGTAGTTCGGCAAAATCATCGTCAGCCCGGTGAGCACGGCCAGCACGGCCAGCAGCGAATTCGTGCCGCCTGCATGAAAGCCGACTTCCCCGTAACGGAGGCCGCCGACGAGTAGGCAGACTCCGAGAATGCCGTTCGTCACGATGATCACCGCCGCATACACGGTGTCGCGCGCGACGATGGCGGAGGCCGGCGTGTCGTTGGTCATCATCGACAAGATCAGCCCGACCTCGATGACCGTGACCGCGAGCGCAAGTACGATGGTTCCGAGCGTTGGGCCGATACGCGCGGCAATCACCTCCGCATGATGCACCCCGGTGATCACCGCCGCCGCCAGCGCGGCCGCGGCGAACAGCGTCCACAGTGCAGAGCCTCCCCCGAAGCCCACGACGCCCGCGAGCGCCACCACCTCGAGACCGGAGATGATGTGGCTCCAATCGATGCGCTCGGACGCACCAGTGCGACGCGCTGAACCATCACCGAGCTCCTTCGTATGCGTCGCCATCGAAGTAAGGTAGCCGAAATGCTTGCTGAAAGGCGAACCGGGAGCCGTATACTGGTTACGGAACTCAGACTCGAGCGCCGGCGCTGGTTCTGTGCGACTTTTTCTCGATCCTGCGCAGGAGGTCGCAGGGCATGCATCCAGTAACTGAACGACGCGCACCCCCGGTTTGGCCCTTGCTGTTGTCTCGCGGTCTGCGCGGAGCGGTCGACGGCACCGTGAGTGTCATGCTTGCGGGTTACCTTGCGCACTTGGGTTTCACACCCGTGGCGGTGGGCGCAGTCGTGACGGGAACGTTGTTCGGCTCCGGCGTCGTCACCTTGGTCGTCGGCTTCGTCTCCCACCGGTCTTCGAGCCGTCGCTTGCTGCTGTTTGCGGCGTTCTCGATGCTGGCTACGGGCTTGGGGTTCGCAGTTTTTACGGATTTTTGGCCGTTGTTATTGGTGGCCGTGTTCGGAACCATGAACCCTTCGAACGGGGATGTGAGCTTGTTCCTACCGTTGGAGCAGGCGGCCCTCGCGGGCCTCGCGGTGGGCAGGCGGGCCACGACGGCGCTGTTCGCGCGTTACAATGTGATCGGGAGTTTTTCTGGCGCGCTCGGCGCGCTCGCCGTCGGTGTGCCCGAGTTGCTCGCACGCTGGTGCAACGTCGCGACGCTTGCCGCGGAGAGGAGCGTCTTTCTCGTGTACAGCGCGGTCGGTGCGCTCGTGGCATGGTTGTACACGCGAACGCAAACGACAGAAGCGTCGGCGGAGCACAAGCCCCGGCAACCGCTGGTTGCTTCGCGGGCGGCCGTGCTGCGGCTCTCGGCGCTGTTCAGCCTGGATTCGTTCGGCGGCGGCTTCGTGGTTCAGTCGCTGCTCGCACTCTGGCTGTTTCGACGCTTCCAGTTGTCCCTCGGCGCCGCCGGCGCGTTCTTCTTCGTGTCCAGCTTGGCGTCGTCCCTATCTCAATTTCTTTCGCCCCGGCTCGCCGCGCGTATCGGGCTGGTCCGAACCATGGTCTACACCCACGTCCCGGCGAACCTATTTTTGATGGGCGCCGCCCTCATGCCCACCCTCGAGCTCACGCTACTCTGCCTTCTGCTACGAGCCAGTATCTCGTCCATGGACGTTCCCGCGCGGCAAGCCTACGTCATGTCCGTCGTGCCACCGGAAGAGCGCGCAGCCGCAGCCAGTGTCACGAATGTTCCACGTAGTCTGGCCTCCGCCATCGCACCGACCTTTGCCGGCCTGTTGCTCGAGCGAACGACCTTCGGCTGGCCCCTAATTTGCGCGGGCGCGCTCAAGCTCAGCTACGATTTTCTGTTGCTCGCGCTGTTTCACAAAGCCGAAGCAGAGCTGCGTCTCGATGCGTGACAACTTCAACTGGCCGTGCATGTCATCGCCGCCGTACCGTCGTGCAGAGCGTCGTACCCCACTTGGATGATGCAATCGGTCGCGGCGTTGTCCATTAGCCCCTCCGCGATCGCGACCAAATGCGCCCTACAATCGGGATTGGAATTGCTCGGTTCCACGAGGTAGAGCGCGCTCTTCGACCCATATCGAAAAGTCCGAAGGATCGTGCTCGCGATAGCGCAACGCGCCTCCAGGTGACGGAGCCCGAGAGTCGCCGCCACCGCCATCACCCCGAGCACGACGTCTCCCCCCTGCGCAACAATCGAGCTGGCCTTCCGCAAAACGCGACTGGCGAAGACGAGGGATTCTTCGGCCTCGACCTGTACCACCATCACCAGGTCGACGTCGGCGTGCGGTCGCAGGTCGACGGGCCACTGCCCTCCGTATTCGACGGCGACGAGCATCACCTTGGATTGGCTGACGAGCACTGGTTGCATAGCGAGAGCAGCCAACTGCATGAGGTGTGCCGCCGGTAGGGCCCAGCGAGACTACGCCATACGTCGTATTGCCCGCACTGTTGGCGCCCTTTGCGGCGAGCATGCTGCCAGAGCGTGCCAACCGGCAGACAGCGATCAGGCGCTCCGAACAAGACGCGGTGGTTCGGTCGTGAACCAGACGGCTAGGAACTGAGCCATTCAGATACTTTTGGCGCCAGAGCCAGAGCTCGACCTCACGGATTCGGCGCTCATGCGCGAAGTCCCGAGCTCGCAAGCTGCCTTCCTCACACCTCGCCAGAGACGGTACGAATCCTGCTCTTCACGCTAACCATGCGAATGAACGGGGACCCGTTCCTCGCCACTATTGACCACCTCAATCGTTGGAGAAACACACCATGAAATGGATTCTACTAGCGCTCGCGGGTCCGCTCGCTGCGTGTAGCACGACAGTCAATGAGCCAAAAACGACGGCCACCACCGTCACGGCGCCCCACGCTTCACTCGCGACCTACCGCTCTTTCTCGTTCGGGCCGTCTGATCCACCCAAGGTTGGATACCAAGTGACGCCGCGGTCGCTCGAGGTGCAGCGCCGCTTGCGATTGGTGGTGCTGAGCGCGCTTCAACAGCGTGGCTATCAGCCGAACGATGCACAGGGGGATTTAGTCGTGAAGCTGGCCACTGGCACGGGCCCGGAAGTCCTACAGGGCGAGAGAGGTGTCGAAAGGGCGATGCCTACGGGCCTCGCGCGCGGTTACATCGGGATCAATATCTATGAAGGATCGACAGGGACCGAGGTCTGGCAAGGGTCTGCCTTCGCAGAGATCGATCCGGCGAAGATCGACGACTCGCTGCTCGAGATGGGAGTTGCGCACATGCTGCAGGACTTCCCTGCCCGAGACGCCGGCAGCGTTGCCTCTGCCCACTGAGTCAATCGTTCAGCCTGCGGCTTGGCCCTCGGGCTCAGCCGCAGGCCCAATTGTCCCGAAGAAGATACGAACCCGCAGCAGAAAGAAGTGACACATGAAGACCATGCTGAACAAGCAACCGCAGCGAGCAGAAGCACAGCCCATCATTGGCCAGCGCAGCAACGTGACGCAGGAATTCGGCACATTGACCCGCTATCCGCTAGGTTTGAGTGACCAGACGCGCACCGCGATGGTCGATGCCCTGAATCAGCTGCTCGCTGATACGACGACCTTGCGCGACATGTACAAGAAGCATCATTGGCAAGTCTCGGGGCCGACTTTCTACACACTGCATCTCTTGTTCGACAAGCATGCCGAAGAGCAGACCGAGCTGATCGACAAGTTGGCGGAGCGAGTGCAAATCTTGGGCGGCGTGGCGATCGCGATGGCCGCTCACATCGCAGCGGTGACAAAGGTCGATGTTCCGCCGCTCGGGCGCGAGGAGGTTCCAGTTCAGCTCTCACGCCTGCTGGAAGCCCATGAGCACATCCTGATCCAGGCGCGCACACTGGCCCGGGGCGCCGCGGAACTCGGGGACGACGGGACCAATGACCTAGTGGTCAGCGAAGTCGTGCGGCTCAACGAGGCTCAGGTCTGGTTCACTAGCGAACACCTCGTGGACACGCCGCTAGTGCGCGCGAGATAGCCCGACCGCCAGCTGTGCCGTTCGCCGTTTGCCGCCGCGTTCTCTCGCGGCGGCACCTCCTCACGCCGCACGACGGTCGGACAAGCAGCCAGCGCCGAGCCGCGATCGAGCAAGGCCAGTCTTTATCTTTTGCAGCGCGCGTGCCTCCAATTGGCGAGCCCGTTCCCGGGAAACCCCGAAGTGGCGACCGATGTCCGCTAGAGTCAGCTCGTCTCCTCGGGCCGCCATGATGCGTCGTTGAACGATGTAGCGCTCACGCTGATCGAGCGTCGCGATCACGAGCGAGACGGCGCTCGACAGCCGCGCCCGCCCCTCAGCGGCAACCATGATCTGTTCACCGTTATCCCAGAGCGGCTCGTTCATTCCACTCGTCGGCGAGTCAGGCGCGTCCTCGGTCGAGTGATCCCAAGGCACGTCGCGCAGCTCCAATCGTTGGAGCAGATCACGCACGTCGCCTGCGGGAAGGGCTAACTGCGCTGCGATTTGACCGTTCACGTCGGTGGCTTCGCCGTTCGTCTGCAATATTTGGTCACGTGTTCGCCTGACCTTGGCCAGCACTTTCGAGCGAACCCCGGAGCTAACAATGCTCTTATTGCGCAGCAGGTATTGAGAAATGTAGGCCCGAATCCAGTACACCGCATAGGTCACGAAGCGCGTACCGCGGTCGGGATCAAACCTCTCGAGCGCTCTCACGAGCCCAAAGTTGCCTTCCGCTATCAACTCCCCCAGGGTGGCGGTGCCGAAGCGCCGGTAGCTTCCTGCGATCGCCACCACGTGCCTGAGCTGCGCGCGCGCGAGCAACTCGCGCGCCTGGGTGTCGCCGTGATGGCGCCAACGGAGCGCCAACTCATGTTCCTCTTCACGGGTGTACTCCGGATGCCCACTAACGAACGACAGAGAGCTCGAATGCCTAGTTTCCGTGATGCGCGCCATGAGGCCTTCGCTTGCACGAGGCATGCCGCGCGCGGGACGGGTCAAACTCGGTCTTTGCCGCACCCAAGCCGTCCGCGCTCTGCCCACTGTTTGCCAGATCGACCAATTATCGGCACTCCTGATCTACGATCGAAGAGACACGCTGTTGTGTCGCGACCGTTCCGCGCAGCTTTTCCCTAGGATCTCAAGGTAGAGTTCTACGGCATGAATCGTGCGTAAGAGGCGCTCGAGGCATGCCATGTTGTCCGCCTTCCTGACGATCGTCGCCATTGCCAGCATCTTCCTATACGTCCTGTTCATCTTCGAGGTAGTCCCAGGAGCCGCCGAGGAGCGCCTGGGTGTCGCGGAGCCACTTCCGGAAGACGTCGGCAAGTGGCACGTGGATACGACTACCTCCGAGGGCAAGCTAGCGCTCGAGCAAGGACGTCAGCGGGAAGAGCGAGTCTTCTTCGAAGAAGGTCAGGGGCTGTTCGGGCAAGGCCGACTCGTTCGTCAAGTGCGCTACCGAAACACCCTCAGTGCCGAAATCGAGGAGGCCGAACGGGATACGAAGGTCAGGCGCAAACGCATTCGGATCTAAGCCGCGAGGACCTGCGTCTCCAGCTCGCCAAACAAAGCGGCGGCACGGGCCGGATCCGGAACACCGGCGCCATAGATCACCGCGGCGTCCGGGTCGCCGGCAGAAGCGAGCTCGACGCGGAGCTCCAAACGGGCGCGCTGAATCGCAGATTCGACTAATGCGCGCTCATCCGGCGCGAGCTGCGACAAGTACCATTCATGCACCGCCAATGAGAGCTCCGCGTGCTCGCTCTCGTCGGCGGCGATTCCGCGCCATAGCCGTCGCGCTTCGGGATCCCGAGCGGTAGCCGCCTGATAGTGCGCGGAGAGGGCTCCCCAGGCCTCGCGCACACAGCCTTCGACGGCGTTCTCCAACGCCGCATCGAGCACTGTACGCGCGATCGGGGCTGTGACCTCGGCCGGCGGCACCGACCCATCCCACCGCTTTGCGAAGTCCGCCATTTGCTTTGCGTGACGCTGCTCGTCGCACCGCGCCCTGCGCACGCCTGCGCGCAAGTGGGCGGGTGCCCCGAAGCGCGCCAGTTCACTCTCCATGACCTCGAAGGCAAGCACCGCTGCGGCTTCGAGATAGGCGATGCTAGCGTAGTAGTCGCCCAAGGGATTCGCTCGGCTCGCCTTCGGTTCTCGTAGGCCCTCGGGACGCCGCCCGACGCAGGGCATTGCGGTGCCGATTGTGGTGACCACCCCGTCGCCAGCGCGCGTGACCGAAAACAGACGGCCTGGTGGGGAAACCGGGCATCCCACTGACACATATTGGGTGGCGAAGAAGTAGGCATCCTTCGTCTCTGAGATCATGTTGCAGCCGGGCGGAAACCCCATGCTCAGAAACATGAGACCCGCTTCATTGGCGGTGTCGATTTCACCCAAAAAGGAGATCAACTGGGTGGTCTGCGAAATGAAGCCCACGCTGTCGCCGCGTGTGTACGCGACGTACATGTAATTGTACAAGGGCAGAGGAGAAGGAGTATTTTGGAGATAGAGCGATCCGAAGCCAACGAGCGGCGTCCCTGAAACCAGCGCCGCTTTGCACTTGGCCTCATCAATCGCCATGCCACAGGCCGTGCCTTTGGATTGATACAGCGTGGCATCGACCGTGCCTTGATTCAGATAGATCCCGATGTAGTCGACCGGCTCAGGCAAATTCAAGCCATCGACGAAACTCAGCAGCCCCTTATCGTCACAGGTTGGCATCGTTGGTGTAAGTGGGCTGCCTGCCGTGCCTTGCCCGCCGGTGGCTGCACCGCCCGATCCTGCCGTCGCCGTCCCACCCGTACCCGAAGGGTTCACGAAAATGAAGGCGCCCCCGATTCCGCCTGCTTGCAGTTGCCCGCCTGCGCCGTCCCCGGCCGACGCGCGCCCTCCCGAGGCGCTGGCACCGGTCTCACCGGCGGCGCCTCCCGCGCCTCCCGCCGTTATTGCAGAGTGGCCCCCGTCTGCCGCCCCTCCGCAGGCACTCAAGCTCGAAACGACGATGCTTTGCAACACGACAGCGAGGCGACCGGAGGTGCGCATGGGACTCATCACTAGGAAGAATCATGCCATGTTCGAACCGTAAATTGAGCGGCCTAATGGCCCTTTGCCCAGCGAGAGTTGAGCCAGGCCGTGCCAAGACACGACATTTCGATCTGGACGGCGCCCACTTGCGGCTTGGTTTCCCCACGGCATGCGTTCGAGGTTTCTTACGTTTTTGGCCTCTCGTTCGCTGCCGCAGCTTCGAGTTCCTGCACTCGGCGTCGCGCTGCGTTCAGCTGCGCGGTCAGGCGGACGATGATCTCGATGCCCGGCCAGTCCACCTCCAGGTTGCGCCACAGAGTACGAGCGAGGAGCACGGCATCTACGTCGACACTCATGACGTCGTCGCGTTGTTCGATGAGCCCTTCCTCGATCAGGCGGACGATGAATTCGTGGTCGCCATCGACGAGCTCGAGCAGGTGCTGGTGAGTGAAGCGGATCATAGCGCTAGGCCCTCTCGGATCGGCGTGGTGTACAGCTTGTCAGAGGCACTCAGAGCCTCCGCCAATGCATCGTCTGCAATGTCGGGGAGCCACACATCGACTTCGATCAGTAGATCGCCGCGCTGATCCTTGCGTTCCACGCCCTTTCCTCGAAGGCGCAGAGTCGCGTGTTGCTTGGTGTGAGAGGGGATCTTGAGGACAACGGAGCCATCGAACGTCGGCACGTTGATGCTCGCGCCGTTATAGGCCTCATTCAGCGTGATCGGGAGCGTCAGGCGAAGGTCGAGGCCCTCGCGCCGAACGAGGGGATGAGGGCGAACGACGGTCTCGATCACGAGATCGCCGTTTGGTCCGCCGCTTTGGCCTGGCGAGCCTTTGCCGCGGACCCGAAGTGTGTCGCCAGTATCGGCGCCGCGTGGGATGCGAATTTGAACCGTACCGTGGTCTGGCAGATCGGCGGTCAGCTCGGTGCCCTCGATCGCCTGTCGCAGATCGATATCAATCGAGGTGTAGAGGTCGCGGCCGCGTGAGGGACCACGCGGCGCTTGGCGCTGGAAGAACTCACTCAGATCGAAGTCGACCGGGCCTTCCGAACCGCCAAAGCCCGATGCACGTCGCTGCCGCGACTCTTGCCAGCTTGCATACTCGCGCGCCTTGTTTGGATCGAAACCGCTTTGCAACGAGGCCTCCCCGAATTCATCGTATGCCTTGCGCTTCGTCTCGTCGGATAGGACGTCGTAGGCAGCAGCAATCTTTTTGAAAGCGGTCTCGGCGGAGGCATCGCCCGGATTGACGTCGGGGTGATGTTTGCGTGCAAGCTTGCGATAAGCCTTCCGGATTTCATCCGCGCTGGCGGTCTTGGCGACGCCCAAGGTTTCATATAGCGACTCATCCATGCCTTGATTCTATCGCGGAACTGCCCCGGCTGCGCTTCGATCCGTGCGCTCGAAACTGGGCTATGCTCTCGAGGGAGGTATGGCGATGCAGGCAACAGATGCCAAGTTTACGGGGTCTATTCCAGAGCTGTACGACCGGTACATGGTGCCCCTGATGTTCGAGCCGTACGCCGAAGATCTGGCGCTGCGGCTGAGCGATCTGCAGCGCGGCACCTTGCTCGAGTTGGCTGCCGGCACCGGCGTCGTCACGCGCGCGCTGCGCCGAGCACTCCCGAGTGATGTGCACATCGTGGCGACGGACCTGAACGAGGGCATGCTCAAAGTGGCGGCAAACCGCGTGAGCGGACCCGCCCTCAGCTTTCAACAGGCGGACGCGCAGAAGCTGCCATTCGCCGACGGCTCAGCCGATGCCATCGTCTGCCAATTTGGCATGATGTTCGTGCCCGATAAGTCCGCCGCTCAGCGCGAGGCTGCCCGCGTACTTGCGCCAGGCGGTCGCTTCGTTTTCAACGTTTGGGACCGGCTGGACAACAATGAGGTCTCGCTGATCGTCGAGCGCGCGGTTCAGGACCTGTACCCGCAAGATCCGCCGCGCTTCTTCGAGCGCACGCCGTTCGGCTACTTCGATGCCGACACGATCCGCGCACAGCTGCAGGCTACCGGTTTCCAGCGCATCGAAGTCACTACGGTCGAGCAGACAACGCAAGCCGCGTCCGCCGAACACGTGGCCATCGCCTTGTGCCAGGGTACTCCCCTGCGTGGCGAGGTCGAGGCTCGCAATCCCGAAGGTCTGTCGGCGGCCACCGCTGCCGCCACGAACGCGCTCGTCGCGCGCTTCGGCGCGGGCCCTTTCCAGAACCGCATGAGCGCCCTCGTAGTGACGGCGCATCGCGCGTAGGCGCCGCGGTTTCTGTACAGCGCAGTCTGCCCATACACCGCGAACTGCTCGAAGTGCGGGGCAAATCCGACAAAGGCGCCGGAGCTCTACTGGCCCGCGGCTCGCTCACGCGCGCACCCATTCTACGCGCGTCGCCTCCGCCAAGATGTAAGGCACATAGCGAAAGTCCTTGATCGTCAGCAGCTGTTCGCCCACGAACCCAAGCTCGATGAAGTAACTGGGCTGCGCAGCGTCGCGTTGGCGGAATACGACCACGGCCTCACGGCCATCGACCGAGCCCGGCGTCATGTGCCAATCGCCAATTTGAGAATAGTTGGAGAAGTAGCTGGACACCTCACGACGCCCGCTGCGCTTGGCGCGAGACACCAAGTCGAGCCGTACGTCTTCGGCCAACAGCGCGCGCACGCCATCCCAATCCCGAGCGTTGAACAGCGCGATATAGCGAGCGATGCCCGGTGACACTGGACCAGGCGACAGCCTCGGCTCTTCCGGAGAAGCCGCGGAGAGCGCCTGCAAACGCTCGCGGCCGCGGTGTAAGGCCGCCTTGGCTGCGGGTTCACTGAGCGCCATCAGCTGCGCAAGCTCCGCGAGCGAGTGGCCCAGGACGTCTTTCAGGATCACCGCGCTACGCTGGGCGGGGACTAGCTCGACGAAGCGCGAAATCGCCGCTCGCGTCGCTTGCTCTCGCGCGAGTAAATCTTCTGGATCGCTCGCGTTCGAGAGCGCGCTCTCGGGCACGCTCTCGAGCGGCTCGGACATGCGTCGGTCGTAGCGACGTAGCTGGTCGAGGGCGCGATTGTGCGCGATCTGAAACAGCCAAGGGCGCAGCTCCGGCACCGTCTCCATTTCCGACAATGCGTAGTAGGCGCGGGCCAAGGTATCCTGCACGATGTCTTCACCATCTGCGACCGAGCCGGTCATGCGCGCGCAATAGCGATGCAAGTCGGGTCGGATCCCAGCCACCAGCGCCAGGAACTGCTGCATGCCCTCGTGCAGCGCGGAGACGACCGGATCGGAAACGCTCATGAGCCATCAACCATCGAGCAAGACGATACCCGAGTCACCCTTCACGCCATAGGCGATCCCCTGTTCGTACTTCGGATCAGTGAGCAAGGTGACCACGTGCTCGCCGACTTGCTTCGGCGGCATGGGCGCGCCGAAGCCCGCCAAAAACTCGCTGACGCTCACGCCTTTCCGCTGGGCATAGGCCTCGGCCGCCAGACGGCCGTGCTCGGTGTCACCGATGATCTGCCGCGGAACCAAGGCTTGAACGGTGATGCCGAGCCCGAGCTCCTGGGAGACGCCGCTGGCATACTGGGCCATCAGCCAAACCATGCGCTTTGCTCCCGCGTACCCGCCAGACAGCGGCGAGCCGTTGACCGCGGCGCCGCTCGAGCTCAAGAGCACGCGGCTACCCTTGGCGAGTGGCAGCCGGAGCGCGTGCTGCAGCCAATGGAAGCCGGCCTTGACGTCATTGTTCCAGCTTCGGCTAAAGCCATCCCAAGTCTGCTCGTGCAGCGGCCCAAGCCCCGGTGCAGCGCCCGCGTTGAGCAATAGCAGTGTCGGACGGATATCTCCGATCACGCTCTTGGCCAGCGCTTCGTCCGCCACGTCACCTCGAACTACATCGACGCCAAGCCGGCTCGAGACCTCTTTCAAGCGCTCGGCATCGCGTCCGACCACGGTCACGAGCGCCCCGCGCGCCACCAGCGATTCAACCATGGCCAGCCCGAGCCCACGATTTCCCCCAGTAACCACGGCCTTCTGGCCTCGTAAACTTTGCATCTCTTCAACTCCTTCCCTTCGACAACGATCGAGGGCGTCGAAAGGATGCGGTGCGCGGAGAAAAATCGCGCACGCCCGACAGCTCGGGGATCGCCTAAGCCGAGACCGGCTTCGCCAAATCGCCCGGCGCGAGCTCGACCACCAAACGGACCACAGCGCTCAGGTCGACCGGCTTGACCAAGTGTGCATCGAAGTGGGGCGAGCCGGTTCCCGCGCGCAGCTCGCCATGACCAGTAACCGCCACGAATTTGCAGGCCGAAAGCTCCGAACGGGCGCGCAGCGTCTGCACCAGCTCGTAACCGTCCATATCCGGCAGGCCGATATCCAAGAGTGCGATGTTCGGCTGAAACTGGGCGGCCAGCGCAATCGCTTCTTGCCCGTCGTAGGCCGTGCGCGTCTCGTGTCCCTCGCGCTCCAAGAGCAGCGTGAGCAACTCAGCGGAGTCACGGTTGTCATCGACGATCAGCACCCGTCGAATTTCGGACAGGCTCCGCGTTCCAGAGCTACGACGCGTGTTCATCGCGGCCACGATTGATCCGGGAGTCGGCCGCGGCAAGGAGTAACTCCGTCGCTCCGACTCGGGCGCTAACCATTCGAGATCTAGGCAACTATTCCGTCTGCAACAATCGGTCGCAGTGACTCGGGCGGCGCCGTTTTTCTAGCATGTCAGGAGCGCTCACTGACCCGCAGAAGTGTGGCGAAATGGCACAAGTTAGACGGAGCTAAGTAGCCGATACTGCGACGGAAATGAGCCAAAATTGGGGCGCCGTTTTCGGCACGCGTTCTGCAATCATCGGTCGCAATGGCTTCGACTCATCCGGTCAGCCCCGCTTCGGTCGAGAAGACGCCGAGCGGCATCGCTGGCTTCGATCAAATTACGGGCGGAGGGCTCCCCGCGGGGCGCTCGACATTGGTGTGCGGCGGTCCGGGCTCGGGCAAGACGATCTTCGCCGTTGAATTTCTGGTGCGTGGCGCCCAGCTCGGCGAACCGGGCGTGTTCATCACCTTCGAAGAGTCGGTCAACGACCTGTCGAGCAACGTCGCTTCATTGGGCTTCGACCTCGCGCGCCTGCAAGAGCAGAAGCTGCTCGCGGTCGACTACGTGCACCTCGATCCCGCGGAGATTGAAGAGGCCGGCGGCTACTCACTGGATGGTCTGTTCGTGCGGCTCGGACACGCAATCGATGAGATCGGCGCCAAGCGTGTCGCAATCGACACCTTGGAGGTACTCTTCAGCACGCTCAAGGATGACAGCGTAGTGCGCGCCGAGACGCACCGCCTATTTCGCTTTCTCAAGTCACGCGGCGTCACCGCGGTCGTGACCGCCGAAGCCGGCGATGGCGTCCTCACGCGGCAAGGCCTGGAAGAATACGTCTCCGATTGCGTGGTCACGCTCGGGCAAAGCGTGTTCGATCAATCTGCTACGCGCTTCTTGCGCATCGTCAAGTATCGGGGTTCGAGCCACGGTACCAACGAGTACCCGTTCTTGATCGACGAATCCGGTTTTTCGGTGGTTCCCGCGACCAGTTTGCAACTCGACTACCAAGTCAGCGAAGATCGCATTTCTTCCGGCATTTCGAGCTTGGACGGCATGCTCGGCGGCAACGGCTTTTTCCGCACCAGCACGATCTTGGTCTCCGGTTCGGCGGGCTGCGGCAAAAGCATCCTGGCCGCCCATTTGGCCAACGCAACCTGCGAGCGCGGGGAGCGCTGCATGCTGTTCGCCTTCGAAGAGTCGCCTTCGCAGATCGTTCGCAACATGCGCTCGGTCGGGCTCGATCTGAAAAAGTGGCAAGAGCAAGGCCTCCTGCATCTGCGCGCGACACGCCCCAGCTTGTATGGGCTGGAGATGCACCTCGTCAGCATGCACAAGGCGATCTCCGAGTTCAAGCCGAACACGGTCATCCTCGACCCGATCTCGAGCTTCATGTCCGCCGGCACCGCCCACCAGATCAAGGCTATGCTCGTCCGGCTCTTCGACTGGCTGAAGTCGCAGCAGATTACCGGCCTGGTCACCTGCCTGACCACGCCATTGACCCGTGAAGAGACGGACATCGGCATCTCGTCTTTGATCGATACCTGGATCGAAGTGCGCGATCTCGAGGTGGCCGGCGAACGAAACCGGGCCCTCTACCTATTGAAGTCCAGAGGCATGAGTCACTCCAACCAGGTCCGAGAATTGATCATTTCGAACGCCGGCGTTTCACTGGCCGACGTCTACTCCGGCCCGGACGGCGTGCTGATCGGCTCGGCTAAGTTGGCCGAGAAGCGCAGGCGCGCGCGGGAAGAGCGTGAAAGCGCCGGGGACGTAGCGCGCAGCGAGCGCCTACTGGAGCTCAAACGCGAAACGTTGGAGGCCCAGATCGCCGCTATGCGCGCCGAATACGCGGCGCACGAAGAAGAGGTTCAGCGCCGCCTACGCGGTGCCCGTGACAACGCGGACGCGACCCGGATCGATCGCGAGTCTCTCTCCCAACTGCGCACGGACGCGGGCAATCGCCCGAGCAACCACGGCGGGCAGGCTTGACCATGACCGACAATCCATACCGAGCAAAAACGCCTCGCCCGTTCGCCGCGACAATCCCCGCGCCCGAGGAGGACGACGGAGAGCGTTGGAACTTACGGCTGTATGTCGCGGGCGAAACACCGAAATGCGTGCAAGCCTTTCAACACCTGAAGCAGATTTGCGAAGAGCACCTGCAGGGTCGCTATACAATCGAAGTCATCGATCTGCTAAAGAATCCAACGCTGGCTCAAGGCGATCAAATCATCGCCATACCGACCTTGGTGAGACAATTGCCACCCCCCGTCAAGAAGATCATCGGTGATTTGACGAACACCGAGCGCGTCGTGGTTGGGCTCAACCTGGTGCCAATAAAGCCAGAAACACGACGTGCCCAGTGAGCAAGGCCAGACCCTCGACGGCCGCTTTCGAGACCGCTATCGAGCGAGCGGGTGAGGAGCGCTACGAGCTCAGGCTGTACATCGCCGGCACTACGCCCGCATCCAGCAAATCAGTGGAAAACCTGCGCGCGATCTGTGAAGAGCACCTCAAAGGCCGCTACGAGCTGATGGTGATCGACGTGTTCCAGCAGCCCGTGCTGGCCAAAGACGAGCAAATCATCGCGGTGCCGACCCTGATCAAAAAGCTGCCGGCGCCCATCCGGCGCATCGTAGGCGATCTCTCCAACGAACATCGAGTGCTCGTCGGCCTCGATTTAAAGCCCAAGGAACATGGTCAAGCGCGCGTCCCAACCCGCAACGGCTGAGTCCGAAGTAGACGTCGGTGCGTTGTTGGCCCGGCTCGAGGAAGCCGAGTCTACGCTGTCGGCGATCCGCGACGGCCACATCGAGGCTTTGGTCGTATCATCCGTCGACGGACCCAAGGTGTACGCTCTAGAGGGCTCCGAGCACCGCTATCGGCGCCTGGTCGAGACGATGAGCGAAGGGGCGCTCCTGGTCAGCGCGGCCGGCGTCGTCCTGTACTCGAATGCCGCATTTGCGGACATGGTCGCCGCCCCACTGGAGCGAGTGATAGCCAAAACCCTGGCCGAGTTCGTGGTCCACCGCCAAGAGCACTTGCTCAGCGCACTGCTGGAGGGAGCCGGGGCACGCGCCGGCTCGGGCGAGCTCATGCTCTGTGATGCCCTCGGCAACGAGCGCCCAGTGTACCTGTCCGTAGCCAGAAACAGCCCCGGGGAAGAGCCGGGCTTGTCGGTGATCGTGACGGACCTCACCGAGCAGAAGCGCAATCAGCAGATCGTCGCCTCGGAGCGCTTGGCCAACGCCATTTTGGAGCAGAGCGCCGAGCCGATCATCGTTTGCGACGTGAACGGCGTGATCATGCGAGCCAGCGGCGCCGCGCGCACCACCGCAGGCTCGCGCGTGCTTCGGCGCCATTTTTTCCACGCCTTCCCGTTCCAAGTCCAAAACGACGACGAGGAACATCCGGTGCTGGCCGCTCTACGGGGCAACACCACGGCCGGCCGCGAGATGACGTTGGCAGTCGGTGGTCGCCCCGTACAATCGTTCCTGTGTACGGCCACACCGCTGCTCGATGACTCCGCACAGATCTTGGGTTGCGTGGTCGCTTTGGTCGATATCTCCGATCGCAAGCGGGTCGAAGCCGCGCGCAGCAGTTTGCTCGACGCCGAGCGCGCCGCCCGATCTTCCGCCGAACACGCGCGCTCCGAAGCCGAAGCCAGCAGCCGTGCCAAAGACGAATTCTTGGCCACCGTGTCACACGAGCTGCGCACGCCTTTGAACGCGATGCTGGGCTGGTCGCAGCTGCTCACGAACAACACTTTGCCCGCCGACAAGCTCGAGCACGCATTCGAGGTGATCCAAAGGAACGTCCTCGCTCAATCGCGCTTGGTCGAAGACTTGCTGGACGTGTCACGCATCGTCTCCGGGCAGATGCGCCTGGACGTTCAACCGGTGGAGCCGATCCGCGTCGTCAGCGCCGCGATCGAGAGCGCCAAGCCGGCGATCGAAGCCAAACACATTCACCTGGAGGTCGACCTGCAGCCGGGTGCCGGTCAGATCTTGGGTGATGCCACGCGCGTCCAGCAAATTGTCTGGAACTTGCTGTCCAACGCCACCAAATTCACGGGCAAGGACGGCAAAATCAGAGTGCGAGTGGCGCGCGTGGGGGGCAGCGTCGAGATCGTGGTCAGTGACACGGGTCAGGGCATCGATGCGGAGTTCTTACCCTTCGTCTTCGATCGTTTTCGACAAGCAGATGGCAGCTTCGCGCGCCGTCACGGTGGCCTCGGGCTCGGGCTCGCGATTGCCCGTCACCTCGTCGAGCTACACGGTGGAACGATCAAAGTCGAAAGTGATGGGCCGAACTGCGGTTCGCGCTTCATCGTTCGCTTGCCCGATGCCGGTTCGCACGACTCACCCACGCCCTTCCCGGGCATCACTTCAGTGCCTGATTTCGAGCCCCCGAGTCGCCTCGCCGCGCCCGAGCTGCGCGGGATCCGCATTTTGGTCGTCGACGACGACGATGACTCGCGCGACCTGGTGGTGAGCATCTTGGAAAAATGCGAGGCGATCACGTTCGCTGCGTCGTCCGCAGAGCAAGCCCTCTCGATCATCGTGCGCGATCATCCGGACGTGCTCGTCTCCGACATTGGCATGCCGGGCATGGATGGTTACGAGTTGGTGCGAGCGATTCGCGCGCTGCCGGACGAACGGGCGCAGCGGGTGCCAGCGGTCGCAGTGACCGCGTACGCGCGACAGGAAGACCAACGTCGCGCTCTGGCCGAAGGCTTTCAGCTGCACGTCGCCAAGCCGATCGAACCGGCCGCCTTCGCTCTCGCGATCGCGCGCATCTCGCGCGGCAGCCAGCCCGTGCTGACTCACTGAGCTTCGTGAGGCTCGCCATTACGCAACTTTTGGGTTGCGTATCTGGCCGCGGCCGGTCAATATGCAACCCAGGAGTTGCCAATGACCAACCTCGAAAACGATCGCATCGAGAGAAAAATCCTGCTTTCTGCCGCGCGCTCACGGGTTTGGCGAGCTATCAGCGACGCCGCAGAGTTTGGCCAGTGGTTTCGCGTCCGCCTGGAGGGCGAGTTTCACGCGGGCACGACCATCGTTGGGCAAATCACCTACCCCGGCTACGAGCACCTCGAGGTCGAAATGCAAATTGTCGAGCTCGTGCCCGAGCGCTACTTTTCCTATCGGTGGCGGCCGAACGCGATCGACCCCCAAAAGGATTACTCTGCTGAACCAATGACGCTCGTCGAGTTCACGCTCGAAGAAGCGCCCGACGCCCACGGTACGATCCTCACCATCGTCGAATCGGGTTTCTCCCGCTTGCCGCCCGAACGCCGCGCAGAAGCGTTCCGCAACAATGCCTCAGGCTGGTCGGAACAGCTGAAGAACATCGAGCGCCATGTCACCCAGTCGTAGCTCCGCGCTGAAGCTCAGCGAAGCGGCCCCCCTGTTCGCCGCACTGGGCGACGAAACGCGCCTCAAGCTGGTCTCCCGCTTGTGCAACGAGGGCCCACTCTCGATCGTGCGGCTCAGCGAGGGCACGGACGTCACGCGTCAAGCCATCACCAAACACCTGCGAGCCTTGTCCGATGCGGGCCTCGTGCACGACAGCCGCCAAGGCCGCGAACGCATCTGGGAACTCTGCCCAAAACGCATCGAAAAAGCCCGCGAGCACCTCGCTCACATCTCCCAACAATGGGACGCCGCACTCGGCCGCCTGCAAGACTTTTTACGAGAAAATCCCTAACGCAGGAACTCAGTAGCTGCGCTGCGGGATCGCGCTCGCGCTCTTCTGCTCCAAAAGGCGCTTCACGCCCTCGAAAGTCGAGTTCGAATTCGATTCCGCGCTACGCTCGGGGAATGTCTTGGAGCTCAGAGGCGTGAAGACCGCCGTTTATTCCTTACTCGGATTCGTGTTCGCCCTGAGCGGCGCGTGCGGGCCGATCGTGCGCCCGGACGGCGGCCATGGCCTCTTACCGATCGGTGCCATGGCGCCCGAGGTCGTTGGAGAAGCGCCTGACGGCAGCGTGACTCGTCTGAGTGCGGTCCGCGGCCACGCCGCGATCGTGTACTTCTATCCAAAGGACGGCACGCCCGGTTGCACCAAGGAGGCGTGTGCTTTTCGAGATGCGTTCAGTCGCTACGAGCCGCTGCACGTGACGATCTTCGGCGTGTCACGCGACTCGAGCGAAACCCACGCCGAGTTCCGGGCCAGCCACCACTTGCCGTTTTCGCTCGTAGCCGACGAAAGCGGCGCGATCGCCAAGGCCTACGGCGTATCGAGCACCCTCGGCATGGATGCGCGCGTCACGTTCCTCGTCGGCGCCGATGGACGAGTCGCGCGCGTGTGGCCGGACGTCGATCCCGCCGTGCACGCGAACGAGGTGCTCGCCGCAGTCGAATCGCTCGGCAACGCGCGCTGAGATAAGGGTTTGGGTTAGCGGGCGAGGAGCCCAGAGCGCGTCGCGTAGCCCGCTTGCCGTCACGCGTTTTTTTCGCAACAAACCAAGTCCCGCGGCCGACCGGGCTGGATGCAAGATCGCAATGCGGTTCGCCGGCGTAAAACGCTGGATCCGAAGTTGGACATCGTTTTCCAAATGCTGTTCGGCGCCGAGCAAAATCGCGAGCTACTTATTTCGCTGCTCAACGCGGTTCTGAATCCACCCGTGCCCATCGCATCAGTAACCGTACTCTCCGGTCAACCGGAGCGGCTGGCCGCCTCTGACAAGAGCATCTCACTCGATCTGCGTCTCCGCCTTCAAAGTGGCGAGCAGGTCGATGTGGAAATGCAGAGCCAGCGACACGCGGCGCTCCGGGAGCGGGCCCTCTACTACTGGGCTCGTATGTATGCTGACGATTTACAGCGAGGGAATCCTTACACTGAGCTTCGGCGCTGCGTCGTGATCTTGATCACCAACTTCTCCGAGCTGACGAGTCAGCGATTTCATTCGATATTTCAGCTCCACGAGCGGCACGGAGGCGAGCTTTTGACCGACCACCTCGAGCTCCACGTCTTGGAACTGAATAAGCTTCCCAACGCTCTCGATCGAAACGACGAGCCAAATCTAACGTTGTGGGGTAAATTCCTGTCCGCCAAAGCGGACGAAGAGTTGGAGGAGCTAGCCATGGAACACCCGGTGCTCAAGCAAGCCAAAGCCGCCCTAGACCGCCTGAGCGAGGACGAAGCCGCACGCTACGAAGCCGAGAGCCGCGAGATGGCCTTGCTGACGTGGGAGGCCGGAGTGGCTAAGGCGCGCCGAGAGGCCGAGCAGATCGGCCATCGAGAAGGCCATCGAGAAGGACATCGAGAAGGTCGCGCTGCAGGCACCGCTGAGGTCCTGCTTCGCCAGCTGACGCTCAAGTTTGGACCACCGCCAGCGAGCATCGCGGAACGGCTAGCGAGCGCGAGTCAGGAGGACTTGCTGCGCTGGTCGGATCGGGTGCTGTCGGTCGATATGCTCGAAGAGATCTTCGTCTAGAGCTCGCTCTTCGGCGTTCCCGTCTTCTCTCTTCTTGCGTCCGCGACGCCGAAGGCTGCGCCGGTTTTGATGTGGCGCGTGACCATCGACCACCTGCTCATGGCGTAGGCGGCGTGACGCGATCCAGGATCACGATCTTTTGCCAGATCGCGCGCGAGAGGTTGACGGCGAGTTCTTCGACGGAGTTGGCGGCGGCGACCGTAACCGGATCGGCGAGCTCTTGGACGTAGAGCGCGGCCACTTTGCTGATGATGGCGAGTAGCTCCGTCGAGTAGTCGAGGTAACGCGTGAGCTCGAAGGCGCTCATGGTGCGCTCGGGTGATGACGGCGTGCTGGGGCCGCCCGCGACGATGCGCTCAGGGTCTTTGGTGAGCTGGTGCATGTCGACGATGTGCGCCAGAGATCGCAGAACGTGCAGCGCGGCGAGCGCGCGCGTGCGTTTGCGACGTGTCTCGAGGCCGAGCAGGAAGTACACGGCAACCCCGACGAACACGGCGTCGTTCACCATCGCCTCCAGGCTTTGCAGCCAATCAGCCCAATCGTGCGGGCCGCTGGCACCACGCAGGGTCGCGGCGGCAGTGAGTACCACCACGAACAGGGCGAAGATTGCCAGGCCGACACCAAGCCGCAACGGTTTGTTGGGCGCGGCCAGCCAGGCAGAAAGCGCGCGTGCTTCGCGCGTCACCGCGGTGAGTTCCTGAGCCAATTTGCCGAGCCCTGCGTCCGGGAAACGCTCTTCGATGCGGCGCTCGAGGCGGCTCGCGGTTTCCACGATTTGCTCGGGATCGAGCTTTCTGAACATGGCCCTCGAGCGTACTCCAAACGCGAAGCGGACAGTGTAGGTCTGTAGCGCTTCGGCCCACGGGGTGGACGCCGCTTTGCTACTGGCAACGGCCTTCGGCTAGCTTCACGCTAAGAGGCAAGATGGCTGAACGAATCCAAACGGCAGGCGTCATCGGGGCAGGCGTAATGGGCAGCGCAATCGCAGCGCACTTCGCGGGCGCGGGCATTCGCACGCACCTGCTCGACATCGTGCCGCCCAATTTGAAGGCTGAAGAGGCGAGCAATCCGAAGGCTCGCAATCGCTTTGCGGACGGCGGGCTCGAGAAAGCACTCAAGGCCAAACCAGCTCCGTTCTTCACCCCGGACGCCGCGCGTTTGATCACGACCGGCAACTTGGAAGATCACTTGGAGCGCTTGAAAGAGTGCGACCTGATCGTCGAAGCGGTGGTCGAAGATTTGGAGATCAAGCGCAAGCTGTTCGAAAAGATCGCGCCCTACGTACGCCCGAACGCGATCCTCGCCTCGAACACCAGCGGGCTCAGCATCGCCAGCATGGTGGAGGTACTGCCCCCAGAGCTCAAATCACGCTTCTTGGTGCTGCACTTCTTCAACCCCGTGCGCTACATGCGCCTGCTCGAGGTCGCCAAGGCACCCCAGACCGACCCGGCCGTGATGCAGCGCATGACGGAGTTCGGCGAATTTTTGGGCAAGGGCGTGATCGACGCCAAGGATACGCCCAACTTCGTGGCCAACCGCATCGGCGTGTACTCGATGATGCTGACCATGCACCAAATGCTCGAATCGGGGCTGAGCATCGAGGCCGTGGACAAGATCACGGGTAAGCCCATGGGCAGGCCGAGCAGCGCGGCGTTTGGCACCGGTGATTTGGTGGGCATCGATACCCTGGTGCACGTAGCCAAGAATTGCTTCGACTCGCTCACCAAGGACGAAGCGCGGAGCACCTTCGAGGTGCCGGAATTCGTGCGTGATTTGGTGGCAGCCGGGCGCCTCGGGCGCAAGAGCTCCGCGGGCTTCTACAAGAAGACGCCCACGGAGCTGCTCGTCTACGACGTGAAGAGCAAGGACTACCGCAGCCAAGAAAAGGTGCGCTTCGATTCGCTGGGCGCGATCAAGAACGAAGAAGACCCGAAGAAGCGCTTGCTCAAATTGGTCAACGCGCCGGACGTCGCGGGCAAGTTCGCCTGGGCGGTGCTTTCTCGCACGCTCGTGTACAGCGCTCGCCGCTTGGGTGAGATCGCCGACGACATCGTGAGCATCGATCAAGCGATGCGTTGGGGCTTCAACTGGGATCTCGGCCCATTCGAAGCCTGGGACGCGATCGGCGTTCCCGAGTCCGTGGCTCGCATGAAGCAAGAGGGGCTGGCGGTTCCGGAGTGGGTCGACAACATGCTCGCTTCCGGCCGCACCAGCTTCTACGCGGGCGGCGCCGCAGCCCCCACGTTCTACGACGCCAAGACGAAAGCGGCACAATCGATCCCAAGCGACGCCAAGCAAATCAGCCTGCCCGCGCTGAAGAGCGATCCGAAGCGGGTGGTCAAAAAGAACCACGGCGCGTCCCTCGTGGATCTGGGAGACGGCGTACTGTGCGTAGAATTCCACACCAAGCTGAACACGCTCGACAACGACGTGATCAGCATGCTGGGTCAGGCCGCAGACGTCGCCGAACAGAGCTTCCAAGCCGTGGTCATCGGCAATTCCGGCGAGCACTTTTGTGCGGGCGCGAATCTGATGCTGATCGCAATGGCCGCCCAGCAAAAGGCCTGGGACCAAATCGAAAGCGTGGTCACCAACCTACAGAACGCGATGCAGCGCCTGCGCTACGCCAAGGTTCCGGTCGTCGCCGCGCCCTTCCAATACACGCTGGGCGGCGGCGCCGAGGTAGCGATGGCCGCAGACGTCTGTCAGGCGCACGCCGAGACCTACATGGGCTTGGTCGAGGTCGGCGTCGGGCTCGTACCCGCGGGCGGGGGTTGCCTGCGCATGGTGGAGCGTTACACTAGTGACCTGGCCAGCGTCAGCGGCGTGGATCTGCTGCCGTTCATCGGTCAGGCATCGCTCAACATCGCCATGGCCAAGGTGGCCACCAGCGCAGAAGAAGCCAAATCGCTCAAATATTTGCGGGCGACAGACGGCATTTCGCTCAATCCGGCGCGGCTCCTGTTCGAAGCCAAGCAACGGGCACTGGGCCTGGCCGGGGCGGGTTACCGCCCTCCCCTACCGCCGCTCCTACCTGCGGCTGGCTACGACGCAGAAAAGACCATCGGCGCGCGCGTATGGGCGATGGTCGAAGGCGGGTTCGCTTCTGCACACGATGCGCTGATCGCCAACAAGGTCGCGCACATCTTGTGTGGTGGCCCGGTCGCCGCGGGCACGCTCTTGCCCGAACAGCATTTCCTCGATCTGGAACGTGAAGCATTCCTCTCATTGTGCGGCGAGCCCAAGAGCCAAGAGCGCGTGCAGTTCATGTTGATGAACAACAAGCCCCTCCGGAACTGATCAGAGTCGCTGATTAGAGGTAAAAAATGGCATTCCCCCTCAATGTGATTGTTGCATCGGCCGTGCGTACCCCCGTGGGCCGTGCGCTCAAAGGCACCCTGCGTAGCACTCGCCCGGAAGACCTCGCGGCCGCCGCCATGGTCGCCGCGCTCGAGCGCGTGCCGGGCCTGAAAGCGGAAGACGTGGACGACGTGATCCTCGGCTGCGCCATGCCGGAGGCCGAGCAAGGGCTGAATATCGCGAGAAATGCGGTATTTTTGGCAAAATGGCCGAACAGCGTGCCGGCTGAAACCATCAACCGCTTCTGCTCGAGCGGCCTGCAAGCGATCGCGCATGCCGCGCTCAGCGTGCAGGCTGGGCTCACCCAAGTTTCGGTCGCTGGTGGCGTGGAATCGATGTCCATGGTGCCAATGAGCGGCAACAAGGTGAGCCTCAACCCCAAGCTGATGGACGAGTACCCGGAAGCGTACATCGCCATGGGGCACACCGCTGAGCGCGTGGCTCAGCGCTTCGACGTCAGCCGCGCCGCCCAAGACGAGTTCGCGGTGCGCTCCCACGAGCGCGCGTTGGCCGCGATCGCCGCTGGCCGCTTCAACGACGAAATCGTGTCGGTCAAGGCGCGGGTGCTCGAGGGCAGCTCGGTCTCGGAGCTCGAATTCAAGGTCGATGAGTGCCCGCGTCCCGGCACCACACTCGAAGTGTTGGGCAAGCTGAAGCCCGTATTCAAGCAGGGCGGCTCGGTGACGGCCGGCAATAGTTCTCCGACCAACGATGGCGCGGCGGCGACGGTTCTGCTGTCCGATCGCAAAGCCGCCGAGCTCGGCGTGAAGCCACTCGGCCATGTCCGCGGATTTGCGCTGGCGGGCGTGGATCCGGACATCATGGGCATTGGCCCGGTGCCGGCGATTCGCAAGCTGCTCGCGCAAACGGGGCTCAGCATTGCCGATATCGATTTGTTCGAGATCAACGAGGCGTTCGCCGCGCAAGCCGTGTATTGCGGCCGCGAACTAGGCGTCCCTGACGATAAGCTGAACGTGAACGGGGGCGCGATCGCCCTTGGCCACCCCCTTGGCTGTACCGGCGCCAAGCTGACGGCCACGCTGCTTCACGAGCTGCGCCGCCGTGGCGGCCGCTTGGGCATCGTCTCGATGTGCATCGGTGGCGGCATGGGTGCGGCGGGCCTGTTCGAAGTCTGACGTCGATTCGGCATGCGCGCGGGCAGATTTGGCGGCGCGCGCGCGCTCACCAACTGCCAGCGCCGAGCGAGAGCGCGGCATAGCCTCCGCGCAGACCGAAGGGCGGATCGCCGTTCACGCTGCTGCCGTTGGAAGTCCAACCGTGGACGGGAAAGCCGTATAGCCCGCCCAAGCGCAAACCAAGCGTGTAGCCGGCGCGCGCGCCGGGCACCTGCGCGCCCTTGCCGACCAACACGGTTTGAGCCAGCACCGAGATACCGGTGAGAAAGCCGTTGTTACTCAGCGATAAACTGCGCGTCGGGTTGGACAACGCGTCGTCGAAGTTGGTCTCGCTCTTGGAGGCCACGGTCACGTTCATGCCGTAGCCGCCGAGGGAGAGCACCGGGGCGATCAAAAATCCGTTCACGCGCAGCAACTGGTAGCCGAAGTCGAACGTGCCCCACGCGCCGCTAGCGCTGATCTTGCGGTCGTCCGCGGCGTCTACGCTGCGCGAGAGTAGGGCGGCACCGGAACCACCAATCAAGAAGCGGCTGAACAAGCCGAAGCCCTGACCGCCGAGCAGCGGGAACACCACCGGCAAATCCGAGGGATACAGGGCGCGTTGCTCTTGCAATCGATCGTTCACCGGCCCCATATCGACGATCATCACGCCGCCGAAAGCGCTCAGCCCGCCCAATTTCGGCGTGCCGGCAGGTGTCGTCGGCGCAGGTGGGTTCAAGGGTTTGCCCTGGGTGTCCAAAGAGGGCGTGGTCAGCTTCTCCTCCGCCAATGCGGACCCAGCCACCAAAAGCCCAGCCAGAATTGTCGTCAGCCCAACGGTGCGGAAGATGAAGCGGTCCATGTGTGATGGACAGCGCTTTTGCAAGTCCGGGGCCGAGGCCATTTCCGCGTGGAAATAGCCCGGAAACAGGCGATTGAGGCGCCCCTGCAGTGCCAATGTGCCTCGGCCGAGTGAGCCGCTGTGGCTTGCAGCGACTCACTCACTCGCGAGAGCACGATCGTGGTCGCGTTCGATCAGATAGTCACTGAGACGATGTCGCGCGCCCGGTATAGCTCCCAAAATTTCTGCGCAATGGTCGAGGCTTCGAGCGTCGCGTTGCCCGAGTCGAACGCCGTGCCCTTTACGAGCCCAGTGACCACGACTTCACCCACGTATACGCCATCGGCTTGCAGGCTCTTGCTCAGCAGGCCCACGGTTTTGTGCTGCGCGGCCTTACCGATCGCCAGCCCTTGCGCGCCCCATTGGGTCGCCGCGGCGTCCACCGCGGGGTCGTAAAACGCGAAGCCGCCGCCGGTGACGAGCAGCGCGCCCTGCTGCGCTTTGAGGTCGGGCAAGGCGGCTTGCACGGCGGCGAGCAGGCCGTGCACGGTCACATTGAGCACTGCGCGCAGCTCGTCCGCGCCGGCGGTCTTCAGATCGCCCGCGCCGCCCGAGTAGGCATTCCAGTGCAAGACCTTGATTGGGCCTAGGCTAGTTTGCACGTTCGCGATCAGCTTCTTGACCGCGTCGACGTCACCCACGTCGCAGGCGAATGCTTTGACGTCGAGCTTTTCCGCCGTCAATTTCTGGGCCGCGGCATTGAGCCGCTCGGCATTGCGCGCGACGATGGCAACGCGGTACCCCTCCTTTGCGAAACGACGCGCCACCGCGTCCGAAATCCCCACTCCGTAGCCACAGATAACGATGGTTTCAGCCATGGTCGAGGGTTAGCACCAGTTTGTGTAAGCTGACGAGCAAGACCCACGAAAGGAGCCGCTGTGACGCTGCTGGAACGAGCCCAAGCGTACTTTTCCGCGATCGAGGCGCGAGCCGATCTGTCGCCATTTTTCTCGCCCGAGGTGGAGCAACGTGAATTCCCGAACCAGTTGGTTCGGGGCGGCGCCACTCGCGATCTTGCCGCGCTCCTGGACGGTCAGGAGAGGGGCAAACACGTGCTGGTCTCGGAGAAATACCAGATCGTTAATTCGCTCGAGACCGGCGACCGACTCGCGCTGGAGGTGATCTGGACGGCGACGCTCGCGATACCGCTCGGCAGCATCCCGGTCGGCGGCACCATGACCGCCCACTTCGGCGTGTTTCTCACTTTTCGCGATGGCCGAATCTGCCGCCAGCACAACTACGATTGCTTCGATCCATTCTGATCCTTGCGCCCGCAGGCCGGTCTGGCTCCCGACCAGGAACCGAAAAAAAAGATCCGAGCAGTGTCGATCTCGCCCGGCCCCGCTCGCCTTTGAGACGAACCGCAAGCACGAGCGCCCTCTGTAGGGTCACTCGCGAAAGGAACGCACCGTGAAATACCTACTGTTGATTTACGATACCGAAAAGCGTTGGGAGAACGGCTACGAGAAGATGGAGCTCGAGAAGTACGGCGAATTCGGCAAGGAGTTCTCGGCGCAAATCCTAGGCGGGCATGCGCTGAAGCCGACATCGACGGCCACCACGGTGCGCGTCCGCGATGGCAAGCGCATGACCACTGACGGCCCCTTCGCCGAGACGAAAGAGCAGCTCGGGGGGTACTATTTGGTGGAAGCCGCAGATCTCGATGAAGCCTTGAACATTGCAGCGAAAATTCCGGGCGCGCGCTTCGGCTCGATCGAGGTGCGCCCGCTGATGATCTTCGCGTGATCGATCTCGATCGCCTGTGCCGTGCGGAGTGGGGTCACCTGCTCTCGTCGTTGATCCGCGCCTTTGGCGACTTCGACGTCGCCGAAGAAGCGCTGCAAGAGGCGTTCTCGGCGGCAGTGACCGATTGGGCCGAAGCGCCACCGAACAACCCGGTGGCTTGGCTCTACGGCACCGCACGGCACCGGGCGATCGACCGCATTCGTCACCGCGCACGCTCACAAACGCTGCTCGCCGAGCTGGCGCCGTTCGATGAGCGCCACCTGCAATCGACGGTGCCTGACGACGCCGTACCGGACGAGCGCCTGCGTCTGATCTTCACTTGCTGTCATCCGGCGTTGCCGGCAGAGGCGCGCGTCGCGCTCACCTTGCGCACGCTGGGGGGGCTGTCCACGGAAGAGATCGCGCACGCCTTCTTGGTGCCGGCGAGCACGATGGCGCAGCGCTTGGTGCGCGCCAAATCGAAGATCCGCGAAGCCGCCATTCCATACGCCATCCCCGAGGCCGCAGATCTGCCGGAGCGCTTGTCGGCGGTGATGGCCGTCTTGTATCTGATTTTCAACGAAGGCTACGCAGCAGCCCAGGGCAAGGAGCTGCTGCGCCGAGCGCTCTCGAGCGAAGCCATCGAGCTGACGCGGCTCTTGTGCGCGCTGTTGCGTGCGCGTCTGGGCGGTGCCCCCGCCGAGGTAGAGTCGCTCTTGGCGTTGATGTTGCTCCACGATGCACGGCGCGAAACGCGCGTCGCTGCCGATGGCGAACTCGTTTTGCTCGAAGACCAAGATCGCACACGCTGGGACCGCGCCGAGATCGACGAAGGCTGTGCCCTCGTGCACGCCGCGCTCGCGCGCACGCGGCCCGGGACGTACGCGCTGGAAGCCGCGATTGCCGCGGTGCACGCCGAATCAGCCAGCGCGGACGCGACGGATTGGGCGCAAATCGTCGGCTTGTACGCGCGGCTATACGAGCTGCACCCGTCACCGGTCGTGGCCCTGAACCGCGCCGTCGCGGTGGCCATGGCTGAAGGCTGCGAAGCGGGCCTGGCCCTGGTCGACGAGCTCGAGCACGCGCTCGACGGATACCATTTGTGGCACGCCGCGCGGGCCGATCTGCTCCGCCGCCTAGGGCGGCGCAACGAGGCGATCACGAGCTATCAGCGCGCGCGGGCCCTGGCGCACAATGCATCCGAATTGCGATTCCTGGCGCGGCGCATCGCGGAACTCGCGGTGAGCGCCGAGGAAGGAGCGGAGCCTCAGCTCAGCTCAGGGTCTCTGCGCTGACCAACCGATAGCCGACGCCCAGCGTGGTCAAGATGCGCGTGGGGTGCGCGGGATCTTGCTCGATCTTAGTCCGCAGGAGCTTGATGTACACGCGTAGGTAGTGAACCTCGTCCACGTGCTCGGCGCCCCAGACCGCCCGCAAAATTTGTCGGTGCGTCACCACGCGGTCGGCATTGCGGGCCAGGGTGTCGAGCAAATCGAACTCGGTGCGGGTCAGCGTTACCTCTTTGCCGCGCACGAACACGCGGCGCTGCGTGGAATCGATGCGCAGATCACCGACGTTCAAGTCACGCCGCTCCGCCACCGGGACGGGGCGGCGCAGCGCCGCGCGGATGCGCGCCATCAGCTCTCCCTCCCGGAACGGCTTGGTCACGTAGTCGTTGGCGCCGCTATCGAGCGCGCGCACTTGATGTTGCTCTTCACCGCGGGCAGACAGCACGATGATCGGGAACTCATGCTCTTGGCGGACGCAAGCGGTGACCACGAAGCCGTCTATATCGGGCAGCCCGAGGTCCAAGACCATCGCGTCCGGCGTGCGCGTCTGGATTTGACTGAGGGCCTCGGCACCGGTGGCCGCCTCGCGCACGTCATACCCGTAGTTGCGCAGGGTGAACGACACCACGCTGCGCATTTCGGGATCGTCTTCTACTACCAGCAAGAGTGATCGATTCATGAGTCGAGCGAGGCCTCTCTGGAGAGCTGCTCCCGGGCAGCGGCAAACGGGACGGTGAACTCGACCAGCGTACCTCCGCCTGCACGCTCCCGCACGCCGATTTTGCCACCGTGGGCGCGAATGATCGAGCGGCAGATGGTCAGCCCTAGCCCGACCCCACCATCGCCCTTGGGCGCCTGCTGACCGCGATAGAACTTCTCGAACACTTTTTCGCGCTCGTGCTCGGCGATCCCGGGCCCGTTGTCTTCGACCTGGACGAGCACCGAGCCGCCCGCGGCCCGGGCATGCACGGCGATCTCCGGATCCGAACCCGCGTAGCGCGTCGCATTCTCGAGCAGATTGACCAAAACTTGCTCCAGCAGCACGGGCTCCGCGGAAATCAGCGGCAAATCAGCGGCAATTTCGCTGACGATCGGCACTTTTCGAGAGCGATCCTTGAAGCGCTCGACGGCCGAAAGCACGATGTCGTCTACCGACTCGGGGGTGCGGCGAAGCTCGACGTTCGCGGACTCCAAGCGGGTCACCGACAGCAAATTGTGGATCAGACGACTCAGCCGCTCGCCCTCGCTGACCAGTGAGCGCAAGACTTCGTCTGCCGCTTTGGGCTCAATCTCGCCGGTGCGCCCGATCAACGCCGCGCCCGCGGCGATCATCGTTGCCAGCGGCGTTTTGAGATCGTGCGAGACCGCGCTCAACAAGGAGCTGCGCAGCCGCTCCCCCTCGGCCTCGAGTTGAGTTCGGCGCACCGCCCCCGCGAGCTGGACCCGCTCTATCGCCGTCGCCAGTTGATTGACACACGCGGACAGCAAGAAGCCCTGCTCCGACTCCTGCTCGAACGGAAGGCTGGGTTTGAGGCCAACCGCGCCCAGCGAGGAGTGCGCACCGACCACCGGAACCCAAATCGAGATACCGGATGGGGCGCTCTGTTTGACGAATTCCCGCCGCGTCCACGCGCTCTGCGAAAGCACGCGATCGCGGGAGGTCTCGGCGGGCTGGAGCGTACCCTCGGGGGTCTGCAGCAACACGCTCACGGGCGCGCCAAACAATTTGGTCAAGTGGCGCGCAGTGACCGCGGCTAGCTGCTGAACGTCGCGCGAGCTCGAAAGCTCCACGTTCAGCTCGTACAAGGCTTGGGTGCGCACGGCCGTCGCCCGTGCCGCCCGCTCTTGGCGCCGTGAATTTTCACTGAGCGAGCTGACCACGCCCGCGACCACTACCATCGCGATGAAGGTGACGATGCTCTCGGCATCAGACCAGGCGAGCGCGTACTTGGGGGTGATGAAAAAGAAGTCGAACGAGAAAATGCTGACGACGCTGGACAGTACCGAGGTGCGCACGCTCGAGCGGAGCGAGAGGAACACGATCCCCAACAGGTGGATCATCGCCAAATCAGCGAGGTGGCCGTACGGCTCAACGACGTGTGCACACAGAATGCTCAGCAAGACGCAGCCCGCCGCCAAGCCGTAGGCGCGGACCACCCGAGTCAAAGCCGCGAATTGTGTGACCATTCGTGAGATCAGTGAGAACGGAATTAATTTGTCGTCAATTTGGTATGCGTCACACGTATATGACTTTTGATGCGGCCGCGATGTAGGCGCACGAAACACGAAACAGACACACACCCGGTTGCTGGGTACCTAGCTGGTGGGCCGTCATCCCAAGGAGACCAGTGATGCTGAGCAATCTCATAGAATCTTTCACAGTGTGCGCCAGGACGCGTTTCGCAAAAAGTATATTTTTGCTAGCGCTCGTCGCGCTCGCTGTGTTTACCGCGGCCCTGCCGAGGCTTTCGTACGCCCAGAGTGGCGAGCCCGCTGCCGCACCAGCTGCGGCCGCACCGGCCGCCGCTGCTGCCGCGCCGGCCGCGGCCCCCGCGCTCGACGCCAAGGCGATCGAAGAGCGACTCGGCGATCTGGAGGCGTACATCAACAACGGTGCGCGCGTCTCCAAAGAGTCGAAGGTTGCCGGCGCCGGCCCGGGTCACAACGGCTGGATGATGACTTGTGCGGCACTGGTCTTGTTCATGACCTTGCCCGGCCTCGCGCTGTTCTATGGCGGCCTGGTGCGCACGAAGAACGTGCTGTCGGTGATGGCGCAGTGTTTGGGCTCGGCGGGCATGGTCACCATCCTGTGGGTCGTGATCGGCTACAGCTTGTGCTTCTCGCCGGGGACACCGTTCTTGGGTGGCACGAAATTCGCGATGTTGGCCGGCGTGGATGCCATGCCCAACGGCGATTATTCGGCTTGGGTTTCGCAGAACGTGTTCTCGATGTACCAGTTGATGTTCGCGATCATCACCCCGGCGCTGATCGTGGGTGCCATCGCCGAGCGCATGAAATTCAGCGCACTGATGCTGTTCATGGGCATCTGGATGTTCGTCGTTTACTTCCCGCTCGCGCACATGGTCTGGGGTGTGGATGGTTTCATGAACGGCGTGTGGAACGCCAACGCGGGCATCAAAGCCATCGACTTTGCCGGCGGCACGGTGGTTCACATGTCCTCCGGCTGGTCGGCGATCGTGCTGGCGTTGATTGTCGGCAAGCGCAAGGGCTTCGGCAAAGAGAGCTTCGCGCCGCATAGCTTGGTCTTGACCATGGTCGGCACCGGCATGCTGTGGGTGGGTTGGTACGGCTTCAACGCCGGTAGCGCCGTCGCTGCCGACGCCATCGCCGCCAACGCGTTCATGACCACCACCATCGCCACTGCAGTGGCTTGCGCGGCTTGGCCAGCGGCAGAGTGGATCACCCGCGGCAAACCCACCGTGCTCGGCTTTTGTTCCGGCGCGGTCGGCGGTTTGGTCGTAATCACCCCCGCCGCGGGCTTCGTGACGCCGGTCGGCGCGATCATCATCGGCGTGATCGCCGGTATCGTGCCGTTCCTCGCCTGCACCAAGCTGAAGCAAATGCTCGGCTACGACGACGCGCTCGACACCTTCGGCGTGCACGCCGTGGGCGGCACGATCGGCGCGCTGATCACCGGTTTCTTGGCGGATGCCGGCATGAACCCGAACCTCAACACCAACCTCAAGGACCTCGTGGGCAACGGGCTCTGGGTCGAGCAGCTCAAGGCCATGGGCTTGACGATCGTTCTGGCCGTCGTGGCCACGTGCGCCATCGGCTACGCGCTCAAAGCCACGATTGGCCTACGCCCGGACGCAGAAGACGAAGAGCTCGGCCTCGATCTCTCGGACCACGGGGAGCAGGGTTACCACACCAGCGAGCACACCTACGGCCACTTGGACACGGAAGACAGTGGTGGACCGGCTGCTGCCAGCTCGGCCGCTGTTGGCTCGACCTGATCCAACAACGTTCTGAGACGTAGCCTGAGCGCTGCGTCGTCGACGACGAAAGTTTTCGACGACGCGGCGCTCGTTCGTTTTGTCTCGCGCGAGGGGCGCGAAGAGTCAGCTCCCGACCCACCAATTGGCGAACTCGGCGTAATCGATCTGCCCGTTCTGGTCGGCATCTAGGGCCGCGAATGCCGCTTTGACTTGAGCTTCCTCGTAACCGAGGCCGAGCTCGTCCAGCAGCGTGGAGAATTCGCTCAGGTCGATCCGACCGTCGCGATCCCGATCGTATCGATCATAACGGGCTCGCAGCGCGCTATTTTCCATGCCCTGGGGCATATCAGGATGCAGCCCCAAATGGGCGCAAACCGAAACCGGCCAAGGATAATCATGAGTTAGAGAAGCCTATGTGAAACACGACTGAAACCCACGCCCCCCTCACACTGTTCGAGACATCAAGGAGACCGGATGCTTGAGCAGATGAAGATCGAGCGGGATTCGAGCGTGCCTCGGAACTGGCGGCACTGGCTGGCGGTCAGCACGTGCTGCCTAGCGGCGCTGCTCGCTTGGGCACCGCCCGCACGCGCCGCCGACGTCGAACCGGATAAAACTGGCGCATTTCAAGCGACGCCCACGCCCGCATCCGTCCCTGGCTATACCAAGCTCGACCCGAAAAAGATGACGCCCGAACAAGTGGCGTCCGGGATCGACGCAGTCGCGCAGTCGTCCTCGCGCAATTTTTTCTCGCTCAACTTCGTCTGGGTGTTGGTGGCGGGCTTCCTGGTCATCTTCATGCAGGCGGGCTTTGCTCTGGTGGAGACTGGCCTGTGCCGCGCAAAAAATGCCGCGCACACCATGTCGATGAACTTCTTGGTTTATGCGCTCGGCATGTTCGGCTTCTTCGTGTCCGGCTTTGCGCTGATGTGCGGCGGCATGAACGGCACTGCGATTGGCGGCCCGCTGACCCTGGGCGGGTTGCCGACTCTCTCGCACATGTTCACGGTCGGCTCGTCCATGAACGGCGACCATGGCTGGGGCTTGTTCGGCACGACCGGCTTCTTCCTGAGCGGCGCAGGCTACGATTCGGCCGCGATCGTCATGTTCCTGTTCATGATGGCGTTCATGGACACCACGGCGACGATTGTCACCGGCGCGTGCGCCGAACGTTGGCGTTTCAAGAGCTTCTTCATTTTCAGCATCTTCGTCGGCGGTCTGACGTATCCGCTGTTCGCGAACTGGGTCTGGGGCGGCGGTTGGCTGGCGCAGATTGGCTACCGGCTCGGCTTCGGGCACGGAGCGGTGGACTACGCCGGCTCGGGCGTCGTGCACCTACAAGGCGGGTCGCTCGCGGTAATCACCGCTTGGATGCTTGGCCCGCGCATCGGCAAATACCTCAACGGCCAACCGCAGGCGATTTTGCCGCACGACATTCCAATGGTGCAGCTGGGCACGTTCATCTTGGCCTTCGGCTGGTTCGGCTTCAACGCCGGCAGCTCACTCGCGGGCACCGACGGCCGTATCGGCATCGTGGCCGTCAACACCATGATCGCCGGCATGGCCGCGAGCCTGAGCGGCGTGGTCTACATGTGGAACGTATACGGCAAGCCCGACCCGTCGATGATGTGTAACAGCATGCTCGCGGGCCTCGTGGCGATCACCTCGCCGTGCGCGTTCGTGTCGCCCGTGGGCGCCTTCATCATCGGCGCCGTGGCCGGTGTGCTCGTGGTGTGGAGCGTCTTCTTCGTCGAGCGCATGGGCATCGATGATCCGGTCGGTGCGATCAGCGTGCACGGTGCGAACGGTTTGTGGGGCCTGATTTCGGTGGGCCTGTTCTCCGATGGCAGCTATGGCGCGGGCTGGAACGGCGTCGGCGCCAGCCAATACATGGGCAAAGCGGGCCGCGGCGTCACCGGCTTGTTCTTCGGCGATCCGTCGCAGTTGGTCGCCCAGTGTATCGAAGCCGGGACTTGCATCGCCTGGAACGTGCTCATCGGTGGCTCGATCTTTTGGCTGATTGGTAAGGCCATCGGCGGCAATCGCGTCTCGCCGGAGACCGAGGTCGGCGGGCTGGACGTGCCCGAAATGGGCGTGCCGGGTTACCCGGAGTTCGTGCTCCATTCCGACATGGAGCCCCCGGCGTGAACCTCGTGGCGAGCGCGGACGGTCGTCGAATTCGACGACCGCGGCGCTCGCCCGGCTTGCTCGGTCAACCCGCGGGCATCTCGTGCAGCTGCCGGATCTCGCTCTGGCCTTCGCCCGCAACGCTCAAGAAGCGCTTGCCCCACTCCACCGCTTCTTCTTTGGACTTCACCTGCATCAGGCAAAAGCCGGCTATGAGCTCCTTCGTCTCCGGGAACGGCCCGTCCGTAACCGTGAATTTGCCCGCGCGGATGTCGACCCGCACGCCGTAGGAGCTCGGCAAGCAACCCTCCACCGCGAGCAGCACGCCAGCTTTGGCCATATCCCCAATCAGCTTACCCATGGTCTCCTGCTCTTCGGCAGTAGGGGGAGCGTGAGATTCAGCAGTCCCGGGCCGGTATAGACATAAAAATCGCATCGATTGCCCTCCTGTGGGTCCGAGCCAGGAGCTTTTTCCTGCGCTCTACCTTCACGTCAAACGGGGCGGGCAGCGATCGACAGACCCCGGGATCTTTTCTCAAATAGTCTCGAGGGCGGCCGCTAGCTTGCCGAGCAGCTCTTGCGTGCCGCGCTCGCGGCTCCCTGAATCATCATAGCCGTCCAAGAACACGGCTTGTTCGGTGAACTTCATGAGCGTGCCGGCGGCGTCGGGCTGAAACTCGACGGTGGCCAGCGAAACGCTGATGCGCACATCCCCGATGTGCATGTCATAGCTGTAGACGATGCGCGCATCGGGCACGATGTCCTGGTAGCAACAATCGTATTGGTGCACCTTGCCGCCGCCGGGCGCCCCCGTGCGCAAGTGCTCGCGGCCGCCGACGCGAAAATCCAGCACATAGCCTTCGTTTTGCCAGGTGCTCGGGCCGTTGAACCAGAGCGCCTTGACGGCTGGATCCGCCCACGCCGCGAATACGCGCGCGGGTGAGGCCGCGTACCTGCGCTCGATCACGAACGTCGTATGTTGAGTGGATCGCTGTTTCATCGGGGCTCTCGCGGAACGCGCTCAGTGTTTTTTGGTTGGTTTCCGCGGTTCGACCTGCTCGGCCAAATATTCACCCAAGCGATCGAAGCGGGCTTCCCACAGGCTGCGCCTACCGACGAGCCAGCGCTCTGCGCTTTCGAGCGCGGCCGTGTCCAACTGACACGTGCGCACGCGACCCACTTTGTGCGAGCGTACCAAGCCGCTCGCCTCGAGCACTTGCAGGTGCTGCACGACGGCCGACAAAGTCATGGCGAGCGGCTTGGCCAGCTCACTGACCGAAGCCGGGCCGCGGCACAGGCGATCGACCATGCCGCGGCGCGCGGGATCACCGAGCGCCTGAAACAGGCCATCGAGGGCCGCGGACTGTTGCTCCCGGTTCATCATTCTTTCGGGAAAACCGCCCAAAACGGCTCGGCCTCGCGCAGCACTCGAGCGTAGGAGGGACGCTCGCACAGGCGCTTCAGATACGCTGCGGCTCGTGGGTACGCTTCACCGATCGGGAACACGACATTCGCGTACATCAATGCGGGTGCCGCGGCACAATCAGCCATGCTGAATGACTCGCCCATGGCCCAGATCTTATCGGCCATCTGGTCTTCGATCATCTGGTAAGCGGTGAGCAGCGAGGCCTTGGCTTGGGCGAGGCCGAAAGCATCCTTTTGATCGGCGGGGCGCAGACGATTGAACACGATCTTCTGCATCGGATCGCTGACGTACAGATCGTAAAAGCGATCGAGCAGCCGTGTTTCACGGGCGAGATCGGGATCCTCCGGCAAGAGCGGGACTTTGCCCGGATAATATCGGCTCAAGTATTCGATGATGATGCTCGACTCGGGTACGCTGCATTTACGCGTTTCGTCGAGCAGCACCGGGAACTTCGCGACCCGCCAGACACGTTGCAGTTCCGCGCGATCCGCTTCGTCCGCGAGGTCGATCAGCACGGCCTCGAACGGCGTCTGGTTTTCGTACAAGGCAATCAGCACTTTTTGGCAAAACGAGGCGAAGGGATGACTGTACAAACGCAGGGGCATTGGGCTCGACCTTTATCAACGCTAAAGCGTTTACTTAAGTATCAGCCGATCCCAAATTCGTCAAGCCGCCCGTCGCATTCTTACGAGCGGCGACGACTTTTACCCGAGGAGCGCGGCGCCTCGGGCGCGGGCGACGCGCAGGCCGACGCGCGCTCCGAGAGCAGCGCTCGCTCGCGCTCGTTGCGCGTGAGCGAAGCGGCGCGCTCGAACTCCGAGCGCGCTTCGGACAGCCGCCCCAGCTTGTAGAGCAGGTCACCACGCACACTCGGCAACAAGTGGTACGAGCGGAGCGAGGGCTCGGACAGCAGTTCATCGATAATCGAAAGCCCCGCTGCGGGTCCCTCTGCCATCGACACCGCCACCGCGCGGTTCAGCTCCACGATCGGCGAGGGTGTGCGCTCCACGAGCACCGCGTACAGCGCGGCAATGCGCGCCCAGTCCGTATCCTTCGCCTGACTAGCCCGCGCGTGACAGGCGGCAATCGCCGCCTGCAATGCGTATGGCCCCTGGGCACCGCCGAGCGCTTCAGCGCGCGCGAGGGCGGCGAGGCCGCGGCGAATCAACATTTGGTCCCAACGCGCACGGTTTTGCTCCAACAGCAAAATCGGCTCTCCTTTGGGCCCCGTGCGAGCGTTCGCGCGCGAAGCTTGGATTTCCATGATCGCCACCAGACCGTGGACTTCCGGCTCGGTGGGCGCGAGTTCGGCCAAGATCCGGCCTAGGCGGAGCGCGTCGTCACACAGCCCGGGGCGCATCCAGTCTTCGCCCGCGGTCGCCGAATAACCCTCGTTGAAAATCAGGTACACGACCTCCAACACCGAGGACAAGCGCGCCGCAAGCTCTGGTCCGCGCGGCACCTCGAAGGGTACTTGCGAGTCGGCCAACTGACGCTTGGCGCGCACGATGCGCTGCGCAATCGTCGGCTCGGGAACCAGAAACGCGCGCGCGATTTCGTCCGTCGTGAGCCCACCGAGCAAGCGCAAAGTGAGCGCCACGCGAGCTTCGGTAGACAAGATCGGGTGGCACGAGGTGAACACGAGCCGCAGCAGATCGTCGCCCACGTCATCGTCGAGTGCAGCGTCCAAATCTTTTGCGCTGAACTCGGCGCGCGCGTCGAGCTCGTGGCTGATCGCGTCTTGCTTCTTCTGCCAGCGCTTGCCGCGCCGCAGCTCGTCGATCGCGCGACGCTTGGCGGTCGCCATCAGCCACGCCCCGGGATTGTCGGGCACCCCCGACTCCGGCCAACGCTCGAGCGCCGTGACGAGCGCGTCCTGCGCCAACTCTTCGGCCAACCCGACATCCCGCACCAAACGAGTGAGGCCTGCGATTAGCCGCGCCGATTCGATGCGAAACACCGCATGCACCGCGCGTTGAGCGTCCAAGGCAGTCGAGGGGGGCGAGACGGTCACGGCCATCGAAAAACCGGATACGCCAGCCGCGCGGGATACGCCAGCCGCCCGAACCAGGCCACTTTTCCAGGGCCAACAATAACTGACATAATGCTGTCATTTGACCCTGCCAGATTGCTCCCCGTCGCTACCGAACAACCAAAAGGAAACCAGCCGATGAGCAATCCGACCTCCGACACCTCCCCTACCCCGCCCAGCGCTCCGAAAGTTCACACTGGCGGCTGCCACTGCGGCGCGGTGCGCTTCCGGGTCACGATCGACACTAGCCAAGGCGGGCGCTGCAACTGCTCGATCTGCAACAAGATCAGCCAGCTCGGTAGTTCCGTGAAACCCGACGCTTTCCAGCTACTGTCTGGTGCCGACAGCATCACTGACTACGTTTGGGGCCACAAGATTGGCAAGCGCTCGTTCTGCAAGCACTGCGGGGTGCACTGCTTCGGCGCAGGGCACCTGGCCGAGCTGGGCGGTGACTTCGTGTCGATCAACTACAACACGCTCGACGACGTAGATCCGTTGGACGTGAAGGTGATCTACTGGGACGGGCGACACGACAATTGGCACGCCGGCCCCAGGGATCAGCCGTGGCGGATCTAAGCGCAGCGGCGTGGTTCTGGCCGCTGCATGGCTCGAGCAGTCGGGGCAGCGCGCACTCAGCGGTAGCGCCAGGTGCGGCCTGCCGCCCCGCCCGAGACAAGATGCACCAAAGCCACGAACAGCGAAGCTCCGATGATCGACCACAAGATGGGGAACGGGTGATTGTCGATGGTCACCATCAACAACTCGGGCAAGTGGAAGTAGTGAGCCACGAAGGTACCCAACAGGGCGCCCACGAAACCCACGGCAATTGACACGAAAAACCCGCCGCCGGTACCCCCGCCGATGGCGCGACCGATACCGCCGCAGATGCCGGCGACAATCAACAGAACCAATAGACCGGTGATGGATATCGTCATGTGCGGAACGTCTGCAAAAGCCGCGCCCATGGCCGGGCGTGGCGGCAATGCGCAGCTCAACTCGACGCCGAAGGCTGCGCCGAGGCGAGCGCGACGCGTGACCATCAAAAAATCTAGCGCTCAGGTTGCCCAGATCGCACCGTGAGAATTTTCCTGGTCGGGGGAAGGCGCGGCCACATAGTAGTACGCGGACACCGAGGCGCGGAAACGGCCTTCGGGGCAGGCCAAGGGTTGCGGGTGCCCGTGCCAATACGTGTCGCCGTGATCCATCACGATCAGGCGATCGAGGAGCGGCAAATGGCTGGCTTCGCAGCGCGTGCGTTGCTCGTCCCAGAGTTCGAGCGCGCCGCCCCACGCGGGTTGCCAGTCGAGGCCTAGGTAATAAATTACGGTCAGCTTGCGCTCGAGGTGGCGCGTGCGATCGCGATTGAAGTCGGCGTGTAGCGCGAGGTGACCACCGGGCAAAGTCAATGAGGGGCCTGCACCGCGAAAATGCGGATCGGCGATTAGGCCCTCGACTCCGGTCAATGCGCCCAAAAAGTCCAAGAACGCCATGGCGCAAAGTTCGGAGAGGAAGTGGCGCAGGCCAGCATCGACGCCTTCGAAACCGGTGCGCTGCAGTTGGCCCATGCGCGCGGATTGCTCGCGGTAGTCGCGTCGCATCCAAGCGCTGTGCTCTGGGCCGGGGAAGCGCTCGGCCAGCGCGAGCGCGCGAGCGTCGCCCAAGAAGCCATCGATCACTGCGTGCGGGAACGGACGCGCCACGCGGTAACCGTCGCGCCGCGCGAGCGCGAGTGACTTGAGCGCTTTGCGATCCAAGAACCAAGCCGGCATTGGCTCGGTATGCGCCGCCGTGTCGCTCATTCAGACCTGCAGAAATAGCTCGATCATCATGCGATAGGAGAGCAGCGCGAGCGCGGGATCGTAGCGCGGCCCTTCGTCGCGCAGGAAGGCGTGGGCCGCGTTGAACTCGTGCCACGTGTAGCGACGGTTGGTCTCGCGCAGGCGCGCTTGAATCAGGGCGCGGCCTTCGTCCGGCACATGCGGATCTTGGCGGCCCCAGACCATCAGCAATTCTCCGCAAATCTCGGGCATTCGCGCCAAAGAATCGTCACCGCCCAAGCCGAGTGAGCCCTTGTGCAAATCGGTCGCGTAGAAGCACGCGGCCGCTTGCACGCGGGGGTCGAGCGCGCAGCGGTAGGCCAAGTGACCGCCGATGCACACGCCCGCGCTGAACAACCGGCCATCGACGTCATCGCGCGTTTGCAAATAGTCGAGGCAGGCGCGCGCGTCAGCGTCATACGCGGCGACCGTTTTTCCTACTTTGTGTCGATTGCCGCGCTCGGTGCCGGCGGCGTCATAAGCGAGCACACTGCCCGCCGGCTCGAGCTCGTGAAAAATCTCCGGCACGAGCACCACGAAGCCCTGTCCGGCGAGCATCGCGGCCATACGCCGGATCGGACCCGTGCGCTGGTAGATTTCGGAGAACAACACGATCCCAGGGCGACAACCGGCGGCGACCGGTTTCGATACATGGGTATTCATGACGCCGCTCGGCGTTTGGAGTTCCACTACCGACTCTTCGAGAATCATTGCGGGATGATAGCTCGGGACATTGGCCAGCTCAGCGCCATTTCGCTATGGTGCGCGCCGTGGCCCCTCCCCGCGACAAACGCATGGCGAATCGCGCCAATCACGGCGGGTGGTTGGTCAATGTCGCGGACGACGTCGTGCTGCCCATGACTACCTTGGAGGTGATCGACGGCCTGCGTAAAGGCACGCTATCGGAACAGTCGCTGGTCTGGCGCATCGGCATGCATGATTGGACGGCGGTGCTGGATGTCCCGCAGTTGCGCCTCGCTGCAGGCTCGCGCCCTCCTCCGGCCGATCTCGGCAGCCCGAGTGAAGAAGCCGTCGACCGCGCACGCTTCACGCCCGTGCCGTCAGTTGCCGCGCCACTCCCCGCAGAGCCCGCGGTGCCCAGCTCGCTCGCGCCGACTACGGCCGAAGCGCAAGGTTCGGACGCGGCACGTGCGCCCGGTGCCTGGAGCGACATCGAAGAGCTGCTTTCCAATGAACGGCGCGCGGCTCAGAAGAGCTCGCGGCGTGTGGTGCTCGGGGCCGCGCTCGGTTCGGCGGCATTGGCGGCGGCGTTCACGCTGTTCCTCGTGCGTTCGCTGCCCGTAGCGAAAGACGCGCAGCCTGCCCTGCAAGCGGCTCAACCGAGCGCTGCACCCAAGCCCGAACCTGAGCCCACGCCACTCCCGTCCGAGGCAAGCGCGGCGCCCAGCGCGAGCACGGTGAAGCCCGGCGCGCCACGCGCTCCCGCCAAGTGGGTTGCGCCGCGTTACGCGCGACGCCCGAAGCGCGCTACGCCGGCGAGCTCGGCGAATACGCCCGGCGATGCACAGTCGTCTGCCGCGAGTCCAGCGCCCAGTGTTGCCGTGGTTCCGATGGCGCCGCTCGATCCGGCACCGGCCGCGAGTATTTCGGCCGAACCAGCGCCGGCGTCGAGCACGCCGAGCAATCCCTGACCGAGCGCTCGGCTCGACGCGGGCTCACGCCTCGGCCATGAAGATCACGTGCCGCGCGCGCGAACCTTTGCGGGCGGCAACACGCATCACATCAACGGCGAAGCCGGCCGCCGAAAGCCTGCGCTCGAAGCGAGCGTTTGGACCCGACGACCAGACCGCCAGAACGCCGCCTGGGCGCAGCGCTTGGTGACACGCGCGCACGCCATAATCGCTGTATAGGCGTTGGTTCTTGGCGCTGGAGAGCGCGACGGGGCCGTTGTCCACGTCGAGCATGATCACGTCGAAGGTGCGTGGCGAGCGCTTGATCGTGTCGAACACGTCCCCGACCACGATCTGACAGCGCTCATCGTCCAGCGCATGATCGTGCAGTTCGGCCAAGTGGGTGCGGTTCCACTGCACGAGTTCGGGCACGAGCTCCGCGACGGTCACCCGCGCGTCAGGCGCGACTCGGTCGAGCACGGCGCGCAGTGTGAAGCCGAGCCCCAGGCCGCCCACGAGCACGGCCTCGGGATCGTTACAGCGCTCGAGCGAATGCTCGGCCAGCGCTTCCTCGGAATCGTGCATGCGGCTCGACATCAGCACGCGGCCGTCGACGCGCACGATCCACTCTTGGTCGTGACGCGCGAGCACGAATTCGCTACCGCCCTCGATGCGTGCACTGTCGATGGTCTGCGATTCGAGCATTCGTGTCGTCTCTCCGAGCGCGGGACCTTGGGCACAGAGCCCGCCTCGGGACAAGCACGGACGCAGACCGAGCCGGGCGTTCAGCCCTTTCCGAGCATCATTTTCCGAACACGCGCTGCCAGACCGCAAGGCGCAGCGCATCCGCCGAGCGCGGCGAGCCGGGCGCGCGACGCCAACTGGCTTCTTCGCGCGCTGAAGCGGCGGCTCGGCTACCCATGCGGGAGATCTCGTAGTCCACCGCTTCGACCGCGGCCTCGATGCTCGAGAAGCGATCCTTCGACTTGCCATCGAGGCTCACTTCCCAACGCTTGCCGCGCGCCGCACGCTGCAAGATCACGACTTCACAGGGCGTGCCCGGACGGCGCTCGAAGTGCAGGCCGAGACCGTGTCGGCCGAGCGAAAACCAAGCGTTCGCGGAGATCGCGCGCACCTCGTCATTTGCCTCGAGGGTGAGCGGATCGAAGCTCGCGGCGCGCTGTTGAATTTCGGGCAGCGTGAATGCCCCGGCTTCCAGCTCGAAGCCGGGCCGGTCGAACAAGATTTGTTGCCAAATGCGGCGCGCTTCGCTCACGTCTTCACCCCGTAAGTCGAGCTCGCGCGGGACGCCGAAAAGCGACGGCAGGCTGCACAAGCTGAGCTCGGACAGATCCACGAAGTCCAAAATCAAGCAATCCTTCTTGCCCGGATCGAGCCGCGTGCCGCGCCCGACGCATTGCGCGTACAAGCCCTCCGAGCGCGTGGGTCGGGCCATCGCCACGCACGACACGCCGGGATCGTCGAAGCCCTCCGTCAGCACCGCGACGTTGCACAGCACCTGCGTGGTTCCCGCGCGAAAGTCTGCCAGCGCACGAGCACGCGCTTCACTCGGCATCGCGCCATGCACCACGCCCGCGGGCACGCCCAACACGTTGAGCGAGCGGCACAGATTTCGAGCGTGATTCACGGTCACACAAAAGGCGATCGTGCGCCGGTCGCGGGCCAGCTCCTGAATCGAGCGCGCGACCAGCGCGTTGCGCTCTTCGATATCGACGGCCTCGGCGAGTTCTTCTTCGCGAAAATCAGCGCCGCCGGGTGACAGGCGCGTCAGGTCTGCCGCAGTCGAAATCCGAAAGCCCCGTAACTTGGACAAGTAACCAGCGTCGATCAGATCCGGCAGCGTGCGCGAGTAAACGATGCGCTCGAAGACCTCATCCAGGCCTTTGCCGTCACCCCGCGCAGTAGTAGCCGTGAAGCCGAGCAAGGTTCCTTGCCAAGCCGGATCGAAAACGCCAATTTGGCGCAGCACACGCAGGTTGTCCTCGGCGGCGGCGTGGTGGCATTCGTCGTAAATCACCAGCCCGACATTTCGGCCCTGAATGACCTGTGCGAGGCGCTGTTCGTGGAGTGAGCGAATCGAACACACCAGCACCTTTGCGTCGCCTGCCCGCGCGCCGCGCTCCGCCCCGCGTTCGAGCGCCACGACGGCAGTGCCTTGCAGCGCGTTTTGAAGCTTTTCGCGCGCCTGGGAAAGTAGCTCCTCGCGGTGCGCGAGCACCAACACCTGACGCCGCGCGAGCTGAGCCAAGTGCGAGAAAATCACGGTTTTGCCCGCCCCCGTTGGTAGGCAAATCAGCATCCGCCGGACGCCCGAACGACGGGCATCGAGCACCGCCTCGATCGCCTCACGCTGATATGGCCTAAGGGTGGGAGAAGGTGCGGTCATCACTCATGAAATCAAGGCGATTTCGGCGCTAGCCGCAGAACGCGCAGGGCTGCAGAGATATACTCGTACTCGAACTGTATCGAGTTTCCGGAATTCCGCCTCATCTTGCCAGGATCGGTCACTATTAGGGAATTGACCACTATTAGCATGCTGGTTTCGGTGTTCGGGCTTGGCCCCACACTTCGGAGGTCTCTCTGATGCGCTCAGGACAAGTCGCCCCAATTTTTTTCGGCATCTTCATCGCGCTGGCCTGTGGCTCGAACGTCGATGAGTCGAAGGTCGGCGGCACCGGCGCGACCGGCAACACCAACAGCGGCACCGCCGCCACCGGTAACATCCTCAACACGGGCAACGGCTCTACCACGGGCAATCCGGGCGGTGGTGCCGGCTCGGTCGATCCGAACTCCGCCTGTGCACAGAGCTCCGCGGACGGGCAACCGACGCAGGTCGATCTGTACTTCATGGTCGACATCACGGGCTCGATGAACTGTCCCGTGCCGGAAACGACCCGCTGCGAAATGGCCAACGGCCCGCCCGCTTCGGGGGAGTCCCGTTGGACAGTGGTGAGCGCGGCACTCAAATCGTTCGTCGCCGATCCGCAAAACCAGACCTTGGGCGTTGGCCTGCGATTCTTCCCGGTCGGTGGCAACAGTCCGGGTGGCGGCAATGGCGGCGCCGCGTGCAACGCCAATTCCTATGCGATGCCGAACGTCGAGATTGGGCCACTGTCCACGACTGCTCAGCCGCTGACAACCGCGATCAGCGCGCAGATGCCCAATGGCACCACGCCAACCGTGCCATCGCTCACGGCTGCGATCGACCACGCAACCGCTTGGGCCAAAGCCCATCCCACCCATCGCGTCGCCGTCGTCTACGCCACTGACGGGCAGCCCAACGGCTGTGGCGCCACCAATACCGTCGAGCAGGCGGCTGCGGTTGCGCTCAGGGGCGCATTGGGCACCCCCGCCATCCCCACTTACGTGCTCGGCGTGGGTCCGGATCTGGCAAACCTGAACTCGATCGCCGCAAACGGCGGCACCAAGACCGCATTCTTGGTCGACACCACGCAGAACGCTGCATCTCAACTGAGCGCTGCACTTGCCAGCATTCGGAGCACGACCGCGCTCGATTGCTCGTACACGATCCCGGCGCCGCCAACAGGGCAAACTCTGGTGGAAGGCAAAGTGAACGTCAGCTACACCACCGGCGCTGGCACCGTCACGCCGGTGCTGCAAGATCCGCCCAACACGCCCTGCGCCTCCGGCAGCGGCTGGCAGTACTCCGCCGACAAGACCACGATCAACCTGTGCGGCAAAGCCTGCGATGACGTGAAGGCGGACAAGGGCGGCAAGATCCAGGTGCTCTTCGGCTGCGACACCGTGGTCGGCAATCCGCCCAAGTGAGCCCGCGCTAGCCTCGGTTACCGATTCGCGTCGGTAACCGAATAGCCGTTCACCCTGCGGCGTTCTCCCGCCCACAAGGGAGCTGAATGTCGAAGTGTGGTTGGGCGCCTGCTTGGTGGTTGCTGGTTGCGTGCGCGTGCGAAAGCGCAGAGCCGCGTGCATCACACAGCAAGCCTTCGGGTACGTTGTCTGCGGCCAGCAGCAGCAATGCGAATATCCCGGCAGCTAGCCGCGGCGGGGTGAAAATCCCTGCCGTAGGCAGCGGCACGCCGCTGGTTTCCGCAGCCAGCAGCGGCGCGCCAAAGCCCTCGCCGACCTGCGCCGGCGGCGCCAAGATCCTCGATGTACAGGGGGATTTGCATGGCTTGTGGACCCACGCCGAGACGCTCAGCAGCGGCAAACGCGCCGCTCAGCAAACGCTGGTCAGCATCGCTTTCGATACAGCGATCGAACACCAGAGCGTAGTCGGCCGCTTCGTGCCTGCGCAGACGGACGGCCGCTGCGGGGCCGCGGTCACTGCCAAAGTATCGTCATCGTTGCATCCTCTAAGCGTTTGGGGTTCGGTCAATCGCGGTCAGCATTCGTTCGTCGCAGCGGACGCGCTCCCGAACCTCCGCGCACTCTCCACACTGCTCGGCAACCGCGAGGCGAACGGTAGCTCGACGCTGAGCTCGGACACCCTCATCTTGAGCGGTCAAAACAAGCGCCTCAATACCTTCACGCTGACGACGGTGGAGCTGGCGCAGGCCAGAGCGGTGCAAATCAGCGTACCGAAAGGCGCAGCCGCGATAGTCCAGATCGACGGCACCTCCGTCGAGTTCAGCAACAAGGTGCTGTCCCTGAGCGGGGTGCGGGCGCCCAATTTGCTTTGGAATTTGCCGACCACTCGCGCCTTGTCCATCGATGCGATCCGCATTCCCGGCTCGATTCTGGCGCCGCAGGCCACCGTGCACCTCGAAGGCGGGAGCATCGCCGGAACTCTCGTCGCACGCCGGTTGATGAGCCAGCCGGGAGCGACGATTCGATACGCACCCTCGAACGCGAATTTACTGTTCGATCCCGCGCTCACTCCGAGCGCGCTCGCGCTCAGCCCCAGCCAGCCCTTGAAGCGAAGCTGCCAATATGAGTTTCAGCTGACCGCGGCGGCCGGGGGGTTTTGTCTGCAAAATCCGCTCGCCATTGCCTTCTTCGTCAACGATTACCCGAACACCCCGGCGACTCGCGAGCTGACCGACGTGGGACACGATCCTTCGCTCACGAGCTTGCGCCTTTTCAGGGTCGGCCCCGGCATCAACTCGACCGTAGACGAAGCTTTTTTTCGCTATCAGCGCGAGATCGGCGTCTCGGATCTGGACCTCGTTTCCTCGGGTAAGGGCGGGCCTAGCTCATCCAGGCAGAATCAGTTCGTCACGAGCTACGATCAATACACTCAGGGCTACCCGGTACGCGGTTACGGCTATTTCGTCTCGACCGAAAACGGCTTTCTACGAAGCGGCAACGGCAAGGTAGCGCCCAATTTGCCCACTTTTCCGGCGCCGCGGCTCACCTCCGCCGCCGCTTTGCAGAATGCCCTAGAGGCAATCGGGGTCAGGCAATGGCCCTGGCAGCGCGACCCATCGAACCATCGTGCGCCAGTCGGCAGCCTGATGATCAGCCAGCTCGCCGATGGCTTTGGGTTGGTTTGGTCCTTCGATTTCGCGAGCGCGGGCGTCGGCGAGCCGCGGGAGGTAGTCGTCAACGCTTCGACAGGCGCGATCGTGGTCATCGAGCCAGGCATTGTCTCCGCGGCGCCGACAGGCGCGCGCTAGGTTCGGCTCAACCCGGAGCGAGCTCTTGAGTTGGTGGTCACGCGCCACCTCGCTCGGCGTCGCAGCCTTCGGCGGCGAGGTCCGCGGCGACCAATGAGCCCAACATCGCTTCGACCTGCCGCTCGAACTCCGGGCCGCGCGCGATTGGCTCTTGAAACGCGATGCGTGCGCTGACCGCGCCGAGCGTGGTCCGAAGCGCGGCCAGGCCCAGCCTGCCGCGTTCCGGCGCCGGGACGGCGCTCGTGATCGCGACCAGCTTGCTCTCGAGCTCACCCGTGCCGATCAGCCAGTCCACTGCATTCTTGAGCGAACCCGGCAAGCTATGGCCGTACTCTGGCGTCGCGATCAAGAGCGCGTCCGCGCTGGCCACCGCGCGGCGTAGCTCCGCGACCGCACTTGGTCCGTTCTGGGGCTCGTCGGAAGCAAGATCCGGATTGAAGTGCGGCAGCTGCCGGAGACCTTCATAGAGCTGAATTTCCACGCCCGCCGGTGCGCTCGCGATCGCCACGCGCAGCAGTGTCAGGTTGCTCGACTTTTCCTGCAGACTGCCGCAAATCGCCAGGATGCGCATGGCTCAGGACTGCAATACGCCGGCCATCAATCGGCGCCAGCCGGCGAGCCCGAGCGAGCGCAGGGTCTTGATGTTCTTGTCGACGATCTGTGAGGCATCCGGGAACACCGAGACCGCACGATCGACGCTCTCTTCGCGCAGCAGGTGCAACATGGGATACGGCGAGCGCGTCACGTAGTTTGCCAAATCGTCTGCGGCATTACCGGCATAGAGATAGCCAGGGTGAAAGCTCGCGATTTGCACTTTTCCGAGCAGGCCCAGATCTTCCACGGCAAACTCAGCAACGCTCAGGAAATCGTTGTATTCCAAGAAATCCGGCAGCGCGCGCGGATGGATCAGGAGCGTGGTGTCCACCAGGGCCGGATCCGCGTCAACCAAGCCATGCAGCTCGTTCAGGAGATCTTGGAGCAGCGCCTCCGGCTCCTCTGCCGAGCTCACCACGTAACGAATCTGTCCCTTGACGTGCACCGGCTTGGCAAACGGGCAAAGCTCTAGCCCAATCACGATTTCGGTCAGCCAAGCGCGCGTTTGCGCGATCGCCACGTCGTCACTTGGCCAGGGGGTACTCGGAGGCATGATCATGCGGGGTAGTGTCAAACCCGCGATCACGCTAGCCTGCGCGCGCTCGAGCCATGTCTTCCGCGCTATTTGCCCCGGTTTGCGCGATCGCCCCGACCCGCCGTCGACGCTTCCTGTGGGCCGCTTGGTGGACCGCCGCGCCCGTCCGAAAGCCGTTCCAAAAGCCGGATGCCTTCGCCGGCGGCGCGCGTACCCGCGACGAAGCCCTCGCCGCCGCCGAAGAAGCCGCCAACTGTAAGCTCACCGAGATCGAGAGCAGCTGGGCCCGCGCCTGGTCGAACATCTTGATCGGCAAAGAGCCGTGGTCGGCCGCCCACGCTGCCAGCGACGAAGCACCGAAGGCGCGTACTTTGGCCAACGCCACCTCGATCTGGCAAACGCTCGGCCTCGAACCGAACGCGACGCTGACCGAGATCAAACGTGCGTATCGCAGCCGCGCGCTGGAGACGCATCCGGACCGAGGGGGCACAGCGGAGGATTTTCGCAAGGTGCAAAGCGCCTACGAAAGCGCACTGAAACGTCGGAAGCACTCTACGAAGTCGCGCTGAGTCGTGCCAAGCGCAGCCCTCACCAATTCAGAAATTGGTCCCAATACACGATCTCTCCGTCGATATTGGCGACGAAGCGCACGATGCCGTCCATCGAGATGACGATCGCGAGCCCTTCGGCGTGGGCGGTTACGAAGCGGTAGGCCGCGCGATGGCGGGTGCCGACCGAGTTGGCGGGCTCCACGGAGCGCCGCTCGGCTTCCACATCGAGGGCCTGCTGAACGAACTCCGGATAAGGCAATTCGCCGGAGACCTCGGCGCCGAAGCCAATCAGTTCGAAGCGCTTGTTCAGCACGACCGCGCCATCGACCGCGGCGAGGCCGCTGACCAAGCGGCTGAGTTCGAAGATCGAGTGCTCGACACCGGCGACGTCGGGGGTTTCGGCCTCGAGGAAGCGCGTGAGATCGATTGCGCCGTCGCCGTTCTTCGCTAGCGCCTCGAATAGGCGTTGCAAGAGGGTGCGGTAGCGCCTGCGTGCGTCGTTGTCACGAAACTCGTATTTGAGTTTGAGCGGGCCCTTGCCGGCGCCCGCGCAGCGCTCGAGAAGTCCCATTTCGGCGAATAGAATCAGGCCCCCGTGACCGGCTTGGCGGATCAGGAAGATGGCGCGCCGCACCATGTGCTGCGAAACCACGCGCACCAAATTAGCTTCCGGGCGAGTCAGGTCCTTGGGCTCTTCGGCACGACCGAACGCGTTTCGAAACAGTTCTCCGATCCAGCGCGAGGTGAAGACATCCGTAGTGGTGGCTTCGATCATTCCGTGTTCCAGTGAAGCGACTAGGTTGGCCCCGGCGTAGACCCCGATGCGTCCGGCTCCAAGCACATGCACCGCGGGCAATGCCAGACTCTCCTGGTGCTTTCGCCCGCCCCACGTAGGCGAGAGCCAATTCGCGCCAGTGTGCACGATGCCCCACATCCACCATTGCTCGTCGCTTTGTGAGACACCGATCAGGCTGGAGTGGAACGGCACTGCCGGGCTGAGCCGCCGCGCTGCATCGGGGGTGAACAGTTGGGGCTCGACGAATTCGAGGCGCAAGAAATCGCTCGTTGCCGAGGCGCGAGAAAGCTCTTCGGCGCTGGCCGAAACCAGCCGGAAGCGGACATTGCGCCCCTCTTCATGGGTCAGCGAGGCTTGGAAGCAAGTGGACAGCAGCTTGGTCAGCGCGCGTCGATCGAGCGCAAGGGTGATGCCTTCAGGCCAATGATCGAGCACGAAGTCGGCGAGCTGGGCGGGGTAGGCGTGCACCGAGCGAGTGTAACCCAAACTCCGGCTCGCGGTCGCGAGCCTGCTTGCTGCTGGCTGGCGTGACAATAGTCATCTATTGCCGTCTGCCTCGAAGTGCAGCGGATCGCCAACGCGTACACTTGGTGGATTAGATGTCTCGGGGTACGCTCGCATACGCCGATGACGCGCAACAGGCCCGTGATTTCGAGCGTCCGCTGCTTGGCCGCAGTGTTCGTCTCGTTGACCGTGCTGGGCTGCCTCAACCTGTTCGGCTGCGGGCTACACGAAAAGCCCCGCGAGAGCGAGCCTGTCGAGTTCGACTCGCTCGGCGAGCAACCGATCGAGCCGCTACCGCTGACGGTCGATTTCGACGTAGCGCAAGCGGCCTTGGGCGAAATTCTATTTGCGGAGCCCAGGCTCTCTGGCGACAGCAAGGTTGCCTGCACCGATTGCCACCATGCGGAGCACGGCTGGGCAGACGACCAACCCCACTCGCGGATCGTCGGCCGCCCCGAGTCGCCCGTCAATGTCCCGACGATGTACAATGTCCGCTTCTTGTACAAGCTTTCGTGGGGCGGCAAATACGAGTCGCTCGAAGCGCACATCGACGCGCTGATGACCAATCCCAAGATCATGGCTTCTTCCTGGGAGATTGCGACCCAGCACCTGTCCGAGCTTTCGAGCTATCGTCAGCTGTTCGCTGCGGTATTTCGGGATGGGCTGACGCCGAGCAACCTGCGTCGAGCGATCCTCGACTACGAGCGCTCGCTGGTCACCCCGAACGCGCCTTTCGATCGCTACCTGAGGGGCAACGCGCAGGCCGTCTCACCCGAAGCCAAGCAAGGCTACGCATTGTTCAAAAGCTACGGCTGTGCCAGTTGTCATCAAGGCATGGCAATCGGCGGCAACGTCTTCGAACGCTTCGGCGTTTTGCGGAACTTCTTCGATGATCGCGGGCACTTCGACAACGCGGATTTGGGCCGCTTCAACATCACCAAACGCGAGCAAGATCGGTTCGTTTTTCGAGTGCCCAGCCTGCGCAACGTAGCGTTGACCGCGCCCTACTTTCACGACGGTAGCGCCGCCACCCTCGAAGACGCGGTGACGACGATGGCCAGTTACCAACTCGGTCGTGATCTTTCCGAACCCGACCGGTCCGCGGTGGTCGCGTTTTTGCGCTCGCTGACCGGAGAGTATCGCGGGAACTCGTTGTGAACGAAAGCGGCGTGCTACGCACCTCGCTCGCGATTGCGGCAGCAGGGTTTCTCGCCCTGCTTGCTTACTCTGCGCTGCACGCATTGGATTATGCCGAGGAGGAAGCGTACAGCCGGGACCTGCGGCGCGTGCAGGCCGCAACCGCGGAGCTCAACGAACGCGTGCTGAAATCGCGCTCCGCCCTGCTTTCTCAGTACGACCCCTTGGTGCATGCGCTGCGAGATCTGCACGCGTTGCATGAGCGTCTGAAGCGCGTTCCAGAATTTTTGGGCCGGGCCGCGGCGCTCGACATGCGCGCACGATTGAGGGAGAGCGAGGCGCAACTCCAGCAAAAGGACGAGCTGGTCGAGAACTTCAAGACGCAGAACTCGGTATTACAGAACTCGCTGCACTACTTCCCCATCCTGGCAAACTCGGTGATTGACCGCGCGCGCGTCACTCCCTCTGGCGCGACGGTGGCCAGCCGCATTCAGGCGCTGATCAGCGCAATCATGCTGTTCGACACCGCCGCCGACACTGAGTCTACATCCCGTGTCCAGAGCGCGCAGGTCGACCTATCCAACGCCAAACAGGCAGCGCAAGAACTCCAGCTGAACCACGAACTCGAGCTGATTTTGGCTCACTCCCAGATCATACTCGAGCGAAAGCCGCTGACAGATGGCCTGGTCAGGCAGATCTTGGCCGTACCCCTGCCGCGCATCTCGCTGGCGCTCGAGGAAGCTTACTCGCTGCACTACCGCTCGGCGACCAACCGAGCCTTGATCCTACGCCAAATCTTGTTCGCCTTGGCTTCGATCACGATCGTGCTCGGGCTGACGGACGTGATCCTACGCCTGCGGCGCTCGGCGCTCGCGCTCGAGCTCGCGACCGGTGAGCTGCGGCAAGCCAACGCCGCGCTCGCGCGCGAGCGCGAGAAAGAGCGCCAACTCGGCGAACTGAAGACGCGCTTCGTGTCGATGACCTCGCACGAGTTCCGAACGCCGTTGAGTGTGATTGTTTCCTCCACGGATCTGTTGGAGAACTACAGTGACCGCTGGGACGCGGAGCGTCGCTCGGACCACTTGGAGCGTATCCGTTCGGCCGCCGGCAGCATGGATCGCATGCTGGACGACATTCTGCTCATCGGTCGGGCCGAAGCAGGCGTGCTACGCGCGTCACCCGCCCAGCTCAATTTGGATGAATTTTGCCGGAATTTGGTGGAATCTTTGGAACACTCATCGGGCCGGAGCCACTCTATCCGCTACAGCTTCAGCGGCGATCCACAAGTGACATTGGATGAGCGACTGTTGTCCGAGGTGGTCGGAAACCTACTCAGCAACGCACTCAAGTATTCACCGACAGGCAGTCAGGTCGACTTCGACGTCGACGCGAACGACGAACAATGTAAGTTTGCGGTGGAGGACCGGGGCATCGGCATCCCCGAAGCGGATATCCCGCGCCTATTCGTGAGCTTTTTTCGCGCGGGAAATGCCAATCAAATCAAGGGCAGTGGCCTCGGGCTCGCCGTGGTAAAGAAGGCTCTGGACGTGCAAAACGGGACCATCGAAGTACAGAGTCGCCTCGGGCAAGGCACCAAGTTCGTGGTCCTCGTGCCGCGTGACTTAGGGCCCTCGGCCCCTTCGAGATCGAGTAGCAACGAGCTATGAACGGGAGAGTACTGGTCGTCGAGGACGACCCCGTGATCCGAGCCAATGTCCTCGAGCTGCTGATCGAAGAGGGTTTCGAGGTGATTGCCGCGCAAGACGGCGCAGATGGCATCGCGCTTTCGAAGGCCCGCGTCCCCGATCTCGTGGTCTGCGACATCGCCCTGCCCAAGCTGGACGGCTACGCGGTATTGCAGGCAATCCGTGAGGATCCGGCGATTGCTTCGACGCCCTTCATCTTCCTCACTGCCAAGGCCGAGCGCGCAGACATGCGCACCGGCATGAACCTCGGCGCAGATGATTACCTGACCAAGCCCTTCACCGCGAGTGATTTGCTGGGCGCGGTCCGCATTCGCATGCGTCGCATCTCGGAGCTGCTCGCGCGCGGACGCGCCGCGCTGGAGAGGGAGAGCGCAGTTGCGGAAAGCGTGCGCTCGTCGGCCTTCATGCCCGCCGACGGTGTGGTGGTGGTCGCCCCCAGCATGCAAGCGCTTTACGATCAAGTCGCGCGCGCCGCGGCGTCGTCGATCAACGTCCTCGTCCTCGGCGAAACCGGCGTGGGCAAAGAGGTGCTCGCGCGGGCGGTCCACAACCTTTCGGCGCGCAGGGCCGGCCCGTTCATCGCGCTCAATTGTGCCGCGCTCACCGAATCGCTGCTCGAGTCCGAGCTGTTCGGCCACGAAAAAGGCGCCTTCACCGGCGCGCTGCAAGCCCGAGCGGGGCTGCTCGAAAGCGCTGCGGGCGGCACGCTATTCCTCGACGAAATCGGCGATCTCCCGCTCTCGATCCAGACCAAGCTGTTGCGCGTGTTGGAGGACAAGAAGGTCCTACGAGTGGGGGCGCGCATCGAGCGCACGGTCGATGTGCGTTTCGTGGCGGCCACCAACCGTGACATCGAGCGCGATGCCGCGGCGGGCAAGTTCCGCGAAGATCTATTTTACCGGTTGAATGGTCTGAGCTTCACCATCCCTCCCCTGCGCGAACGCCGCCCGGAGATCGCTGCTTTGGCCCGCATGTTCCTCGCCCGCTACAACGCGGAGCTGGGCCGCGATACAGCCATCGGCATGTCGGACGAGGTGCTGCACTTGCTCGAGAGCTACACTTGGCCCGGCAACGTGCGAGAACTCAGGAACGCAATCGAACGCGCCGCCGTGTTGTGTTCGGGAGACGTGCTGCGTCCCGAACACCTGCCGACCCGCATCGTCACCGGCAGCCCTGGGCGCCCGTCATCCGCGCCGCCCAGCGGCTTGGAAGGCGCCCGTGAAGACATCATGTCTCGCGCCCGTAACGAGCTACAGGGCGTCGAACGGCAACGCATCGTGGACGCACTCGAGCAAGCCGGAGGCAATCAAACGCGCGCCGCCGAGGCCCTCGGCATTTCTCGGCGTACGCTGGTCTATCGGCTGAGTGAGCTGGGCATGCCGCGGCCGCGCAAGCGGTAGCCGCAGGCGGGTTGGGGGCGATCGCGATCCAGCATCGCAACCCGCACCGCTCTTCGTTCCGCACTCGGACGCCGAAGGCTGCGCCGCGCTGCGACTTGGCGCGTGACCATCAAACCAAATCTTCGTTGGCCTTGCGCAGTCGCTTTGCGCAATCAGCGCAAGGCCATTGCGCAATGAGCCCGCTTGGAGCGGGCAATTCCCGCCTTTTCCGTGCTCGCCGAGTTGGCACGCGACCTGCTTACGCACGCGTATGTCAAAACGGGGACGTTTGAACTTAGGGCTGGTTTCGCTGGTGGTCGCAGTGGTCGGAGCGAGCGGGCTTTCGGCGTGCGGCAGCGACGGCAGCGATGGCAACCCAGCCGGCAGCGCGGGCGAGAGCGGCGAGGCCGGCGAAAATACGGGCGGAGCGCACGCCGGCAGCGCGGGCAAGTCCGGCGGGGGCACCGGAGGAAGTGCGCACGCGGGGACGGGCGGGACGGGCGAAGCCGGCATGAACACGGCTGGCGAGTCCGCGGGTGGTGACTCTGCGGCCGGTGATTCGGCGGGTGGCGCGGCGGGCATGGGCGGCGAAGCGGGCGCGAGCTCGCCGCCATGGATGGTGGATGTGAGGCTATCTGCGCTCTCCCCGTTGCCGGCGTTGCCGCCAGACCCGACCAACAAGTACGTGGACAATGCGGGGGCGGCGTTGCTTGGTCAGAAGTTGTTCTTCGACAAGCGCTACTCCGGTGCGCTGACGGTCGCCGGCGAATTGGGCGCTGTCGGTGACACGGGCAAGGTCGCTTGTTCCACCTGTCATCTCGGCGGGGCGATGTCCGACGGGCGTACGCCGTTCAACGTCACCCTCGGCACGGGGCTGCACACGCGCAACGCGCCTGCGCTGGTGAACAGCTCGTTCTACGAATGGACGAATTGGGGCGGGCGTTTCGCGGCACAGTGGGAGCTGCCGCTGGCGGTCGCCGAGAACCCGCTGACGATGAACTCCACGCGCTTGAAGCTCGCGCACTTCATCTACGACAACTACAAGCTCGAGTACGAAGCAGTGTTCGGCGCGTTGCCCGAGGCATTGGCCTCGACGGCGGCAGACGCGGCGCGCTTTCCAGCGGCAGGCAAGCCCGGTAGCACGGCCTGGGATACGGACACCGCGCCTGCCGACAAGACAGCCGTCAACCTGATCATCGTCAACTATGGCAAGGCGATTCAGGCTTACATGCGCAAGCTCGTCAGCCGCAACGCGCCGTTCGATCAGTACGTGGCCACCGGCGGCGGCAATTTGTCGGAATCGGCCATTCGCGGCTCGCTGTTGTTCGTGGGCAAAGCCAAGTGCACGCTGTGTCACAGCGGTCCGTTCTTCACCGACAACAAGTTCCACAATTTGGGCGGCCTCGGGGTAGACGCGGGGCGCTTCAACGACGGCGCGGCGCTCAAAGCCAGCGCGCTCAACATCGACGGCGTGTTCAGCGACAAGACCGACACGGGACGTTTGGCTGGGCTGACCAACCCCATGACGGACGACACCACGCGCTCTGCGTTTCGCACCGCCAGCCTACGCGAGGTCAAAGACACCGCGCCCTACATGCACGCCGGACAGCTCGCGGACCTAGCGGCGGTAGTCAGCTTCTACAACGCGGGCGGCGGCGAGGTGCCGAGCACGGCTCCGACCGGGACGGTCAAAGACCCACTGCTCACCCCGCTCGGACTCAGCGAGGGGGAACAGGCGGATCTCGTCGAGTTCCTGAAAACGCTGAGCGGCGACCCCGTGCCGAGCACGCTGCTCGCCCCGCCCTGAACCCCCGCGCGCAGGCCGCGCGAAAGCCTGCTACGCTCGGGGCATGTGCATCATCTGCATCGACTTCGAGCGTGGCGCGCTGAGGCCCAAAGAGGCCCGGCGGGCACTGCGTGAGATGCGTGACGGGATGGACGCCACGCACGTCAAAGAGATCGAGAAGAAGCTGGACGAAGCCGAGCCCGCTTCTTCTCCTCGTCCCGGAGGCTAGCGGGTAGAACGGGCTGCGCGCCGAGCTTCGGCGATTGCCGCCAAAAACAGCTGCATTGGTGCCCCCACTCCCAGGGCCGGGGGGAACGGTGTAGCGTTTGAGGTTACGCATGCTCTCGGTCCCGGCAGAAGAAGCGTTTACCACCCTGGCCAGCTCCCTCCTCGGACAACCCGAGTTGGAGAAAGCGGTCCGCGATCGTTGGCGGATCCGCTTGCGCGGCTCGGGCGCAGCTCAGCACGACCTGGTGTTGCCCGAGGCACTGCGCAGCGCGGTGGATTTGTTGGCCACCGAGCTACCGCTGCAAACGCACAGCGCGAGCGACGTCAGCGCACTCGGCGAGCGCTTTGCCTCGCCCAGCGGACCGCTCTTGCTACTCTGGTGTTACGCATCGACTTGGCGCAAAGACGTCGAGTTCGCGAAGCTGCTGGCGATCGCGCGCGCGGTGCCCGGTTTCGAGGAACGCGTGGCGGCCGTCGCGGCGGATCGCGTGATTGAAGGACCATTGCTGGACGCGCTCGGATGCGCGCCCCTTTTGGGCACGGGCGCCGCGCTACGCTTGCCGGTCAACGCCGAAGCGCGGGCGCGGCTCGAGATCTTGATCTGGGAGGCCGGAGCGAGCGCGCGAGAGGTCCCCGATTTCGGTCGCTGGCTGTGGGCGTCTACGGATACGTTCGAAGAGCTCGTGCGCAATCCCGCGCGCGGCGCGCTACGCGGCCGGGTGCTGGCCGCGCGCTGCTTGGAAATCAGCGTGTGTGGGCTGTCCGCGCGGGACGATCAAGAATTGGTCGGTAGAGCGCTGCAGACATTGCAGCCGCTCTTGCTCCATCCAGAGCCCTTGGTTTGGGTGCACGCGGCGCGCGCGCTCGGCCGACTCACCGGGCAGATCGAACAACTCGAAGGCACGCTGCTCGACTGGGTGCTCGGTGAATCTCCGCTTTTGCGCCAGCGCGCGTTGACCGCGTTCGCGTCTCTGCCTGCGGCGCGGCTGAAGTTTCTCGCCAGCCAATTGGTGGCCATCCTCGACTCGCCGAACGAGGCCGATTGGGCGCTGGGGGCGGTTGCCATCGCGACGCCCTACCTGTTCTTCGAGCGCCGTGCGCTCTGGGAAAAACTGGCCGCGCGCATCATCGCGGGTGACGGCGGCTCGGTCGCGGCGCGAGCGCTGGCGCGCGGGCTTTCCGTGCTCTGGCGGCGCGGCCAGAAATTGCCCGAAATCGAAGCTCCCATGCGCAGGCTGCGTGAGCTCGCCTGGTGCGCGCGTCCGACCTCACTCGATGAATCACGGCGCTGGATCGAAGTGACGGCCCTGACCGACGCGCTCGACGGCGCCGAACGTGACCCGCTCGACCTGGAGTTGGGCCTCGAGAACCTGATGCGCGTCGCCGCGCAGTACGACGATGAGGAGGCTGACTCGCGCGCAGCGCGCTTCGCGACCTCCCTCGCCTCCACCTTCGGTGAAGCGCGACGGATTGCGCTCGGAGAGGGCGGGCGCATGCGCCAACGGGCCGCAGCGATCAATGCTTTGGAGGGCTGCGCGCGCGCGTTCGCCTTGCGCCTGTGGGGACCCATGCTCGCCACGCGACCAGCGGGCGAACCGATCGAAGAGCCGCACCTGGAGGAGACGTGGCAGCTCGTGGCCCGCGCTCCCGCGGAGATCTTGGATCTGATCAAAGATCGTCGTCAGCTCGGCGGCGGCGATCTGAACGCCGATCTGCCGCTCGAAGTCTTGGCCGTTCGGCTCGGTGGCTACGCGCTCGACGCCTGCGGCGAGTCCACCGATCTCGGCCCCGGTCGCGGCCCAACCGCGCACGACACCTGCCACTGGCTACGCAAGATCACCGGGCTGGCCGACGGTTCGCGCGATCTGCCTCCTCAGCTCAAGGCCGCGCTCAGCGCACTATTTTGGCGCCTGGTCGATACCACGCGCGGCACCGCGCTGGGCGAGGTCGACGACGTAGAATGGCTCGGGCCATTCGCGGCCTGGTGGGCGCTGGTCATCGATCGCCCTGCGATGCTACTGCAGCTCGCGACGGCATTGCCGATGATGGCGGAAGGCGCGCTGGCGCGTTGCTGCGAGCGCGCGGAGTTGCTGCGCACGGCGGTCTCGTCCGGCGGAGGCGACGGAGAATGGGGCGCCGCGGCGTCGGACGCGCTCGAGTCTCTGCACGCGCTGAACACCGAGCTGTCGCGCGCGCTGCTCGGCTTGTCCGACGCTTTGCTCTCGTTCGACGGCGCCGCAGGGCCGAAGCCCAACCTGGAGGCGATGTGTCTGAATTTGGTGCGGGCCGGCGAGCGATTGCAGGGCGCGCTCGCGGATCCGGTCAAGGCGTTGCACGAAGTCCAAGCGCGGCTCGACAGCGATGAGGGCCACTCGCTAGTGCCGATGTCGCGCAACGCGGCCGAGAACGCGCAGCGCATCGCGGCACTGGTCGCGCGCGCCATTCGTGTACGCGAGCTATCGCTACTCGATGTGTGGTTCGCTTCACTCGGGCCAGTCGCCTCTGCGCTGCTCGAAGGTGCGGTACGCTCGGCGATCCGTCGTACCCCGCCGCCGCCACCGAAGCCCAAGAAGCAAGAGCCGAAGGTCATTCACGGCTACGAGCTGGTGAAGGCGCTGGGCGAAGGTGGCATCGGCTCGGTTTGGCTGGTGCGCAAGCCCGGCGCGGATCGCTTGTTCGTGCTCAAGATCCCCAAAGCCGAAGCGCTCGCCAACGCGACGGACAGCGAGCGCGAAGGAATTTTGGCTTCATTCGTGGAAGAAGCGCGGGCGCTGGCCGGGCTGTACCATCCGAACGTGGCCAACATCATCGACCGCGGCGTCGAGAGCGGCATGCCGTTCTTGGTCCTCGAGTACCTGATCGGCGCCGATCTGAAGGAGTATGCGGCGGCCCAACCCATGTCGCTCTTCGAGTTGCGACAAGTCGTGCTCGATTCTTGCGCGGGGCTGGCCGCACTGCACAGCGCTGGCCTCGTGCACCGCGACATCAAGCCGGCCAACATTTGGCTGCGCTTGCCGCTCTCGGGAGGTGAGCGCTTCGACGGCCAGAAGCACCGCGATCCGGCACGCGTGCCGCCGCTGTCGGCGGTCGTCATCGACTTCGGCATGGTCCGCTCGATTCGCGTGCCTGCGGACGCCAGCGGGCGCTTCGTAGCGGGCACGGCCGGCTACATCGCGCCCGAACAGGTGCTCGATCCGGTCGAGCTCGACCCGCGCTCGGACGTGTACGCCCTCGCCGGCACGATCTACAACGTGAGCACCGGGCGCGCGTTCTTCGACGAGATCGACAACGCGCGCGATCGAATCATCGCGCACATGCGACGCGATCCGTTCGAAGACGCGGAGCGACTGCGGCCGTTCCCGGCGTCCGTGGCCAAACTGCTGCGCGCTGCGACTTTGCTCGAACCCGGACATCGCCCCACGCCGCTCGAATTCGGCAAGGAGTTTGCCTCAGCGCTGTGAGCGAAACCTACATTGGATTTTTCGCAGCGCTTTCGCGAAGTCGCCCGTTTTTTTGCGGCCCGCGCTGGCAGATGCCCGCCTTTTGTTTCATGCTCGTGGCATATGCGAGACTGGTTCCATCACCGTTTCGCCGCTTTTTTTCCAGGATAAAGTACGAATGAGCCCCCGTTTTTTCCCCGCCTTGGTGCTGGCCTCCGGCTTCGCACTCGCCTTGGCCGCCTGCAGCGCCGGCCCTTCGGATCAATCCACCATCATGCGTCCGACTCCCGGACAAACCAATGGCGGCAATGGCCCGGTACTCGGCAGCGGAGGTAGCGGCAATACCCTCGTGATCGGCCCCAACGAGAGCGGCGGCAAGACCGGCGCAGACCCGAATGACAAGCGCGACATCCCGATGCGCGAGAAGGTCTGCGATGCAAGCGGCAAATGCACCTGTTTGAAGCTGGCCATGCTCGGCACGCTGACCTCCGCCGCCGACGATCCGGACACCACCGCGTTCACGGACTGGTTGAGCACCAAGAGTGAAGGGACCGCGGTCGCGACCAACATCCCGACCAAGCCCGCCGCAGTAGATGCCGCGTTCCTCGCGAACTACGACATCCTGCTCGTGGCCAACGTCAACGGCTGGACATTCAGCGCGGACGAAAAAGCCGCGGTCCAGAAGTGGGTGGAAGCTGGCGGCGGCGTCATCACCTTGACCGGCTTCACCAGCACCGCCACGGAGGCCGCCGCCACCAGCCAGCTGATCTCGTTCGCTGGCCTGAGCTACACCGGCACCACCGAGGCCCAGTGGGCAGCGCCGAAGTCCGGCGAGCAAAAGCCCGTTTATTACAAGGGCGGCACGGTGGATCTGAAGCTTTGCATGAATTGGAACGGCGGCACGGCCAGCACTGCCGCCAAACCGTTCATCACCACGCCCATCAAATTCACGCCTCAGACCGACACCCTACAGAAGCTGACCTTGAACCTCGACTACACCGGTGCCTTCATCGGTTGGCCGATTACCGCTCCCGCTGACGCCAAAGTGATCGCCAAAGACCCCGTAACTGGCGGCAACATGGCGGTCGCCAAAGAGGTGAACGGCAAAGGTCGCATCTTCGTCTTTGGCGACGAGTGGGTCACCTTCACCAGCCTCTGGGAGCAAACGGGCACACCCTCCAACCCGACGGCGGACATGTACAACCCGTGCTGGGTGCCTCCAACGACGGACGTCCCGGCCTTCTTCCACTCCGTGCAAACGCTCTACCAGACCAAGCAATTCTGGTTCAACGCGATCAACTGGGTGGCTCCCCCGAACGGCTGCTTCACGATCGTGGACGACGACGTCATCACCGTGGTGAAGTGAGGCGCGGGTGACGCGCATCGCGCGTCGTGCGATCGCGTCCGTGCTCTGCTTCGGCGCATTCGTGTCGGCGTGCAGCGCTTTGGTTACCGACAGAGGCGCGGGGGGCACTAGCGGGGCCGCGGGCAGCGCGGGCGCTGCGTGCCCGCTACCTGCGACGGCCGAGCTGCCGCCTCGATGCGTCGCGTGCATCCACAGCGCGTGCCCAGCCGTATACGACGATTTGTGCGCTGCCAATTGCGGGGCCGCAGAGCTGGGAGCGCCTTGCCTGAGCGCTCAGCGCGAAATCGGGACGTGCTTGCAGTCCAATTGCCCCTTCGAGTGCCAAAGGACTCACGGCAGTGCCGTGGGCGGAGCAGGCGGCCTGGCCGGTAACGCGGGGAGTGATGGCGCGACCGACTCGTGTTCAGCCGCACTGCCGCTCGAGTGCGGAGACCACTTCGACCACAGCACCTTGGTTCAGGGCAGGCCCAATGCGTGGTCCCTTTACGCCAGCACACAGCGTGCCGAGTCGGGGCGCGAGACGGTGTACGCCTTCACGACGCCCACCGAATGCGCCGTGATCGCGCGGCTGACCAACCTGCACACCGATCTGGATCTTCTTCTCGTTCCGCGCTGCGACTCGGTGTCGAGCAGCAAAGCCTCCTCTACCCCGCTCGACCTGCAGACCGACGAATCGATCAGCTGGACGAACCCAGAAAGCCAAACCTCGTACGTCGTGGTGGATGGCTACGCAGGCGCAGAGGGTAGCTACACGCTCGAAGTCGAGTGTATCTGCACCGAGTGACGCTTCGCAGCTACGGCTGATTGGAGTTCGCCCCGAGTTGCCGCCCGGTGCATCGGGCACCCGGGTGCACCGACCTCATGGCGAAAGTGCTGGCGCGCGCGCGGAATTGTATTAGAACACGTTCAGTGAACAGGTTCACCGAACGTAAATCGGCCTCGGCCGACCCAGAAGAGCGGCCAGTGGGGGAGCGCGCGCTCGGAAAGCTCGCCACGCGAGCGCGCATTCTCGAAGTCGCCAAGCAACAGCTGGAGACGCTGGGGTTCGACGGCACCAGTATTCGCGGCGTCGCCCGTGCCGCCGGCGTGGCGACTGGCACGGTGCTCTTGCACTGCGCGGACAAGCGAGATCTGCTTCACGCCGCGCTGTTCGAGGACCTGCAGCTGAGCTGGGAACGCGCCCGTGACGAACCAGGCAAGCGCCCACTGTCGCGTGAGCTGCCGCGTCTCGCGCAAGCGTTCTTCGACTACTACGCAGCGCGACCTACTCTATCGCGCGCGCTGCTGCGCGAATCGCTGTTCGCCGATCCTCCCTGGAGCACGCGCTTTGCGGCGCAAGTGGCGGACGTGCATCGCCACGTGGCGGCGCTGGCCGACCGCGCCAAGCAAGAAGGGGAGCTGCAAGCACAAGTCGATAGCAACGTGTTCGCAGCGTCGTTTTTCTCCTTCTACTATTTCGCGCTCTTGGCGTGGCTGCAGGGCGGCCACCCCGCGCCCGGTCGCCTGTTCGAGGCCATGCTCACTCAGCACCTCGCAGGCCTGAGATCGCCTTCAGCACCGTCCCGTCCCCCGAGAAAACCAGCAAAGGTCCAAAAATGAGCGCTATTTTCGTGAATGACACCGCAAAAGCCAAAGCCCTCGCCTGGTTCGAAACCTTTCGCGCCACGTTGCCGGTACCGACCCTCGCCCGCTATGTCGACACCCCACAGGGCCGAACTCACGTGCTGGTCGCCGGCCCGGAAGATGCACCGCCGCTCGTCTGCTTGCACGGCGCACTGGCGAGCTCCGCCCACGTGCTGCCTGAGCTCGGCTCATTGCTCGAGCACTACCGCGTGTACGCCATCGACGTGATCGGGCAATCGGTGATGAGCGAAGACGTACGCCTAGCTCTGGACGATGATTCGTACGGCACTTGGTTGCAAGCGGTGTGCGCGGGTCTCGGGCTGACCCACGTTAATTTGTTGGGTGTGAGCTGGGGCGGTTTCGTGGCTCTACGCGCCGCGCGGGTCGCGCCCGAACTGATCGCGGCGCTGGTGCTGTTGGTTCCCGCGGGCGTGGTCGCGGGCTCGGCCTGGCAAGGGTTCAGCAAGGTCGCTTGGCCCATGCTGCGCTATCGCTTCTCCCCGTCGGAAGGTCGCCTCCAGCGCGTGTGTGATGCGCTGTTCACCACCCCCGACGCGCGCTGGACCCAGTATTTCGGCGAAGCGCTGTTCAGCTATCGCTTCGACATGCGTGTGCCGCCGTTGATCCGTCCCGAGGATGTTGCCAATTATCGAGGAAAGACGCTCATTTTTGGGGCAGACCAAGATCTCTCGTTCCCGGGCGCCGCGCTCTTGGCTCGCGCCAAGGTGCTCTTCCCTCAGGCCGAGCTCGAGCTACTGAACGCGTGCAAACACTGTCCGCCGTTCACGGATGGCTTTCGCGAGCAGCTCGCCGGGCGCGTCCGTTCATTTCTCGGTGCGCGAACGAGGCTGGATTGACCCTACGCGAGCGCTCTGGTTAGCTCGCGTGCAAGTATCGTGGGAAGGCAAGGAAGTGTTTGGCGCGGCGGGTGGACAGTCGGTTGCGTGCTCCTTACCGTGCTGTGTTGCGCGAGTTCCGTCGGATGCTCATCGAGCGACTCCGAGTCGCCAGCCGAAGTCTGCGAACGATTCGTGTCGAGCTATTGCGCCAAAGCCGTGTCCTGCGCGCAAGCGACGGACCGCTCGGATTTTTCTGAATTGTGCGACTTCTCTTTTCGGGTCTATCTGCCGTGCGAGCAAGTGACCCGCGTCTGGCTCGAACCGCAAACATGCCAAGACGAGATCAGCGCAATTCGCTGCGCTGACGTCGAGCCCGGCTCATTTCCCCAGACCCCCACCGCCTGCCAAGGCCTGTTCGGAAAGTAACGATGCGCGGGACCGCGAAAGCTCTGACGATTTTGCTGCTCTCCGTGGTGATCCCGGCTTGCAGCGCGGATGCTCCAGATTCGGAGCCTGACGTACCCGCCTACGACGCCAGCTACTTGGACACCACCGCCGAACCGTGCACTGATTTCTATCAGTTCGCGTGTGGCACATGGCTCGCCGAGCATCCGCCCCAACCCGGCTACGCTGCGAGCCGCCTGTTCGCGGGTGACCAGCGCAATAGCGTCTATTACCGCTCGTTGCTGGAGGCGATGTCCAGCTCCGACCCGAACTTGCGCGTCGCGCAAAGATACTATGGCAGCTGTCTCCGCGCACACGCCGACAACGGCTTGCACATCGAGGCGCTACGCGCCGCGCTCGGCGAAGTCGCGGCACTCGCTTCGGTCACCGAGTTGCCTACACTGCTCGCACACCTGCATGACTCGGGTGTGCGTGCGCTATTCAGCGCGAGCGTGGGGGTCGACGCAGGTGATCCCAGCCACTACGACCTGCAAATCAGCGAGGGTGGCTGGAGCCTTCCGGCGCGCGCGTCGTACGACGACGCAGAGCTCGTGCTCGCCTATCGGGCGCACATGGCATCACTCACTCAGGCCGCCGACGCCGGGTACTTCCTCGACCTCGATGCACAGGGAGTATTCGACTTCGAACGCGCCATCGCGCAGTCAGGCAGCGATGACCAAGATCCGAAGCACCGATACAATCCGGTGGATCTAGCCACGCTGTCCGCGGCGCTTCCTGCTTTCGATTGGAAGCAATACTTCGCCCTCCGCGGCCTCTCGGCTCAGCGCGTGAACCTGTACGAACCGAAAGCACTCCCCGCACTGGCAATGCTTCTGGGCTCCGTGCCGCTGGCTACCATCAAGCAGTACCTCGGCTGGCGGACCTTCGAAGCCTTCTCGGCTTACGCCGACAAGCAGTTGATGCAAGAGGAGTTTGCTTTCCACCGTGGCGTCGTCGATGGCGCGCAACAAGCCTCTACGGACGAGTACGACTGCTTCGGCCATGTCCGCAACGTTTTCGGATTCGTGTTGGCCCGCCACTTCGTGGAGAGCTTCGTCTCGAGCACACTCAAACCGAAAGCGAGCGCTCTAGTCGCCGAGCTCAGGGCCGCCATGCGCGACAACCTGTCTCGGGTCTCGTGGCTAGATGAACCGACACGCGCACGAGCGCAGGCCAAGCTCGAGCTGCTGCTACCCAAAGTCGGTTTCCCCGAGCGCTGGCCGGAGAGCACGCTCAATCTCACGGCAAGCCAATCATTTCTCGACCAGCGCATCGCGATTTCGCGCAGCCATTCGCAAGAACAAGCGGCGGGTCTCGACCGTGAAGTGGACCGCTCGGAGTTCTGGGCGTCTCCCGACGTCACGAACGCTTTCTATACCGACGCTCTGAACGACATCACAATCCCGGTGGCGGTGCTGTCCGACCCATTTTTTCGCGAAGATCGCCCTGCACAGTTCAACTTTGGCGTGTTGGGCAGCGTGGTCGGACACGAGCTCACGCACGCGTTCGACAGCCGCGGTCGCCACTACGATGGGCACGGCAAGCTGGTCGATTGGTGGAGCGAGCCCACCGCGGCAGAGTTCGACCATCGCGCGCAGTGCTTGGTGGATCAGTTCGATGGCTACGAGGTCCTGCCGGGGCTCAATGTCGACGGACAACGCACGCTCGACGAAAACATCGCGGACTTGGGCGGCTTGTTGGTGTCGCTCGGCGCCTTTCAGGCGCAACCGAAGCACGAAAAGGGCCCGAGCGCGTTTAGCGCAGAGCAGCAGTTCTTCCTCGCCTATGCGCAATCGTGGTGCGAAACGGCAAGTGATGGCATCACCGCGCGGCAGATCGCCACTGATCCGCATGCTCCGAGTAAATTTCGGGTCAACGGCGCGCTGCGCAATCTTCCGCAGTTCGCCGAGGCTTTCGCTTGCTCGGCCGGCAGCGCGTTGGCACCGCTGGACCGCTGCCAGGTTTGGTGATGTTGGCCTGGTTCGTGCAAACGATCCCCGCAACACCCATGAAAACCCCCACCTTTGATCTGAAGCACCCGATGGAAACGTTCGCCGCCGCTCGCGAGCAAATGCGCTTGAGCTTGCATCTGCTCAACCTCGACGCGCGCCAAAAGTGGGATGAGTTCGAGGCGAAAATCCTCAACCTCGAAAGCAAGATCGGCCAAGAAGCGGAGAGCCTGAGCGATGCCACGGCCAACGCGGCGATCGACTTGTCGGGATCCGTCAGAGATTTCGTAGACAATCACGTGCGCAGCATCAAGCACTGACTCACGCCACGCTTCGCTGTGTCGTCTCGCCACAGCGAGGCGTGGATTCAATCGACAGGGGTGGCCGGCCCAGATAACTTGCTCGGATGGCTCGTTACGGGTGCTGGCTCGGTCGTTTAACGCTTGTTCAGGCGCTGATCTGCAGCCACGCCGCCGCGGACACGCTCGCGGTCGGCCCGGGCAAAGCCTGGGCCACCCCCTGCGCGGCCGTAGCTGCCGCGCACGACAACGACGTCATCGAGATCGACGCCGCGGGTGACTACTCCGGCGATGTATGCTCGGTCGCCAAGAATGGCCTCACGTTGCGTGGCGTGAACGGTCGCGCAAAGATCGATGCCCAGGGCAAGAACGCTGGCGGGAAAGGGATCTGGGTCGTCACCGGGCACGACACCACCGTGGAAAACCTGGAGTTCTCTGGCGCGACCGTGCCCGACCAGAATGGTGCAGGGATCCGCCAAGAGGGCGACAACCTGACCGTGCGTGGTTGCTACTTTCACGACAACGAGAACGGCATCCTCAGCGGTGCGAGCCCGCAAAGTCAGATCTTGATCGAGCACACCGAGTTTGCCCGGAACGGTTTCGGCGACGGCTACTCGCACAATATGTACATCGGCAACGTGGCGCGTTTCACGCTGCGCTACAGCTATTCGCACGACAGCAAAGTCGGGCACTTGGTCAAATCTCGCGCGGCCGAGAATTTCATCACCTACAATCGACTCAGCAGCGAGCAGGGCAGCACGAGCTACGAGCTCGATCTGCCGAATCTCGGGCGCTCGTTCGTGATCGGCAATTTGATCGAGCAAGGTGAAAATGCCGAGAATCCAAGCCTCTTGAGCTACGGCCTCGAAGGCACCGTGGCCGGCAACCCAGACCATGAGCTGTACGTCGTGAACAACACGTTCGTAAACGACCGTCCGAATGGGGGCACCTTCGTGAACATCGGCAACGCGGTGGACGTGCCAGCGCTGCTACAGAACAACATCTTCGCTGGCCCGGGCACGCTCACCAATCAAGCGAGCGCCACGAATACCAGTAACTTCTCGGGTGGCGACCCACGCTTCGTCGATCGCGCAGCCTTCGATTACACTCTCGAAGCGGGCTCACCATGCATCGATCAGGGCAGCGCTCCCGGCATGGCCGAGGGCGTTTCGTTGCTCCCCGAGTGGCAGTACCTGCATCCCGCGGGCGCTCGAGCCAGGGTGGGCGTGGGCACAATCGACGTGGGGGCTTATGAGTTCGGCACTGGCAATCAACCAGCGTCCGGCGGAGCCAGCGGCATCTCCGGCGCGGCCGGTGCCGAAGTAGCGACCAGCGGCGCAGCCTCCACGGCAGGGGGCGCAGCGACGAACGGCGGAGGCGTCGGCGGCTCAGCGCCCAGTGCAACGCCCAATGCCAAGGACGACGGCGGCTGCTCTTGCCACGTGAGCGGTAGCACGAGCGGCAGCGCGTGGTGGCTGGCGCTGCTCGTGCCTGCGCTCGCGATGCTTCGCCGCTCGGCAATTTCGGAGCGGGGCGGAGGCAATTTGACCCTGAGATCGAGCACGCTACGCTGCGCTGAAGATGTCAGAAGAGCAGCCGCCGGCCGCTGGTGAGCTTTCGTTCGAGCGCGCCGAGTTCGAAGGCCAAGCGCCCTCGGCGCTGAGCTGCGCGTTCTGCAACGAGCCAATCACCGGCCAGTACTGGCAAATCAGTACACGCACGGCTTGTGAGCAATGTCGGGAATCAATCGCACGCCAGCTCGGCCTCAGCCAGTCGAGTTCGAGCTTCCTGCGCGCGTCGGGCTACGGAGTCGCGGCCGGACTTGCCGGCTGCATCGTCTGGATCGCGATCGAGAAGCTGTTCCATATCCAGATCGGCTTCGTGGCGATCGGCGTCGGCTACCTGGTCGGTAAGGCCGTACGAAAAGGCTCGGGCGGTCTGGGTGGCAAGCGCTACCAGGTGTTGGCCATCGCACTGACCTACGCGGCCATCGCGCTCGCCAGCTTGCCGGACCTGCTAGAAGCCGTGGCTCACTCGAAGGCCAGCGATAGCGCGGCTGATAGCGCGGCAGCGGGCCCGCCCTCGCTGGGCGGCTTCATCTGGGCTTGCGCGCTGCTAGTCGGCATCGCGCTCGCTTCGCCTTTCTTGCAGGGCACCGAAAATATCATGGGGCTGTTCATCATCGGCATCGGCCTCTACGAAGCGTGGAAGTACACGCGACCTGCCGCGGTGCAAGTGCTCGGTCCCTATTCGGCAGTGGCCCCCCCCGCGCCTCCACTCGCGCTCGGCACCCATGCAGCGGATTGAACTAGGCGGGGCACCCTCGGCAACGAGCCTCGGTGCTCCTTGCGCGAGTTGCGGCGTCGTGCTCGCACCAGCGCTTTTGCTTTGCCCGAACTGCAAGGCGCTGGTGCATCGAAGCGAGCTCGAGACTCTGGCCAAGGCAGCCGAACAGGCCAATCAACGCGGTGAAATCGCGGAAGCCATGACCAGCTGGCGCAAGGCTCTGGATCTACTTCCGCCGGAGTCCAAGCAGGCCGCGCGCATTACCTCGGTGATCCGCGAGCTGCGCGAGCAGCTGGAGCGCGGCGCGCCCCGGCCGCTCGCCGCGAATACCGCGCACGCCGGGAACGCGCCGACCCCTATTCCGCAAACCGGCTGGAAACGTTGGGGCGCGGCCATCACTTCGGTGCTCGCATTCGCGCTGTTCAAGCTGAAATCGCTATGGTTGCTGGCGCTCGCGGGCTGGAAGCCGCTGCTGCTCGGTTTGACCAAGCTCGGCACGCTGTGGACCATGCTGCTCTCGGTGGGCGTGTACTGGACACTGTACGGCTGGCAATTCGCTACCGGCCTCGTGCTCTGTATTTACGTTCACGAGATCGGACACGTGGTAGCGCTCAAACGGCTTGGGATAGCCGCCAGCTCGCCGATGTTCATCCCCGGGTTGGGCGCGGTCGTGCGGCTCAACCAATACCCGATCGATGTCGACGAAGAAGCGCAGGTCGGCTTGGCCGGGCCGCGTTGGGGGCTCGGCATCTCACTGGTCGTGTTCGCAGTCAGCCGTCTCCTGCACTCACCAACGCTGAGCGCCATCGCTCACGTCAGTGCTTGGATCAATCTGTTCAACTTGCTGCCCATCCCTCCGCTGGACGGCGGCCGCGGCTTTCGCGCGCTGGCCAACCGACAGCGCTTGCTCTGCGCCGCCGTGCTCGGCGTGGTGTACCTTCTGACCGATCAGGCTTTCGCCGGTTTGATCGCGCTGGTCGCGCTCGTCCGCGGCTTCGAGAAGCGGCCCGAGAGCGCCGGCAATCGGCGGGTCTTGGCCGAATTCGTGGTGCTGGGGGCGCTGCTCTCGGTGATCAGTCATTTCGCGGCTTAGAGCAGCGAAAGCTTCGATGGTTCGCGCGGGAAGCCGATCGCGAAGCCCATCGTGTAGCGCGCGTTGATTTCGCTCAGGGCACAAAAGCCTCGAACATCGCCGAGTTGATAGCGATAAGCATCGATGCCGAACGGGCCAAAGTAGCCCGCCGCGTGGAGCAGCCCCGCGACGCGCTCGGCATGCTCGAACAGGTTCGCTGACTCCGCCGAACTGAGCTCGCCAGCGAGCGCTAGGCGCAGGCCACGAAACACGCCACGCTCGCTGACCTCTTGTACACACGCCCGCCCGAGTTCGAAGCGCCCCGTCTGCCAGACGAAGCCATGCAGGCTGACCTCGAGCGTTGGGGTCACGAGCGGCTCGACGATCAAGCCGTCTTGGGCCAAGGAAACGTCCAACCAGGACCACTGCTTGTCGCTGATCGGTCCGTAAAAGCGCATCTGCCCGCGCCCCGCGAAGGCCAGTGGTCGCTTCAATAGCCAGGCGCGTTCCGCGCGCCTGAGCAACGCTTCGAGCGGCGCGCGCTCGGTGAAGTAGCCTTGATCGGCTAATCCTCCGCCGGCTTCGTGCGCAAACAAGCGGTGATTCACGCGCCGAAGCACGCTCGCTTCCGGGTGCGGCTCGGGCTCGACTCCCGCGGCGTGCAAGCGACCGAGCGCCTGCGGTGTCGGGCACCAAGCGCGCCCGACGAACCCGTTCGGTGGCGGGGCAGCACCCGGCTCCACGAGCACGTCCTTCGGCCCCAGCAGCGCGCGCGAACCCTGGCCATAGAGCTCGAGCTGCTGCAGCAGCTTCGTGCGCGGCACATACGCGAAATTCAGGCGCGAAAGCTCGACCTCGGCGTCCAGATTGAGCACCCACGCAAACGTCATGGTTCGGACGGCGAGGGCTCGTGCGGCTTGCGCCCCTTGGGCTCGGGAACATAAGCCGCCAGTGCCCGAATGAACTCCGCGCTCATGCCGGCTTTCTTGCGTGCGCCCTCCGCAATCGGGTTTCCGTGCATCACCCAGGGCGAGAGCGGCGGAGGCAGCTCGGCCGCCCAAGTCTCGAAGTCACAGCCGCCCGTCCAACGCGCGAACCAGCGCGTCGCAAAACCCACGTGTGCGATCTCTTCCTTGGCGATCCGCTCTTGGATCAGCGCCCCCTGCTCGTCCCCCACCGCGCGAAAGCGCGCCGCGAAGTCGCCCGCATACTCCAAGTTCGCGGCTTCTAGCCCCATCCCCATCACAGAAACGAACGCGAGCTTGCTCGGGCAGCTCGGCACTCGCTTCCAAAACCACTCGCGCACGCCAAAATCGCCAATTTTGCTGCCCAATTGCTCGATGTGCGCGCGATACAGATTCATATGCCGGATCTCGTCCAAGCAGATGCCGAGCAGCCCTCTCCGAAACTCGAGCTCCGCATCTGCGAACGCCAAGAGCGCCCAGCACATCAGCTCCGCCGCCTGTAGCTCGTGGTGAAAGAACGCATGCAGCGCGCGTGCGCGATACTGCGGCTCTCTCAGTGCTTCCAGTCTCGGTGTTCGCTCACCGCGACGCGCCGCGCGGAACATCGCAGGGCGCCCCGGCTCCGACAATCGCAGCGCCACCGCGGCCTCGCGAAAGTGCGCAGGCGGCGCGGGCGGCGCAATCTTGAAGCGCAGCTCATCCGTCCGAACGTAGTGCTCTGCCCAGGCTTCGACATCCGCAAACGCAGGGACTGAGGGCTGAACAACCGACAACGCGGGCCGTTTTACGCGAATTGTCGCCGGCAAGCGAGGGCGGCGAGTGCCGAAACTCCCGTGGAGCACACGCTTCAGCCAATGGAGAGCAATTTCCTGCTTTCCGGGCGCGGGCACGGGCACGGGTACGTTTGCGGGACCTGAATCGAGGGACAGCCTCTAGCCTCCTGCGTCTGGCCGTGACATGCCCCCGTCCGTTATGTCTGCTGTACCGCCGCTGTTTGCTTGTTTGCCTGCTCCCGGATCGGACGCCGATGCGGCGCTCGAGGGGTTTCTTCGGTATGCGACGGAGGCGGGGCTGAAGCTCTATCCGCACCAGGAAGAAGCCATCCTGGCGGTGATGAGCGATAGCAATGTGATCGTGCACACGCCGACTGGTTCGGGCAAATCACTAATTGCGGCGGCGGTGCATTTCAAGGCGATCAGTGAGGGACGGCGTTCCTTTTACACGTGCCCGATCAAGGCGCTGGTCAGCGAGAAGTTTTTTGACTTGTGCCGCGAGCTCGGGCCGGACCAAGTGGGGATGATGACCGGGGATGCCACGGTCAATCGTGATGCACCCGTGATTTGCTGCACGGCCGAGATTTTGGCCAACATTGCGCTACGCAACGGCGCGGATGCGGATGTGGACTACGTCGTAATGGACGAGTTTCATTACATCTCGGACAAGGAGCGCGGAGTGGCTTGGCAAGTGCCGCTGCTCACCTTGCCCCAGGTTCGGTTCATTCTGATGAGCGCCACGCTCGGTGATGTGAGCGCCTACGAGAAGCTGATCGCACAGCGAACGGGCGCCGAGGTAGTGACCGTGCGCTCTGGCGATCGGCCGGTGCCACTGCACTTCGAATATCAGGAAAAGCTGCTGCAAGAGGCCACGCAGACCCTGATCAACCAGGGTCGCGCCCCGGTCTACATCGTTAATTTCACGCAACGGGGCGCCGCTGAGACCGCACAGAGCCTGCTGAGCCTCGATTTTTGCAGCAAGGAAGAGAAGAAAACGATTGCAGAGGCCGTGCAGGGCGAAAGCTTTCGCAGCCCCAACGGCAAAGAGATGCTCAAGCTGCTGCGCCACGGCATCGGCATCCATCACGCGGGGCTATTGCCGCGCTATCGCTTGCTGGTCGAGAAGCTGGCGCAACGCGGGTTGCTCAAGCTGATCTGCGGCACCGATACCCTTGGCGTGGGCGTCAACGTGCCGATCCGCACGGTGCTGTTCACCAAGCTGTGCAAGTACGACGGCGAGAAAGTGCGCATCCTGACCGTCCGCGATTTTCAGCAGATCGCCGGTCGCGCGGGTCGCAAAGGTTTCGACGAAGCGGGCTACGTGGTCGCGCTCGCGCCCGAACACAGCGTCGAGAACCTGCGGCTGGAGGCCAAAGCGAGCTCCCAGAACAAGAAGAAATTCGTGCGCAAAAAGCCGCCTGAGTGGGGCTACGTGCACTGGGACAAAGCCATCTTCGAACGCTTGGTCAACTCCGCGCCGGAGCCGCTGGTGGCGCGCTTCCAAATCAGTCCCGGCATGTTGCTCTCGGTGCTCGGACGCCCCGAAGGCGGCTGCCCCGCGATGAAATCTCTGGTCAAAGACAGCCTCGAACCGCCGCCGCAGAAGCGAAAACACAAGAAACACGCGCTCGAGCTGCTGCGCTCCTTGTGGCAAGCAGGGGTGATCGAATTCCGCACCGCCGCCGAGGGCGGCGGAATTCGACTGAACGCAGAGTTACAGGACAACTTCTCGCTCTTGCAGGCCCTCGGCTTGTACGTCGTCGACGCAGTCGAACGCCTGCCCCAAGACAGCCCCAGCTACGCGCTGGACGTCCTCACGCTCGTAGAAGCAATCGTCGAAGATCCGGAAGTCGTCTTGCGCGCGCAGGTCGACAAGCTCAAAGGCCAAAAAGTGGCCGAATTGAAGGCCGCCGGTGTCGAATACGAAGAGCGCATGATCGAACTCGACAAGGTCGAGCACCCCAAACCCAACCTCGAATTTCTGAACGAAAGCTTCGCCGCATTCGCTACGGAGCACCCCTGGGTTTCGCGTGAAGTGCTGAAACCCAAATCTATCGCCCGCGAGATGCTCGAGAGCCTACAATCCTTCAGCGGCTACATCAAAGAGTACGGCCTCTCGCGCTCGGAAGGTTCGCTCTTACGCTACCTGTCGGAGGTCTATAAAACGCTGATTCAAAGCATCCCCGAGCTCTCGCGCACGCCAGAGCTGGAAGAGGTGATCGAGACCTTGGGCACCTTGGTGCGCGGAGTCGACTCGAGCCTGCTGGACGAATGGGAGCGTCTCAAAAATCCTGCCTTCGTCTCGGCAATGACGGACGAGATCGAGATCGCTCGCGACGACATCACCCAAAACACGCGCGTGTTCACTGCGTTGATCCGCAACCTCTTGTTCTCGGTGCTGCGCGCCCTGCAAGATCGAGACTACGAAACGGTCATGGACCTCGCGGAAATGGGCGGATTTGCCGGCGGAGCTCTCGAAATAGAACGCGCCATGCGGCCCTTCTTCGAGGAGGGCTCGAGCATCCGCCTCGATGCCCAAGGGCGTAGCCCAACGAACACCGAGATCGTGAAAGAAGACGAATACTGGATCGTCACTCAGTCGATCTTGGTCGGCGACGAAGTGAGCGAATACGCCGTGCGCGGGCGCATCGACTTGCAGCGCTCCGCCGCTGAACGACGGCCCGTGTTCTTGCTCGACCAAGTGGGCGCCGTCTAAACCTCTGGACGCTCCCTGAGTTTGAACCGCCAAAAAACGCCAAAACGCCAGAAGAGGAAGAAGAAAGAGGGTTGGGGTTCGCGATGTGTGATGTGCTGCGCGATGAATAGAGCGAATTGCGAGTTCACCGACCCGAATACGTCGTGAACCTCACCCGGTTCCGTGATGGGCCGGGGTGCAGGGTGCAGGGTGCAGACCGGGTACATGGGTGACGAATTTGGACGGGCGTTAGAAACGTCACCTATCTTCGCGGTTGCACCCGCCGCGGTGGCGAATTGCGGTTGCACCCGCACGGTGGCCAAAGACGCCGTGAACAGAGCCGCGTCGCGCTCGCATCGTTCACCCAGTACGCTCTCCTTTTCTGGCGTTTTGGCGTTTTGGCGTTCTGGCGGTTGGTCCCCTCTCGCTCGTCCGCGACGCCGAAGGCTGGGACGAGGCGCGGCGTGGCGCAATGACCATCAACACACCAAACGAAAAACTCCGCTACCGAACGGCTCGATAGCGGAGTTCTCGGACCTCGAGCGATGAATGATCGTCGCTCGGGTGGCGCTCGGGCTCAGCCGGCGGCGGGGACTTTGACGCCGAGGGGCAAGCCCTCGAAGCCGGCGATGACGGTGGCGATGCCGCGCTCGCGCATTTGTTCTTCGGCGCGCAGCAGCGGGTTGTAGTTCTGCAGGTTGCGCTCGCCGTTCGGCGCGCCGGCTTTGAACCAGATGCGGCGGGTGAGCGCGCCGTACATCAAGGGCATGTAGGGCAAAAATTCGCTCGAGCCTTCGGTGGAGCGGTGCGAGATGAACACGGAGAAGCCGTGTGATTTGATGTTCTCGAGGGCTTCTTTCAAGCTCCCGACGCCCACCTTCTTGCACTCTTCCAGGATCCACTCGAGATCGCCGCGCGAGCTCAAGAACTCTTCGACCATGTCGCCGTCGGCCAGGCCGAGCACGACTTCGATCGCCAAGCGCGTCTCGGTGAAGGTACCGGCTTGGTTGAGTTTGATCAGCACGCTGTTGCCCGCGCGATCCTTGGCCTCTTTGGCACACAGGTACGGGATGATGAAGCGGAGCTGAGTAACCACCAAGTCGTCGAGCACGATCTGCGCGCGATCGCCGTACTTCTCGTTCATCAACTTGTGGCCAGCGACGTCGTGCTCCGAAGCCGGATCTTCCATCGTGGCAAAGTTATCCGCGCTCTTGACGATGGTGCCGTCCAACTCGATCAATTCTTCGCGGGTCTTCTTGCCGGTACCCGAGAAGCGCATGTCGTACGTGCCAGACTTGATCAGATCTTCACCCTTCTGGACTTCGCTGAAAGCGTTGTCGGTGCCGATCGCGTAGTCACCCAGAGCCATCTTGAGCTGACCGGCGCACTCTTTGATGCGGGTCAGACCTTCGAAGTTGTCCGCGACCGGGAACACGAAGCCGCGCTCTTTGGCGGTGCCGGTGGGCAGGCCATCGCGCACTAGGTTCTTTTCGAACTGGCGGAAGAACTTGGTGCCGATTTCGAACACTTCTTTTACCGAGGTGGCCTTCATGGCGAAGAAGAACATCTCTTGGATGTCTTGCTTGGTGCCCGGCACGTGCTCGCCGCCACAGACCATGTTGAAGGCGATGTTCGGGAAGTAGAAGGTCTTGGTCTTCTTGGTCGCGAACACCTCCCAAGCCTCGAAGCCGCTGGCCTTGAGCAGGATCTGGAAGAACGCGGTCGAAGCCGCCAGACAGGCGTTGCCGCCCCACAGCTTCTTGTTCGGGCCCGCCTTCTTGACGATGGCCAAGTCGAACTTTGCCACGGCTTCGAGAATGTCCGCCGGCGTCTCGATCACGACTTTTTTCGGCAAGAGGTCGGCGATGTTCTTGTCGATCGACGCAATCGCCTGGTCGTTCGGGATGTAAACGGCTTCGTTCTCGCCGTCCGAAGTACCCTTGGGGATGCCGTTGCGCTCGGTGAGCGTCCACGAATTCTTGCCGCGCTCTACGTCGGCCGTGATCTCACCCTCCAAGGTGAAGTTGGCGTACGAGGAGAGGATCTCGCGCCCTTTGAGCTTGAAGTTCGATACGGTCGTTTCTTTTGCCATTCTCGATTTCCTTGGTCGGTCCGTGAAGCCACCCGCAGGTGCCCCAGAGCGGACGGATGTCATACCTGAAATCCCGGCAATCTTGGAGGTTTCCGGTGCGACGTTTTAGGGAAAACGACCTACCCTTGGCCCGCTGGCCACTGCTCGTCCGCACCCCTCGTGCATAGAACCGAACCGCGAAACGCCCGCGAAATCGCGCAAAAATATCGATTGTGACGCCGAGCGTCGTTTAGCGGCGGCAATCGTTTCAATCTGGTGTCCGCACTCCAACGACCCGCGTGGCCGATACTCGACGCTACCTCGTGGTGTCGTGCTCCGAGCGAGCCAGTGCAATCCGGAAGATCGCCGCGAGCGCCTGCTGACGCAGCCCCACGTCCGCCGGGTACCGGACCGAGTCTTGAAATATCGCCTGCTGGTGCAGCATTGGCAACGGCGCTGCGCGCGCCGCAAGCCCGGCCAAGGCGGTGGCGCGGTACAGCAGCTTGAGTTTTCCCTGAGTCACGAGCAATTGAGCCTGCTGAAGCGAAACGTTGCCATCACCCAGCATGCTCGAGAACCAACGCTTCTCCGGGCTCACGCGAGCCAACAACGCGCGCTGCGCGTCGACAGACAGATCCGGGCGCCAGCTCAAGAGCCAGGCCAAGTAGTCGATTTGGTTCTCTGACTTCAGGTCGATGTACCACTGCGAGAGGGTTGCTAGCGCCTCGGGACCCGGAATATTTGCGACAACCGACGCGATCCGTCCGAGCTCGCCGTGGTGCTTCTCATCGACGGAAGCCTGCGCGTAGTGCTCTCGCAGCGCGAACAGGTCGGTAGGAAGCACAGTGCTCGCCCAGCGCACGAACAACGCGCCCCTGACGGCCACGCTGTCGTTCTTGACCAAGAGCTGGCTCACTCGCTCGCGCGTGAGCTGCTGGAGGCCTCGAACTGCTGCGCATCCGGCTTCTACCTCGTGCTCGTCTCCTTCTCTGCATAGGTCGATCAAGCTCGCCACTGCGGTCTCCGTGATCTGGTGAACGGCGCCGATCCTTCCCAATGTGAACGCGGCATCTACGCGAGCGATGTGCGGCGTGCTTCGATTCTTCAGCGCGCGAACCAACAATTCGGGATTCAGTCGCGCCTGCAGCTCTGGGGAGAGCCACGTAGTCAATTGCAACGCGTGAGCGGCCACGCTCGGCTCCGGGTTCCCGAAGGTCGCCTGCAGCGGGGCGAGTTGCGCTTCGTCACCGAGCCGCAGCAACGCGAACTGCAGTGACGCCCGAACGCGATCATCCGTCTCTTTGGAGAGAGCGGCACGCAGCGTCGCGAGCGCAGCGCTTTGGAGGCTCGAGCCCAGTAGGAACGCGGCGTTCGAACGCCGTTCCGGCCGAGCATCCGCCAAGAGAGCCAGTAGATCCGCTCGCAACGCCTCGGCCTGCGCCGAGGTATCTGGGATCAACGAGGGGACCAAGTACTCGACGCTGTGCTGCAGCGCAGCCCGTCGAAAAGACGTCAGCGGCACCAGCTCGAACCCCGAGCTCTGCAGCGCACGCGCCCGGTTCTCCTGCAGGCGAGCCAAGAACGCATCGGCCAACTCGGGATGCACGAGGTCCTCCGAACGCGTGCCCAGGACCGGGACTGGATCCACGGTGCCCTCGAGCGATGGCGCTCGCGAGGGTCGAGCTTGCTGAGCGTCGTCAGTCGCGCCAGGTTCGGCCACGACTAGCTTTTGGGCATGCCCGTCTTGGCGGAGGCGACGGCGTAGCAACTGTAGCTCGCGAGAAAAGCTCGGACGCGAAACGAAGAAGGGTTCCTCCTGCCGCACTGCGTACGATTGCCGGGTTTCCACGCGCCCCTGCTGCCGATCGAGTTCGTTCAGTTTGACCACGAGCGCGCCTTGTTGCCGGTATCGGAACGTCGCGATCGCGAGCAGAAGCGCCGCATCCCATTCGTGATGGCCATTCAGTTCCGCCACCGCCATGGCTGCGATCTGCTCTGGAGACGAATACGGCATTCCAGGACGAAGCTCCGGTTCCAACAATTCTCTGCGGAGCGACTCGATCTGCGCCGGAGTGCTCTCGATCGTCACTGCTTGCGGCGCCTTGATGTGGATGGCCCAATCAGGCGCGGCTTCGAACTCGCCAGCTTCTGGCGGGCGCTCTGCCGATGTAGCGGGCGGCGGAACGCAACTGGCGAGCAAGATCGGGAAGAACCCGGCAATCAAAACCCAGACGCCGCCGACCGATCCCCAACACGCTTTCATGGCAAGTCACGGTGCATCGCCAGCTAAAGAATCGCAATGCCAATCGGCCATTGGTTGGGCGATCGGCGACTCGACATCTCGAACGCAAAGAGTGGCGGCTTTCACGACCCAGCAAGTGAGTTCAATCGAGGGTTTGCCAAGTATGCTACCGGGGGCGAACCAGGAGCGCCAGATCGGCCGATGACCAAGGACTCGTTCGACGCCGCTCGCAGGCGAAATCAACAACTGTACGCCGCGGCGCAAGACGCGAAGAGCCAGGGGGATAACGCGAAAGCCTACGCGCTGTTCGAGGAGCTTTTGCCTCTGCTCGAGCCAACCGGTGAGCTTCAAAGCAAGCACGTGGTGCTAGCGGCAATGGCGGAGCTGCTCGTGCAAGCGCGGGATTACACGGCTGCGCTCGAGCTTTGGAGCCAAGCAGTGCCCCTCGCTGAAGGCCACGGCGATGTGCACGGAGCATCACTGATCCTGGATAAGATGGCGCACCTTCATGCGAGCCAGCATGCGTGGCGTCGTGCGCACGAGCGTTGGGAACGAGCACTCGCACTCGATACTCGCTTGGGTTATCCGCACAATCGCGCTGCCACGTTGGCAAACTTGGGGCTCGCGGCGGCGCAATTGAACGACAAGTTGAAGGCAGACCGCTGTTGGAACGAAGCGCTCACCTGGTTCGAGAGCGAAAACGACGCGGCAGCCGCCGTTCGAATCGTGAAAGCGATGCAAGAAGTCGCGATCAAAACCGGAGATTGGAGCGATCCCTTGGAGCTACGGGCGCGCGCGTTTCGCCTCGCCGAAGCCGCACACGACGCGCGCGGCCAAGTCCTGGCGCTCGACGGCCTGGCGCTCGCGGCGATCCAGCTCGACAAATACGCACAGGCCTTGGCGCATCTCGAACGTGCTTGGCCCCTGACGGAGGCGCTCGGCGACCCTGGGCTATCGAGCATTCTGCAAGAAAAGATCGCGCAGTGCCAGGCAGATCTGCGCGGCGAGAAGCGCACGCCGCACTTCGCGTCGCCGCCCCGATCCTATGCGAGCGTCAGTGAATTCGACGTACCACTCGAAGCCGCGGGCTACTTTTTGGTCGGCGAGCTATGGGCAGGCTTGCACGCGAAAAGTATGCGGTTGAGCGGACTCGAAGTGGGCAGCGTGACCATCTGTCCCGCAGGGATCGCCCGCCTTTCGGCCAACGTCAGGCTCGTTTCGGGCGCGCCGTTCGGCCCGCCGTCAGCAGCCGCAGACCTCAGCGTGGCCCTCGAACGCTACACACCCGAAAGCGCGACGGCGCTCTTGGCCGGTTATGCACGCTATGGCTACGAAGTGCTCGACCGCGATCAGCCGGGCTTCACCGACGCGCTGCTCGATCGCTTCGGAGTGCCAGAGCCGCGCCCGCGCCCCATGCGAGTGGTGAATATCGAAGCCCTGAGCGCAGCCCTTGGCGTGCAGCTCCACGCCGAGCAAGGAGACATCTCGCTCGTGTTGCGTGAGACCACGGATCCGTCCTTGGTCTGGCAAACTTCGCCTGAGCTCGCTTTCTCGTTCGCGCTCGCGCTGCTAGTGGCAGGAGTCGATTGTCGAGCGTTGTGGGAACGCGACGCGGCCGCAACCTACCCCGCATTCGAGCTGCTGCTGCCGAGAACGGAAGTCGCCTCCGAACTCGAGCCGGATTCACCGCGACCGCCACCCGTCGTGTCGCCGGGCTTGGGGCTTGCCGCAGCGCTTGCATATGCGCTCAGAACGATGGCTGGTGAGGAACCATTCGACACCAATCGCGTGCTGCCGTGGGCGCGCAAAGTGTTGACGGAAGGGCACGACGCGCGGGCGATGGAGCTTGGCGATCTACTGATCGATGTCGCGCTGTATTGTGCGGCGCTGTCGGGCCCATGTACCAGCACCGCGGCGGCGTCCTACGTGCAAAGGGCGGTTATTTTGCTGGAGTACACCGGGCGCGGCGAACGCAGCGACGAGACGCGACTCGCGGCGGTCATGCGCGCGCTAGGGCCCCTGCTCTATCCGTCGCCACTGGGCCGCTGGTCGACGGAGGGCGGGCATTGGCTCGGACTATGGAACTCACTGCTTCTCACCCTGCGCGAGCTCGCGACCAAGGCGGTGGCTGCGCAAGAACGCGGGCAGGTCGCGGTGTTGCGCTCGGCCGCGTTGCGCGGCGTGTGCACAGCGCGCCACGTGCTGCGCCTGACTTACGCCGCAGCCATGAGCCGCAACCCGGAAGAGGCCGCTCACGGCTTGCCACTCCTGCGCCTGACCATCAAAAACTACTGTTGGCTGCTGCAGTCCTTCTTGCGCTCGGTGCAGCTGGAGCGCGAGATCACCGGCCACAGCGCATGGTTGCCATGGCTCGAGGGCAAGACTGGTCCCACTCACTTGGCCCGCGAGCTGAATTGGATCCTCGCGCTCTTCGATGCCGCGGCCCGGGAAGGATTCTCACTGGATGTTGCGCGCACCTTCCTGCGCGCGGGCGCCGAGTTTTACTCCGAAGAAAATAGCTTCTTCGTCTTGCCTATCCCAGCGAGCATCCGCCCAGCCGCGAACTAGTCAGCGGAGAGCAGTGCACAGGTGAAGGCAAACACCCACCGGGTCATGATTGGCGTTGCGCCGAGTAAATGCCGCGGCGCCCCGTCATCAAGTAGCACAGCGTGCACACGACTGCCGCGTGCGGAAACAGGCTCGCGCCGAGCAACTCCACCGCCATGATGGACAGTGCGAGGGGCGTCTTGGCTGCCGCGGCAAATACCGCGGCGAGCCCGACGCCTGCCCCCATGGCCAACGGTAGGCCCAACGCGCGCGCCAGCACGTTGCCCAGCGCCGCGCCCACGAAGAACAGCGGTGTCACTTCACCGCCCAAGAAGCCCGCGCCCAGGGTGACCGCGGTGAATACAATCTTCAGCGCGAAGGCGTACAGCGGTAGATGGTCGTCCGAGAACGCGCGCAAGATGGTGGGCACCCCTAGTCCCAGGTAATCGCTGGTGCCGACCAGCCGCCAAAGCACGACCACGGTGACACCACCCGTGAACATGCGCAGCGGTAGGCGCGGGATGCGCAGGGCCCCCTGGGCCTTCAAGAAATGCGTGAGTTCCACGAACGCGCGCGTGCCGAGTGACAGAGCGAGCGCGAAAACCAACCATTTGAACAGCAAGAGCGGCGACAGCGCGAGCGCCCCAGGCACGGGATACACACTGTGCGCGACGCCCAGCGCGCGGGTCGTCAGGTCACCGATGACGGCCGCGGTGAGTGCCGGCAAAAGCGCGGCGTACTCGATCCGACCCTGCACCACGAACTCCAGCCCGAACAGCGCGCCCGCCACTGGTGTGCCAAATACCGATCCGAAGCCACCCGCGACGCCCGCTGCCAGCACTTGCCGCCGCAACGAACCGCTGAGTTTCAACAACCTCAGCGCGCTGTCGGCCAAGCTCGCGCCCATTTGCACGGCCGTTCCCTCACGACCCGCGCTGCCGCCGAACAAGTGGGTGAGCACGGTGCCGACCAGCACCATCGGCGCCATGCGTAGCGGCAAGCACGGACCCTCATCGTGAATAGTGTCGATGATCAGGTTGGCTCCGCCGGCAATCGAGCGCCCAAAGCGCTCGTAGATCCAGCCCACGAGCAGGCCAGCGATGGGCAAGCCGTACACGATCGGTTCGTGCGCGGTGCGAAAGTCCGTGGCGCGTTGCAGAGCGAACAGGAACAGCGCCGAGGCCGCGCCGGCCAGCACGCCGACCAACGCGCCGAGCGCGAGCCATGCGGTCACGCGCATTGGCACGGCATGCCAAGCGGGCAGCGGATTCGTTTTGGGAGTCTGAGGGTTCACGCGGCATCTCTCCGGGCTTTTGGCACCGAAGGGCTCACGCGAACTCCTACGGCGCCGCACGAAATCGTTGGCAGCAACGTAGGAGTCATTGGCGGACGCGATGGACCGCGGGTATCGGCGGACTCCACCGCCATCTGTACTTTGGTCATCACAGCCTCGGCCCGCGCGGCGGCTTTGTCAAGCCGTCAGAGCCGGGACTCGAGCTCGAGCTCGGCCAGCTTCGCCAGCAGATTGGCCTCGGTGATGGTCGCTGCCGCGCGGGCCTCGTAGTCCTCTTCCGTCGGGATCGCGTCCAAACCGATAGTGACCTTTTGCGGAGGCGGTACGGGCAGCAGGCGTTCAGTGCGCTGCGCGGCGCTGTTGTACGAGGCGGCTACGCGCTCGGAACGCTCTTCTTTGCAAGCCGAGAAGGCCAGAGCGAAACCCAGCAAAGCGACGACGGGCAGCCGGCGTTTCATCGCAACCCCGCAGCGACTTGCAGCTGCTGCATGGCGTGTGCGTGACGCGCGAGCTCTCGCTTGATGTCCGTTTGGATGCGCGTCACGAGCGCGGGGTCCTTCTTCTGTTCGGCCAGATCCAAGATCCGGTTCAAGCGCGCCATGCGCTCGGCATGCATGCGCAAGCGGGCTTGGCCATCGATACTGCCGACCACGTTGCCCCACAAAGCCGCCAGCTCCGCGCGATGTGCGCTGGCCCGCTGCGCGCGATTCTCTTCCCAACTCTTTGGGTCCTTCTGCGCTTCCTTCCGAGCCGCGCGGCGCGCTACCTCCAGCTCGACCAAGCGCGCCAACAGCTTGAGATCGAACTTGGGGCTGGCCGCGCTGTCGTCAGTGCGCTCTGACGGGCGCCCTTCAGTCGCGCTCGGCACGGCGGCCTCGGGCTCTCCCAATGCGGGGCGCGCGAAGCCGCCTGCCGATAGCAGAACGAGCACGCTGAACTGAGTAAGGGACTTCGAATTCATCGGCTACCGTCCAAAACGGGCGGATGCTGCCATATTTGCCGGCAAAAGCGCAAGCTCAGCCCTTCACGCACAAGACTTGTTTCAGCTCTGCAACGACCTCCACCAAATCTGCTTGCTGCGCCATCACCTGCTCGATGTCCTTGTAGGCCTTGGGCGCTTCATCGATCACGCCGTGATCTTTGCGACACTCCACGCCCTGGGTCTGCCGTTCCAAATCCGAAACATTGAAAGCGCGCTTGGCTTGGCTGCGGCTCATGCGCCTGCCCGCCCCGTGCGAAGCGGATTCGAACGACATTGGATTGCCCTTGCCGCGCACGATGAACGACTTGGCGCCCATCGAACCCGGAATGATGCCGAGCTCCCCCAACCCCGCGCGAATCGCGCCTTTGCGCGTCACGAGCAGCTCTTCGTCGAAGTGCATCTCCTCCGCGACATAGTTGTGGTGACAACTCACCGGTGCCTCGAACCGCACCCGCGGCCAGACCTTGCGCACCACGCGCTGAAGCCGAGCCAGCATCACCGCGCGGTTGAACGCCGCATACTCTTGCGCCCAATACAAATCCCGCCGATAGGCCTCGAATTGCGGCGTACCCGCAAGAAATACCGCCAGATCCCGATCCGCCAGCGCTTGGTTGTGCGACAGCTTGGCAGCGCGATCCATGTGATGACTGGCGAGCGCGTTGCCCACCAAACGGCTGCCCGAATGCAGCATCAGCCAAACGCACTGCTCCGTATCGAGACACAACTCGATGAAGTGGTTACCACCACCCAACGTGCCGAGCTGGGTGGCGGCCCGAAAAGCGAGCCCCTGCACCGACGAATCGAGCTCCGAAAAGCGCGCAACCAACGCTTCACCCGTGCTCTCGAGCTCGGGCTCGTCCGCCCACACCGGGCTCCGGTGCTGGTCCCGACCGACAGGGATCGCTTCTTCGATGGCAAGGCGCACCTTGCGCAACGAGTCCGGCAAATCTTTTGCAGTCAAGTTCGTCTTTTGCGCCGCCATTCCACAACCAATGTCGACGCCTACCGCAGCAGGCGCGACCGCGCCCCGCAGCGCGATCACCGAGCCGACCGTCGCGCCCTTGCCGACGTGCACATCCGGCATCACGGCCACGTGATGCGCGACCCAAGGCAAGGCCGCGACCGCCTTCAGCTGACGGATCGCGTCCGACTCGAGCTCGTGGACGTTCGCCCAGACCCGAATCGGCACGCGATCACCTTTGATTAACGAGGGACTCATCTGCGTTTCACTTTCCGAAGAATACCTACGTGGTCGACCACATAGTCAGACCTACGTCGGGGCGCCCCCTCTACCTCCGGGAGCACGTGGTCGAACACGATGTGCCGGCCAGGTGTGGTGCGGACATCGAAGCGCGCAAACAGATCACTGCGCGCCTTGTTCCAGGGTCGACCGACTTGGCTCGCTAGCCAGCGCTCGGCCGGCCCGAGTTTGTCGTTGAATTGAGGGTAAACCACCCTGCGTACTGGATAGATCGTGAAGTCGGCATCCGCACCGCTGACGAGCGATCCGGACACGCGAAGAGCGCTGCTGCGCTGGACGCCGTTCGACGTGCGGCGCTGCCAGGTGTTGCCCCGAGTGCGCCCGCCTTCAATCACGGTGCGTGACAGATTCTTCGTTGCCATCACTCGGACTCCATTTCATTCACGAGCTCCGCCGACGCCGCGGGATCGAGGCGAAAGCTGAGATCAGGCATGCGCTTCAAAGGCAGCGCCTCACACAAACGCCCCCGGAAGAACCCGGCAGCGCGCTCGAAAGCAGCTTCTAGCTCGACCGCGCTCGCCACGCGGATCGACGCCGCTTGCAACGAGACCCAGACACGAGCCCGCGAACCATCGCGAGATAGCTCCACGTAACTGATGCGCGTGCCTTCGAGCCGCGGATCAGTAGTTTCGAAATCGAGAATCGAATTCAGTTCTTCACGGAACAACTCTTCGAGACGCGGGTGACGCACACCCGCACCGCGACCTTCGCCATCCCGTGACGTTCGGTGCTTGCCCATTTGAAAAATTCCCTGCGCAGCCGGAACCCAGCGCGCGAGCACCACTGCCTTCGCGGGCGCGAAAGCAGCAGAAATACAGCTAAATTTGAGAGCGGCGCGACGCGCTTTTACAGCGACGAAGCGACCACGGAGATGATCACACGGTATGCGGTATTTGAATGGGACTGCATCAGCATCATCTCCTTCCTCAGGCGCGCGTGCGCGACCCGTTCGGCATGTATGACAGAGCGCGCGAAGACTGTCAAGCAGATGTCAACGCGCGCCACGCCGGATGCTCACCAATGAGCGCGAGCGCGCGTGCGGTGAGAGTCTTGCCTGGCTCAGCGCGTGGCCATGTGGATGCGCCGGATGGGTGCGGGAGCGGGATGACATCGATCCGCCGCTTGCCGCGCGTCACGACTTGCATCGCTCCGATCTGTTCGACGAGTGGACGCGCAGGGAGGAACTGCTCGATCGCCACGCGTCCCACCGGCAGAATCAAAGCGGGCTCGAGCAGCTCGATTTCGCGCTCCAGCCAGGGGCGGCAATTGAGCAGCTCTTCCGGACTCGGCACGCGATCCCCGCCTTTCGGATTCTTACCCGGAAAGCAGCGGCACGCGGCGGCGATGTAGACGCGAGCGCGGAATTGCTCCTCGTCCAAGCCCAGCGGGAGGAACCACTTGAAGAGCTGTTTGCCCGCGGTCCACGCAAAGGGGCGGCCGAGAGCGGGCTCTTTGTCGCCCGGAGCTTGGCCGACGAGAAGCACTTTGGATTGCACTGCGGCCCCCACGATCGGAGGGCGATGCATGTTCGGGCACAGCCGGCATGCGCGCAGGGCGCGCTGGTGGGCTTCGAGGAGATGCAGGGCGGGCGTCATTGAGGAACGGTCGGCAGCGCAGCGCCATGTTTAGCGCGACCGGCAGGGACCTCAAGCACGCGCTGCACCAACCTGTTGGATAACGTTGGCAAAACCGTCGAGCAATGCCTGGAGGCCGGTCTCGAACAGTAGATCCATACTCAGGTCGAAGCCTTGCTCGAACTCGCTCAAGGTTTTCCCGAAGAACGGGTAGCGCCCGCTCGCCGCCAGGGCCTCGAACTCTTGCAGCTGTGTGGACATCCAGGCGTCCTCGGTCAGGCCGGTTTCGCCCAGAGCGTCGGCCTCGGCTTCGAGGTTGACCGCCATGCCTTGGATGAACGTATGAAGCGCAATGTGCAGATACATTCGCTGGCTCGCGGACAGGCCGTGACCGTCTAGAGCCCCCAGCACCCAATCCGCATGAGCGATGGCGCTGCTGAGCGGGCGCGGCCGCGTGACATGCAGCACGCGAGCGAGCCACGGATGCCGTCGCAACACGCGGAAGTGCAGCCGCGCCGAGACTTCTAGCTGTGCGCGCCAACCGGAGGGAGGCGTGAGCGGTAGTGAGACTTCGCTCAGAACCGACTCGGTCATGGCCCGGAGCAGCGCCTCTTTCCCATCCACGTGGCGGTAGAGCGAGGTGACCGGCGACGTGAGACGCGCGGCCACGCCGCGCAGCGAGAGCGCCGCAAAGCCCTCTACGTCAGCGATGGCGATCGCGGCTTGCACGATGCTGGCCTGTGATAGGTCCGTGCTTCGCCCTGGGCCTGACTCGGTAGCTCGCTCTGGATCGCGCTTGGCTGGGCGTGACGCGACTACCGTTCCGACGCGCGGCACGGCGCGCACCCAGCCTTCCGCGGTGAGTGTCGAGAGCGCGTGCGCGGCGGTCGCCAAAGCGACATTCCACTTCTTGGCCAACGCGCGGGTGGATGGGATGCGCGCCCCGGGGGCGAGCTGGCCAGCCTCGATACGCCGCCGCAGCGAGTCTGCGATGCGTTGGTAAGGGGGGAGCTTGGAGCTGGGCATTGTTCTAGTACACGAACGTCGATTGGACCGAACTGACAGGCATGTTCTAGCACAGAATTCACGCCACATCGGTGGCAGCGAAGCCCGAACTGCGTACGCTGTACTCGTTCATTGCGTACATCATACGCAGGCAAGGAAACCATGAACCAACTGAAAGTATTGATCTCTGGAGCGGGCGTCGCGGGTCCCGCACTCGCCCTGTGCCTGGCGCGTTCTGGCGCTCGTGTCACGCTCGTAGAACGAGCCCCGGCGCTGCGCGAGGGGGGCCAGGCGGTGGATTTCCGCGGTCCAGTCCATCGCCGGGTGCTGGAAAAGATGGGGATCTGGGAAGCGATTCACGAGCGTCGCACCCAAGCGGGCGAGCTGTGGCTGATCGACCGCGACGGCGCGCCAAAGGTCCGCTTGCCCGAGCTGATGCTAGCCGGAGACGTAGAGATCGTGCGCGGCGACTTGTGTCGGCTACTTTACGAACGCACCCAAGACAGCACTGACTACCGCTTCGGGGAACGCATCGTCGGTGTGACCCAAGGTTCGGGCGCGGTGCACGTGCGCTTCGAGCACAGCGCCGACGAGACGTTCGACATCGTCGTTGGCGCCGATGGCCTGCATTCAGCAACGCGAAGCCTCGCATTCGGGAGCGAAGCGAGCAACATGCAGCACCACGGCTATCGAGTGGCCAGCTTCGGCGTGCCCAACATGCTCGGGCGTGCCCGTGGCGGCTCTGCGTATTCGGAGCCGGGTCGCTGCGTGTCGCTAGCAGCTATTTCTGCGACTCAGGCACGAGCATTGCTGGTCTATACCGGACCTGCCTTCCGTGCCGAGGAGCGCGACGGACGATGGCAAAAAGGCGCGCTGCGCGAGCGCTTCGGCGACATGGGCTGGAAGACGGCAGAGGTACTGAGCCACCTCGAGGAAGCCGAGGATTTGTACGTGGACTCGATCGCGACGGTGCACGTCCCAAGCTATGCCCAGCGCCGGGTGGTGCTGCTCGGCGACGCCGCCTACGGCGGCACGCTGGGTGGCCAAGGCACGTCGCTCGCGGTGGTCGGGGCGTTCGTGCTCGCGAACGAGCTTTCACTCGGACGATCGCCAGAGCAAGCGTTCGCGCGCTACGAGGCAAAGCTCCGGCCGTACGCCAGTGGTTGTCAAAAGGGGGCTACGCGCGTGGGTGGCTTCTTTGCGCCGCGCAGCGCCTTCAGCATCGGCTGTCGCAATGTCATGTATCGCTTCCTCACTTCGCGAGCGATGGCGGGCGTGTTCGAGCGGCTGGTCAAATCGACAGCCGGTGACTTCGTACTGCCCGCCTATCCCGAAGCTAGCTAGCGCCTACGGCGTGGCTCAAGTGTCGTAGTCTTTACTACTTCACCAGGGCGACGTCATCGATGTAGAGGTCATAGCTCTGACCCGACGCAAACCAGAATTGCACGGACACGACACCGCTGGGTTTGAACCCAGTCGGCGTTGGAACGCCGCCCAGTTCCACTGCGAGGTCCGAGAATGCGACCGTGAAACGCTGCCAGTCCGTGCCAATTTGGACGAACTTGGAGTAGTGGCGTCCGCAGCTGGAGCAGGTCATCCCCGCCGAGTCCGTGTCGACGTCGGGCAAGGCAACCTTGACCGCGCTCGAGCTTGCGGCACGTGCCCAGAACGTAATGCCCGAGTATGCAGCAGCGTCGTACGCCAGCTTGCTCGAATCACTCGCGCCTGAACGGTTCAGGTCCACGCCAATACCGGAGCCCCAGCCCGAGAAACCGCTGCCTTGGACGCGCAACCCCTTGACGCTCTTCGAGCCGCGCTTGATCGCGAACACATCGTAAGATCCGATCCCGGTCCCATCGCTAAACAAATACCAGGATCCGGCGCGCCCTCCCCACGCGGGGTTTGCAGGGAGCTGGAAATCCCCGTCCTCGAAATCATCGATGACATCGAGGGGGGGGATTACGATGTCTGCCGAACACTTGTGGGCCGCCGAACAGATCCAGCTCTCGCAGTCAGCGGGAGTGTTGCAGCGCGCAGCGACCGGACAAGGCGAACTTTCGCTACAGACGCCGCCGCAATCCAAGTCGCTTTCGTCCTGGTTCTTGATCTGATCGTTGCAAGTGGCGGGCGAGCACAGACCTTTGGAGCAGACCAGGCTCTGGCAATCCGAAGCCTCGCGGCAACGTTCCTTGTCGGCGCACGGTTCGCACTCGGATCCACCGCAATCCGTGTCCGTCTCGTCCGCCTCTCGCTTTCCGCTCTGACAGTGATCGGCACACGATTGATCTTTGCAATACTGGCTCGAGCAGTCGTCGTTGCTCGAACAGCCGCCACCGTCACACGGTTTACAGCTGCCGCCACAGTCCACGTCGGTTTCGTCTTGGTTCTCGATCCCATCCGAGCAGGTCGGTTCCACACAGCGTCGATCGGCGCAAAAAGCCGTTTCGCAGTCTGCGTTCTTCGTGCAGTTGCTCGCCGGCGGGCAGCGTGCACAATGACTGGTTCCGCCGCAATCGACGTCTGATTCGTCAGGGTCCTTTTGGTTATTTCGGCAGGTGCCGATCGTGCCAGTGCCGGCCCCGCCGTCTCCCGCACCGCCCGCGACCGCGCCTCCGCCCGCTGTCCCGACACCGCCGCCGCAGCTCGAACCACTCAGGCAATCCGAGGGTTGCTGCACCCGGCCGGAACATGCTTGCACGGCAAGCGCTCCGCCCAAGGTCGCGAGCACGGTCAATGGCCAAAAGGAACGTTGGGCGTGCGATCTCGTCATCAATCCAATCCCTTCGAATGTGCTGCGCCGTCCCGCGAGCATTTCACCAAGCAATAAACAACGACTATAGATCATCACAAGCGCGCGCGCACTCCGCAGCGTGCAGCGCAGAAGCTCTTGCTACGTCTCGCTGCGTCGCGCTGCGTCGCGCACGCCGTCAGGACGATGCCTACCGTTGGCATCGCCACTTACATGCGGAACGTCACGAGACGCTGCGCGAGGTGCATCGAGGCCATTGTGAGTAGCGATGTGCAAGCGCGCGTCGCTGCTCGAGAACGCAAACTCGAGTCTCGGCGTCTGGGCCCCCGCGTCCGGCGCAGCCGGCGCTTGGCGGGCCCCTGGCGCGCGCAGCGAAGCGAGCACGCCAGGCCGCAATTCGACGCGCAGTGGCGGGGCAGCACCCCCGCATGCGTAGGTATTGTGTCGGTGGTCGGCGAGCAACTCGGCCGCGCACTTTCCGACGGAGTTTCCCTCGCAGGCTGGCGGAAGTCGACGACTGGCGCTGTTGGAGGCCGCTTCTTCGCGCTCTCGAGCGGGGCTCGGTGTCGCTCGGTGTGGGCGCGCCTACCACGGCGCCATACGCTGTGTGACGCGGGTCGATGAGCGGCAGGCAAAAACGCGCATCGCATGGATGTTGTTGTCCCGAGTACAGTGGCGGTTGTGAATTCCATTCAGGAACAGAACCCGACTGTTCGACTGGGCGCAGGAGAGAGTGACTCTGCGGGCAGCGCGGCGTGTGAGGTTCGTGAAGGGCTCCAAGTGGGGCGTTATTGGCTACGACGCGAACTCGGGGCGGGCGGCATGGGGGTTGTTTACGAGGCCTACGATCCCGAGCTGGAGCGGCCGGTTGCGCTGAAGTTGCTGCGCTCCTCGCTGGATCGTCAGCGGCTTTCGCGCGAGGCGCGGGCGCTGGCCAAGCTTTCTCATCCGAATGTGGTGGCGGTTTACGATGTTGGCGCGTTTGGCGAGCAAGCCTTCATCGCGATGGAGCTGGTCGAAGGCAGCACGCTCCGGAGATGGGCGAGCGATCGGCAGCGCAGCGTCGAAGAGCTGGTAAGAATTGCGTTGCAAGCGGGGCGCGGGCTTGCGGCGGCACATGCCGCGGGGCTGCTGCACCGGGACTTCAAGCCCGACAACGTGATCGTGGGCCGAGACGGACGCGTCCGTGTGCTCGATTTTGGGGTTGTGAGCGATCTTGCGACGCGTACTGCCATTGCGGCGGCCATGGACGGGAATGAAGAGTTCAGCAGTGACCTCGAGGCGCTGCTGGACGAAGCGGGTCGACTGACCGCAGCGGGGACTCTGATTGGCACTCCGGCGTATATGGCTCCGGAGCAGTTTCGCGGTGATGGCAGCGCGCCCACGGCCGATCAGTTCAGCTTCTGTGTGGTGCTGTGGGAGCTCGTTTATGGGGCACGGCCGTTTTCGGCCAAGAGCTTGCTGGAGCTGGCGCGCGGCGGTGACATTGCATTGATCAAAGCGCTGGACGCAGGACGAACCGCGCCGAGCTGGCTTCGCCGCTGCCTGGAGCGCGGCCTGACCATTGATTGCGCCGGAAGATACCCGTCGATGGCGGCCTTGCTCGAGGCGCTCGAGGCGGGGCTAACGCGTCAGATGGCGGAGCACCGCCTGCTCGGTCGGCGCTACGAGCCATTGCCTGCTGCGCCGCTCGCGACCGCGCCGGGCAGCAAGCGCGCGCTCGATCGCTTTACTGGTCGCCTGGTGTCCATCCGGCGCGTGGATCTGACGCCGACCGCGACGGAAGCGGTCGAGCTGAAGCGCGAGCAGCTTGCGCGACGGTTCAGGAAGCTGGCTGGGCTACGCCATCCCAATCTGGTGAACGTGCTCGATTTGCGCTTCGACCGTTCGAGCGCCCCGTATTGGGTGCTGGAAGGGAGCGAGGCGGGGACTGATTTATTGACCGCTGTGCGCCAGCCCGGGTCGGCCACGGTGCTCGAGTATCTGGTTCAGCTGTTGCGCGCGCTGGGGCATCTACACGACCATGGCGTGTTCATCGGCGCACTCGACGCGAGCGCGTTGGTAATTGCCGGAGATCGGCTGAAGCTCGTGCCGCTCGGTTCCGCTCATACGCCTGCGCCGGCAAGCGCTGCCCCCAGCCTCACCGGCGATCTGCGAGCTTTCGCCTCGTTCGCGCTGGAGCAGCTGACGCAGCACGCCGAGCTGGATGAACGACTGGCGCCGGTCTTCGCGCGGTTGCAGCAAGTGGAGTCCGCCGCCAACTATCGGTCCGCCGACGATGTAGTGCGCGCGCTCGATGCCGCGGTCGGGGGTGGGCTCGGCGGCGAGACGTTCGAGCTGCGCGAGAGCCGGCTCTTGGGTGCACCGCTTCTCGGCAGGGAGCATGAACTGCACGAGCTGGAAGCGGCGCTCGGGGAAGCTTGTGCCGGCCGAGGCAGCGCTTGGCTGCTCAGCGGTGAGAGCGGCGCGGGAAAGTCGCGCTTGCTCGATGAGCTCGAGACGCTAGGCATCGTGCACGGTGCGGTCGTGTTGCGTGGCCAAGCCGAACGCGAGGGGCGCAGCGCCTATCGGCTGTTCCGCGACGTGTTGCATGGGCTTTCGCTGCTGACGGACGTGGACGAATTCGAGGCAAGCGTGCTCTTGCCGGTCGTGCCCAACCTGGGCGAACTGCTCGGTCGCGATTTGGCTCCCGTGCCGGAGCTGGATGCGCCCTCGATCCGCGCCCGCTTCATCGAAGTAATCGAGAGTATGCTGCGTCGCCAACAAGGCCCGCTCGTGATTCTGCTCGAAGACTTGCAATGGGCGAAGGGCGACAGTCTGGACTTGCTCCAACGCCTGGTTGGAAGCACGAGCTCGCTGCCGTTACTGGTGGTGGCGAGCGCGCGCGATGACGAGCCCCTGCCCTGCCGCGATGCGCTCGCCACCATGCGCTCTTTGCCGATAGCTCGCTTGCCGGGTCCGGTGATTGCGGAGCTGGCGCGGGCAATGGTCGGCGAGCAGGCGGCGCGCCCCGATCTGATCGACCTTCTAGAGCGCGAGACGGAGGGAAACGCCTTTTTTCTGGTGGAGATGGTGCGCGCACTGGCAGACCAATCGGGAGGCTTCGAGCGCATCGGGCACATGCCGCTGCCCGAGAAGATCTTCGCAGGCGGTATCGACGGCTTGATCCGACAGCGACTACGCAGTGTGTCCGGAGAAGCGCGTCAAGTGCTGCGCGTGGCGGCGATCATGGGTCGACAGCTCGAGCCGAAACTACTGCAAGGCCTCGCGGCGGTCTCCGACCTGAATGCTTGCCTCGACAAGTGCGTGGATGCCGCGATCTTGGAGCGCAGCGGCGATCGACTTCGCTTTCGACACGACAAGCTGCGTGAAGGCGTATTGACCAGCCTATCTGCCGCGGAGCGAGCCTCGTTGCACGCGCGCGTGGTCGGGGAGCTCGAGAAACGGTATCCGGGAGATCGCCAGCGTTTCGCAGCGCTTGCTTATCATTCCGGCCAGGCCGGTTTGCCAGAGAAAGAGGCACGCTATGCGGCGCTCGCGGGTGAAGATGCCCTGATGAACGGGGCGGTTCGAGAGGCCATCGAGCTGCTGGAGAGAGCGCGCAATGCCGTTGTCGGGGAGCGCGATCCGCTTGCGCTCAGCCGCGTCTGCATTGCGTTGGCGAATGCCCACTATTTCGCGACCGAGATGCAGGAAGCCATCAGCTCCGCCGCGCTCGCCAGTCGCACGGTCGGCATGGCGCTGCCAGTTGCGCCGCCGTCGCGCATCGCAACCCTCATCGCACAACTCTGCCTGCACTTGGCGTACCGAGCGATACCCGGCCTTGCGCAACGCGGCCATGCGGCGCGCGGTGCTGCGAATCGCGAAGCGGCGCGCGCTGCGGACTGCATGGCCAAGATCAGCATCAGCACGGGCGACGCGCTGGGCGTGTTGTTGTTCAGCTTGCTTGCCTGGAATCGCGCGGCGCGGGCTGGTTTCCAGGATGCGCGGGCCTCCGGCATGCTCGGCTACGCGCTGGCATCTTTGGGGTTTCCGAACCTGGCACGCAGTTACTTCGCGCCCACGCGGGATGGCGCCTGGATGAGCGACCGAGCCTATCCCGTCGTCAAAACCTCATTTTTTCTGGGCATTGGCGAGCTATCGAAAGCCGAGCAGTTGAGTCGCGAAGAGCTCGAGCTTGCCCGCCGTATGGGTTTCAAGTCCGCTGAAGCCTTTAGTTCCTTCCTGCTCGGCTACTGTGCGTTTTACCGAGGTCGCCTTCAGCACGCGCAGGAGTCCTTCGAGCTCGCGGTGGCGGTTCACGCCGGAACCCGTGCGAACTTTGCCCCGGTGCTCGCGCACCTGCACTGTTCGCAGGGTCACCTGCACGAGGCGGAAGCCTTGTTGCAAGCGTCCTTGGCTCCGAGCAACCCCAAGGCGCCTCAGTCCATCGCGTTCGCGGTGCTGGCATCGATCCAAGCTCGGAACGGCAACACCGAGGCCGCGCTGGCCTCTGCCGAGCGTGCAGTAGCATTGGCCGGTCGCGGAACGACCTTCGGTTATGCGGGTGCGCCGTACTTCTCGTGTATCTTCGAAATCTACTTGAGCCAGGCCGCGCGGCAGGAGCGTCGCGCGCGCGCCCACGCACTGCGACAGCTCAGCCGGGTGGCTCGGCATTGCCGGGTTTGGGCGCGAGCTTTTCGAGTCGGAGAACCCTTGCTTCTGCTGTACGAGGGCAAGCTGGCCGCGCTGCGTGGCCGCCCGCTGCAAGCTGCGCGGCTCTGGCGCGAGAGCCGGCAACTCGCCGAACAGATGGGCTTGGGGCACTACGTGACGCTCGCAGGGCGCGCGCTGGACGGGACTGCGAGCGAACCAGAGCCGGTTCGACGCGCGCGGGCCAAGAGCGCGACATAGCTCGCATCGAGCGCGAAGTTGGTCACGCACAGAACATACAGCAGCAGCGTGCTGTTTTTTTGGCCGTGCAACGCCGGGTACAGGAAGACGAAGCCCAGCGCCGTCAACCCGTTGCCGAGCAGCTTGCACCAAGCAATGCCGTAGTTGGCTGCATCTACATTGCGGCGCGCGAAGTAGAAGAAGAAATACAGCACCGACATCATGACCGAGATCATGTAAGCATCGAGGAAGCCCCATTCATCGCGCAGCGCCTCTTCGAGCGCGAGCTGCGAGACACACGCAAAGGCGAACGTGCCGCCTACCACGAGCCGAAAGAAGCGACGCACTTCAGGGATCTGCTGCTGGTTGCGACCGTAAAGGAGCAGCGTGGCTACGATCCCGGCATCGAGGCACAGCCAGAGCACGTCCCCAATGTGCCACAGCGTAACGGGGGCGATCCGATACACGGCGGCGATCAGTTCCCAGCTGAAATTGGCGGCAATTGCCACCAGCGGGATGGCGTAGGTGCGAAGGCGAAAGCCTTCGACGATGGCGAGCAGATACACGATCAGCCAAAAGGCGGTGCCAACATCGACCAATAGCAGCGCGAGACCGTAACCATCGAGCGCGAGCGAATGCGCGCCCTTCAGTATTTGGCTCGGCACTAAGCCTCTGCCCTCGCGGGCGTCGGGATGCTCCAACGCCGCAGCAGATGATCTGGGATGGTGAAGGGCGCGCGCCGCCCGCCGCGCTCGACGAGCAGTAGGCCTTCGACCAGATGCCGGCTCACGACGCTGAACGCCTTGTCGGCAAGCGACGACTCGATCTGAAACCGGTCGAAGAAGCGATCGATTTCGACCACGACCTTGGCCACCACGCTGGTCCAGTTGGCCGGCGGCACGCCCAGCATCGCGGCAATGTTCTGGCCACTGAACGGATCCCGATCGAGAAAGTAGTGGATCAGGCTCGCGGGCGTGCCGCGCAGAAAATCGGGCATGAGGCCTTGATAGCCCTCCACTAGCGCGCTTGCCAACGCGACCCCTTCCGGCGAAGCCGCGATTTGCCGTTGATGAATCAGCTGGGTCAGCGCTTTGCAGTCAGCGAGATTTTCCGGAATGAGATCTTGTCGAATGCCCATCACGCGCCCAATCGCCATCCACACCTGGAAATAGGCTTGCTGCTCGGCAGGCTGGAGCGTGACCCCCAGCCGCTCCAAACCATCCAACACCACGAAACTGAACGACATCAGAGTTCCCGCGAGGTCCTCCTGATTGATCGGTGCACCGAACGAGGGGTCCCACGGACGTTGTCTGTCGTGGGTCAACAAGTGTCGCACTGCCGCGTGCATCAAGCGCACCTTCTGCGCGGAGCGCATCCCTCGGCCATCGAGCGAAAGCCCCCCGGGAGACATGACATCGACGACCATCTGGGTGGTCTCGAACACCCGGCGCAGCGGATTGTGAGTCAGGCGCCCGGTGCGGTACAGAACTTGAACGCCCTTCTTCGCCGCATAGTCGGCAGGCAGCGCGTAAAAACCGAGCACCATCAGGATCTCGGGCCCCCAAGCGCCAAACACTTCCTCACCCAGCGAAAGCTGCTCTGGAGCGATACTCGGTGTCACCGCGGTCTGCGCGAGGTAGTCGAGCACGATTGGCGGCAAAAGCGCGGACGGCAGACCGTCGTTGACCACCAGAGTGCGCAGCAACTCGTTCACGGCGTCGACCTCTCGGGTTCTGAACAACTCTGCCACCACCTGATCCGCGGGCGGATCGGCCACCGTTCTCGCTTGGTCCAACTCCTGATTCGTCCAGACTTTCGACAATTGTCGCTCCTAGTTCATTGCGATCGAGTGCAATCGTTACGCGGCGCTCGGCTCGCTACCGTTGCATGATCGCTCACTTCAACACGATGAGATGTAACCTGCACACCAATGAGTAGCTCGAAGCGCGCCTTTGCCGCTGCTTCGCACACGAGAAGATTGGCAGACAAACCGTGTATTGGTAAAGAGAGTAAATGGGCGCATTGCTGACCGCGCATGGCCAAGTGGTCAACCTACCGTCGCGCTTGTTGGTCGGCCGCGCACACGTGGCGACCCTACGCATTTGCGACGCTTCCGTATCCGGTGAGCACGCAGTGCTGGTCTCGCTCGGCTCCAGTTGGACGCTACGTGATCTTGGCAGTGTGAACGGCACGTTCGTCAACGGGCAGCAGCTCGAGCCCGGCCCCGGGCGCAAACTCTGCGTAGGTGATGAGCTGCAATTTGCCCTTTGGCCCGAGTCATTTCGTGTCATCGATACCGCCCCTCCGCAGCCGTTTGCCAAGAGGCTGAGTGATGGTCTGGAGATCATCGCCTCGTCTGACGTACTGGGCCTGCCCTCTCCCGCCTGTCCCCTTTTGCAAATCATGCCCATGGGCTTCGGCTGGCTGTGCAGCGGGGAAGCCGGTGATCATCCGATCGGCGACGGCGAAGTGATCCACGTTCAGGACCAAGCCTGGCGCGTGTTCTTGCCATGCACCGAAGAAGAGACGCACCGAGCACAGGACTCGCTGCGTGTTCGGCAAGTGAGCCTCACGTTTCGCGTCTCGGCCGATGAAGAGACGGTGCTGATCGAGCTACTCCAATCACAATCCCGCAGGCTGGTCGAGTCTCGGGCACACAACTATTTGCTGCTCGACTTGGCTCGTCGCCGTCTGGCCGATGCGCACCTGCCGAGTGCCGAACGAGGCTGGATCGAGCGCACCGCGCTGGCGCAGCGGCTTCACCTGGACCCCGAACACCTCAACGTGCAGCTGTTTCGCGTTCGCCGAGCCTTCGCGGAGGCGGGGGTGATCGACGCGGGCAACCTGCTCGAGTGTCGGCGCAGGCCCGGGCAAGTCCGGATCGGCATCGCGGATTTGCGCATCGAGGCGCTCGACGCGCCTACCGCGGCGCAGCCCAAAGGCCACGCCGCGGTCCGCGCGGGCGCCGCGCTCAAGCAGCGGTGATGAACGGATCCCAGGACAGGTAGTAGGACACCGGTTGCAGCGTGCCAATCGTGACCTTGATTTGAATCTGGTAGGTCTGCGCCCCCTGCTGCATCGCCTGCCCCATCCAGAAAGAGTTCGTCACCCCTCCACCCGGCGGTGGATTGAAGGGCCGCGGCTCACCAGCAGCCGTGAACACCGATCCTTGCGACACGTTGAAGCCGGTGATCTCGACCGTCGAATCGCCACCGCCGGCCGCATTCACGGCGACCGCGTTGAAACTGATGACGTTGCCCGCCGGACATTGCGTGCTGAGCTCGAGGGTGCCCTCCCCGCTGCTGCCGTTCAGCACGCGGTTGTCGATCATGTAGATGCCTTGATTGGCCAACACGGTGCCGGGGGGCAGCGTGCCGATGTAACCCGTATCTACCGCGATCGTAATCGCCGTCTGCGCGGTCGGGATGGCTTGACCAGTCAACCGCCGATGAGCGACCTCTGCAGAGGACTGACGCAAGACCGAGAAAGTACCTTTTTTTCTGGACATGTTCGATTCCTTTCTATGCTCGTCGAGCGATGGCCTTCAGCCGATTACCTTGAAGGTGGGGTTGACCTGAGTCGTGAGCGAGCCGCCGCCGCCCTGCTTGGTGACGTTGAGCGTCACGGAATAGCCGGATGTGGTCTCGCCCTTGGCGAGCGTTCCGGTCCAGGTCGTCGGGTTGTATTGCTGGGGCGTCCCGTTGAAACCAAAAGCATTCGAGTTTCCGAAATTCTGAACCGACAACTGCGACGAATCCTGAGCGTCGACGTTCAGCAGCGAGAAGCAGACGTTCGAGTTTTGGGTCGCGACCGTAACCAGATTCGGGGTGCCCTCGTTCGAGCTGCCAGTCGTGAGCTGGTTGTCCACCAGATAGACGCCCTTCGTGCTGCCCTGAGCCACGGCGTTGGTATCTACGTAGATCTGAATGAATACCGTACAATCACTCGGTGAAATAGCCATGAGCTTCCTCGTCTGTGGGTTGAGATGCGTTATTGAAAAGAAAGACCCGAAGTTTCCCGGTGCTTGCGCGCCCTAACAACTCCCCCAGATGACCCCCGTCCAAAGGTCATTGTCGTCGAAGTACACGGAGGCTTTGACGCCGTTGAACGGCGGAATGCCGAAACGGAATCCGCATGTCTCCATGCACACCTTCACCGAAGACCCAGCCGGGATCGGCAACGAAACCGAGAAGCAGATCTCCCCGACGACGGGAAAGTGCACGCAAATTTGCGAGCCGGTGTAGCTCGCAGACACGCACGCGGAGACTTGAGCCGCCAGCGTGCTCGGGTGAAATTGCAGGGCGCCACTCTCCGCGGCGCTCGATCCTTGCGTCAAGTCGCGAACCTTCTCGCCGCCCTGACATTTACATTTGCAGTTACAGTCCGACATTGCTCGTTGCCTCCGAGATAGAGTTCGAATCACGCTCTGCTTTGCGGAATCGCGCGAGCCACGCCGCGGTGCCGCGCGATTTTCGGCGCCGCGGCTGGCCCAGCGCGGTCAGCGCTATTGCCTCAGCACGAGCCCCAGATCGTGCCCGTCCAAATGTCGGTACCGTTGAAATACACGGACGCCTTGATGCCGTTGAAGGGCGGCACTCCAAAGCGGAAGCCGCAAGTGTCCATACAGACCTTCACCGTTGCCCCGCTCGGGATAGGCAAAGACACCGAGAAGCAAATGCTGCCGACGATCGGGAATTGAACACAGATTTGTCCGTTGTTGTAGCTGGCCGATACGCAAACCGAGATCTGCGCCGCCAACGTGCTCGGGTGAAATTCGAACGCTTGGCTGAGAGCCTGCGCCGATCGGGGCTCTGGCAAAGCGCTGGCTACTTGCGTGAGGTCGCGTACGCGGGAGTTGTTGTCTGACATCGTTCCTCCTGATTGATTGGCTCGCAGCACACCGAACTCGGCTGCTCCGAGAAGGCGCAGTAAACGCCCGCCGAGAGGACGCGATCCATTACCGGACCATAACGGCACGTTGCGCACAGACCTGGCGAGATCCGACCAGCGCCGCGCGCCCTGCCTCGGAGCGTGATATGTCCCTGCGAGTGATTCCGCGGATCTTGATCGTCATTGGAGCGCTGCTGATCATCAGCGCGTGCTTTCTGTTCCTCTCGGATTCACCCCACACCGAGATCGAACGGACCGCGAACTTGCCTGCCGTTCAGCCGAGCGCGGCTCGCGAGTTGCCTCTGAACACCGCCGTCTTACTCGAAGGCCACCTAACGGCACGCGAGGCCCTCGGCCCCGAGGGATTCGTGATTTACGAGAAAGAGCGCTTCTTGCGCACCGAGACCCAAGGCGCCAGCAAGGACAAGCAGCAATGGCAAGCGCTCTCCGTGCCCCGCCCCTTGGTCGGCGTGGAGCTGAAGGGCGCCGAGCTGCCGGTCTGCAACCGCGACTACACGATCATCAATCCTCCACAGCGCTGGCAGTCCGATGTCGTGCCGACGTCTCGAGACCTACTCCACTCGACCACCCGTCTGCGCGGCTTCAAAGCCGGCGACGCACTGACCGTGGACGGCCGCATCGTTTCCGCAGCGTCGAGCGCTGCGCGCTGCGTCGAGGCCAAGGCGATCTTCGGCGGAGGGCAACAAGCCTACCTGGATTCTGTCCGTCAAGGCGTCGTCGTATTCAAGGTGGTGGCCTCGATATTCGCCGTACTCGGAGGGCTGATGCTGGCCGTCGGGGGGTGGCTTCATGGTCGATTCAGGTCGAAGCGAAGCCGAGCCTCACGCTGATTCGTCATCCACGCTATCTGCCGACGAACGCGAGATAGCCTGATAGTCATTTGTTCTTTGCGCATGACTCTGCTTCCTGGTCAGTCGCGGAACCGGCTAGTAATCGAGCATGGCGCCACCAGCGATCAGCCGCGATTTTCTCACGACTTACGAGGGGCTGCACATCTCGGCGGTGTGCACCGCCGTGCGGTTCGTGGACGACGCGCAAAACCACTGCGCCCATTTCGTCAACCACGTGCTCGGAGTCGATGCGCCACTGACGTGCGGGAAGCTGCTCGGGCGGCCCGGCGCAGCCGCCAACGTTCGCGTGCACGAAACCTTCGCGCTTTGCCCAGCCGTGGGCAAATTTGCCGAGCGACCGGCGCTGCCGTGTCTGGTGTTCGTCGTGCAGAGCAGCGCGGTAGACCTTGCCGCACACCGCATGACCAACGTGCCCAAGAAGCACATCGGCATCCTGTGCGATGGTGAGATTTGGCACTACTCCAACAGCCAGCGAAAGGTCGTGCGCGAGACGCCGGAACAATTCGGCCAGCATTTCCCCGGCGCGGGGTTCGCACTCTTTTACGGCACATTTCCCGAGGGCGCACGGGCGATTGCCGCACCAGGCACGCGCCAGGCCACCGCCGACCTTGTGCTCGCGCCCGAGCTTCGCAACGGTCAAACCGACAACGTGGACGTCGCGGTTTGGCAGCAATTCCTGATCGTGCGCCAGCTTTTGTCGGGCCCCAATATCCGTCGGCTATTGGACGGCAATTTCGGTCCCAAAACCGAGGAAGCGACGGAGGCATTCCAAGTATCGGCGGGCGTGCCGCCCACGGGCATCGTCGATGCAGCCACCAACCGCGCAGCGATCGAGCGAGGCTTCGTGCCGCGCGTCAGTGCCACGGCGAGGCACGCGCTCACGCAAGTCACCCCCGCCATGACGGTCGCCGCGGTCGATGCGCTGCAGCGTCTCGGCTCGGTCAGTCTCTTCTACAGCGAAGAACTGTTGGACATCGAGGGCCTGCGGATCATCGCACGACTGGAGCCGCACAAACACACTGAAGGAACGCAGCTTCGCTTCTGGCACCGCGGCATCACGCTTTACACATTTCAAGGCGAGCAAGGCCTGCCACCTCCGGCGCAGGTCGGCCACGCCGGCATCGATACTTCGAGCTATCCGGGTGACGCGACCATGGCCTACCTGCGCGCCAATACCAATCTGGTCTGGACGGGGTTTTATCTCGGTCCGGCGCCATCGCATTCGGGTGCATCGTGGATGAGCAAGCGCACCGTATTGCGCCAGCAAGGCTGGGGCCTGGCCCCGATCTATGTGGGGCAGCAGGAGTCCGGTCCCGGCTCACACCACGTGGATGGCCCGCATGGGGACGCGGACGGCACTGATGCGGTGGGCTTGGCGCTGCACGCGGAGTTCCCGCTCGGCACGGTCCTTTATCTCGATATCGAGACCGGAGGTCCGCTCTCCGCAGCCATGAAGCAGTATCTGCAGCATTGGTGCGCTCGAGTGACGAGCGCGGGCTTCGTCGCCGGGGCATATCTCTCTTACACTTCCGCGGATAGCGCGCGACAGGCAGTGCCCGGACTCAGGCTGTGGGTGTTTCGGGTGAAGACCGCAGACAGCGAGGTCGACAAGGAGCCACCGTATCGGACCAGCCTGCCTGCGGAGAGCGGGGTGGCGGACGCCCTGGCCTGGCAATGGGCGCAGAACTGCAGAATTCCCAAACCCGGCGGGCGCTTGCTCGTCGATCTCGATGTCGCGTCGAGCGCGGATCCGTCACAGCCTTGACACGCTCGCCACTCGGTCGCGGTTGCCGGCCAATGAGACGAGCGAACTCACGCGCCAGATACCGGCGCGTCACGCTGAGGTCATGTTACCGATTGCGACGCGCGATCGAGCCAGCCCACGCGTGAGTAGAGCTCCCTTCGCGTGTCATTTTTCTGATGGTCACATTGCGCGCGCAGCTCGACTCAGCCTTCGGCGGCGCGTGAAGCAGCGAGAATCTCGGAACACGACGCAGGACTCCGTGCGTCCGCTGTTGCGCGTTGCCACGTGGCAAGATGACTGGATCGATTTCTGGACTTAAGAGAGGAGGTCACGTGTCGTTCGCGGGGGGCGGAGGCGGAATATGCAACAACCTAAATTCGTATCGCTCGTGGCTTTGTGGCTCGTTGTTGGGGGGTGCAGTGGAGATCCGGGAACGGCCGGCCAACCAGGCGCGGATGCTGCTTCGACGGTAGCGAGCAGTGAGCCATTCGGGCCCAATGATCAATGCACCAACGGCGGCGTCACCGTGTCACTCGGGTCTGATACGAACGACAACGGCAAGCTCGACGACAGCGAAGTAAAGCAGAGTTTCGATTTGTGTTCGGGCACTCGCGGTTCGTCTGGTGCTTCGCCGATCGTGGTGACGACGAATATCGCCGCCGGCGATCAATGCGCGGCAGGCGGCAAGCTCGTCGAGTTCGGCTACGACGACGGCGCGGACGGCGCGGCCACCGCGGGCGACGGCAAGCTGCAAGCCGAAGAAGTCGATGATTCGAACGTGGTGTGCAACGGCGAAGCCGGTGAGCCGGGCACGGCTGGCTTCGCTTCACTGGTTTCGAGCACCGCGGAACCCGCGGGCAGCAACTGCGCGGCGGGCGGTCAACGGCTGCAATTCGGCGTCGATATGGATGGTGACGGCATGCTCGCAAGCACGGAAGTGAGCGGAGTATCCTTCGTGTGCAACGGCAACAATGCCGTGGAGAGTCCGGTGTTGGTCAAGCTCAGCGTGGAAGCAGCGGGCAGCAACTGCGCGCATGGCGGCCAGCGCATCGACAGCGGCGCAGACGATGGTACGCCGGGCGGCACTGCCGATGACCATCTCCTCGACAACCTCGAAATTGACGCGACTTCGTACATCTGCAATGGCGCCAAGGGCGACCAGGGCAACATCGGTTACGCCGCGCTGGTCGAGTCGACGCCGGAGAGCGCCGGCACGAACTGCGTGACAGGCGGCGTGAAGCTGACCATTGGCTTGGATGACGGCAGCAACGGTGGCACCGCTGGTGACAACATCCTATCCGTAGGTGAGATCGACTCGACGCGCTACGTGTGCGCGGGCAACAACGGGACGAACGGCAGCAATGGCACCAATGGCCTAGATGGCTACACCAGCCTGCTCGCGGTCGTCGCAGAACCTGCTGGCGCCAACTGCGCGGGCGGCGGCGTGCGCATCAACTACGGCCTCGACGACGGTTTGCCGAGTGGTACCGCGCGCAACAACGTCTTGGAATCGACGGAAATAGACGGCACGCGCTACACGTGCAACGGCGCCAATGGCACCAACGGCACCAACGGCACCAATGGCGCCAACGGCCCACTGTTGAAGGTGAGCCTTGAAGCGGCGGGCGCATCGTGCGCCAACGGCGGC
>Ga0247772_1000028_pt1 | contig 117473 bp, 92 predicted proteins | sample UWRJL151409C6_FD_179945 | JGI IMG/M metagenome (GOLD analysis project Ga0247772, IMG submission 179945) | Plant litter microbial communities from Arlington Agricultural Research Station in Wisconsin, United States - UWRJ-L151-409C-6 | ecosystem: Environmental > Terrestrial > Plant litter >...
CTCGATGCCCTGCGTATCCTCGTTCGAGCCGACGGAGAGCGTGGTCGTTGCGTACGTCGTCAAGCCCTCGGAGTGGGCGCTCAGCGTGACCGGACCCGGCCACAACCCGGCGAGCGTAAAGGCGCCCGATCCATCCGACACGGTAGAGGGCATGGCGCTCCCTATGCCCGTGCCGGTCGCGTCCTCCGTTCCGGAAACGACTACGTTCGGGGTCGGTTCACCCGTCGCCCGGCTTCGGACGCGACCGCTGATGCTCCCCGCATGAGGCAAGCGGAAATTGGCGAAGCCAATGCTCGCCAGTGTGACGGGTACGCGGGCCGTGACGGCCCGCGGATAGCGAGCTTCGATGACGTAATCTCCCGCGGGACAGCTTACGGAATAGCGTCCGTTCTTGTCGGCGAGCCCCTGTGCAACGACGCGCCCGAGTGGCGCTTCGCTCGCGAAACCGTGCGCGAAGATCCTTGCGCCGGCGAGCGCCGTTCCGTCCAGCGCTCGTGCACGGCCGAAGATCGTTGCGCCGCCTCGTTGCAGCGAAAAATTCTCGACCTTCGAGCTGCAGTCGAGCAACGTCCGCGATTCGGGCAGAAAATCGCTTGCGCTGACCAAAAGCTCGTAGGCGCCCGCTTCTTGCAAATCCAGGGACCACTGACCGGCTTCATCGCTGATCGCCAGCGGCGCTTGCGCGTTACGCGCCGCCTGTGCCGAGTTCCAAGCCCGAGGCCCAGAAGCCGAGACCAACGCATGCGCTAGCGGTTTGCCGCGACCCGCATCGAGGATCCGTCCGGCGATGCGACAGCCCGGCGCGGCTGTTTGCGGGACGCGCCAAACGCGCCGGAATTCCGCAAACGCCTCCGCGACGTTGCTAGCGCGTGTTGGCGCCGGTCGCGCACATCCGAGCAACGCCGCACTTGCAAGTCCGGCCCAGAATTGAGCCTTCCACGAGGAACGCGCGACGAGCATCGGGGCCGAGTAGTAACCCGTACCCGCGCCACACGCTATCCGTTCGCGCACGAGCCGATTGACCCGAATATTTCGCCGGCGTAGAAGTCGAAGCAAGCTGAGTCCGCGTCAGAAGGCCACGGCGTGAACCCTCTCTCCCAGAACCGCGGTTTCAGCAAGCGAGCGGTGTGGGGCATCGCGGTCGCAATCATTCTGCTGAGCGTCGGTTTCGATCACTTTCTGCAGCCCACCACGCAGCGGCTGCACCTCGGCGCCGAGTACTACAATATTGGCCTTTCCTTGGCTGATGGCCGAGGCTTCAGCGATCCATTTGGCGAGCCAAGCGGCCCCACGGCGTGGATGGCACCTGCTTACCCCGGGCTGCTGGCGATGCTCAGCTTGATGCTGGGGGCGAAAGCGCGCGTCGCGATGGCAGTAGTGGTGTTGATGACCGCGTCGCTCGTCGTGCAAGCGTGGACCGTATATGCGATCGCGCGACTGACCGCACACCGGCTTCGGCCGATCTGGGCGGTGGTCATGTATGTCTCGTGGGTGAGCGCGTTTTACTATTGGTTCTTCTTGCTCACGAGCGACGTCTGGTTGCTCTCGCTGCTCGTGAGCTCGATCACGTTGGCGAGTGTGAAATACACGCTGCGCGCGCCGCTGCGGCCTTGGGTTTGGGGCATCCTCGGTGGGCTGAGCGCGCTGACGAGCCCCGCGCTCGGATCCGCTTGGGGCTGCCTCGTGGGTTTGTTCTTCCTCAGGGACGCTCCGCAGCGAAGAAAATGGATCTGTGCCGTTGGCATCGCGCTGTGCCTCGTTGTGCCTTGGACGGTGCGCAACGCCTTGGTCTTTCAGCGCTTCATCCCGACGAAGTCCAACTTGATGTACGAGGCATACCAAGCAAACGTCGTCGACCGGGATGGCATTTACGATCTGTCGAGTATGCTGCCGCATCCATACAACGTGCCGAAGCTGCGCTTCGAGTACAGCACGTTGGGCGAGAGCGCCTTCATTGCCAAGTACGGACGATTGTTTTGGCAAGAGCTACGCTCCCATCCGTCGCAGGTTCTCGCGCGTATCGCCAACCGAGCCTTAGCTGCGACGGTCAGGTACGTTCCGCTCTCGAGCAGTCTCCAGAGGGGGCTGGAGTTCAACTTGCTCCGTATCGTCTACGCGCTGCCCTTCGCGCTCATGATGCTCTCTCTCTATTTGAAGGCGCAGCACCGCGTTGTCTTGCGGGTGCTCGGCTTCTTCTGGCTCTGCTATTTGCTTCCGTACATCCTCGTTGCGTTTTACGCGCGCTACTTCTTGCCGCTCGCCCCGCTCTTCGGCGTGACGATGTTTCTCGGTGTCGATCAGGGCCTGGGTTGCTGGTCGCGATACCGCGCAGGGCAGCCAGCACCTCTCCGACTTTCGTAGCCTGCTGTTCGAAAATCGGAGAGCCGGGTGACGCGGGGTAGCCGGAACCGGAGAAAAAATAGGCGTCTCGGCTGATCCTCGGTTGGCTCGCATTTTGCTGAAAAGTGAGCATGCGCCAACGCTACTTCAACCTGTTCCGTGTCCTGTCGATGGCTGCCGCATGCACCGGTGTGGGCTGCAGCGGGGGGGAGGCGAGCCGCGTCCCCGAAGTTGCCTCCGACGCTGTGGGCACCGTCGGATTGGCGCTCACCCCGGTGGCCGGCGTCACCTTGAACACGTTCAGCTATACGATCGTCGGCCCCGGCTCGTTCACGCGCAGCGGCACGGTGGACGTGAGCCACAGCACCACGCTGTCGACCGTAGTTGGCGGCCTGCCCGTCGGAAGCGGGTACACCGTGACGATCAGCGCAACCTCGACCGACGCTGCGGCCCTTTGCGGAGGGTCCGCCGCCTTCGCCGTCAGCGCGGGCACGACGAGCCAGGTTTCGGTTCACCTCCAATGTCGCCAGGGAGACAAGACGGGTAGCGTGTTCATCAACGGCGTCCTGAACGCCTGCCCGATCATCGACGGCATCGATGCGAGTCCCGCGGAGGCGTTGGTTGGCTCGCCGATCGCGCTCTCCGGAAGCGCAAGCGATGCTGACCACGCTCCCGCGTCGATCGCCTATCGTTGGATCGCCAGCTCCGGGAACTTGAGCAATGGCACCACGGCCACGCCCACTTTCACATGTACGGCGGGCGGGCCCGTCACGCTCACGCTGACCGCCAGCGATGGCGATTGTTCTGAGTCGCTCACCACCAGCGTTAGTTGCACCGTACCCGCGGACGCGGTGACCGTCGTCGCCGCTAGCGTCGAAACAACGCCGGTGCCGGATAGTGGCGACGCCGCCGACGACCCGGCGGTGTGGGTGCATCCGAGCGATCCCTCACTCAGTGTGGTCATTGGCACCGACAAACAAGGTGGCGGCCTCGGGGTGTATGGCCTCGACGGCAATCAGATCCAGTTCTTGCCGTCAGGCAAGCTCAACAACGTCGACTTGCGCGATGGTTTTCCGCTCGCGGGCACGAGCGTCCCGTTGGTTACGGCTGGCAACCGTACCGACAACAGCCTCGGCATTTTCGCGCTCGACCCGGCTACCAGGCAACTGCGGGACGTCGCCGCTCGCAAGATCACGACGCTCGTGGCGTACGGCAGCTGCATGTACAAGAGCCCCGTCTCGGGTAGGTACTATTATTTCGTCGACGCCAAAGACGGCAATATTCAGCAGTGGGAGCTGTTTGCGACCGCGGCGGGTACGGTCGACGCAACGAAGGTGCGCGACCTTCATCAACTCGGCTCGCAGCCGGAAGCCTGCGCGGTCGACGACGAAGCCAAGGCACTCTTCGTCGGCGAGGAAGCCAAGGGCGTGTGGAGGTTCGACGCAGAGCCTAGCGTCACTTCCGGTCCAGGTTACGATGGCGTGCTCATTGCAAGCACCGATCCCGGCGGTCACTTGGTCCGGGATGTGGAGGGCGTGGCTATCGCGAAGACTTCGGCGACGGGCGGCTACATCTTCGTTTCGAACCAGGGCGTCAGCACGTACTCGGTGTTCACCCGCGAAGCCCCTTACTCCTACGTGAAGACGTTCCGCGTCGAGCGCGGGGCAGCTTGCGTCGATCCGGTGACCGGCAGCGATGGCATCGAGGTCAATACCGCGAACCTCGGTCCCGCGTTCCCTCACGGCGTGTTCGTCACCCAAGACGACAGCAACGACGGGCTCAATCAGAATTTCAAACTCGTACCGCTCGAGCACATCCTCGGCAGCGCGCCCGCGGTGGACGACAGTGCGTGCAGCAACGGCGGGAGCGGGGGCTCAGGTGGCGCGTCGGGCGCAGGCGGCAATTCGGGTAGCGGCGGCGCTACAACTGCTGGTTACGGTGAGCCCTTCTGCTCCACGTACTGCAACAAGTGCGCTTCTTGCTACGCTGCTGGCACCTTCTCCGAAGGAGACTGCGTCTTCCACCAGGCGAAGACGGCTTTTACTTTGGAAGACTGCCAAGCTGGCTGCGCCGTCTCGGCGACGCCCGGTGCTGCGGCCAAAGCTGCCCTCATGCCCGGCTTCGAAGCACTGAGCTGCAGCGATTTCGACGGGGCTATCTAACGCAGTGAAGGAAGCGCTGAGCACCGAGTCGTGCTCAGCGCTTTTGCTAAGGCTGCACGATGTCCCACTTGGGGCGTTCACACGTTGCCGCAAGCGAGTCGGAGTCGGCTACGACCGCTCGATGCTCTTTCTCACGGCCCTCGAGGAAATAGACGAAATCGAGCTGTTGCTCGGGTTTGCCCAAATGATCGCGGAAATATCGGGCAATCTCCGTCGGTGGCACGGCGCGCCGGCCCACCAACTCTACGTACGGCAGACTCAGTCCGGGCAAATCCGGAACGCTCTCGTACGCCTTCACGACGAGCTCGGAGCACACCACTGCATCGTCGGTCGCGAAGTCGAAGTTGAAGTCGTAAGGGCGACCCCAATAACGAAGGGCGCGTTCGATGGCGAGCGCGCGCATCATCGCTGGCATCCGCGGCCGAAGTGCTGCGACGTAGTCCGCAGCGCAAGAATGCTCGAGCGAGGCTGAGCTGACGCCCTCACTGACCGCCTCGATCACGCATAGCTCGTGCCCCGCGTGATCGCGCTCCGCGAGGCTGGCCCAAGCCTTTGGGTAGCTCTTGGCGAGGTACGCGCCGAGCTCACCGAAATGGCGCTTTACCTCGACGTCGTCGCCGAGCGCCTTCAGAATTTGAGATTGAGAGCCGACGAACAGCGCCGTGTGCGGCCAAAAACCGGGTAGACCGATATTGGACAAGTACCAGTTTCGCCGCTCCAGAATGATATCGCCTGGTTCGAGTTTGGCTTTGAAAGCCGCCAGCTGGGCGTCGCTGATCAGCCGCCGATCGAGCCCGGTTACGCGAGTATCGCCGGCCCAGGTGGCGAAGTCCCTTTGTAGCGGAAACCAGCGCTCGAACAGCACACTCTTCACGATGTCGAGTTTGTTTTCGACGCCGCTGGCGGACGGTGTGAGCACGCGCACGAGCGCGCTGCGCCTGAGCGCCTCGAGCCGCTCGACGAGCGGATTGAACGGCACATCGAGCGTGAGGTGCGCCGAGATCCAACGCTCGTACCACTCGTTGCCGAGGGGCACGAGCAAAAGGTCACTCGCGCGGCCGATGTGCTGGCGTAGCGCGCTGAAGGTCCGGGCAGGCAATCCCAGTTGCGGCATGGCCTCGTCGAACAACACGGGAAGGAGTGGTTTCTTTTCCAGCGCGCTCAGCAACCGCAGGCCGGCATCGACCTGTGCACAGAGCGCGCTGAAGCTCAGCGCGAAGGCGCGCGCGTGCAGCAGTGGGTGCCGCTGATAATCGAGCCCGTACCAACCGACGTAACGGCCCTTGAGCTCGTCGATGGCCAAGATTGGCTCGAAGACTTGCCACCATGTTTCGCGCAACTGTTCGCGCTCTGCGCCGGAAAGCTCTCCGGTTTTTGCGTTGGCGAGGCGCGTATCCAACGTCTCGAGGCGCTGGGTTGCCGCGTTCAGCTCGGGCAGCAGCCGATCGAGCCGCGCGGCGTCGCTCTCGGTGGCCTCGAGCAGCTTTTCGGGCGGCTGGCTCCAGAGCGGGTCCGCGCCACCTCCCACGCGGCGTGCGAATGGGTAGCCCGCCTGTTCCTGCGTCGACGGCCAAAACCACACGCCCGTGGCTGAACCCGCGAGAAGCGCCGCCCCGCCCAACACCACCTGCCGCCTGCCGAACCGAGGAATTGCCACTCTGAACCGGACACTATACACCGGTTCGTCGATGTCCGGAGCCTTCGAAGAGCTGACCAGTACGCGAACCGTCCGCCGCCGGCAGCGTTGGTTTGCTTCGATCTTACGCTTTTTTGCGCGCATCGAGCTTTTGCGGGATCGCGTGGTTTGGGGACTGCGGCGTCGCTTCGGGCGCTTGGGGCCGCTGCAGATCGCGGCCTATCGCGGCTTCGGCACGGCCGCGCACGTCGTGCTGCGCGGCCGCGTTCTGGAGGCCTCGGTGCTGGAGCGCTCGCTGCCGGCAGATTCTGCGTTCATGAGCTTTCGACGCATGCTGCGGCGCTTCTTTTCTCGAGAGCTGCCGCAAGCATTTCTGCGCGTGCAGTTGGGCAAGAGCGTGGCGGAGGGGATCACCGACGATGAAGGTTACTTTCAGTTGCCGTTCGTCGCGCCCGATCTGGTGGGCGTCGAGGCCTGGGCGCATGCCGAGGTCGAGGTGGTGAGTGCCCAGGTTCGCGGTCTCGTGCCCGTGCGTGCTAGCGCCGAGATCTTGATTCCCGGAGCAAGCGCTATGCTGGGCATCATCAGCGACATCGACGATACGGTGCTGCAAACGCATGTTACGCAGAAATTGAAGATGATTTGGGTGACGCTGTCGGGGAGCGCGTTCACTCGTATGCCCTTCGCGGGCACGAGCGAGCTGTATCACGCGCTCGCCAACGGGGCTTCGGGTCAAGCTTGCAATCCGATCTTTTATGTCTCTAAGAGCCCCTGGAACCTGTACGACTTTTTGATCGATTTTCTCGATCACCACGGACTACCGCGCGGTCCGCTGCTGCTGCGCGACATTGGTTTGCACGAGGCCCCGCCGGTCGATCACAAGTCCGCGGCCGTGCGCGAGCTGCTCGAAATGTACCCCGAGCTGCCGTTCGTATTGATTGGGGATAGCGGTGAGCGTGACCCGGAAATCTACTTGGAGACGGCCGCGCGCTATCCGGGCCGGATTGTCGCCGTCTACATCAGAGATTTGGGCGGAAAGAACCGCAAAGGCGACACGGGGGGGCGCGCACGCACGCTCTCCGAACGCGCTCGTGAGTACGGCACCGAGATGCTGTGGATCGAGCACGCGAGCCAGGCCCTTGCACACGCACAGGACCACGGACTGGCGTCAGGTCGAAGCGCTGGCTCGAAAGGCACTCGAGCGTAACATCTGGTGCACGGGCTCGGTTTGCTGCACGATGCCCGCTGCAATGCAAAGCGTGCTCTTGGATCGGCTCGGTCAATTGATCCGCGAAATCGCGCGGGCAGAAATTGCCACACGTTTTCGTCGACTCGCGCCCAGCGACGTGATCGGCAAACCAAGCGCGGAAGATCCGAACGACTTGGTAACTGCCGCGGATCGCGCGGCCGAGGCGGCGTTGACCGAACGCTTGCCAGCGCTCGTTCCGGGCTCGATCGTGGTTGGCGAAGAAGCCGTCGCAGCCGACCCTCGCGTGCTCCAGCGCTTGCGCGGTGCGGCCCCGGTGTGGGTCGTCGATCCGCTGGATGGCACTAAGAACTTCGCAGCCGGGCAGGGTCCGTTCGGTACCATGGTGGCGCTGGTCGAGCGTGGCGTGTTGCTCGCCTCGGGCATCTACTTGGTCGAAAAAGATCAGCTCTTTCTCGCCGAACGCGGGCTCGGAGCGTTCATCGATGGCGTGCGGATCACGCCGCGCGCGCCGGTCAGTGGCGTCCTCACGGGGACCACGACGGTGCGCTTGATGCCCGCCGAGCTCGCTGCGCCAATCGTCGCACGCGCCGTCGCGCACCGGCAGATCCCGAGCGCAGTTTGCGCCGCGCACGAGTACACGCAAATCGCCGCTGGCCTCAAAGACTACACGCTCTACTACCGGCTCTTGCCCTGGGATCATGCGCCGGGCGCGTTGCTGGTGCGCGAAGCGGGGGGCGCGGTTCGTCATCCCGACGGGCGGGACTATGATTTGTTCGACCCCAGTGAACCCACGCTGGCCGCACCCGACGAGCCGACCTGGCAGCGCGCTCGCAACGACCTATTCCCGGACCTTCGGAGCGGCTCGTCGTAGCGCATCACCGGGCCGCCTGCGCGGACGCAGTAGAAGAATCTGGCCCGGCTCGAGAGGGTGCGAGGCAAAACCACACGTCCGTACAACGCTCGCAAATTTTCTGACCCAACATCGGTCAGCAAAGGCACATCGTGTGCGTGCGACTCATTCAAGCAACGCGCGTCGCCCTGTTAGGACTGCTCGCTGGATTCGTTGCGTTGCTCGGCTGTTCCGATAGCTCGCCGGGCGCTGTGCAGCAATCCGGCGCCGCAGGGATGAGTGCAGAGATGCCGGGCGCTTCGGCAGCGGGCAGCAGTGCTACCAGTAGCCCGAATGCCGGTAGCGCAAATACCGGGGGAAGCGGGAGCGCAGGGAGCAACGGGAGTGCGGGCCAAAGCGCGAAGGCTGGCAGCAGCAGTGCGGGCGCGGGAGTGAGCGGGGCGAGTGCAGACGGCAGCTCGGGTGGAGCGAGCACGGCCGCCGCGGGTGGCGCTGGTAACGCGGGCAGAGGTGGCAACGCGGGTACCACGGGCAGCGCAGGCGCCAGCAGCTATGACGCATCTGTGCTCGCCGACCAGCCGGTCGCGTATTGGGCAATGAATCGAGCGCCGATGAGCGAAGTGGATCTCAGCGGCCACGGCCATGAGGGCAGCTATCGAGGGACGGGCGCGCCGACGAGCGCGCCGCTACCCAACGGCGATTCCGGCGCGGGCTTCGACGGCTCGCAGCAATACCTCACCGTGCCTTCGAGCCAAGTCTTCTCGATTCCGACCACCGGCACTCTGACTTGGGAAGCTTGGTTGCGCCCCGATGTGCTGCAGTTCCCGAACGACGACGGGGTGAGTGGCTATGTTGACTGGCTCGGCAAGTGCGAGAACTACGGCCCGACCTGCGAATGGGAAGCTCGCATGTACAATACGAATACGGGGGAGAGCCCGAACCGTCCGAATCGCCTGTCCGCTTACGTTTTCAACCCGAGCGCGGGCCTGGGTTCGGCCGCTGATTGGCAGCCGAGCGCGGGGCTGATCATGGCGGGCGCTTGGTATCACGTGGTCGGTCTGTATACGACGCTCAGTCAGCCTGCCGATTGCAAGAATACGGCTGACTCACCGGGTTCGATCGATATTTGGGTGAACGGCGTGAAGTGGAACCACGGCTCGCACGGTCAGACCGGCTGCATGAGCCAATACAACGTCGTGCCGAAGGCCAATGGCAGCCCCTTGAACATCGCGACGATGGCCAAAGAGAGCTTCTTTCGCGGCGCGATCGCCAAGGTCGCGATCTACGATCATGCGCTCAGCCAGGCGCAGATCACGAACCATTACCTGACGATGACCGGCAAGCAGCCGACCGGCAGCTGCGCCGCTACGTGCAGCTTCTGAGGCTGACAGGGGGGCAGTGAATCGGCTAGAGTCGCTGGCTCGGCAAGATGAACCAGCAACCCGGGGTAGGAATCAGCAGCGCGGACGCGGAAGACGCGGATTTGCAAGCGGTCACCGTTCCCAGTTCAGTGAAGGTGGGCGGCGGCACATTGCTGCTTTTGGGCGTGCTCACCTTGGTGCTCTGCTTGCAGACTTCGCTTGCGGTTCGCTTTACCGTGGTCAGTACGCCGATCGTGCTGCTGATGTTCGCCGTGGGTCTGGCCTGCGCGCTGCTCGGCTTTTACCTGACGCGCGGCAGCGGTCGGGCAGCGGTTGCGGGTACGGTGCTGGCGGGTGCGTCGTTCTTTCTGTTGGCGGGTTGGGTCGGGTTTTCGCTGTACAACGGGCTGCTCTCGCTGCTCGCGTTGTTGCTCCTGCCGCTCTCGCTGCTGGCAGCGACGTTTGGCGCGCTCTCCATGTCTTGGGCGCGCCGCGCCGATCTCGCCCGCGAACGGCTGCGCGCGCAGGGGCTCGACCTGGGCCTGTGACGCTGCGCGGCGATCTGCGTGCGGCGCTCGCGCGCGGTGTCGAGGCCGAGTCGTCGATCGCGGCTCACGCTGCCCTGCGTGTGCTCGATCCGCTACTCTGCATCATCGCGCGGCGCCGCCTGCGCAAGCTGCTCGATCGCACGCGTCGCGTCACGATCGATGATCGGCCGGCCCATCGCTTGCGCGTGGCCGCGTTGTTACTCGGCCCGCCGCTACCTGAGCTCGATTTCGACGATCGCGAGGCCGTGTTGCAGGCGTTCAGCGCGCTCGGCCCAATGCCTGGTCCGCGTCCGAGCGGGCCGTGGTTCACGTTGGGCAGCCTCGCGGCGCTCGCGCTCGTGGGCACGGGCGCGGCCCTTGCGGCGCACTGGTTACGCCCCTTCGATCCGCGGCAGAGCGATGCCGGTCGCGTGTTGGGGAACGAGCTCGCGACCTTCGTCGTCAAAACCAGCAACGGAGTTGCTGGTCCTGCACTCGAGGAAACGCGTTCGCAACTGACGGGTGCGCTTGCGGAGCGCGCCCTGGGCGCAGACACTGTAGCGGCGCTGAGCGAGCTGCTCGATGCGGCCGGCTGGGTCGCGCTTGCCAAAGAGGGCAGCGCGGGTGGCCCGGAGATCGAGCGCTTTCACAATGCCGGCAACGGCCTCGCTGCGCTGCTCAAGCGCCATAAATTGCCCTATTTCGTCGATGTGGACGCGCTGCAGCAAGGGCCGCGCACGCTGCCGCTCTTGATGAGCTTCTACGTCCAGCGCGAGTCGGAGTACCGCGCGGGCAGCGTGCGCGTCCGCGCGCTCGACTTGTGGCGGCTCGATACCTTGCGTGTGCGCTTCGGGGCGCTGGGCTATACCCGCCCGCGCACGCCAGCCGCCTTGGTGCTGCTCGATCAGGTAGAGAGCGATCTCGTGCGCACGGTGCTGCCCGCCATAGCGCCCGGTGAGCCCGCGCAGCTCGTCGACGACGAGACACGTGAACAAGGCTTGCCCTGGGTGCGCCCGCTGGAGGCCGCCATTGGCGCCGCAGTGCGCAAGCACTTTGCGCCGCTCAGCGCCGATCCGCACGTGATCGAGGTCGGCAAATTGCTGTCCAAGCGCCGCGCCTTGGTCCGTCGTTGGCGCGAGACCATTGCCGACGGCCGTCACCAGCTGCGGGTGCCCGAACGCTTGATCCCCGAGGCCGACTACAGCTCCGATCTGCACCTGCGCGTGGCAAACTCCGAGCTTTACGCCTGGGACGAGCTGCACGGCGAGCTGATGTCCAAGCAGAATTACGCGGCCTTCTTGCGCTTGCGTGAGCCCTACGTGCTCGGGATCGAGCGCCACGAGGTGGAGCACCGCCTGGATTTCGCGCGCGGCTTTCGCCCCGTACCCAGCACGGTGTGCCGCATGCTCGGTCTCGACAACCCGCTCGATGCTCCTCCGGGCAGCATGCAAGAGCGTGTCGGCGCAGAGTTTTCCGCGTATCTCGCGCAGCTCGCGGAAGCGCCGGATTCACCCATGCTCGAGCTGATCGTGCTCTCGACGCACCTGCTCGACGCTCGCACGGGCGGCGGTGTGTATTGGTATGCGGCGCTCGGCGTGCTGTCCGCGGTGGCGAGTGAACTCGGGCTGGATCCGGATTCGCTGATTGGCAATCGCGCTCCGCGCGAGCGCATCGCGACTTTGCTCACGAAATTGACCGCTCAGGATCCGAAGGCACTGCGCGCGGCAGCGGCCCACGCCTACGAACAAGCCTTCGGGGAACCGGTGCCGCACGCGGTCAAGCAAGTGACGCTCGACAACACGGCTTGGCGCCACTGAAGCGGCGCGCTTTGGGCTACGCGACGCATCGCGCGCGTCGCGTAGGGGCCTACATTAGCGCCGGTTCAGGCTGCGTGCGGCGTGGACGGTGGCAGCACCGAGATCGTCGCGCACGGAGTCTCGCCCGCTTGCTGCAAGCGAAGGCGGAGAAGATCGCGTTGCCGAATGAGCTCGGGGGGCAGGCGATCGAGCAACGGGGACAGCAATTGGTCGTGTGTCTTCGCTTCCTCGAGGAGCCGCTCTGGATCGACGCGGGTGAGCCGTTCGAAGTCGGCTCTGGCCAGCGCGAGACCGTCGAGGTTCAGATCCTCGTAGCGAGGCATCCAGCCGCACGCTGTTTCGATCGCCTCCGTGCGCCCGTGCGCGCGCTCCACGATCCAGCTCAGTACGCGAGCGTTGTCGCCGAAGCCCGGCCACAGAAAGCGGCCATGCTCATCGCGACGGAACCAGTTCACGCGAAAGATGGGCGGCGCGTGCGACAGGCTCTGCCCGAGCGCGAGCCAATGCGCGAAGTAGTCCGCCATGTGATAACCGCAAAACGGCAGCATCGCCATCGGGTCGCGGCGGATCTGCGGCAGGTTGCTCTCGGCCGCCGCGGTCGCCTCGGAGCCCATGGTTGCTGCGGCGTACACCCCGTGTGACCAATCGAAGGTCTGATACACGAGCGGCAGATCGTGGCTCAGACGCCCTCCGAACACGAGCGCGGCCAAGGGTACGCCTTCTGGAGCGTCCCAAGCGGGATCGAGCGAGGGGCAGCGGGCGAGCGGCGTGGTGAAGCGCGCGTTGGGGTGAGCCGCCGGATAGCCCGCCTGCGGAGTCCAATCGCGCCCGCGCCAATCGACCAAGTGTGCGGGCGGTTCATCGGTCATGCCTTCCCACCACACATCGCCATCGTCGGTGAGCGCCACGTTGGTGAAAATAGTATCCGCGGCGATGGCTTGCATCGCGTTCGGATTCGATTTCTCGTTGCTGCCGGGGGCCACGCCGAAGAAGCCATTTTCTGGGTTGATGGCGTACAGCCGACCATCGCTGCCGGGTCGAATCCAAGCGATGTCGTCGCCGAGCGTCGTCACCTTCCAGCCGTCGAGCGCGGCGGGCACGACCATCATCGCGAAGTTGGTCTTGCCACACGCGCTCGGGAATGCGGCTGCGACGTAGCTACGCTCACCCGTCGGTGATTCGAGGCCCAAGATGGCCATGTGCTCGGCGAGCCAGCCCTCGTCACGTGCCATCACCGAGGCGATGCGCAGCGCGAAGCATTTCTTGCCCAGCAGGGCGTTGCCGCCGTAGCCGCTGCCGAACGACCAAATCGTGCGTTCTTCTGGAAAATGCGCGATCGTGGTGCGCTCGGGATTGCAGGGCCAAGCGACGTCCGCCTGGCCGGGAGCGAGTGGCGCGCCCAGCGAATGTAGACAACGCACGAAATCTTCGCGCTGGCCGAGGGCCGCCAGAACGGCTGCTCCCATGCGTGTCATCGTGCGCATGCTGACCACCACATAAGGCGAGTCAGTCAGTTGAATGCCGAGGCGCGCCAGCGGGGAGCCCAGCGGTCCCATGCTGAACGGAATGACGTACAGTGTGCGGCCGCGCATCGCACCTTTTAGCAGGGGCAGCAGTTCCGCTTTCATCTCCGCGGGCGAGCGCCAGTTGTTGGTCGGTCCGGCGTCGGCTCGTTGCTCTGAGCAGATGAAGGTTCGGCTTTCGACGCGCGCCACGTCTCGCGGATCGGAGCGGCACAGGTAGCTGTTTGGTCGCTTTTCCGGGTTGAGTGCCAGCAACGTGCCGCTATCGAGCATCGCATCCAGCAATCCTGTCCGTTCGCGATCGCTACCGTCACAAACGTGAACCGAGGCAGCCTCGCAGAGCGTTGCGATTTCGTGGATCCAGGCGTCGAGTGCCGTGTTCGCAGTCAAGCGTTGCTGTTGCATGACATCTCCAAGCTCGAGGCGCGCTCCCGGAAGGTTTGGTGCCCCCAGAGTCACGCGTTCATACTTATCTGTTTAAGAACCGGGCGCATGCTCGCAACTGCCTCACTTCGAGATTGCTGCGCGCCGCGCGCAGCGGCGCACACCACGGCATCGCCGCTCCTACATTGCGCCTCGAATCGGCGCCGATTCGGGCCGAGGTTCGCGGTCCGGCGGTTTTGGCTTAAGCTCGCCGAGTTTTGAAGGACCTTCCGCCGGTCAGCACGAAGCAAACCACCCGGGCTGCGGTGGGCCTCCCGGATAGTGAGCCGGTGACGTTCCTGATCAGGGCCCTGGAATGCGAAAACCCGTTCAGCGGCACATCGCGCCACGTGCTTCGCGACAACGAAGAGGTCGAGATCGGTCGGGGTGAGCCGACGTATCGACGACTACACGGGCCCGCGGGCCCCCGGCTCGAGCTGCGCGTACCCGATCGCACCATGTCGGCACGGCACGCCCAGCTGAAGCGTGTCGGCGCGGGTTGGACGTTGCGGGACCTGGGTTCTACGAATGGCACCTTGCTCGACGGTCAGCGCATCGAGGAAGCACCGCTGCGCGACGGTCAATTGATCGAGATCGGCGCGACCCTGCTGCTGTTCCGCGAGACCACGGCGACCGCGCCGCTACTCGATCGCGTGCTCGCCATGGCGGACTCGGTCGCGCTCTCGACCCTGAGTCCATCGCTCGACCTGGCGATGGCGCGGGTCGAGCGGATCGCGCATTCACGGCTCTCGGTCTTGGTTTTGGGCGAGACAGGCACGGGCAAGGAGGGCATTGCTCGCGCCGTACACCTTCGCTCGAAGCGGACTGGCCCGTTCGTCGCCGTGAACGCGGCGGCCATCCCGGGGCCGCTCTTGGAAGCGCAATTGTTTGGTCACGTCAAAGGCGCCTTTTCTGGCGCGGTGAAGGACGAGATCGGCTTCGTGCGCAGCGCCCACGGCGGCACTTTGTTCTTGGACGAGATCGCGGATTTGCCGGCGAGTTCTCAGGCCGCCTTGCTACGCGTACTGCAAAACGGTGAAGTGACGCCGGTGGGCAGTACTCGCAGCGTCGAGGTCGACGTGCGAATCGTGGCCGCGACTCATCGCGACTTGAGTGCATTGATGGCCGACGGCCTGTTTCGTCGCGATCTGTACGCGCGGCTCGCGGGCTTCACGCACAGTATGCCGCCGCTCGTGCAGCGACGAGAAGACTTGGGCATGCTGATCGGCGTGCTGCTCGCTCGCCACGCCGGCGGCGCGGTGCCCACGCTACGGCCTGAGGCTGCCCGTGCCTTGTTCGCCTACGAGTTTCCATTGAACGTGCGCGAGCTGGAGCAGGCCTTGGCCGCTGCGCTCGTGCTCTCGGCGGGCGAGCCGATCGCGCTTCAGCACCTGCCCGAGGCGATACAAGGCGCCACGAGCGCATCGCTTCCGCTGCGCTCCGCTGCCAGCGCGCCACCTGAACCGCGCTCAGCGGAAGATGACCGCAGCTATCGAGCGCTCGTCCAGGCACTGCAAGAAACGCGCGGCAATGTCAGCGAAACGGCGCGCCGGATGGGCAAAGCGCGCCAGCAAATCCAGCGCTGGCTGCGCCGCTTCGAGCTCGAGCCCGAGTCGTTCCGCGGTGAGGACGAGTGATGCGGCCGGGGCGTTGCATGCAACGTTGCACCCCCTGAGTGTTGCACCCCTCGTGCGAGGGCAAGCCTGCAAAAACGGCTGGATTTGGCCTGTTTGCGCTTCGGCACGCGGCTTGCTGTAGGGCTGCCACACACCGAGGAGGAAGCCCATGAAGCGAACCCATTCCCTGACCGCATCATTCGTCATCAGTTTGAGCTCGCTGCTTGCCTGCGGCGCGGCGCCCGATGGCACGGAGGACCCGAGCAGCGCCGAGCTCGGGTCCAGCGAACAGGAACTGACCCTGGGCAGCGCATCAGTGTCGACGGTGAGCAAGACTTCCACCGCGCTGATCGGCAAGCCGCCGATCGTCGTGATCAAGCAACCGCCGATCATCTGGGTGCCGCTTGCCACCGGTGACTTGGTGCTCGACGGCGTGATGCGCTACTACGGTGGGGGTACCGCGACGCTCGGGCTTCAGATCAACGTGAGCAACATCGGTGATTCGCCGGCCACGGCCGCGAGCGGCATGGTGTCCATCAACGGCACCGTCCTGACGGGCGCGCTGTATCAATACTACGGAGGCACAGCCACGACGCCCAACACCGTCAATCCCGGGCAGCGCGGCTACATCAAGGTAGAGGTCCCGACCGCCATGATGGCGCCCTGTACGCCATACACGGTGAAGATCGATCTGGGGCACACGATGCAATACGGTGACGCAAGCGTGTTCAACAACGACACGTCGATCGTCACGACGGTCTGCCCGCTCACCTGGACCACCCCGATTGGGGCGGTGCATCTCGGTCATCAGCCCGATGTCACCGTTGCTGGCAAAAAACTAGGGGATATCGTGAGTAGCGTGGTGTCTGGGCGGCCCGACGGTGCGCTCTGCTCGTCTTGTCACAACGCGGGCTCGAGCTACCCGTACCATCCGAATGTGCCAGCGAATGCTGCGCAGACCATCGATCCGTTCTTGAACATTAGCGGCAACGAAAGCTGGGCCTGCTCCAGCAACACCTGGGCATCGCAGTTCATCTACTTACCCGTCGCCAAGTACCCGCACACCGAATTCCTCAAAGAAGTCGTAGCCAAGTGGCGGGACGACGGCGCGTTGCGTTGAGGGAGGCGAGACCGGGGGATCAGCTCTGGAGCGGCGCGGTGTGCGGTCCGCGCGCGCGGGCGAGACTCGCGCAGCGCGCGACCAGCTCCGCGCTGCTCACGCCCTGCAACCGATCGTAGGCGAGTTGAAATAGAGCTACTGCCGGTGCGATGTCGGCTGCTGCTGCAATCTTGTACACGACGAAGGCTTGGTTCCAATGGAAGGGTGCGGCCAAGCCCGCGGCGAGCAACGCCTTGCGCACGGCTGCCGAGACCGCGATGTGCGCCTCGCCGTCCAGATGAATGTGGCCTAGCTCTCGCTCGCCGACGTAGAAATCGGCGCCGTCGACCTCCGTCTCGTCGCCGAGTAGCCAGTGCGTCCGCGCGTGAACCTCAGGCCATTTGGCCAAGGTTTGCGAGACCGCTTGCGCATGGACGGGCAGGCGGGGCGGCGGCGCGTAGTGCCCTTTTTCAGCTAACTTCATCATTACGAGCCTAGTGCGGGCGGTAAAATCCGGTAGTGCCTCGAGCACCGGGCCCGAAACTTCGCGCAAGGTTTTGGCCTATTGTCCCCTCTGTTCGAGGAGGCCCGCGATGAAATCCAGCAAACGCTCGGTGAACCAAGTAACTCAGCGCTCGTTCCTGATCGGATTGCTCGCCGGCTCGGGCAGTTTGATTTCGGCCAACGCCCATGCCGCGGACTATTACGTGGCGCCTGCGGGCAGCGATTCGAACGCGGGCACCTTGGCGGCGCCTTTTGCGACCCTGCAGAAAGGTGCTGATGTCGCGGTAGCTGGCGATACGGTCTACATCCGGGGAGGCACCTACAGCATCACCACACCCAAGAGCGCTGGCGCGGGTTTGACCTTTAGCAAGAGTGGCACTTCAGACAGCAACCGAATCAAGTACTGGGCCTACCAAGCCGAAGTACCGGTCTTCGATTTCACGAGTATGGTGCTGTCGACCAGCGGCTACACTCACGGCTTCGTGGTGACGGGGAGCTGGTTGCACTTTCGCGGTCTTGAACTGCGCAATGTGCCGATGAACACGTTTTCGAACAATGCCATCGCCGCCAATGGGGGCGGCAACTGCATCTTCGAGCTGCTGAACCTTCATCACAACTCCGGCAACGGGATCTTCATCGGTAAAGGGACGGGGGGCAACTTGATCCTGAACACCGATGCGCACGACAACTACGATGCGACGTCCAACCAAGGTGACGGCCAAAATGCGGACGGCATTGGCGTGCACTACCAAACCAGTGGCGCGAGCACGATCGTCAGAGGTTGCCGCGCGTGGTGGAACTCGGACGACGGCTACGATCTGATCAACCAGGAGGTGCCTGTGATCATCGAAAACTCCTGGGCAATGGGGAACGGCTACATCAAGTCAGGCACCGCACGGCCCGCAGACGGCAACGGCAACGGCTTCAAGGCAGGCAGCAGCAAGACCGGCGTCCGGCACGTCATCCGAGGTAGCCTGGCCTGGAAAAACGTAGCAGCGGGGTTCTATGCCAACCATTCTTCGGGCGGGAACGATTGGTTCAACAACACTTCTTACAACAACGGCACCCAATACAACATGCTGGCGAGCGATCCGAACGACTCGTCCGTGACCATCGTTCTCACGGGGACTTTGGTCCACAAGATGAGAAATAACATCGGCTTCCCCAACAAGAACACCAACATGAACGGAGTCGACACTGGCTTCAACAGTTGGGATTTGATGCTGACACCGGCCGCGGCTGACTTCGTGAGCGTCATGGATACGGATGCGCTCGGGCCGCGTCAGGCGGACGGGAGCTTGCCCAATGTCGACTTCATGAAGCTCGCCAAGGGCAGCAAAATGATCGACAAGGGGACGGACGTGGGCTTGCCCTCCGCAGGCGCGGCCCCAGACCTCGGCGCCTTCGAATACGGAGCCGCGAGCACGGGGACTGCGGGTGGTTCGGGGGGCGCGGGCGCCGCAAGTGTCGCGGGCGCAGCAGGTATCGGCGCTGGCGGCAGCGCGCCAGCCAGTGGCGCCGGTGCCGGCGGAGCGCTCGGCATTGGAGGCAGCGCTGAAGCTGGCGGCCCGGCCCACGCGGGCGGAAGTCAGCCCGTCGCGGGCGCCCCGGGCAGCAGCGGCTCCGCTGCTACGCTGGCGGGCGCAGGCAACGACACCCCGTCTCGTGCCGATGGGGATTCCGCTGGGTGCGGCTGCGGGATCCCCGGCGGATCTTCTTCTGTGCCCCGGCCCGCAATTGCTCTCGCATCACTGCTTGGCGTGCTTGCCCTACTTCGGCAGAAGAGCCGTGTTTTTCGAAAGGCCTGACTTGGTTACGGTTGGCTCGCGGGGCAACCGGTAGAGCACTGTACGATGATCGACGTTTCCTGCACGCTCGAGACCTTGCAGGAAAAAGCGAACATCGATTCACACATGGTTCGGCACGTCGCGAGTGGCAGGGAGGTGCCGGCTGCTGCGAGCGCTTCCGGCACGCAACTCTTTGGCAATGTGATCGGCCCCCCCGCGCAGATCTGCGGTGGTGGGGCATGGCAAATGGCCGAGTTGCCCGCGCTGCCCGCCAGCCCCATACCGCCACTGCCGCCATTCGCACCGCCCATCCCCGCGCCGGCTCCGCCCATCCCTGCGCTCGCACCGTTGCCCGCCACGCCTCCGGAGCCAGCGCTATGACCCGCGGTAGCGCCGTTGCCCGCTGTTGCGCTGTTGCCTGCGGTAGCGCCGTCACGCCCGCTCGTTGCGCTGCTACCCCCCGCGCCGCCCTGGTCCGATTTCCCGCCCTCCGCGGGACCACCCTGATCGCTCGGTGCTCCGACCGTCGACGTGCCGCCGCACGCCGCGCCGAGCGCGAGCAATGGGACCAGGTTGGAGATCAGCAACGTCCTTTGCAAACGTCGAAATCGCGCTTCGTTCATGCTTCGATTCGCGATCAGTGCATCCCGCGTGCCAGCGGGATGGTGGCCAAATAGCCCGAGATCCTGAGCGCGCGGTGGCTGCTGTGGCACACGTTGACTCACAGACTAGGATCTTCACGTCGCTGTTGGAAGAGCGGAGCCGCGTTTCAGCGCGCTGTGCTAATTCCAATCGTCGATTTTCAAATCATGCGGTGCTGGTTGCCCAACGCCAGTCTCCACCAGCTGGCGCAGGCTCAGCAGGAAGGTTGCCCACTTCATGCTGCAATGGGCGGTAAATTCGACCGCTTCGCGCCAGTTGCGGTGCCCGAACAGCACGATGGTGCTCTCGCCCTGTTGAGAGAGCGAGAAGGTGACATCGGTGCCGATCCATTCCTGGGGACCTGCGCTGAAGCGCCACACGACTTCCTCGCTGGTCGACTTCAATAGCTCGAACTTGGCGCTGCCGATCTCGTCGCCTGTTTTGGAATGGAAGACGACTTGTATGGCATTGCCGGACTTTGACTCGCTGGATGTTTCTTTGGTCCACCAGCCGGCGACGCCGGCGACGGTCGAAAGCGCGGCATGCACCTTCGAGATGGGTGCCTTGATGCCAATTCTGTGAATGATGTCTACCTCTCTGGCCTCCGTTGTGATCGGGATGCCATCTCTCTAGCTTCGGGAGGGTCGGGGCTGGGAGTTACATTTGCGACGCGATCGGCGGTCGTGTCCGGCAAGGAACGCGGTTGTGTTACGGGTGACGCAGCAGCATCTGCACCGAAACTCGGATACTACGCGGTTCTCGTCGAAGACCTTCCGGATCGCCTTTCAGGAATCACTGTAGACGCGCGATTTACGCGAGATCGTGGCCTACTTCGCGCAACGGAACGGGTTGGCCCGACCATTGCTGTAGGGGGCGGTATGCGAACTAAAACGGGGGTTCTGGGAGTTTGTTTGATGGCACTGGCGGGGCTGGTCGCGAGCTCGACGAAAACGAAAACTGCTGAAGCGCACTCGAGCACCATCGAGCCCACCACCGTCGTTCGGCTACGGACGACCACGACGAATGTTACCAGTGCACCGCTCAACGTTACTCCGACTGAGAAGCCGAACGCATTGCCCAGCGCGCCCGTCGAAGTCATCACGCCTGCGCCCGCGGATCTGAACCTGGAGAACCCCAAGCTGCGGCGAATGCAGCAGCATGAGATCACGAAGGACATGCTCGAGACCGCGGCGAAAATCGTGCGCAAGCACTACGCAAAACCGGTGGGTACCCAGATCGAGGTAGAAGTAGACGGCAAGCACGTGACCGCCCGCATCGAACGCCACTTTCACCCTGAAGGCGGCCCGGTCAAGCCTTGGGGCTATCATCCCGGCGTCTCGCTGTTCGTGCATCGCTGAACGCCATTCTGGACATATCGAGTTTGACTCTTCGCGGCCGCCAAAACTAAGAGCCACGATCAACCCGGGAGTGCCTTTCCTCGTCGACCGGGAGCGTTCGCTGAGGAGCGAGATTGGTGATTCGTGACGCCGCGTCACGGGTCCAATGCAGCATCTTGGGATTCCGCGGCGATTTAGGGGGTGAGATAGTCGGAGACATGAGCACGCGTGCCAGCTTCGAGCCGGACCCGGTGCCGGCGACGAATGGCTCGGTTACTACGGGGCCAGTTGGCCCGGTAGCCGGCGAGGTCGGCTCTATACCCATTGGAACGCTCATCGGTGACAAATATCGAGTCGAGCGGGTGCTTGGTGAAGGCGCGATGGGGATTGTGTTGGCTGCACGCCATGTCCAACTGGACGAGCTGGTGGCCATCAAATGCATTCGCGCGGCGGTGCCTTGGTCGTCGGATGTGCTCGCGCGTTTTGCGCGCGAAGCCAAGGCGTGTGCGCGGCTCAAGAGTGAGCACATCGCCAAGGTGATTGACGTCGGCGTCAGCCCTGCCGTCGGGCCGTTCATGGTGATGGAGTACCTGGAGGGGGAAGATCTCGCTGCGGTCCTGCGGCGGCGCGGACCAATGCCGGTACGGCGCGCGGCCGAGTACGTGATGCAGGTATGCGAGGCGCTGGCCGTCGCCCACGCGGCCTCAATCACGCATCGCGACGTGAAGCCGGAAAACTTGTTCCTCACGCGTCACGGCGATCTGGAGATCATCAAGGTGCTCGACTTTGGGATATCCAAGGCGCCGCTGCAAGGTCGCCTGTTTGGCGGCGAACTCGCCGTGAAAGAAACGCAGTCTTTGATGGGGACGCCGCTGTACATGTCCCCCGAGCAGATTCGTTCCACGCGCGAGGTCGATCATCGCTCTGACCTGTGGTCGCTCGGGGTCGTGCTGTTCGAACTTTTGACGGGAAACCCGGCATTTGCGGGCGAAACGGTGACTCAAGTGTGCGCGCGCGTGCTCGAGGCCGCGCCGCCACGCCTCGGTGACTACTGCGAGACGGCGCCGCCGGGCCTGCCCGAGATCATCGATCGGTGCTTGATGAAAGACCCCGCGCGACGCTTTCAAAGCGCAGCGGAGCTGGCGAACGCGCTGCTGCCCTTCGCGCCCGCGCGTGCGCGCCTCCACGCCGAGCGCGCCACGTCCGTGTTGCGCGCGGCTGATCCAAACGCAGAAGAGCCGCTTCCAAGCACGCGCCCCGACGGGCGCGCGGCTCGGATTCGGCAGTCGAACCTCGGGACCGCACCGCCGACTGTGGTTGGCGAAGGCGAGGCGCCACGCAGCGAAGGTCATCGGGCGTTACTGGTGGTGCTCTGCTTGGGAGGCCTTCTCGGCCTGGGATCCGCCGGTCTTCTCGCGCTCTCGCGGAGCGGCAACGGGCAGGGCGAGACGAAGCAATCCGCGTCGATAGCGAGCTCGACAGCGACGCTTCTGCCTTTGGGCAGCGGCGAATTGCCGGTCGTGGAAGCGCGCCCCACGATGCCCGCAGCGGCGACGGACACTGCCGCGCCTCAGAGCGCTCCGCTGCCCGCGAATCTAGGAAGGGTCAAGGCCGACCCGAAGCGCGCTCTCGGTAAGGGGCGTCCAAGTGGCGCTGCGCCCAACCCTTCGCTGGTCAAGGTTGCGGCGAGCGAACCAGCGCCGCTCGCTGCCGACGCGAAACGTTCGGACTCCGAGAGCGGCACAGTGAAACCGCGGGTGCGCTTGCTCGACAATGGCTCACCGGTCCGGCTGCTCGAATGATGTCGAGACGGCTCGTATGTGGAAACGAAATGCTCGAGATCTTCTCGTCACCAAAAATGCTGCGCGCAGTCGTGATTGCGTGGGGCGTTACGTTGCCGGCCTTGGCGGGAGCGGCCGAGCCGCCTGCGCCGTCCTCGGACGCTTCCACATCGGCGCGCATCGCCGAGCTCAACGAGGCGGGTGCGCGGGCGTACGACGGCCGCAATTACCGCGCCGCGATCGAGAAATTCGTGGAAGCGTACGCCATCGACCACGATCCCAATCTGCTCTTCAACTTGGCCCGCTGCTACGAAAAATTGGCTGATTTTACGGCTGCAATCGAGAAATACGAGGCCTTCTTGGCCGCACCCGGGGCGGACACCGAGGGTCGCGTCAAGGCGCATACCTCGCTGGTCGAACTCAGGCGCTTGCGCGACCACAGCGAAACGAAGCCTGGCGACTCTGAGCAAAGCGCGGGCGAGCCCGCGGCTGCTGGCTCGAGCGTCGAGTCGGGCTCCTCGGCGCACGGTGTTCTTCCCTGGCTGACGCTGGGCGCGGGTGTCGTAGTCACGGGCGCCGGGGTGACGCTCTATGCGCTCGGCGCCCGCGATCATTCGCAGGTAACGAGCAGTCCAGGTTACGGAAATCCCGCGCTCGTGAACCCGATGACGCGAGCCGAAGCGCAGAGCGAGGTCGACGCGGGGAACACGAAGAAGCTCATCGGCGGAATTGGGCTCGGCCTCGGTGGAGCATTGATCGCCACCAGCGTCGTGCTCTTCGTCACCGGCAAGTCCGAGTCCTCTGCTTCCGCGGTGACCGCGGGGTTGACGGTCGCCCCCAGCACGAACGGCTTCTATGCTGGCTATTCGTGGAGATTCTGAGCCAATGCGCGCCCTCTTCGCCCTCCTGGCAGCCCTGGCGCTGGGTTGCTCGGCGCCTGATCTGGGCAACACCACGTTTTCCTGTCGCACGGACGTTGATTGTAGTGCCGGCGAGGTGTGTGGAAATCTCGGCGGCAGCCCGGCCTGCGTGGCCGTTTCGCACGACCCGATTGCGGTTGGCATGAGCGGCCCGCTGCAGGGCCCGAGCCAGGATCTGGGCAACGAGATGCGACGCGGAATCCAAGCCATGTTCGCGCGCGTGAACCGGCAGGGCGGCGTGCACGGTCGAGAACTCGTGCTCAAGGCCCTGAACGACAACTACGATCCGGGGCTCGCTCTAGAAAACACCAAGGCACTGTTGGATATCGAACAAGCCGTGCCCGGCGCGGATCAGCCAGACGTACGCGGTAAGGATTCGGTATTCGCGCTGCTCGGAAATATCGGCACACCGACGATGCTCGAGACGGCGCCGCTCGCGACCAAGAACCGCACCCTGTATTTCGCCCCATATACGGGCTCACAACGCTACCTGCGCGATGGCACCAATTCACCGTACGTCTACAACTACCGCGCTGGCTACTACCAAGAGACGGATGCGATGGTCGATTACCTGTCGAGCTACCGCCAACCGCGTGTGATCAGCACACCGTCCGCCGATTCTTATCGGCGAATCATCGCCTTCACGCAGCGCGACAGCTACGGGGACGCCGGCTACAACGGTCTGGTCAACTCTTACAATCGCCTGGCGCCGCTCCCCCAGCCCGATTCGACTCGAGCCAATCCTTCGATTGCGCGCCTTTACTACGACCGTGAGGATGTCGCGAGTGTGGGCCCGGCGATCACGGCTGCCGGTCAACTACTGACCGCGCTCTTGGCACAGACGAGCGAGCTGCAGTCCGTCGCGATCGTGATCGTCGGCACGTACCAGCCCGCCAACAAGTTCGTGCGCGGCGTGCTCGATTGGGTGAACGCCGACCAGATGCGGGCGAGCCGAATCGATCTCACGTTCTTGAACGTGTCTTTCGTCGGCAGCAACGCCCTGGCCGACGCCCTCTCGAGCCCCCCGGAGAGCTACGTGGACGGGCGCGACGGCAAGACCAAGAAGAGTTATGCCGAGGGGGTGATGGTGACCCAGGTGGTACCCTACTACGACACCGAATCCCCCGGCGTTACGGAGTACCGTGCGGATATCCAAGCGTTCGACGGCGGCGATTATTCGTTCACCTCGCTCGAGGGCTACATCGCAGCACGTCTGTTCTCGCGCGCGCTCCTGATCAACGGTCACGAGGTCGAGACCGAAGCCGTGCGGACCACGCTCGACGGCGCGGTCCGCGAGCTCGACATCGGCATCGGCACGCTACTGAGCTTTTCCTCGACGAACCACCAAGCGAGCCAGACGGTTTGGGGCAGCGTGATTCAGGCGGATGGCTCGTTCAAGGTTCCGTTCACCTGGAACCCCACCACGCATATCCAGCCGAACTGAGCGGCGAATGCGTGCGGAGCGACGCATCGCCACGGCCCCGGGCGCGTGAGCTCAGGGCATGCTCGCGGCCCAAGAGATGCTCGAATTGGGGATCAGCAGGAGGCTCGATTTGGCGAATGCGCCGCTGCTTGCGTCGAAGGTATCGTTGATCACCAGGTTGGAGGTACGCACGCTGTCGACGTAGACGAGTGTCGGATCGAGCCCGGCCCCCGAATCGAAGTGCACCTCCACGTTGACCTGTTTGACGCTCTTGGCGTTGAAGTTGCCTTGTGTGACGGCCTGAACGGTGATGTCCATCCACTTCTGGCTGAGGCTCGCCAAATCGATTTGAACGACAGGGCTGGAGCCCGACGCCGCCGCCGAATCACTCAGGTAGACCCAGACCGTGCCGGCCGTCGCACCCGGCGCGTAGAGCCGGACGGTGACGTTGACGCCTTCCAGGTCGGGATATGGCGTGAACACGTCAGCGAAGCGCGACGCAACCTTGTCCGGGGTTGGCGCGGGGGTGCTGAGCACCACGAGCCCGCTCGGTGCGACGCAGCTACCGTCGTTGCAGACCTTGGTCGGATCGCAGGCAACAGGCGTGCCGTTGCAGGCGGTGGTGCATTGGTCGAGTGCGTCCAGGTAACGCTCACAGCCGTCGTCTTTGGCTAGCCCGGTGTTGCCGTTGCAATCACCGTAGTGGGGGGCGCAGGTCGGTGTGCACTGCCCGGAGATGCATTCACCGCTCGTAGCGCCGCTCAGGCTGCAAGCAAAATTGCAAGCCCCGCAGTTGCTGATGGTCGTGAGGTCCGTTTCGCAGCCATCGTTGTCGGTGCTGGCGCTGTCGGTGCAATCACCGTAGCCAGTGCTGCAGGTTGGGGTGCAGGCCCCGGCTTTGCACGTGGCGCTGCTCGCGTTGTCCAGGCTACAGGTCGTTCCGCAGGCACCGCAGTTGGTCACGCCGTTACCGTCCGGAGTGCCCACCTTCAGATTCGTGCACTCCTCGGTATTGGGGCAAGTCGTGAGTCCGATCATGCAACCCGAGCCGCCTTGTGCGCCGTTTCCACCCGTTCCGGGTTCGCCGCTCTCGCCGCCTTCAGCGCTCACTCCTCCGGCACCAGCCTCACCGAGATTGACGCCGCCGGATGCGGCAGAGCCGCCGCCCGTAGCAACGCCGCTCGATCCTCCCTTGCCCATGCCGCTGGAGCCCCCGCTGCCGTACTCCGCAGACAGAGCGTCGAAATCCTTGAGACACCCCGAAACCACCAACAGCAGTAGACCGGTTGTCGCGCTCACCCTCGGCAACCAGGAAGACTTTTTCTCCATCACCGATACTCATATCACGAACGTTCCCTAGGTCGACGGACAGCCTGCCCCGACCTGCTAGCCGACAAAGGCCCTCCGCAGATCGCGCCCGACCACGCGGAAAGGCCCGCCAAGGCAAGGATTTCTGAGCGCTTCGCTCAGAGCGGAGCCGAAAAATTCCCGGGCCCGTGGAGCCGCGAAGCGGTGTAGCCTCGCGCATTTAGGCCCAGTCGCATTCCGCCATCGGGGTAACACCAGGGATGCCCCGCGTGGTGGTGTGGGACTCACACGGGTCGTTCCTTCATGTCGCATCGTTCTCCTCGTCGTCCTCGCTCCGCGCACGCTCGCTGCGTCCCGACCGACGCGCGTTGCGGGGCGCCCACTGCTTTGCGGTCCGGCCGAGTGTTGGTGCTTCTCGCGAGCTTGGGTTTGGTCATGGCCAACGCGACGACCGCCGTTGCGGCGGGCTCGGACGTGCCCCTTTCCAAGAGTGGCGCGCCGCTGTTCTTCCTCAACGACGTCGACTACGGAAGTGACAGCGAGTTCAACCCGGTTCAGGCCACGATTCACCTGTCCTACGATATCTTGCGGAACGCCTCCTACCAGGACAACCCGTTCAAGATGGCCTACGCCACGGGCTTCGAGAACGTGGCAAAGAACCTCGTGCATCCTTTCGACGCGATCGAAAAGAGCGGAGGAACCGCGGAGTTCATCGGTCGCGAAGTATTTCCGATCAAAGGCATCAGCTCGGACTATGGCCAATGGGTTCCGAACTACACGCTGCATGCGCTCGGGGAGGGCATGGTCTATCGCAAGCTGTGGAGTTGGTACGCCGCCCGGGATGTGCCAGTTCCGTGGCTGTTCGGACTGCTCAACACGGCAGCAGCGCAGTTCGTCAACGAGGTCGCGGAGAACGGCGATTTTCGCGGACCGAACACGGATCCGGTCGCTGATTTTTGGATTTACAATCCGCTCGGCTACGCCCTTTTTTCGATCGATCCGGTGGCGCGGTTTTTCTCGACGACCGTGAGGATCAATTACTGGCCCCATCAGGCAACGTTCGACTTAGCGCATGCCAAGCTGCTCAATGCGGGCGGCAATTACAGCTTCAAGTTCCCGCTGCCACGCACGAACTGGAAGGCCTTCTATTACACCGGGACGGATGGCCTTTTCGGTCTCTCCATCCCCACGAAGAGCGGCGACTCGTTTTCCGTCGCCGCCGGCACGCACCTCTATACGATTCGCCCTCAGTACACGACTCAGGGAGGCCGAATCATCTTACCCGATGACCTCGAGTTTGCTCTCGGAGCGTTCTGGGACCGAAACGAGTCCTTGATGACGTCGTTCCAGCTGATAGGTCCCAAGCATCCTACCGCGATCTTGAACGTTTATCCGGGGCTGATGAGCGTGGCCGGTTTCCGTTTCGGTCTGTACGGCTGCGCAGGCTACTACGACGGGGTCGCGCTCGGGCTCAGTGCCTCGTGGCTACCGCTCGGACCCGGCGTTGCCGGGTGGGCGCGCACGAGCCAAGAGATACTTTGAACGGTGCCCGTGTGCTCGCGCTTCGTTCTCAATAGGTCGAGAACAGAGCCCACAAGAACTTGTTGGCGAACGCCGGCCAACCATGATTGGTGTTGCTGTAGTTGGGATCGGTGTGGTTGCACCAGTAGACGGGGTGATCGGCGTCGCAACCCTGGTACATGACGCAGTTGGATAGCGTGTCCACGTAGCCCTGAACCGGCATCGTCATCGTGCCACAGTGGTTCAACGCGGCATAGAAGTCGCGCGTCTTCGGACCATTGGCTGGCCCGACGACGTTGTCATTTTTGCCGTGAATGACGACCGCGGTCACCTCACCCTTGCATTGCCGCTTGATGGGTACGTCCAGCGCATAGCCGCTGACGGCTTTGGTGGAGCACGGCGCCGTCGCGCGGATCTTGTCGCCATATTCACAGCCGAGGATGCTCACGAAGTCACCGCCCGAGCTTTCGCCAGCAGCGAACACGCGAGCCTTGTCGACGCAGTAGCTAGCCAGCACTTGCTCGTGGAACGGAGCGAAGAAGGCTACGTCACTCGCCCCCCAACCATTTCCGTTGTTGGCCATGGTCGGGTAGACGCGGATCCAAGATTCTTTGGGGCCACCCGTCTCGAAGCCGGCGTTCTGCTCGGCCCAGCTAATCGGATTACCCGTCGGGTTGAACATCATCAACACCGGGTAAGGCTTACTGGCGTCGTAACCCGTAGGTAGCTTCACGTAGTACTGGTGTCCAGACACGGTAAGTGGGCTGCTGGAGCTGCCGACCGCCGGACTTGCCTTGCCGCAACCGGCGCTAGGATCCGCAGGCGGCTTTCCGCCCGGGCTGCCGCTGCTGCCGCCTGATCCAGCGCTCGGGCTCGATCCACCACCGGTGCCGCCACCCGCACTACCCGCGCTGCCTCCAGCTGTCGTGCCGGCTCCAGGCATGCCGGCTTGGCTCTGGCTTTCGCCGGCGCCGCCCTTGCCGCCACTGCCCGCCACGGAGCTGACCGATCCGGCACTGCTTCCGCCGACGGCTGCGCTGCCCGCGACACCCGAAGGCGAGCCCCCATTGCCGCCGCCTGCCGGCCCCGGCTGCGAGTTCGCGGGACCGTCGCTGCTGCAAGCCAGCAGACTGCAGCCGCCGAGGAGCAACACGCCGGAGGTTGCGCGCCTGATCGAAGAGGATAGATTGAAAATCTTAGTCACCTGGTAATCCGATTTCTTTCGCGCAGCCGTCGGGGAGGGCAGTCTCCGTGGAGCGTGGATTCCATCTGAAAAACGGTCCCGTCGGGCAAAAAAGAAGTGGGCGGACAGCGCACAGTCACGCGCCATTGCCAGCCAAGTGGAAGTTTCTGTGCTGGCGCAAGTGAGCGCAGCGCTCGCTCGCTTCAACCGTTCGCGCCGAGTCGCGCGAAGCGTGCTGAAAACCAGCCGAAGCTGCAATTTTCGGCGAGGTCGCGGCCGCGCGCCACGAGGTCTTCGGCCACCTGAACACGCCCGCTGGCGTGTGCGATACATGCCTCCAGTTCCAAGCAACGCAGCGCCATTTCGACTTCGCCACTGCGAGTGACCCAGCGCCGGGCAGCTTCGAGGTGTCCGCGCGCGACCGCAAGGTCCGCGGGCTCCCGCGCGAGCGAGGCGAAGCCGAGCAGCGCTCGCGAATGCGCAACGTGTCCTTGCCAACTCAGCTCGGACATTCCTGCCAGTGCGTCGTCGAGCAGCACGACCGCGCGCTCGAACTCGAAGCATTCGATCAGATGCTCGGCTTCCCACAGCGCGCGCCGGCCGAACGGTGCACCCTCGAGCGAGCGCGCGCGCTCGAATGCCTCGCGCGCCGCATCTGCTCGCCCGAGGTCGTGCAGGATTCGCGCTTGCAGGGCGATGCCCCGCACGCGCTCATCCACGGAATCGGCGCGTTCGGCGCAAGCGATCGAGGAGTCTACCAGGTCGAGCGCCTCCGTCAGCGCGCCGCTCAAGCGTAGCGTGTAGGCCAGGGTCCGCAGCCCCGTCGCTTGACCCTCGAGGTTGCCCGCGTTGCCCATGAGCTCGAGAAAGCACTGGTAGCAGCGCGCTGCGATGCTCAAATCGCCGAGCGCACCCGAATAGAGTCCGAGATCGTAGATCAAACGGGCTCGGCGCGGCACCGAGAGCCCTGGATGCGGGCGAGCCGGATCGCCAGCTTCGGTGAAATGCCGCGCGATGCGGGCGCCTTGGCTCATGGCGCCGCGGCGCAAACCGAGTTCGGGGAAGCCGCCCAGCTTTCGCAGGTAAATCTGGGCGGCTTGCTCGGCCTCGCCGGCTCGCAGCGTGTGAAACAACAGCTGCTCGTACACGTCGACCAACTCGGGTTCCGCGACGCTCGCTTGGTGCTGATCGAGGCGCGCGCCGAGCCGCTCACTCTCGAGCGAATGGATCGCGGCTGGCGCCACCGCGAGCAAGGACTGGAAGTACTCGGCCACGAAGGGGTGCGCCGCGTAGCTCTCCCCGTGGTTCGACGAGTACGCGAGCCCCAAGCGTTCGAGCCGGAGCAAGCTACGCACGAGCTCGCTGCTGCCAACTCCGGCGAGCGCTCCGGCCAGTGCCGGTTCGGCTTGCGCAATGTATTCGAGTAGCCCCACATCCACGCCCGCGGGGAAGACGGCCAAGCGCGACAGCAGATCGCGCTCGATCGGAGCCAACGCGCGCGCATAGGCTCCCAGCACACCGAGCAAGCGACGCGCCCGGGGGTCGTCGCGAGAAGCGCTCTCGAGCGAGGACGGCTGCAGGGCGCGCTCGAGTTCGCGTTGGATCGCCTCACCAGGACCGGACGCCAAGAACGACCCTACGAGCGAGCCCAGCATCGAAACCGACAGTGCGTGACCACCGCAGCGCTCGACCAACTCCTGCAGCACCGCGGGTTCTGCGCGAAGGCCCCACTCTTTCAGTATGCTCGCCGCGTCCGCAGCGCTGAGAGCCTCAAGCCTTAGTCTTTGCAGGCCGGAGCCCTGCCATTCTGCGAGATCACTCGGGTCGAAGCGCGTCGTGATCAGAAATCGACTGAAGCCCAGGCCGCGCGCGGCGCAGCGCAGCAAGCGACGCAGCGCCGGATCCGTAATGCGGCCGAGGCCGCTGCCGTCTTCGCCGTTGCCCTGAACCACTTCCAGGCCGTCGAGCACGAGTAGGTGTGATTGCGGCGATTGTTGCAGCAAGTCTTGCAACTGCGTCAGTGCGTCGCCGGTCACGCCGAGCGCCTGGGCTCGTGAGAAGTAGTGGAGCGCTTGTTCGGCGAACGACTCGACTCGCTCGTCGTCGTAGAAGCTGTACGCGAAGATGCCCGCACACGGTCCGGATTGCTCGAGCGAGGCCAACCAGCGCTCGGCGATGCTGGTCTTGCCGCTACCGCCGACGCCCACCAGTGCGAACACCGGCGTTCGCTCCGAGGCGTGCCACCAAGCGTCGAGGGTGGCGAGCACGTCTTCACGACCGACGAAGTGCGGGGCCCGCGGGAAGGCGTGTGCAAACCGCGCGACCCAGCTTGAGGTCACGTCGAGGTCCGGACGCGCGGGGTGCGCCTCGGACAAAAGCTCGCTTTCTGCAAGACCGAGCTCCTGGCTGAGGCGAATGAGGATGCGCCGACGGCTCGCGTGCCGCAGCGAGAAGCCCTCTGACGGGTCGTTGACGTCTCCCGACTCGTAGCGGCGATAGGTGCGCACATCGACGCCCAGTGCGAGCGCTAGTTGCTCTTGAGTGAGATTCAGATCCAGGCGCGCCCGGGTGACGAGCTCGTTGTTGAAGCGCGACGGCACGGCGATAGCTCCCTCCCCAGCCTACACGAGAAACGGTTCTGTCCGGTTGTGTCCGGTTCTGCCCGCTTCGATCCTGGCTCGGGGCTGCCGTCACGCGCACGCTGAGACCATGATTTCCCCACATAAACAGCCAATTTTTCGGGAGCGCATCTTCACCGTGAGCCAGCTTTTCGACGACGCCGAGTGCTCGGATTGGATCGCGCTCGGGGAGCGCGTCGGTTTCGAGGCCGCACCGATCACCACCGCCGTTGGCTTTCGCATGGCACCTGAAATCCGCAACAACACGCGCGTCATGTTCGACGACCCGCCGCGCGCCGGAGCGCTTTGGCAACGGCTCGCTCCCTTCGTGCCGACGACATTCGGCCACTACAGTGCGGTCGGACTGAACGAGCGCCTGCGGATCTACCGCTACGACCCCACGCAATACTTTCGCTGGCACGGGGATGGCGCGTTCGTGCGCGATCGCTTCGAACGCAGCCTCTTGACGCTGATGATCTACCTGAACGACGACTTCAGCGGCGGCGCGACCGAGTTCGACACGCGCGATGGCGATTTCGAGATCGTGCCCCAGCGCGGCATGGCGCTGCTCTTCGAGCATCCGTTGCGACACCAGGGCGCGCCGGTGCAGCACGGCACCAAGTATGTCCTACGCACCGACGTGATGTACCGGCGCGCGGAGGTGCCCAGCGTTTGATTGGTTAGCGGGCGCGAGCGGAGCATTACGTCGCGTAGCTCCGGCTGCGTCTTCCGCGCCGTTAGGCTCTCTGCAGCAATCCGAACGCCGCACCTTGCGGGTCGTCGCACGCGCAGGCGCGCGTGCCGTTCGGCAGCGTGATGGGGTCGAGGGCGAGTCCGCCCGCGGCCCGCGTGGCCGAAAGCGCGGGCTCGAGCGCCTCGACCTCGAAGAAGAAGAGCCAGTGCGGATGCACGCCCGGGCGTCCCGCGATATCACCGATCACGCCTACGCGGTCGCCACCTGGCTGCCAAGCGAATTGCTGGAACGTGCCCTGAGCGCCCAGGTCGAGTTCGGTCGCGAGTGACCAACCGAACAGCTCACAGTAGTTCGCTTTTGCGCGCTCGGATTCGTTGGTGTTGAGCACGTGCCAGACGACCCCGGGATCGCGCACGGTGCTGGCAGGCGGCGGCGTCAACAGCGCGACTATCGCGCCACCCGGATCGCGCAAGACCGCGACTCGGCCAGCGTCGTGTGTTGGACGGATCGGGCCGAGCGGACTCGCGCCACGGGCGATGAACTGCGCGTTTGCGAGATCCAGATCTGGCACTTCGAGCTGGCCGAGCCAATGAGGTTTCGCTCCTCGTGCCAGCGCTTGCTCGTGCAGCGGCCAAATCACGGCGCGGTCATGGCCGAGCACGGACGAGTAGAAGGTGCGCGCCGCCTCCGCGTCCGTGGTTCGCAATTCGATGCGAGAGAACTTGGTCATTCCCGCTCCGGAATGCCAGCACTCGCGTGCGCTGTCCAGCGCGTGGTTTCGCCGACGGGCTTTGCAAGCGTTTGCACACGTTGCAGTGCCGAGCACTCCAGTCTGTGCACGGTCTTGCACAACCCGCGGCACGCAACACGAGATGGCCCGGATCTGTCGCAGATTTACGGGTTTCGTGCGAACCCCCAACCTGGCACGCGGGTTGCTGAAGGGGCTATCATGACCACACAATCATCCCGCTTCAATCGTCGCTTTTCTTGCGCTTCTGCCATCGCCAGTCTGTGTTTCACCCTCGCGGCTTGCTCCGGCGGCTCGAACGACGCCTCGCCCGAGGGCAGCGATGCCGGGCGAACGTCGGCGGCAGGCAACGCCAACGGCTCGAGCACGGCCGGCAAGGCAGGCAAGGCGGATGACACCCAGGGCATGGCGGGCGCCCACGACACAGGCGACATGGGCGACGCAGGCGAAACGGGTGATGCCGGAGCCACGAACGGGTCTGGCAACGGTGGCGCTTCGAATGGCGTCGGAGGCGCAGTGAATGATCAGTGCGGCAGTGACGCGGTGTGCGCGGCGCTGAACGGCTTGGGGGTGAGCACGGCGAAGACGCCGCGGCTTGGTCCGACTGGTAGCGAGTTGCCGGCCTCGTTCAATCCGTTTGGCGGAAAGGTGACTGCGCTCTATCCGAAGCAAGAGTTGTATGTCGGCGGGCTGAAGCTCGCTGGATCGACGAAGGCTTCCGCGATTGTCGAGAGACACGCCGACAAGGCGGGGGACCCGGCGAACAATGTGCTGTTTCAAGCGGCGGAGGACTGGACGGCGGCGGCCCTGCATACGGCGGTGGCGGGCGACTTCGATGGCAATGGGCGCCAAGAAATCGCCGGGATCTTCGTGAAAGACGGCTCGATCTGGCTGCATTCGATCGGCGACGAGAAATCGAAATTCGCGACCGCGGACGTGCTCCTCGGTAAGTATGACGTGAGCGCGCTGAGCGCGGCAGCGGGGGATTTCGATGGAGACGGCAAGGACGAGATCGCGATCGCCATCGCGCAGACCACCGGGACCAAGCTGCTGTTCGCGGATGACGCGGGCACGCTGTACAAAATCGATGACGCGATGACCAAGAGCATGCCTCGTGACACGGCGAGCAGCTCACTGAGCTTTCGCTTGGTGGCCGGCAACGTGGACTATGACGAGGCCGAGGAGCTCGTGCTGGTGACGAACGAAGCCGTCGGTGCGTTCGATGCTGGGCAGGGGAGCGCGCACTACTTCGTGTTCGACGATCAGAGCACGAAGTTCGCGGCGCGGAAGGACGGCTTGGTTCAGGGCAAAGACGGCGCCCTGTACTCGGCGCTGGTCGCGGCTCCGGCGCTGATCGACGTGGATGCAGACGGGGTCGGCGAGGTCGTGCTCGCGGGGCTCGTCTCGCACGACTTCTACGGGCCGGTGGAGATGATTTTGGTCGCATTGGACGACGCCGCTCGTGGCTTTGCGCCGCTCGCGGTCAAGCACACTTCGGATTATCGGGATCTGTCCGAGCAATCGACGGTGCCGCGCTACGAAAATATCGTGATCAATGGCTTGGATTTGGACGGCGATTTGGCGGCGGACATCCAGGTGAATCAAACCGTGTTCTCGAACTTTGCCAAGAGCGCCGCGCCGTTCACTAAGCTGTACGAGATCGACGCGCAGGAGTTCCAGGGCAAGAGCTCGTTCGCTTTCCGCGCCGATAACTCGACGATTGCCGTTGGTGACTTCAACGGCGACAAGCACGACGACATCGCCGCGCTCTCGTCCGACCGCAGCAAGCTGACCATCTGGGGCTTCCAAAGCTCGAATGCCAGCAAGAAGCCAGTGTTCGGCAAGATCGACTCCCTGACGGTGGAGCAGACTCAGGTGGATTGGAAGGGCACGCCGATGTTGGTGCCCGTGAACGTGGACGACGATACTTCGCTGCTTTCGTTCACGGAGGCAAAGTCGGACTTCGTGTTCACCGAGCCGCTGGTGATTGCGGCGATTGCCGCTCCGCCTTGTCAGAACGGCATTGGGCAGGCGTCCGATGCTTGTCAGACGTCCTTCGGGACTGCGCAGACGCAGCAAGTCTCCAAGGAGAATTCAGTCACGCTGTCGGCCAGCGTCTCGGTTGGCGTGAGTTTCGAGGATCGCACTTTCACGCAGAGCGCACTGGAGATCGAGGCCACGGCTACGGTGGCGGCGACGGCAACGCGCGGAACGAGCTACTCACTCGAGAAATCGGTGACTTTTACCACCGGCAGCATGGAAGACGCGGTGGTATTCACCACGATTCCGTACGACCGCTATACCTACACCATCATCAGCGACCCGCACCCGGAGCTGATCGGACACACCACGACCATCTCGGTGCCGCGTGAGCCCGTGACGTTGATGGTCGAGCGCTCTTTCTACAACGAGCACGTGTCTGCCGGCGCGACCAAGATTGACGACTCGGTGTTCAAGCACACGATTGGTGAGCGCACGACTTACCCGACGCCTAGCAATCGCGACCAGCTGCTGTCCTTGTACAAGGGCATTCACTCGGATGAGGTGGGCGTGGGCCAGGGTACTGGCAATATCAACGTGGGCCTGAACGTCTCGAACGAGATCAGCTCGGGCAACGAGCTGGAGCTCGGCTACGAAATGTCGGTCAAGCTGACCGCGGGCGGCGTGATGGGCTCGTTCAAGGTCGGCGCGAGCACCTCGGCGAACCTGACGGTGGTGAGCGGAAAATCGACCAGTTATTCCGGCTCGGTGGGCGCGATTGACGCCGCCCACTTCGCGCAGAACCAGTATAAATTCGGCCTATTCACTTATCCCTTCAAGACCGGCAGCGGCACGCAGTTCGAGGTCTTGAATTACTGGGTGAAGTGATGCCGCGCTGAGCGTTTTCGCCCACGACCAAATCTCCGCGGGGTCGCCGAATGTCGGTGACTCCGCGGAGTCGTTTTGTACGAACGAGGGGGCTCAGAGTGGCTTCGAGAAGGAAAGCACGAGGTCACCGGTAAAATCACAGTCGTAGTCTTCGCCGCCGACCGCCCCGACGAACGTGACCCGTGACTCCGCGTCGACCGAAACCTCGGCGGTTACGGTGCCCGACAACAATGAGTACGATACGTTGTTTTCGACCATGAAGCTGCTGCCGACTCGGAAATCACCTCCGCGGTTGATGCCACCGTCGTACAGCTGGTCGGTGGTATTGGCGGCCGAGCGCAACGTAACGTGCAGTGCGCCATCCGTCTGGGTGAGCGTGAACGTATCGCCCTTGGCGACCCGCACTTGCGAGCAGCTACCCTTGCGGCAATCGCAAGCGCTGATCACACCGTCGCTGAGTACGTAGACTCCGGAGTAGGTGGTGCCGGTTGCGTTGCCCGGCGGTAGGTTGGTCACATCCGCGCGAGTGACGGTTCGTGACGTATCGTCACTCCCGCTGCAGGCCGCGGCCAGCATGAGCGTGCCCACCGCGACCATCGACCTTGCTTTAGCACCGAGCCCCATTCGTACACCCTGGCGAAGGGTATCATGGGTTCGAGCGCCGCCCACAGTACTTCTACACTAGAATCTAGAATCGTCGACCGTGATGGCTCGCTCGGCGACCGGAACGGCGTTGCACGACACCTTGCCGGTAGCGTCGACGTTCGTCGTGATGTCCGCCGCACGCCACATCAAGCCAAACCCCGTCGCAGAGTTGGGCACGAAATTGCTCGGGCTCGACGGTGCGTCGAAGGCCGCTGCACGTTGTCCGCCGCAGTATACGAATACGTGCGGACGCGCGGGGCGATTGTTGAAGTTTTGAACCATGACGCGGAAGCTTTGCAAAGCTCGCGGATTGTCCAGCTGAATGCGCTCGGTGGTGCCGTTCGCGATATCTTGGTTGTTGTCATCCGCGGCGCGCGGGTTGGGACAGCGGCCGATGCCCAGGAAGTCTTGAAATGATGGCGTATTGCAGGCACTCAGCGCCGAGTCTCCGTAGCCCCAGTCCACCCGCGCCAAGCTGCGCAGGTCCGCCGCCGCATTGGAGGTGTTGCAGGTCGTGTTGTCGAGCCCACCGATGACGGTGCTCGAACCCGGAATGAACCATGGTTGTCGGTCGAACGGTGTGTGCAGGTACAGGTCGAGGTCGGTCGAGGTGCTGGTGTCCCAGCACAGCTCCACGCGCATGCCGACACCCGCGACCGGTACCTCGAGCTTGCACGACGTGCGGTCGCCTCCGACGCCGGTGACCTCGAGTGTGAGATGGTAGAATGCTGGGCGCGATGGTTGAAACCTCAGCACGCGTGAATCGACGCCCTCGAGCTTGAATTGCGCGTCCTTCACCACCGCGTCGCAGTCTTCCATCTGCAACGTCCAATGGTAAGACTTCACGTCACCGATCACGAAATCAGCGCCGTCGAGGCTTGCGACCTCGTCGGGTCTGATGCCGGCGACGCGCGGATCGTCACCGGTCAGCTGACAGTTGGTCGTCACCGGAGGGGGGCGAGTGTTCGTTCCGGCGCTGCCCGCGTCTGCCGGTTGGGATTGAAATTCAGAGTCGGAAAGTAAGCCCGTCCGTGCCCCGCAGCCGAGCGCGAATGATAGCGCGGCCAAGAACAATCCCGCCCGGTCTCGAAGCATCGGGCGCTAGCGTAGCTCGCCGTTCTGCGCTCGGCTATCGCGGAGCGTTTTGTGCCGTCAAGCCGGTGAGCTGGGCTAGCCGCCGGAGCGACATTGGCCGGCGTTGGCAACGCGCACGCCGGCTGCCGCGGCCCAGCATTCGTTGCTGTAACGCTTTCCGTCGCAGCCGCAGACCTCGCTCAGCTCACCGGTGCAATCACCGGCGCTGCGCCGCCACATGCAGCCGCCGGCCGTGCCGCAGCCGCTGCCCGCGCAGTACTGGTCCGGCGCGCACTGATTGTCGCGCTCGCAGGCACCGGTACTGCCCTTTGGTGGGACTGTGCAGCACCCCGGACAGGAACTCTCGTAGCAGCGTCCACTGATCGCGCAGCACGAATAGGCGTTCGGGCACTGCGAGTCATCGCTGCAACCGATAACGGGTGGGCCGGGTTGTGCGACGGGCTCGCCGCACGCAGCCGTGGCAGCGACCCGCACACCTGCCTGGCAGGCATCGTGCTCTGTCGGGTAGGTTTCGCCGTCGCAACCACACACCGGCGTGTTGCAGTCAGCGCCGCCCAAGCACTGCAGCGTGCACGACCGGGCCACGCAATACCCGGTCGCCACGCACGCTGAAGCATCACTTTCTGGTCGGCAGAATTCATCCGCGCGACAGTGCGCGTTGGACGAGCAAGGACGATGATCTGACGAGACGAGGTCACCGCCCCCGGAGCCCCCTTCACCCGTTGCCAGGGGCTCCGGTGGGGGAGGGGGCTCGCATGCTTCGGGCGCCAGCAGCGGGGAGTAGCAATTGCCGCTCGCGAAACAACAGACCTGTTCCGCTGCGCAAGTTCCACAGCGATGAGCGGGCTCCGTAGCTTTTCCAGCGGAGCCCGCGCTGCCATCACCCGGGTTGCTCTGCCCAGAGGTCACGCTGGTGCCGCCGCAACCCACCGCCCAAAGCACGAGCCAGATTGGAGACCAACGGATGTAGCTCGGCTCACGGAGCAAGAACTGGCAACTCCTCTTCCGGCAGCACCGGGGAACCCGCCTTTACCCAGCTCGAACAGTCCATGAGCAGGGTTACGTCGATCGGACCGGTGACGGTCGACGGGCGCTCTGGAACTACGATGGCGCGACCGCAGTTGGCGCGTGTGGGCTGCATGAGTGCCCGACGCCACTCGGCAAGCGCTTGGTCGCGCGATGGCCACTCCAAGGTCACCGCGCAGGTCGTCGAACGACAATCCACGGATTTGGCGTTGAAATGGGTGCCGGCGTTGTGTTTGAAATCAGCGGCCAAGACCGTAGTGGTCGTACGCGACCACGCTGGATCCAGCGCCTCCGACTGGTGCGCGCGAATACGCTCGGTATGCTGCGCTTCTATTTCAACCGCGGAAGGCGGCTCGACTGGTTCCGGTGCTGGACCAGGATCCGTCACGGGCGCCGCCGGCTTTTGTTGCTGCGCCGTCTCCAACGCTTGCAAGCGTTGGTCGAGCGAAGCTGCCCAACGATAGTCTGCGCGTTGCGTTGGCACTTCTTGCCGCGGCAACTCGCTCGCCTGCGCTCGGGACAGTTGCGCGACTGGTTTCGAACTCCCGCGCCCCAAGAGCGCGAAAACTCCGGCTCCCGTGGCTGCGCTAATCGCAATCAGCATGGCCGTTTGTATCGGCCGCCCTCCGCGTGAAATGCTCATGGTCCCCTCAGTTCGCCATGTAGTAGCCCTTGACGGCGCTCCTCACGCCGCCCGACGTTTTCGGCGGCAGGTAGACGCCGAGCGTGGCGAAGTGCGCACCGTTGTTCCACTGGGTCGCAAAGGACGCGGGTGTATTCGGTACGTAAAAGCCGCCGGTACCGGTGGTCGAACCGCCGGAGTTCGCCGTATCTCCGCATGTTCCACCCGCTGAGTTGTAATAGAACACGCAGCGGAACGCGGTGACGCTGTACGTTGGATTATTGTCGTCGTAGTGAAAGTTGACTGCCGTCATCGAAGGATGCGTCAGACTCGTAATGTCCGTGATTGGGCACGACAAAATCAGAGTATTCGCCGGCAAATCATTGCCCCCGGAGAAGAAGCTGTAGGTGGAGCCCCAATCTTGAATACACGCAGAATAGGCTTGGCGTGACTCGTAAGCTTGGCTCGGCGCCGCACTCACGAACACGCCGGCAATCATCGATACAGAGAGCAGTAGACGCATCTTGACCTTGGAATCCATGATGTTTCCTATCTCTAGCTATAGACGAACCAATTTCATCCCGGAGCGGAGACCCTCCCCACCCCTCGATCGCTTAAGCCAAAGCCCCGCTAAAGAGCGCTAGTTCGCCCCGACGGGAATCACTGCAGGACTCGAACCGAACACCGAACCACTACTAAGTAGAGCACCCGCAGACAAAGCACTCCTGTCCCGGAGCCCGCAGTCGATTGGTCGCTCGCGCCTTCGTGTACCCCGAACGCGCTCCGCCACACGACCTCCCAAGTACTTCGAGTACAGAGTTCGATTAACAGAAGCCTTCCGGACGCGCAACACATTCTTGCGTCAGAGTGGCAGTGCACGCGTCTCGAGCACAGCGTGACGAAATCCGTCGCGTGGCGAGAATCGCTATGTCGAAGTTGGTCGCTTCGCTCGCCCGTGCGCACGCATCGATCGTGATGCACGGCGTACGTTGCGCTCAGTCGAACAATACCGTCAACGAAGCGGCAAACGGCCCATTCTTTTGCAATACGCCGGCGTTGCCCGCAGCGCGCCGTAGGTTCGCGCGCTGGAGCAGCGGTTTGGCGATCTGCGGGATCTGCACCTGGTTGATGTGATAGCCGAAGCACCGGTGCAGCCCGTAGCCGAAGTGAAAGTAATCGCGATCACTGCGGGTCACGCGGAACTCTTCCGGCGCCTCCAAGCGGCTGGCATCGAACATCGCAGACAGCGTGGCAACGGCGACGGTGGTCCCGCTGGGGATGAGCCTTGCCCGCATCTCGCCGCGAGCGAGTACGAAATCACTGTTGGCGGTGCGTAGGATCGCGGGTGCCATCGAATTGAAGCGCATGGCCTCGAACAGGTACTTGCCCAGCAAAGCGTCGTCGTCGGCGCGGGCGGCGGCTTGCGCGCCAGCGAGCTCTGCCGGGCGACGGAGTAGCTCGTCTAGAGCGAATGCGGTCGCGGTAGCAGTGGTCGGAATGGCGCCGATGATCAGACCGATGAAGTCGTTTCGGATGTCGAGATCGCGCAGCCCGGGGGTGCCGGAAGCTTGCAGCTCGAGCGCGCGGCTCAGGAGGTCATCTTGTCGGCTCGGCTCCGCTTTGCGCGCTTGGATCGCGGCGTCCAGGCCGGCATTGAGTGCCTTGGAAGACGAGAGCGCGCGTGCTCGCACCTGGGCATCGCTGTTCAAGTCGAGGAACAAAAACCAAAATAGAGCGGTCGTCCACTCGATCAACTCTCGCTCGTTCCAGCCCCTCAGCCCGAAGTACTCGACGACCAAAGACGCGGGCACGGCCTGGGTCAGCTGGCTGACGATCTCGAGCGAGCCCGGTGCAGCGGCCACGATCTCACGAGCCCTCCTGGCTACGAGCGGCTGGATGAAGGTGGGGATGTCTTCGCGGCGCGCTATTAGCCGGGTGTTGCTCGCGTCGCGCAGGTAGCGCGGGCTATCGGCCATGCCCAAGAAGAAGTTCTCACCATTGGTGATGAGCTCCATTCGTTCCGCGTACGGCACGTCGAACACGTCGTCGCGACTCAGTACTTCTTTCACGTCGTCGAAGCGCGTGACGACCGCGTAGCCTTTGGCGATCAAGATGGGCTGGAGTTGCCGCAGGAGCGCGAGAATCTCACGTGGGTGCTCTTCGTCGTAGGTCTTCAAGCCCGCGATGAATTTTGCGCCCTCTTCCTCGACGTCGGTCAGGCCGATGCGCACCGCATCGATGACTGCCTGCTCGACGTCTCTGGCTGCGCCGCTTATCTCTTGCTCGAAGCGGCGCCAGGCATTTTGCAAGTGTTCGAGAAGTGACATGGCTCTTCCTAGGTGGGGTCGACGATCCCGTGTGCGATCATGCGTAGTGCCGTGAGGCTCGGAACGAAGAAATAGTCGCCGCCTCGCGTTTCGACGAAGCGCGGGAGCTTGGCGCAGAAAAACGGTGGCGTGGGGCTGCTTGGGTCGCTTTCGATGACCATGCGCCCGTCGGCGTTGCCCTGCTCGTCGAGCTCTTGATTGCCGAGCAGCGGATCCTTGTCGTTGCCCAGCCGAAAATCGTTGCCGTAGTTGAGCCACTGCTGTTGCACGAACTCGAACTGCCGGCGAATGCTGGCACACAACGCCATGAAGATGATGCCGTGCTCGCCATCGTCTTTGCGTTCGGACTGTGAGTCACCGTAGGGCAGCCCACGGCGCAGAATGCGACGGCGATCACTGAGCGAACTCGGCCCGGCGAAGGCACCTTTGTTTCCGAATTCGAGCGCGGAGCGCGGATTCGAGCGCCGCGCATGCGCGCTCACCGGGCAGCGCGTGCCCTCGATGTCGTCGGTGTAGTCGAACGCGACGAACTCGGTATTCAGCGCGGAGAAGCGACGCTTGGCGGCTTCGCGCTCCGCCTGTGTTTTGGCCTGGCCAATGGCGAGCTTTGCGGACGCCCAGCGCGCGGAAAACTCATTGGCCTTTTGCTCGGTCGGAAAGCTGGTAAGCGGTGCGCCGTTTCGCCAACGCCCCGCGAACTTGGCGGCCAGCGCTTCACTGCCGCCGGGAAATTCGGCGCCCACGCGGGCCAGGTAGGCATCGAAGCTGCCCACGTTCTGGTGCAGCTTGCGGTAGACGAGGTACGTGCCGTTGTCGCCGAGCAAGTTGGGGATGGGCGCCTCCGGGTACTCGAATGCTTCGTCCTTGTGACCGAGCAAGAACTCACCTGTTTCGAGCGGCGCCCAACCGGCAGCCGTGCGTGCGTCCTTGCCGGTCGCTTTGCCGCCGCCGATCACGTTCGATGAGTCCGTTCCGGCGCCTTTGAAGTACGGATTGCTGACGCCGTCGGTATAGCCGAAGTGTTCGCGTGAGGTAGCTTCACCATTGTCGAAGATAGCGGAGGAATCCTGATACGGAAGCTCCACGCCACTGGCGGTGCGATGTCCTGACAGCAAATTCAGCCCCGATTTCGGCGAGAGGGCGAGGATTTCCTGATAGCGCTGCTCGAGTGCGGCCTGGTTGCTGGCGTTGATCGAGATGAAAATGTGCACCGGATCCGCACTCCGCCAGATGGGATCCCAGCTCGTGGGTGCGCTCGGACCGTCGTCGCCCAGAATGTCCCGGCGCGCGGTCATGCCCATCGCGAATTCCTCGGGGAAGGTCTGGAGCGAGGCTTGGGGTACACCCAGGCGCTTCAGCCCCTCGAACGTGAAAGCAACGTTGGTGGTGATCTTTGGTCGTTTGCTGTCCACCACCGCGGCCCCTCCGGACACCCACGGGGCGGCGGTGGTGACGGTCGGGATCAACGCCGACAAGAAGGCTCGCCCCGCATCACCGTCACTGACGCGGAAGAAGAAGTTGCGTGAACAACAAAATCCGAAGCGCGGATAGGCCTTGATGATGTTGCCTTGGATGTCGTGCAGGTCCAAGACGGGGGCCATGTCTGCGTTCACGGGATCACCACGCCTTTCAAATCCGTAGCGCCCGCACGCCAGGTGGGGCGGGCCAGGTTTGCCGGTTCGACCCGCGCGATGAAGTCTTCGAACGCGACTTGCAGATCTTTGCCCGACCAGCCTTGATGCGCGTAGGCGAACTTCGAGAACTCTTGCTTCAGGTACAGGGACTTGAGTTGCTCGGCGAGCGGCTCGTCCGTCGAGCCATTGAAGAAGAAGGTGGTCTCGACCTGACACTTCTGGATGTAGGCCGTGAAGCTGGCGGCGTCGTTTACCTCGGAAAAACCCACGCAGAATTGCCACATGCTGCGCACGAATGGCTGAGCCTGCTCCCACATGCCCTGCAGATACGGTGCCAGCTGGCCGTGCAGCGAGGCCTCGAATACCAGGTACTGCGATTGGAGGTGTTCGAGGCGATGCGGCTTGCTCTCGTAGATCACGTCGTCCAAAATCAAGAAGCGACAGAAGTAGACGTTCGGCACTTTCGCCATCGGGCTCGAGGCGCCCGTGTTGACGCGGTGCAGCCGATCGCGGATCAATGCCGCGGGCGAGGTGTCCTCGCCGCTCACCTCCAGCAGTGGGCACAGGGTGGTCAAGGCGTAGGCGTTCCCGTTCTCGTTGGCCATGCGATGTCCCTCCGGCGTTCAGGCGTTGGCGCGCCCGTCCGTGCGACGCCGTTCTTCGACCGCCTGAGCCGCCAAGCTCACGATCGGCGTGGGTGCCATTTGCCCCAAATCATGATGTAACGACTTGAGCAATCGATTGTAGCGAGTCAGGAATGCATCCGAGTCGTCGCGCTCCGAGTCACGGATGAATTGTCGAAGCTTGTCTTTGACGTTCTTGGCCGATTTTACGTCGTTCGACGCGGCCATCGGGTAGGCGCTGTAGTAGTGACTGGTCCACAGTTGATTGTCCGTCACGTAGCGGTGAAACGGCTGCTCGGGCACTGATTTGGGCCAGCCCACGTTGCGCCACCAGAGACCGTCGAGCCCGTCGGGGATCGCCGCCGAAAAGGAATCCACGTATTGTGCCCAGCTGCCATTGAAGTTGCTGAAAAACAACATGTAGCTGTAGTCGAGGTCTTCGGCTGGCTGGCTCTGGCTCAGACGCGGGAAGTCCCGAGCGCTCACGATCACCCAACGTGCATAGTGGATCATGGACAACGTGAGCAGCCCCTTCAACTTGGAACTGAACAGCTTCGTACCGAGGAAAAAGAAGATCGTCTTGTTGATCAACGCCATCACCGGTCCGTCGATCGGCGTGATCAGCGTCATGGCGTTGGCTTTGCCTGCGAGGTTCGACATCTAGCGCCCCATCCCGTGCTCGTGCGCGGCTTTCTTATCTGGCCCGTGCTCGAAAGTATCGCTCTAGGGTCACTCGGGCGAGCGCGCTTCGCCATAGTACTCTTAACGCGTGCGTGCCAAAGCGACTCGAGTTGCCTCGCGTTTCGAACTGGCGAAAAGCGCCGGGTGTTGCGTGAGTCGCCCCAGCGGAGCGACAGACGCGAGCTCAGCGTTTTCGGCGAAACAGTGCGAACGCGCCCGCGGCCAGGATCAAGATGGCCAGCGGCACCACCATGCGGCGCCAGGTCGTAGTCACGGGGACGGCTGCCTCGACCAATGGCATGCCGGCGGTGGTCGAGAAAAAAGCCCAGGTGTCGCCGGCCCAGGTGCGCGGGAGCGAGTGACCCAGGCCATCATACGGGCAGTCCGTAAACGGGGTCGCACACCCGGTGTAGGACAGGCAGGGCTTCGGGCTGACTGCGGTCGCGTTCGCCGAACAGCCGTTGAACGAACGGAAGAGCGCGGACGTCGTCACGAACAGCGGGCTCTTGAGTGCGCCGTCGCCGGTCGAATCGTGCGTGAAGCGAATGGCGGCGGCGTTCCTCACCGGGCAAGGCAGGTTGGCGTAGCTTTGATAGTTCGCGGCATCTTTGAACTCGTCGCTGCACGAGGCGGCAGCAACCCCGCGCAGCCTATCCCCACGGCAACAAGCCAAGGCCGTGACTTGATCCCCGCCCCAGGAGAAGCCTGCGGCGAACACACGACTCTCGTCGATGCAGTAAGTTGCGCTCAGATCCGCCAACATATGGTCGAAAAAGGGCATATCGTAGCCCGCGCACGTGTCATCCCAACCGACGCCGTAGCTCTGAAATGCGACGCCTTGCGGAAAGACGAACAGCGACGCTGCGGCCGCGCCCGGTGCATCCTGAAGTCCGAAATTCTTCGCGTCTTTCGAGGTTGCGTTTGCGCCGTGAAAGACGAACGTGACTGCCAGCGGGATCGCTGGGTCGTAGGTTTTTGGCACGAGCACTTCGTAGTCACGGGGCGCGCCCTTGCCGTCTTTGGTCCGGAGCCGGAGATCCCCTGTCGGCTTGCCCATGAGCCCGCAGCCGGCGCTGCGCGAAGGGCTGGCCGCCATGCCGAGCGAAGCCGCGGTAAGCGATGCGGAGAACACCGAGCACGCGGTCAAAATACGAAGCCAGGACTTTTTCGGCGCGGATGCGTTCACCGCGCCATGCAACTCAGGTGACGCTTGGCTGTCAACCGCGATCCGCTCTCCGCGCTTGCGCCGCAGGAGGCGCGCAATCAGCGCTCCGAGCAACGCTCCGCCCAGCGCGAAGGCGATGGCCAGGAAAGGCCAACTAGCGACTAGGTCCGCATTCATACGTCCGTCAGGAGCAGGCGAGCGGTTCAGCCACAGTCGTTGACTCTCATGCGAGAGTCCGGCCACCCGCAAACGCACTGCCCGCCTCCTGTTAGTGCGGCAGATGATCTCGTTGTGGCGAGAGAGGCGCTCTCGGAACCCGGAATCTAGGCGAGTTTTCGCTCGAATCGATGATTGGCGCACCCCGTCTCCCATTGGCGCAAGTTTTGCTGACTCCCATGCAATGCAAACTCAACAGCTGGAACAGCACCGCTTGAGCGGGGATCGCGTGCGGGAGCATACCTCGGCAATCGTGACTCAACGGATCGACCGTGCCTCTCAGGCGGAGGTGGACGCGGCCGTCTCCGCCGGCCAAGGCGCGATCATGCGTCGGCTGGCGAAACTCGACTACGAGTGGGATGTCGACCGCGCGCTCATGGTCAACTTCGCGGTCGCCGGCGCCGCGTCATTGACCACGGGCCTGGTTCGTTATGCGAGCACACCTGCGTTCTCCCGGCGGAGAAAGGGCTTTCTGTTCTTGTTTGGTGCACAGCTCGGGTTTCTGCTGTTGCATGGCACGATGGGTTGGTGCCCGCCGGCTTCGGTATTCCGGCGGCTCGGATTTCGCACGCAACGCGAGATAGAAGCCGAGCGCAACCAACTGCGCGATGCGCTCGCGCTACTCGCGGCTGGCTGAGCGCACGGGGGGCGCCCTGCTATTGCGGAGCGTGTGCGTTCCGCGGCAGGGTGCTGACCAAGTATAGGCCCAGCGACTGCAGGACCAGCATCGCCGCCACCAAGACCTCGACTCCGGTTTGATCCAGCACGCGACCGGCCAATAGCGTAACCGCCATCAAGCCCGAGTTCAGGATGCTGGCGTTGATGCCAACGACCGTGCCGCGCACCGTTCCGCCGGAAGTCGCGACCATGAAATGATGAGCGGGTCCTGCCATGCCGTAGCCGAGGCCCCAGGCGAGGCCTGCGAGCACGAGCGTGTACAGTGGGCCGCGCGGCAGCACATCGACGATGCCCGCGCCAATGATCGTTGCGAGGGAGCCGTACGCCAGCACTCGGAAGTGCGAGCCAAAAATGCGGCGCGCGCGATCGAGCAATAGATTCCCTGCCAGCACCGCGAGCCCGAACGAGCCCGTGACAACGCCGATTTGCTCGGTGGACAAGCCAAAGCGCCGGCGCGACGTTTCGCCGAGCAGGGTCGCGAGCCCAATGCAGATGCCGAGCCAGAGGAAGCTGACCGCGAAGCGCGTGCGCATGTGCGGGATGGCAAATGCCGCGCGGAGGGCGGGCCACACGGCCGCGGACGCTCGGCGCGGCGCGCGGTGGATGGGCATACGTGAGACCAACAGGGCGGTGAGAAAACAAACTGCGGACATCAGGAAGTAAGGCACGCGCCAGCTGACGTGAGCCGCCAGCGCGCCACCGAGCGCGGGCACGACGACGAAGCTGCTCGTCAAACCCAGAAAGACCTTGCCGGTAACCACGGGCTGGCGCGCCTCACTTACGCTGTCGTTGACGATCGAGAGCGCGCTGGGTTGAACCGCGGCTGCACACGCGCCGCTCAACGCGCTCGTGCAGCAGGCGACGATGAGCGAGGGGGCCAATGCCGTCGCGCTGACCGTCAAACCGAGGCCGACGAGTCCGGGCACGAGCAAGGCTTTGCGCCCGAAGCGATCGGAGAGCGGTCCGAGAAACGGCGCCAGCGAAGCGTAAGTGAGCGCGTAGCTGCCGGGGAGCCACGCGACACGCGCACTGCTGACCGCAAACGTCTGCGCGATCTCGAGCATCATCGGGCTGGCGATGACTTCGCCGGCGCCGATGAGAAACAGAGACAACGAGAGCGGGATGGTTGGCTCGCGAAGCTGCGGAGCTACCGAAGCGTGGGGACCCGATGGCAGCGAGCTCAAGCGCCCAACACTTCTCGCTTCGCGTGGTCAGCGTCAAGTCCGCGTCCGAAACAGTCCGGCAACGGAAACGCCGGCCCCGCCTTCGCCGCCCATGCCTGCAATTGCCTGCTCGGGCATCGTTGCGTCGTGAGTTGGCTCAGTAAATATCGCAGTTGTGATCGAGCGCACTGCAGCCCTCGACGAGCGCGGCGCACTCCCAGGAGCGCCGATCTTCCTCGGTGCCTTCGACCAGATCATTGCCGCCCAAAGAGACCCCCGCAACGCAGCTGCCCAAGCAATCACCGCAGCTGAGCGTTTCGAGATCGGAATCCCCCGTGGCCGCTTTGCACACCATGACGTGGTTGCACGCCGCCGAGCAGTCCACGTCCCATTCGTCGTTGCGGATCTCTGTCTCACAGGACTCGACTTCCCCGACTTGCTCATTCGAGTCCGTGCGGGGACCGCAGCCAACCACCCCCGTGGCAGCCCAGGTCGAGATAGCCGCCCCTATGACCAGCCCCGAGAGTCTCCGTGCGTTCGATCGCTTACTCATCCTAGCCGCAGAGTATTGCGGAAAACGCCGCCAACCGCGAGCGGTGCGTGCGGGGCGGCTCAGGCGCCGCGGTGGCGCAGCTCTGGCTCGCTGGCTTCGGTCTGATCCGCGGTATCGATCGCAAATGCGCCGCTCCGACGCCGGGTTGCCGGCGGTGCCACGAAGGAATCGTACGCGGCCACGTAGTCGTCTTCGGCGATTGGAGCGCGGAGGAGCGTGTTATCGATGCCGAAGGCAGCCACCAGCTCGAGCACATGGGGTTCGATACTGGCGCACAACTGGTCGCGATCCGACGGCAGGCTCTCCACGGCTTGCCGTGAGATGCAGCCCTGACTCAAAAACCAGCCCGCGTGGCGCTCGATCTGGGCGAGCGCCCACAGCGAGAACAGCAGGCGCAGCACCCGTGCGCCTGCTTCGTCGCCACAAGCTTTGATTGCCGACTCGAAGCTCTCGGCCAACAGACGTGTGCCGTGGGCGTTCGAGAGCGCGATCGTTCGATTGACGTTGTCGTTCCAGATTGTGAGCGCATCGCGCGTTCGCCGCCGCGCTTCGCCTGTTCTCTCCTTGAGTTCTTGTTTCAGCCGCGCTTCCCGATAGCCGAAGAGCAAGAGCGCTTCGCGGGGCTCGAGGGCAGCCGACGCGGCGGGCGGTGGCACGTCGGGGAGGGGAGACTCCGGGCTATCGAAGAGTTGGCGTCCGGCCTTGAGCAACATGAGTTGATTGTCTCCCTCCGCCGTGACCAAGCCCTGAAGCTGATTCCAATAGTCCAGGATGCGATTGGCGGACAGCATGCCAACGGCGCCGCAGCGCTCCCGGAGCCGCGGCAGGGCGTCGCTCACCTCGGCCGTCACGACCGCTTTCAACGTAGCCGTCAGTCGGAAGATCTCGGGCTCGGTTTCGGCATTCCTGGCTCTAAAACGCGTTTGCAGATAACGCACGGCAAAGGTCGCGGCATATGCCAAAGCCAAGCCCGCAAAGACATCGCGCTGCACGTTCCGGTAGCTGAGCAATGGGATGCTCCGCTTTCCGGGGGCAGAGGCGAGCCGCTGCGCCGTGTAGCGGACGCACACCCAGGTTGCCGCCCGCAACATTGCCGCCGCCGAGCCGGTGAAGCAGACGCGACCGGTTTGAACTCGATCCATTGCACTCAGGAAGCGGCGACGTTGGCTTGGAATTCGGCTCTCGAAGTATCCGTCGTCGTGCAGGACGCTGCTGCTGCCCAGCAATAGGTGCTCTTTGGGGATGCGCACTCCGTCGAAGACCGTGATGCCATTGTCGAGCGCGTAGGCAGGCTTTTCGGTCAATGCTGCGATAGTGATGCCCGGACACGGTAGCCCGTCCGGCCCGCGGAGCCGGACGACGAACGGAAATACCCCGTGGTCTTCGTTCTGGGAAATCAGGCGTGCCATGACGATGGCGAGCTTGGGCACCGCCAGTGCCGTATTGGGCATGAACTTGCTCGACTCTCGGGTTGGCGAGCTCAACGTAAACTCGCGGCGCTGAGGGTCGTATACCGCCTCGGTCTCGAGCGCGGCGACGTTGTTGCCGTAGCCGAGCTCCGTGGCCAAAAAAAGCCCGACCGAGTCCATGCGCTCGAGCTCGGCGATGAAGGGCTCGAGTTCCGCGCGCTCTTCACCGTGCACGACCAGCGAGCCAAGGGCTAGGCAGTAGTGAATCGAGATCACGGTACCGGCGACACCGTCGACCAGCGGCACCCAATCATGCACGGCAAACAGCCGCCGAGGGTCGCTGCGCAGCTCCGCGGCGCTGATTTTCAGAGCAGACGCCAGGAACCGAGCGCGGCGGTACGCGAGCCCGGTAGTCTGCTCCGACGTGAGCCCTTCCTGGGGGCGAAACATCTCGTCCTCGAGTAACGCGCGGACTGCCCGCGTATCGGCGGAGCGAACGCTGCTGAACAGCAGCCGCTCGAGCTCCACCGCGAACGACGGCGATAGGTCTCCATGCGCGGGTTCGCGCGCGTTATCGTGTCGCGTGTGCTTGGTCATGGGGCGATCTCGAGCTCCGAGTGTCTGTGCACTCCATAAGCCGTTGCTCCACGCTCTGGCTTGTATGTTCGTGCGCGCGTTGCAGCTTCCAAACCCGTCCGCGACGCTTTGTCAGCACGAATCCCGCGCGCTTCGCGTGCGCGTACTGATTCGTGACGTCGGTGCATGACTCAAGTACCGACGCGGCACGCATTCAGCGCATCAAAAAGGCCACGCTGGCAATAAACGCAATCGGAGCTTGCGGGGGCAAGCCGCAGACATGCTCAGTCGCCCCGAAACATCGCCGATCCCTTCAGAGCGAGCGAAGTTGCACAGCGCGACCAGCCTACGAATCTTCGAACCTGGCTCGTGACTGAGCGGCTTCACGATGGCGGGCGATCTGGATCGCCAAGGGCACGCACAGGATGACGACGAACGGTATCCAGAGCCACATCACGTTCATGGTCGTGGAAATGCCGCTGGCGAGGATGGTGGCCTTTTCGTTGGGCGAAGCGGCGGCGGCGCTGCTGAATGCTTCGAGCATGGCAGCCATATACGTCGCGACGGAGAGTATCAGAGCGAGCGGGAGGGCAAGCGCGTTCGCCAAGACGAGGTTTCTCCCGCGACGGGGGGTCTTGATTGGCACGAGGCACAGCCTGAAGGCCACCAGCACCAGCGCCGATTGGGCCGCAAGAAATAGCCACAGCACCGGAGTCATGTTGATGAATCCGAATAGGTGGTACACGGGCGGAGGCGAGCTCATGGCAGCAGGTGGCTCACAGGTTACCCGCAAACGGCCAAATCGGGCAGTTGCGCGATCGGAGTGCCGTCTATTTCGAACAGGGACGCAGCGTCAGCTCGAAGCTGAATGAGAGCTGCGAGCCACGGGAGTATGGGCCATGGCGCAGCGCCGTCTCGCGCAGGCGAGCGATCACCGAGGGATCGACGCCCGGCTTCGGCGGAGCGCTCACTTTGCTGATCCCCTGCTTGTCGAACGCGAATTGAACTGTCCAGGCTCCGCTGGCCTGGCTCTTCTGCTCCAACAGCAGCTTGTCCAACATTCCAATCAGCCGAGCTCCATCGCCGACGAAATCCTGTGCGGTCGTGTTCGCGCCAAACTCATCCTCGGTCTGATCGAGACGAAGCGAGTCGAGCTTGAGGCACTTGGCAGAGTCGATGGCACGCTGCTCCGGAGTGGGCGGCGCATCCGTATCCGGGGAATAGGTGACCTGGCTCGGCTTGGAGATCAACTCGACCCAAACCATGCCTTCTTCAGGCGCATACAGGCCGAGGATTTGCGGGCCCACGACGGCCACCGTGGCAAGCTCGTCTTTGGTGATCAGATCAGGGCTGCGCTGACGCATGATCTCGCGCGCTTCGGCGTTGGCGACGCGAAACTGCGCGCTGCCGAACGGTTGCAAAAAATCACGCAAGCCCTTGGCGCGCAGAAATTTTGCACACGCCTGTTCCACGCACACTCGCGCCTCTTGGGTCGCGTTCGGGTCGTTTGCATTCTGCAACGAAACTTCCGTGCCGAGGTGGGCGATGTTCGGATCGATGGCCTTGACCTCGGCGTACAGCGCGGGGCCGAGCATGACGAGCGGGTATCGTTGCTCGATTCCAGGGCCGCTCGCGAGCACACCCGCAATGAATGCCTCGGCGCGAGCTTGCGGCTCCGAGCGCGGCGCCGCGGGAGCGCCCTTGGCGGCGCCAGCGGTCGGCGGTGAATTCGTTTGAGCCGCGCTCGATTGATGCGCACAACCGCTCAGCGCACTCATTGTGAGTGCGATCGCGACGCCTCGAAAATTCCAGCAGATCGGTAGCATGCGGGCTCGTAACATGAGACCCCGCGGCGGGTCATTGCCTTTGCGCGCCGCCTTCGAAATTCGCCCGACGCGCGAGCACCTCCGGTTTGCCGAGAGGTGCAGCGCGCGTCGTGCGATCGCCCCTTCCTTCTCTCCCGGCGAGATCTCGGCGATCGACGCGAGGATCTCAGGGGAGCGTGACGCCGCCGTTGCTCAGGTTGTCCGACTCGTTGATCTCGACGATGGCGTTATAGGGGTCCGCGATCATCGAGAGCACGTTGAAGCCGGGCGTCGACATTGCTAGCGTCAGCTGGATGCTCGCCGTGTTGAAGCCACCGATGTTGCCGCCGGTGCAAGCGAGGCCAAGCCGCGGCGAGTAGCCGGCGAGCGAGTGACAGGCGAACCCATTCGAGGTGATCAACGTACTCATGGTAGCGGGCGAATTGGTTTGAAACAGGAGCTCGACGTTGTTCGCAGCAGCCGGACCCATGTTACGGACCAAGATGTCGAAGCGAACCTGCTTCGTAATGAACGGCGATGCCAGCAGCGTGCCGGTCACGACGCCGTTCAGATTGGGGAGGCTCGGAAGCGGGCAAACTCCCGGCGTGCCACCGCCACCGCACACCGCGCCACCCGGACAGCTCCCGCTGGTACACGTTCCGCCGCAGCCGTCGCTCGCGCCACAGGCCTTGCCCGTACAGCTCGCCGTACAACCGCACTGGTTGGGCACGCCTCCCCCGCCGCAAGTCGTACCGAGCCGGCAGGAACCGGCGCTGCACGACCCGCCGCAACCATCGCTCGCGCCACATGCCTTACCCGTGCAATTCGGGGTGCAGGTGGAACACGCCTCCGTGCAATCAGCGAGGCATAGCCGCCGGCACGCGGGGGGCTTGCCGTCTTCGGGTCTGCAGACACAACCCAGCATGCACTGATTGATGCAGTCCTTGCCGACCGCCTGCTCGACGGTCACGACGCTCTCGGGCGAGCCGGTTTCGTCGCTTGCAACTTCGGGAAGGGCGCCTGAAGAGCAGCCGAGCGAAGCCGCGGCGGCAAGCAGACAGGTGACGATCGCGCGTAAATGGGAATTCATGAGTGGTCTCCTCCGACGGCCGACGTCAGCAAGACCCACGCCAAGCACGAAATCCGCCTTCGACTCGGCGGACGTCGCACTTTCAGCGCTCTGTGCGCGCGGCTTCGAGCCGGTGAATCAGGCAGGGGTGATACATGAATCACCCCTGTCTCGCGGCGGCTTGATTCAGATCCACACCCGCCGAGGGCGCGGAGCTCGATAGTTCCCTCGACTCCCTCAGAGAACCTGGGCGATCGAGTCCGTGATATAGTCGATGTTCTGCTCGTTCATGGCCGCCACGCACATGCGGCCGCTGTCGACGACGTAGATGCCGAATTCGCTGCGTAGGCGTTGTACGCGCGGCAACTCGAGCCCCGAGTAGGAGAACATACCGCGTTGCTTTTGCACGAAGGAGAAATCCCGCGCTTGCTGCTTGGCGGCGAGCTTCTGCACGAACAACGCGCGCATGCGCACGATGCGCTCACGCATCTCCGTGAGCTCGGCTTCCCAGCTCTTGCAGAGCTCGGCATCCGACAGGATCATGGCCGCGATTTGCGCGCCGTGTGAGCTCGGGTTGGAGTAGTTCGAGCGGATGGTGCGCTTGAGCTGCGAAGTCGCGCGTTTGGCTTCGTCGGCGCTGCTGGTCACGAAGGTGATGGCACCGACCCGTTCGCGGTAGAGCGAGAAAGACTTCGAGAACGAGCTCGAGATCACCATCGGCACGCCCGCGTCCGCGAACGCGCGCACGGCGAAGGCATCGGGTTCCGGACCTTCCGCGAAGCCCTGGTACGCGAGATCGATGAAGGGCACGAGGCCGCGCTCGTTCACGATGCTCACCAGCTCGAGCCAGTTGTCCGGCGTGAGGTCGGCGCCGGTGGGGTTGTGGCAGCAGCCGTGCAAGAGCACGATGCTCGCGGCGGGCAGCGCGCGCAGCGCCCCCGCCATTTGCCCAAAAGCCAGACCACGCGTCTCCGGATCGTAGTACGGGTACTCGTTGACCTTGAAGCCCGCCGCTTCGAACACGGCGCGGTGGTTCTCCCAAGTCGGCGTGCTGATCCAAAGCTCGGAGTTGGGCAGGAAGCGGCGCAGGAAATCGCCACCGACGCGCAGCGCGCCCGTGCCACCGAGCGCTTGTGCCGTGACGACCTGGCCGGCTTTGCTCAGCGGATGATCTGCGCCCAAGAGCAGGTTCTGCACGTCCGTGCGATACGCGGGCAGACCGTCGATCGGCAGGTATGCCTTCGAAGTCTCGAGCTCGACCCAGCGCTTCTCCGCCTCGTGCACCGTGCGCAGGACGGGGATCTTGCCTTGCCCGTCCTGATACACACCGACACCGAGGTTCACCTTTTTCGGGTTCTTATCGGCGTTGAAGGCGTCGGTAACACCGAGAATGGGATCGGGCGGGGCGAGCGGGATGTCGTGAAAGGGTGATTGGTTGTGCGCCATGGCCGCGCAGCTTAGCGCCGATCGAGCGACAGCGGCAGTGCCCGGATTTTTCGAGCTCGATTCAGCCGCGGAGAATTTCTGCGGCGCGGTAGTTGGCGATGCGATCGAGCAAGCGGACTGCATGCGCATCCACAATCAACGCTTGGCGTTGAGCCGGCCTGAGAAAGCCTTCGGCGGCGACCTGGTCCATGAAGGTCGAAAGGCCAGCGTAGAAGCCTGCGAGATCGAGCAGCGCGCACGGCTTCTCATGCAACCCGAGCTGCGACCAGGTCCACACCTCGAAGAGTTCTTCGAGGGTCCCAATGCCGCCTGGCAGGGCGACGAAGCCGTCCGAGAGCGAGGCCATCATTGCTTTGCGCTCGTGCATGGACTGCACGATGCGCAGCTCCGACAGCCCCTGATGGGCGAGCTCACGGCCCACGAGCGCTTCGGGGATGACGCCAATCACTCGCCCACCGCCTGCCAGCACCGCATCGGCGAGCACCCCCATCAAGCCTGCATGCGCACCACCGTACACCAGCTCGATCTGTCGCTCGGCGAGCAGCCGCCCGAACGCTTCCGTGCCCGTCCGGTACTCTTCGCGCAAGCCAAAATTCGAGCCGCAGAATACACATAGGCGCATGACCCGAGGATCGCGCGTCGCGTGGCGCCGAGCAAGCTCATCGGCGATTCCATCGGCTTCAACGCGGCAGAGCGGCACGAGCGCAAGCCACGCTCACGCCGAGTTCGCAGGCGCGCGTAGCGTCGGCGTGTGCGGCGTCGCGCTTGGCCATGTGCGAGTACGTTCCGGCCCGCTCGTAGTAAGCCCGGCCCTCGTCGGGATTGTCGACGATGAACGAGCTCCACATTGTGACGATGCGTTCCCACTGCGCGCTCTGGGACAGCGCATAGTCCAAGCGCTGATGGGCGTAAAAATCGTGAGGCGCAGCAGCGGCTGCGCTTTCGAGCGCCCGCACCTCTTCGAGGGTACCGCGAAAGCCGCTGGTCAATACGGCATTGCGGCGTCGTTCCTTGTCGTTGGTCGGCGATAAGTCCATCGATTCATCGAGCAAGCGCAGCGCGTTGCTCAGGTCGCCGCGTTGCCGCGCCTGGCCTGCCAGGTAGTCGAGCCCTTGCGCGACGTCGCGCAGCGTGGAGGGGCCATCGGTGTTCGTGGGATCGACGCGCAACGCCAAGAGCATGTCGCCATAGGCTGCCTCGTAGTTTCGCAATTCCTTGCGCGTATACAGGTAGGCGCGGAAGAGCAGCAGGTCCGTGCGCTGGGGCCTGATCTCCAGCGCCCGGCTGATTGCCGTGAGCGAACCCGTCGTATCGTCCAGAGCGGAGAGCGTTCGCGCGAGGGGCAGCAAGAAGTCGACGTTGTCGCCGAGCGCGACGGCTTTTTGGTTGAGAGCCAGGGCGCCCGTTCGATCGTTCGCAGAAGCTACGGCAGCGCGGTCGACTAGCTCGTAACCCTGGAGCTGGCGGAAACGCGGGTTCAGCTTGGAGTCGGCGGCTTTTGCGGCTCGAGCCATCTGCTCGTAGCTGCCGCCCCAGCGCGGTTCGAGCGCGACCTGCTGAGTCACACGAGGCTGAAAACAAGCCGGGCAGACCTCGAACGCCAGCTTGCACATGGCGCCGACCTGCCCCCGATGCTGCGCGCCCACGAAGGCGATGCGGATCTCGTCTCGGCGCGCCGGCATCACGCGAAGATTCGCGCGCAGCGCACGCTCGAAATCGTCGAAGGCGAGGGCAAAGGCTGCCTCCATGCCCTTGAAATTATCGACGTCCGTTTTCGCCGCGAATTCTGCGCCGCGCTGGGCGAAGCCCAGGGCAAAGCGATGCGCGCCTCGCGCCACCCAAGGGGCAAAGGAATTCGGCGCGGCCGCGACCCAAGCGTCGAAGTTGGCGTCCAACGAGGGCTCGGGGGTCTCGAAGGCGTCGACGGCGTCGTGGATGCGGTACTCGTTGTGGAAGTCGGCTTCGGCGTCGGCTTCGAATTGCTCCAGGTACTTCGTGAGTTCTTGGTATTTGCCGTGCCCGAGCAGGCTCCGCAGCGCGGCGCGATCGACGTAGGAGAGCGGGTAGCCGTAGGCATCCTTGCCGGGACGATCGATGAGCGGCAGCTTGTCCGGCAATGGGGCGAGGGCGATGATGGCCGCGGGCTTTGCGCGCTGTTTCCGTTCAATCGCAGCCTTTTCGTGCGCGCCTCCGTTGAAGGTGGAGAACTGCGACGCCCGGTGCGCAAAGTAACTGCGAATCGCCATGCGAGCGAGCAGTGAGCCGCCGGCCAAGAGCACCGCCGCGAACGCCACCCACAACCACGGCCGCACCAGCGGTGAGTTGGCTGATCGCCCTTTGTTGTCGTCTCCAAACGCCATGCACCACAAATATCGGAAGTACTCCGAAGAGCAATCTTTCAGTTTGGCGCAGCCGCAACGCGGTATCGACACTTGGCAGGCAACTCGATTAGCGTGCTCGAGACCCCGAAAACTCCTCGGCCGGACGAAGCAAGCAGAGCTATGGAAGTGCCACCAGTCAAATTCACGCTGGGACCAACAGACTACAAGGCGTTGACCGCCTATGTCTGCGGGCCGGTAACCAAACAGTCCAAGAGATTGTCGAGGGTGCTGAGTTTCTCGGGCGTACTGATCGCCTCGCTGGTCGCGTTTCGATATGTCGATTCGTTTTCCAGCTTTGCGTTCGGGATCCTGTTCGTCTCGGTTCTACTCATCGGTGTGGTCAAGCTCGCCACTGCGGGTACACGGAAAGCCTTGCAGCCTCGTGTCGGTGCTTCCATCTTCTGCGAGCACGAAGTCGAACTGACTTCGGACGGTGTGCAGGCGCGAACGCCCCACTGGCACACGCTGCACCGCTGGGCCGGCGTAATCGCGATCGATCAATTGCCGGAGTATCTCTTCATCAGAGTCGATAGCGTCGCCGCGTACACGGTTCCCAAGCGCGCGTTCGTCGACGAACTCGCATTTCAGCGATTCGTCGATGCTGCCAAATCTCATCTGCAAGGTGCCGCAAGAGCGAGCGAGAGACCCTGAAATTCAGCTGATGCCCGCAATCGGCAGCGGCGGCCACGCCTAGCGCTGTGCCCTGAACGTTCACACGCGCTTGCTGCGGAACCACCGTACGGGGACGCCGTGATTTGTCAGATAGAGCCGCGCTTCGGTGGAGAGTCGCCAGATCACGTATAGGTTCAAGAACGGCACACCGAGCCCCACCAGCGTGAGCAGTGCGGCGCTAGAGCCGCGCACTTCGCGTGCCAATAACCAACTCACCGGCGTGAGCAACGGGCCGAGCCAAGCAACACAAGCAAGGGCGAGGGGCGGCACGATGTGAGCGGAATAGAGCAACAACCCCGACCCGCCCAAAGCCGCGAGCAAGAGCAGGAGTTGCCGCAGCCGCGCCACGCGAAAGCGCCGACGGACTTCGACGTCTGCCGTGGTGGCTTCCGGATTGGCAGCCAGAAACCAAGGTAAAGTCGCGGCGTCGAACAAGTGTCCTGCGATGCAAGCCGGCGTGAGCCAGGTGCCGAGCCCCGCCACCATCAACAGAAAGTTGGATATCGCCGAGTGCGCGGTCTCGCGAATGATGCCGACGGGGCCCTGGAAGTTGGGGTGTTCACCGGGAGAGATTTTGAAAATCTCCACCACGGCGATGAGCTGGTAGTGCAGGCTTTCAGTGAGCGCCTCGAGTGGGGGTACGGGTTCGAGAGTCGTGATGGGGCTGACGCCAATGCGCCCCTGCGCGTCGGCAGTGACGGCAAGGGTGAGCTCTTGGCCAGCGCGCTCGATGCGGATCTGTCGCGCAGTCGGGGCGTGATTCTGCTCGTCTCGAGCGTGACCCGCACGCAGCGCGCCGCGCACCAGGTCCCAGGTTGCGGTCGGCTGACCATCGACTGCCAGCACGCGATCTCCTTTGCGCAGCCCGCCGCGCAACGCCGCGCTGTCCTCGAGGGGGGAGATGCGGCAGGTGTTCGCCGAGCGCCCACCGATGATCAGCGAAACGCTGTACAGCAGAATTGGGATCAGCGCGGGAGCGAAGCCGCCTGCCAGACGTGCCAACATCTCACGCCCCGCGCCGGAAGGGCGCACCACGTCCAATCCGCGCCGCCCCGCAATGCGCTGATACACCACGCGCGTCACCGTGAACATGCCGACCCAAAGCCCCAACAACGCCAACGCCGACCAAACGAAGCTCATTGTCGCGTAACGTTAGTACATCGCCCGCGCAGAACCTACGGGTCGGTGGTTTCGGTGATGACGGGGAATGTTTCGATGTCTACCGCGGCGCCGCGCTGGAAGTAGCGGGAGCCCGCGGGCGCCTCGAACGAGCGACAGCCATCTGTCTGTTGCTGGTACAAGGGGCCGGTGTACGGCTCCGCAACGTAAGCTGCGATCAGCGTCCACTCGCCCAGGTTGGCTTGCTCTTCTTCGAGCAAGTATTTCAGCGTGGCGTCACATCTCGGGTTCTCGCTGACCCGTCGAGTGCAATTGGCATCGGCATAGGGCCCAATGTTTTGGGAGATTGGCTGGCCCGGTGCGCAGCGCGCTACGCCGCTCGCATCGAGCACGCGGGCACACGGTTCAGCGTTGGGGCTCGTCCACCGGGCAAATGGGCCTTCGATCAATGGCGTCCCGAGGCGATTCGCGGTTGCCGCTAGCCTGAGAGCGCCCGAACCAATGCTGGCGGCGCTCAAGAGTGGCATGTCGGAGCTCGGCGCGGGGCCCCCGACGCGATACAGATCAGCGTTGTAGAGGGAGGGATCCAGCGCATTGCACGCGTCTCGAATGCCGCTGAACGGCGACGGTACGGTGTCGAGCAATGTGCGCAGCGCGTAGCCCCGGCTGCACGTATCCCCGCCGAATGTCAGTGCAAGTGTCGCGCTCCGACCCGCGCAGCTATCCCTCGGACTGTGTGTCGCGTACGCCAACGGCGGGCCGCTACACTGGTCGTCGGCATGCACATCGGAGGTCATCTGAGCAAGCGGGGTGGGCACACAGCGCTCGATTTGCCCCAATGGCAGACCAGTGCACGGTTGGCCCTGCGCAATCATGCCCAGATTCACGTACGCGCCGTCGTCGGACGACGCACGTAGCGCCTGCGCTTCTCCTTCCTCACCGATAGCCGACAGCGCGCTGCTCGCGAAACGAGCCAGCGGTTCCCGCTGCGCGACCCACGCGCGGTCGAGGGCGGTCGCCACTGGGGCGCATCTGCCGAAATTCGACAGGTAGAGCTGCGTCACCGGCTGTTCCTCGACCAGCGAGTAGGGCAGGACGATGCTGTCGCAACCAAGCGAATTGGCCCTGAAAAGTAGTCCTGGTCGGGCTGTCGCGCCATCGCGGTCCGTGCCCACGAAGGCGGGCCGCGTGCAATCTGCATCGAAATACATGGTCGTGAATGGAACCGGGAGGCAGTGATACTCGCCGCTCGCATTTTCGACGAAGGTGCAGTTGATGCCAAGCACGGTGTCGTAGAAGTCGATCAGGGCGCGCGCGTCGTTGCCGCCGTCCAGCACGTGCGCTTTCAGCCGCGTGCCGCTGGCGAAGAAGGCGCTCGAGTCAGCCGCTATGAGCGCAGGCGGAAGCGACGTAGAAGGGTCAGTCGGCGCCGCATCCGCGTGCGTCTTGCCCCCGCAGGCCGTCAGTACGGCGGCTAGAAACAGACTGTGTATGCGGCCGAACTCGACCCGTGCTCCACGCCGCTCGGCCATGCCGTCGGAGAACGTAGCGTGTCGCGGCCGACACGTCATTCACCATCCAATATTCTCGGGCGCCGCTTGCGCTCGGCGCGAAGACTTCCGGCGGGTTTTGGCGCATGAACGGTGAGCGGCTGCCCCGGTGAGCCCGTCGCTAGTCGTTGGCGGCCCCGCCAGCGCATGGATCCGCGGAAGGATCATGGAAGGTCAGCTGCCACTGACCGTTGCACGTGGCTTCGTAGCTTCCGCACGCTTGCGCGTAGTCGCAGCGAAAACTCGTGACCGAACTCGGTTTGAAACAAGAGGCGCCCTGCACAGGCAGCGCCTGCGGGCAGTAGACGATGGGATCTGGAGCAGGTCCGTCGCCAGCGGCCCCGCCCTCCGCGCTGGCTGCTCCGCCGGCGCCGTCGCCAGCGGCCCCGCCTTCTGCAGTTGGCGCACCGCCTGCGCTGTCACCTCCCGCGCCAGGGTTCGAATCGCAGTCTTCGACGGACCAGATACCGCCCACGCAGCGCGCCATGACGCAGCGATCGCGTCGATCGTATTCGCACTCGTTGCGGCTGCCTTCGCCGGGCGACATGCATGGGCTACCGTTGCCCGGCACAACGGCTGGACAGGCAGGAGTAGGCAGAATCGTGGCGTAGCCCGCCGCCGCGTTGCCGTAACCACCGTTGCTCGAGCCGCCGCCGTCGTAGCTGGAAAAGAAGGGAGGCGGTGGATTCACGATGATGTGCGAGTCGTCACAGGCAACGGCTGCGGCGCTAGCCACGAGCACGAACGAAGGAACCAAAGATTTCGCCCGCTTTTCCCGCCCCATTGCTTACTCTTTGACATGGCCGGCCTCGGCTGTCGAGGCGGTCCAAGCTGTTCGAGCGTCGATGTCATACTCCGCGAAGCGTGGAACGTAGTCCCGCGCAATCGTTTCGAGCAATGCCGCGCGATACTCGGCGGGGGGCATCAAACCCCAGGCACGCAACGCGGGATCGAAATCGATGATCGCGGCTTCCGGTCCGTAACCGTCGAGCAGGGCGCGCAGCCAGCTCGGCAAATGCGTACGGATCAGCTGCGCGAGCGTGGGCCATTCTGGACTCTGCGCGAGCCACTCCAACAGCAGCCAGCCGAACTCACGATGCCGCACTTCGTCCGCCAGCACGCGGTCGAGTGCGCGGCGCGCTGCGTCTACCGAGGCACCCGCGCGCAAGCGTTTGAACAGTCGAACCGCCGCGGTTTCCCCGAGGCAAAACGTGCGCACGCCGTGCACACACACGTTCTCGAGCAGCGTGCGATCGGGGTCGAGCAACAAGCCCAGGGATGCCGCACCCAGGTCGACGTTGGCCGCGCTTTCTCCGGTTTCGCCGAGCACCGCGAAGGCCAACTCGGCATGGACCAGCTCATCGTCGACGATGCGCAGGCCTTCGTGCAGCAGGGTAGGCGACGCGCCCAACCTGAGCAGCCAGCCCACGAGTGAATGCGTGATGCCCGCGGAGTTGTACTCGGCGATCACGCGGCGTCGCCATTCATCGGCGACTTGGGCCCTAGCTAGTGAGGTGAGCACTGCGGTCCTCTTCTTGATTTGGGTTGATGGTCACGCGAACGGCCGTTGTCGGCGCAGCCTTCGGCGTCGATTTTCGCAAGGCGCAGCCGCCGGACCCCGGCGACCACGTTGGCGCGCGACTGAAAGTCAGCACAATACGCGACTATTATAGTGATGCCAGTTGTGCCGGCACGCCCACGACCATTTCGCGTCCGCAAGGCGATGAGCCCACCTGCCGTTCGCACCCGCGTCAGGCCGAGTCAGCGGTACACCCGTGCCCGTGCAATGCGTACCCAACCTGTATGCGGGGGGGACCGTCGAGGAAACGGGCTCGAGTACCGTGTGCTGCCAATGAGCTAACGGGAGCTCGGCTTGCGCAGGCGCTGCACCAGCATGACGACCGCCAAGATCAGCGATCCTGCGAGGACGCCAAGGAGCAAATCGAACACTGGCGGGAGCAGGAGAGCGAGCGCGGCGCCGACCCCCGGCGCGCTCGCCGCAGCCTCGACTACGTGATGAATCAGGTCGTGAGCGAACGGTAAGCCGTGCGAGAGGATGCCGCCGCCGACGAGGAACATCGCAATCGTGCCGGCCACGGACAAGGCTTTCATCAGCCACGGCGCGGCGCGCACGATGCCGATGCCGACGGTGCGCTGCAGCGCGCCGGCGCCACGCCGACTGAGCAACGCGCCCAAATCGTCGAGCTTCACGATCCCGGCGACCAAACCGTATACGCCAACCGTCATCAACAGCGAGAGGCCGACCAGCACGACTAGCTGCGTAGCAAACGGAAAAGCTGCCACGGTTCCGAGCGCGATGGTCACGATTTCCGCGGACAGCACGAAGTCAGTGCGCACCGCGCCCTTTACCTTCGTCTTCTCGAGCGCGACCAAATCGACGGCAACGTCGGCCGGTTTGGCGCTCTGTTCTGCGCTCTGTTCTGCGCTCTGTTCTGCGCTCTGTTCTGCGCTCTGTCCGTGCGGCTCTGCCGCGCGATGGAGCAGCTTGTGCGCGAGCTTCTCGCAACCCTCGAAGCACAAGAAGCCGCCTCCCACCATCAATAGCGGGGTGACGGCCCAAGGCGCGAACGCGCTGATCGCGAGTGCGCACGGGACTAGGATCGCCTTGTTGACGAGCGAGCCCTTGGCCACCGCCCAGACGACGGGGAGCTCGCGTTCCGCCCGCACACCGGCAACCTGCTGCGCATTCAAAGCGAGATCATCACCGAGCACGCCCGCGGTCTTCTTCGTGGCAACCTTGGTCAGCGCCGCCACGTCGTCGAGCACGGACGCGATGTCGTCGAGCAGGGCAATCAGGTTGGCACTGGGCATCGCCATCACTCGTGGCCCGCTGCGCGCCGCACGTCAACGCCGAGCTGCCGCGCGGCCGAGAATGACGGAACTGTCAGCGTCGCGAGTGCGCCGAGCCACACTTGGGCGCGGGGCCGGCATGCCGGTTCACGGATTTAGAGCTCAGCGTACTTGGTGACCGCGAAGGTGTCGCATTGGCGTGGATCGCCGCTGTCGAAACCGCGGCGGAACCAGCGGATGCGCTGAGCACTGCTACCGTGGGTGTAGTCACTGGCGCTGGAATGGCCGAGCGCGTCATCGCCGATGGCGTGCGCGGCGGTCACAGCTTCCTTCAAGTCCGAGTCGTCGATCTTCAACGAGCCGCGGGCGGTATGTCCCCAGACCCCTGCTAGGCAATCGGCCTGCAGCTCGACTCGTACCGATACTTGATTCTTGGTCTCGCCGGCTGGCCTTACGCTGGTTGCGCCGATCAGATTTTGGATGTGATGGCCGACCTCGTGCGCAATCACGTACGCTTGAGCGAAGTCCCCTGGGGCTTTCAGGCGCTGCTCCATGACGTCGTAAAAGGTCGGATCGATGTATAACTTGTGGTCGCCGGGGCAATAGAACGGCCCCACGTCTGAAGTGGCGCTGCCGCAACCGCCGGTCGACACGCTGTTGCTGAAGACCACGAGCGTCGGGTCTTGGTAGCTGCTCGGTGGCGCGACGCCGTATTTGGGGAGGGTGCCTTGCTGAAACTGAGCCGCCCACACGTCTTCGGTGGAGGCCAACACCGCGCGCGAAAAATCACAAGCCTTGTTGTTCGTGGCCGAGGCTTGGCAAGCGCTGCCAGACGAGCCCGACGTGCTCTGGCTGGAACCCTGAGTGCCGCCCGATAGCGCGTTGAGCAGGGCTTGCTTCACGCCCGCCGGTGCCAGGAAGTACACCCCGGCGCCAATCACCCCGATGATTGCGACGCCCTTCACGCCGATCACGCGCACGAGCGACGAAAGGAGGTTGAGCGGCAGCCCGCCCCCACCACCGCCGCCACCGCGTCCGCTGCCGCGATCTTCGAACTTGCTGGACCGTCGCTGACCTTCAATATCCACGATCGCTCTCGTAACCGTGCCTCCCGAGGGCGGCAAGGATGCTTGTCGACCCGCGTGATTCGACGGCGTAAATGAGGCTGACGCGGCTACGGCCAACCACGACGGGCCGCGTGCAGGAACGCGTGCAGGAAGTCGAGTTACCCCTTGCTACTGCGGCATGAATGTCACTTCATCCGAGCTCGGGAAGCGCACTGCGTACTTTTGCCTCGTTCGAAGTGAAGACTTCGATTCGATAGCTCGTCGAAGGCTCGACTCGCGGCACGTTCGCAGTTATCTGACTATTGGAGTCGCCTGTGCCACCTCCGAACTCACCGAGTCGTCGCGACGAGATCACTCGCTTGTCGTGGGCGCTGCTGTTGCTGCTCTCATTTTGTCCGCTACCCGCGCATGCACAGTCTGCAGCAGGCGTCGCTCGAGCCCGAGAGCTGGCTGGGCAAGGCTACGAGGCGCTGAAGCGCAAAGACTACGCAGCCGCGGAAGATCTTTTCCGTCGAGCGGACGAGCTCGTGCACGCTCCCACCCTCGAACTCGATCATGCGCGGGCGCTCGTCGGGTTGGGCAAGCTCGTGGAGGGTCACGAGCGCTACGAACAGGTGATTCGCGAGGGAGTGGCTCCGAGCGCACCCTGGCAGTGGAAGAACGCCGTCGTCGAGGCTCAATCAGAGCTCGCCGCCGTCGATCGACGCATGGCTTGGCTCACCATCACCGTGCATGGCGCCCGAGCTCCACTGGTCGAGGTCGACGGCAAGGTCGTGCCGGGTGCGGCTCAGGGCGTGCGACGCGCCACGAATCCCGGGCTGCGCACGGTTTCCGCGCGCGCGGAGGGGTTCCTACCGGTGCAGCGCTCCATCACCCTCGGAGAAGGCCAGTCGGACGAAATCGAGCTGACGCTGGAGCCCGATCCAAACGCCGTGTCCGCGGCTGAACCGCAAAAGCCGCGCCGCATCGTGGTAGCCGCACCCGCAAAATCGCCGCCGCCCAGCCCCGATCGCACGCTGCCGATCGTCCTTCTCAGCACGGGTGGTGCGGCCCTGGTTGCAGGTGCGATCACCGGCTTCATGGCCCTCGATGTGCGCTCGGACCTCGAGAGTGAGTGCAGTGGCGGCGTGTGCGTGCCCACGAACGAGAGCGAGTACGAGCACTACCGTCAGCAGCGCGACAAGTACCGGACTCTGGGCACGGCTTCGGGCGTGGCGTTGGCCATGGGCGCCGGCGCCACGCTTGCCGGCGCCGCGCTGTGGCTCTTCACTGGCAAGCCTTCGCCTGCCGATCGGCGCGCGCAGGCTCCGTGCGCGCACGCCGCACTTCGGGTGGGTGTCGGTTCCTTATTCGTAGCGGGAGCTTTTTGAATGTCTGCAATCTCGCGTGTCGCCAGGCATTTCCGGCGCTCGTTCCGCTGCGCGTTCGGCATGACCGTCGTTCTATTGCTAGCTCGGGTGCAGCCCGCGTATGCGGAAGCCAGCGCTTCGGACCGCGCCACCGCGCGCGGGTTGGCGGGCGAGGGGTACGCGGCGCTCAAGCAGAAAGACTATCGAACCGCGGAGGATCGCTTCCGACGAGCCGACGAGTTGGTGCACGCGCCAACACTCGTGCTCGACCATGCGCGCGCCCTGCTCGGCCTCGGCCGGTTCGGCGAAGCCTTCGCGGCCCTCGACTCCGTGATTCGAGAAACATTGCCGCCCGGCGCGCCCGCAGTGTGGAAGCGTGCCAAAAAAGATGCCGCCGTCGAGATCGAAGCCGTCAGGCCAAAGGTCGCGTGGCTCACGGTGCAAGTCGTGGGCGCGAGCCAGCCACAAGTGGAGATTGACGGTCGCGCGCTGCCGGCAACCAGCTTGGGCGAACGGCTGCCACAGACGCCCGGCGAGCTTCACATCGTGGCGAGTGCGTCCGGGTTCGTGACTCAGAGCATCGATCGCTCGCTCCGTGAAGGTGACGAAAAGCTGGTCGAAATCACGCTCCTGGCGATCCCCGAGCCGCCACCCGAGGTCGTCGTCGTGCAGCCTCCTGAACCGAAGCCTACTGACCACGCCCACGAAGATCGCGGAAAGGGCAGACGCACTCTCGCTTATGCGTCGTTTGCGGTGTCGGGCGTCGGCCTCGCGCTGGGCGCTACGACTGGCATTCTTTGGCTCAAGGCGCGCGACGACATCAAATCCTCTTGCGGGGGCGGTCTCGTCTGTCAGCCACAGAGCGAGACCGAGCAAGAACGTCTGGAAGCCGACAAGCGCCGCTACGACACCTTCGGCACGATCTCGGTGATCGGCTTTGGCGTCGGGCTAGCGGGAGCCGTGACCGGAACCGCCCTGCTGCTCACTCAGCCCAAAGAATCGGTTGAGGCGGAGCCCAAGCGAGCTTCCATCCATCCCTACGTCGGGCCTGGTATGCTCGGCGTGTACGGGGCGTTCCAGTGAGCGCTTCCGACTCGCAAGCGCGCTCGCGCACGAGCAGACGGCGCGCGCCACGTTGGGCGTTGTTCGCCATTCTGCTCACCTGGCTGCTTCTGGGCTGTCAGGTACTGTTTGGCGGGGTCACGGTCAACCCTGCGAGCACGACAGACGCCGAGTGTGCCCTCGGTGAATTTCGCTGCAATGGGGAATACCTGCTGTCCTGCGATGCCGTCGACACGGGTTGGTCTCTAAAATCGACCTGCGCATCCGGCGATTTGTGCGACGCCAAGGACAAGCGTTGTTCGGTCTGCAAGGATGGAGATTTTCGCTGCTCGGGTGCCGAGCGCCAACAGTGCAATAGCGACGGCAACGGCTGGCACACCGTCGAAACTTGCGACGCGCAGAACCTGTGTAGCGAATCGAGCTGCAATGGCTGCGTGACCAACGGCCAGCTCGACTGCAGCTTGGGTTCCCAACTTCGGCAATGTAAGTCCGGCGTTTGGGTCACGCTCGAGATGTGCGCGTCGCGCACGTTGTGCACGGCCACCATGGCGTATGCAACGACCGTGTCCGACTGGGACCAGAAGTGCTTGGTTCCGGGCTGTCCGGAAGCCGGAAAATACCAGTGCGCGGGGGCCATTCTCCAGCGTTGCCCACCAGAGCGAGACGCTTGGGTGACCGTCGATACGTGCAACAACAGCGCGCTGTGTGAAGGCGCCGTCGCGCGCGTGAACGGCGCGTTGGATCCGAACAGTGTCGCGACCCTCGACATGTGCAGCCCGGCGTGTCCTACCCCGAATGGCTTCATGTGCGACGGCACCAGCTTGCGCCAGTGCCGCGCAGACCAGACCGCGTGGGATACCCTCAAAGATTGCCCAGCAGATACCGAGTGCGATCCGATCGCGGGAGATTGCGGCAAGCTTTGCAAAGAGGGCCAGTACCAATGCAATGGCACGACGCTGCGCAAGTGCGCAAAAAATGGCCATTGGGCGGACGAAGCGCAATGTGAGACCGCGGCGCTGTGCTCCGTGAGTTCCGACAGCAATACGGGCGCCTGCACCCCGTCGCCGTGCGGGAAAAACGACTATGCATGCAATGGCGCGGTCCTGCAAAAGTGCAAAGCGGATCGCACCGGCTACGAAGACAACACGACCTGCGCGTCTGCCGCCCTGTGCGATGCCCCGAGCGCCCGCTGCATCACGCCGACGTGCATGACGGCCAACGCCTACCAATGCTTCGGGCAAGACCTGAAGCAGTGCGCCCCGGATCTCACGAAGTGGAACGCCATCAAGACCTGCCCAACCGGCCAATTCTGCGACAGCGGGCCCAATGCCGGCTGTTTGACGGCATGTCCAGCGAACCCGCTGCGTTGCAACGGCAAGGTACTGGAGCACTGCGCGGCCGCCACGGGCTGGACCACGCAGGCGACGTGCAGCACGAACGATCTGTGTAGCTGCGCGCTCACCGATCCCGATGGGTCGGGGCCGCTCAGTAATTCTTGCCTGAATGGCCTATACAAAGACGGTTGCGGCAACGTGGTTTGCGGCGCGCCGCTGGCCAACTTCCAATGCAACGGCGCCGACCTTCAAAAGTGCCAAGCGGGCCGCAACGGTTGGGACAAGGTATCGAGCTGTGGTGCAGAGAACCTGTGTTACCCGGGTGAAGCACCGAGCTACACCAGCGGCTATTGCTTGGCTTGCCCCGAGGCCGGCGAGCTCTCGTGTAGCGGGAGCACGCTGCGCGTATGCTCCAGTGATCGTCGCTCTTGGAACACCTCCCAGACGTGTGGCTTGGGCTGCATGACGGTGAGCAGCGCGCAGGACTACTGCGCAGCGTGCAAGGCGGGGACCGTGCAATGCGCGGGTCAAACCCTGCAAAGTTGCCCGGCCGACCAGAAGGCGTTCCAAAACCAGACCTGCGCCAACCTGTGCGACGCAACCAACGCTCAATGCGACCAGTGTTCGGCGAATTCCTATTGGTGCGTCGGGGCCGCGCTCAACAAATGCAGCGCGGACGGCCAATCACAGACCACCACGAATTGCCCGTCTTCTGCCTTGTGCAACGCGGGCGCCAAAAAGTGCGACGCCTGCGCCAGCGGTCAACGGCAGTGCAGTGGCAGCAATTCTCAAATATGCAACTCGGACAAGTCCGGTTTCGTCAACGGTACTGACTGCGGGACACCGGGCTGCAATACGAGCACGAACAATTGCTACGCCTGCGCGGCCGGGCAGCGCCAATGCAAGGGCAGCAACTCGCAGATCTGCAACTCGGACAAGTCCGGCTTCGTGGATGACACGGCCTGCGGCGCGCCCGGCTGCAACTCGACCACGAATGGTTGCAATGTCTGCATAGCCGGACAACACAAGTGCCAAGGCAATAACTCCCAGGTTTGCAATTCCGACAAATCCGGCTTCGTGAACGATACGGATTGCGGCATGCCGGGCTGCAATACCAGCACGAACAGTTGCTACGCTTGCTCGACGGGGCAACGCCAGTGCAAGGACGGCAACTCCCAGATTTGCAACGCGGACAAGTCTGGCTTCGTGGATGACACGGCGTGCGGCGCGCCGGGCTGCAACGCGACCACGAACGCTTGCAACGCCTGCACCACCGGACAACACAAGTGCCAAGGCAATAACTCCCAGGTCTGCAATTCAGACAAATCCGGCTTCGTCGATGACGTCGACTGCGGCGCTCCGGGTTGCAACACGAGCAGCAATACCTGCAACGCTTGTGCGACCGGTGAGCACAAGTGCCAAGGCAACAACTCCCAGATCTGCAACGCAGCCAAATCCGGCTTCGTCAATGACACCAACTGCGGCATGGCGGGTTGCAACACGAGCACGAACCTGTGCAATCCGGCCCTGGCTTGCATGCCCATGGCCTACCAATGCGCGGGCGACGGTGGTTTGAGTCTTGAACAGTGCAACGCTGCCGGTACGGCCTGGGCGCCGGCCCAAACGTGCTCGACGATTTGCGACGCCCCCCACGGCGAGTGCGATGAGTGCGCGGGCACGGCCTACAAATGTGCGGGTAACGTACTGCAAGATTGCTCGGCCAGCGGCCATTGGGAGATCCTCCAAGACTGCATGACCGCAACCTGCAATCCCGCCGGCAGTTGCGACGCCTCAGGCGGTGCAGGCTCGGGGAACGGCGGCTCGAGTGGCGCTGGTGCGCCTGGGGCGGGTGCCGCCAATGGCGGCGCATCGAGCGGGGGTGCGCCGAGCGGGGGTGCGCCGAGCAGCAATGGTGGCGCTGTGTCCACTTCAGGACCATGAACAGTCGCATACTGTTGGCCGCGCTGGGCGGGTGGCTCTTGGTCGCGTGCCAGGTCGCGTTGGGCGATTTCACGATCGATACGACTCAGCTCGCAGTGTCGTGCGAGCCGGGGACCACCCGCTGCGCCGAAAACCAGCTCCAGTCCTGCGTCAGCGGCAACGAGTGGCGCGTGCTCACGACCTGCGCTTCAGCCGACTTGTGCAACCTGCGCAGCCTCGGCTGTGCCCCGTGCAAGCCTGGCACTTATCGATGCAGTGGCTCACAGCCCGAACTTTGCGACGCGGACTTACATTGGGTCGCCGCGACACCGGCGCCGTGCGCTTCCGCTTCGTTGTGTGATGTGCCGGAGGACGGATCGGCAGCGAAGTGTCTGCCCACGGGTTGCCCCGCAGCGGGCCAAATGCAGTGCTTGGATGGCCATCTGCAGCGCTGCCCGCTCAGCCAACAATCGTGGCAAGACGTGGAATTGTGCGCCAGCCCGGCGCTGTGCGATCTCGAACGAGCGAACGCTCAGATCGCCGCTGGCAAGCCAGCGACCTGCGTTCTGCCCAGCTGTAGCCCGGGCCAATTCAATTGCGACACGGGCTCGCCCCGGCCCTGCAAAGCAGACCGAACCGTTTGGGACGCGGAGCTGACCAGCTGCGCCGGGGCGACGTGCAACCCGGCTAAGGGTGATTGCTCGCCATGCACGGTGGGTAGCTATACCTGTAGCGGTGGGGACCTCGCGCGCTGCGGTGAGCAAATGACTTGGGACAGCACCGCTTGTAGCTCGGCTTTGTCCTGCAACACCGGCCCCGTGCCGGGTTGCGATCCGCCAACCTGCACGCCCGGTGAGTTCCGCTGCAACAGCACCTCCGCCCTGGAACGTTGCCGCAGTGATGGCACCAAATGGGAACCCATCGAGCAGTGCTTCAATCGAGTGTTGTGCAATCCCAAGGCGACGCGCTGCGAAGTTCCGCGCTGCCCGATCGCAGGCGCCAAGCGCTGCCAAGGCAACATCCAACAAGCCTGCCGCGGCGACCTCACCGGCTGGGATGAACTCGCTGCCTGCGCGGAAACGGGCTCGTGCGATCCCGAGCTGGGCTGCCTCGACACGCTCTGCGAAAGCGGCGCTTACCGTTGCAACGACGTGTCCCTCGAGACTTGCGGCGGCGGCCATTGGACTCGGCTCGCGACTTGCGAAACCCCGACTCTGTGCAATGCCACGCAGCACGTGTGCACGAAAGCCACCTGCGCGGCGGGTGAACGTCAGTGCCAAGGCAACGTGCTACGCCGCTGCAAGGCGGCCCGGGATGGTTGGGACGAGCTCGAGACCTGCAGCGGCGCCACGACGTGTAGCCCTGACACCAAGCGCTGCGAACAAAGATAGAGGACGAAACCCGCCGCCGCAGCGGGCGGTCGGCGAGCGCAGGTGTCGGCGAGAACCGTCAGCGCAATTCGTTCATTTCGGCAGTGAAGGTTTGCGCTCGAGTTTCCTCTAATGGTTCGAACTGAGCATTGACCGAATCAGGTCGGGCGGGACGCGCACGCGTCCTCGGGAGAACGATTGAAGAAGGGACATACCTCTGCGAGGCGGCTCCGCTACGGGCCAGCCTTTCTCGCGCTCATCGGCTCGCTCGTGGCTTGCCGAACCGAGACTGTCAGTCTGCAACAGCGCCCGACCGACCCTGAGTCGGCTCGGACAGTCGCAGAGCTCATTGCGCGGCGGTCCGGCTGCACCGGATTCGAGGACTACGATCTGAACGCCAAAGGCCATTGGGACTTCACCTGCCAGGTGGGCGATCAAATGTTCTTGCTGCGCTCCGTATCGAGTTCGCTCGATCGGGCCACGCGCATTGCCGAACTCCGAGCCGCGAATCAACCCTTCGAAGCCGGAGAAACGTGGCTGATTTGGGAATTCGATTCACCTGGACAGAGCCAGAGTGCAACGCACTTGGCGCGTTTCAGAGACGCACTCCGCTGACCGTTCGCGGTCGCCTCTTGGCACCCGCGCCCTTTGCATGCGGGCGCTTAGAAGACTCACCGACACCTCGGCTCGCATGGTGCGGCGCCGAATTTTCCTGCAGGGGATCCGATGAAAAATAATCGTCTAGTAAGTAAGCGTATCGAGGGCAATTTCAACTTCGCGCGCTGCGCGGCGGCCGTTGCTCTACTTTCGGTCAGCGCGTGTAGCGGTGGCGCCGAATGGCAAAGCCCGGGTGAGGCGAGCGCGGAACAGGTTGCAGATAGCGTAAATCGAGCGACGCTCCAAATCAGTCAGCGATCGGCGCAGCTGAATTTGAACAGCCGCGTTCCGTTCTCACGTCGCGCCGACCGCATGCAGGCGAGCAACGAAGCGTTGTTCGTGTCGCTCCCGAGCTTCAATCGTGGCAGGGTTCAACTCGGTGCGGATCCGAGCGCGGCGCTCGTGGTTGCCTTGCCCGATGCGGATGTAGAGCGCGAGGCGGAGGTCACCGCTGATGGCACGGTGGTTTTCACGGCTGGTATCGCGGCAACCGACGTAGCCGTGCAGGCCTCGGAAGAAGGCGTGCGGATCCACACCGTGAGCAACAGCGTCGAATCCCCGGTCGAGTTCGCGTACGAGGTCGAACTGCCGAGCGGAGGTAAGCTCGATCTGCTGGAAAATGGCGGAGTTGCCGTGCTCGATGCACAGGGCGGGCTGAGGGGCGGCTTTGCTCCGCCTTGGGCGCTCGACCGCGCGAATCACAGCGTGCCGACTCACTACGAGGTTCGAGGAGCAAGCGTGGTGCAAGTCGTGCAGCATCGCGATGGCGCCGTACAATACCCGGTCGTAGCTGATCCATGGCTCTGGAAGGATCTCATTTCCAGCGCGTCGTGGGCCTCGAGCTCGCAGGGCTGGACACTGAAGGTGGTTCCGACGACCTGGGCCAGGCTGAACGCGGGAGGTTACGCGGTCGGTGTAGCGGGCTGGGATGAGCTGTATTCGAAGTACAAGAACCGAGGCTTGAACACGAACCTCGACGGGATGCGTGATCAATTCATCTGCCACCAGCAGATCGTCGCCATTCGCTCGCCCAACAAGCCCTCATGGAATCTCGATGAGTGGCGGCCGAACGTGAGCTATCTGGCCACGGTGAACGCTCAGTGCAACCCCGGCGGTTCCTCGATCTTCGACTGAACCGAAACGAACCGCGCGGCTTCAATCGAGCGCGGTGGCGGAGGACGGCCGGGCTAGCCCCACATCCGGCGGATCGCGGGGAGACCGGTCGCAAACAGACTCGGAACTGAGGCGCACTACCAGAGCTCGCCCTTCGTTGGCGAGCTCGCCTTCGCCCGTCGCGCCGATCACTAGGTCTACGGCGCCGTTTGGCTGCTGATCGAGCAACGACAGCGATCTGCCGACGCGCGCGTCATTTTTGAGCGAAAGGCCAGTCAGCTTGAGCAGGGTGGCGCCGCTGGCGCCGGAGTACAGATACACGGCGCCTGGAGGGCCGCAGTCGCGGCCGGACACGGCCAAATCCGCGACGCCATCGCAATCGAGATCGGGCACGCTGCTCATCACTTCACCAAAGAAGAGGCCCTCGGTGTCGATCGTGTAGAGCGGGGCACCGAGACGCCCGGCGGAGACGACCGAGACCCCGAGCGTGGAGGCGATTGCCAGATCCCGCACGCCGTCACCATCGATATCGCCGAGCGATGTCAGCCCGAAACCGAAACTTTGGTCCTGGCCACTCGGGCTGACGAGCGTGCCCAGCAATGTGCCATTACCGGAGTACAGATAGACGTGACCATTGCCGGCAGAACCGGGGATCCTCGTGCCATCCGGGTTGTTCGCGTCGAGCGCGATTTCTCCGAGCGCGACGTCGCCGACGCCATCCGCGTCGATGTCGCCGAGCCACGCTGCTGACCAGCCGAAAAAAGCGCGGGCGAACGGCGTCGGGCTGTGGAAGACGCGCAGGGTCGCTCCGCTCTGCGCGGAGACCAGGTAGGCTTGCCCGCCGATGATGGCCGTGACCAGCATGTCGCGGGCGCCATCGCCGTCGACGTCGTCAACGCGGGCGAGCCCGTTGCCGAACGCGTAGCCACCCGGTGGACCATCGACTGCTCGCAGTAGCGAGCCGTCAGCACCGCGATAAACGTAGACGCGTCCTTGATCCACGCGCGCGCCGTCGTAGCGCCGAGCCCCGACCGCGATCTCGCCGACGCCATCGCCATCCAGGTCACCGAGCCCGAGCAGCGAGTGCCCAAACAGGCGGTCCGGCTGCTGCAGCTGCGGATCCGGATCGATCAAATCGAACAGCGGCGTGCCGCTCCGCCCCGACATGACCGTCGCCTGCCCGTCGTAGCTGCCTCCGGCAAAGCTCACCGGAGCGCCGGCGGCGACGACGGCAAAGTCACGCACGCCGTCGCCATTTACGTCGCCCAGGCCGGTTACGACGTCACCGAAGGCTGCGCCGGCGGCGGGAGCTTTTGCGTGGGCACTGAGCAGAAGTTGCGCGTGCCGAGAGCTCGGTTCCGGCATCGGCTCTTGCGCACAGGCTGATATGAGCGTTGTCAGCGCGAGCAAACCGAGGGCTGCCCCCAGCGATCTCCACCTTCCGCAACTCTCACCCACCACCATCCGCTCGAATATGGCCCTCCGCGCGCGATGCGTCAAATCCGACTCGGATTGAGCGGCCAATGTGCACGAGCTACCCAATCCGTCACATGGGGCGCGTCGAGATCTCGCCGAAGAGCTCCGTCGCCCAGTCGATGAAAGCGCGCACCTTGGCGTTGAGGTGGCGGTTGGCAGGATAGAGTGCATGCAGAGATTCCGGCGTGTGCGTCCACTCGGGAAATAGCTCCACGAGTTCGCCGCTCTCGAGGCCCGCACGCGCCATGAAATGCAGTGTTTGGCCGATCCCCAAGCCAGCCGTTATCGCCGTGAGGTGGGCAGTGCCCTCGTTCACGGACACGCGGGCAATTCCCGTCAGCTCCAGCTGTTCACTGCCGCGCGTCAAGCTCAGCTTCGCGAGACGCCCGGTGAGTGCGGAAGCGTAGTGCACCACGCTGAATGCATGCTCGAGCTCGCGCGGATGCCGCGGTGTCCCATGGCGCGCGAGGTAACTGCGGCTGGCACAGGTGACCCACGCGAGCTCGGCGACGCGCCGGCCAATCAAGCTGCTGTCGCTCAGGTCGCCACCGCGAATCGCGCAATCGACACCCTCCTCGATCATGTTCACGCGGCGGTCGGAAATGCCCAGGTCGATCTGCACCTGGGGGCAACGCTCGTGGAAGCGATGCAGCGCCGGGATGAGCACTAGGTTGGCCACGGTCGCGGCGAGGTCGACTCGGATGCGGCCCGTGAGCTCTGCCTGACTTTGGCCGATCGAAGCGTCGGCGTCGTCGAGCTCGGACAGGATTCGAACCGCGCGCTCGTAGTAAGCGGTGCCCTCGGCAGTAACACTCACACTGCGCGTGGTCCGCTGCAGCAGCTTGGCGCGCAGGTGGCTCTCGAGTTCCTGAATCAGCTTGGTCGCGGTGGCGCGCGGGACCTTCAGCGAGTCAGCCGCCTTGGCAAAGCTGCCGGCCTCGACGATGCGAACGAACACGCGGAGGGCCTGGATCTGCTGGTCCATGATTATTCATCATTATGAATAATCAATTGGAAAAGCGGCGACTTCATTCTGCGCGGGAAATTCCTACATTCAGGAGGTCGCTCGGATGATCCGAGCAGGGAGCCAAGAAATATGTCCAAGTCTCAGAAATTACAGGGAAAAATCGCATTGGTCACGGGCGGGAGTACGGGTATCGGCCTGGCCGCGGCGCAGGCCTTCGTCGCGGAGGGCGCCCGGGTCTTCATTACCGGCCGCCGTCCGGAAGAGCTCTCTGCGGCGCTTGCTACTTTGGGTCCGGACGCCGTGGCCATTCGCAGTGACGTCTCGAATTTGGCCGACCTCGACCGAGTCTACGAGCAGATCTCGAGCCAGGCAGGCCGGCTCGACGTGTTGTTCGCAAATGCAGGCGGCGGTGAGCTGCTGCCGCTGGGCCAGATCACCGAGGAACACTACGACACGACCTTCGACCGCAACGTGAAAGGGTTGCTGTTTACCGTGCAGAAGGCGCTGCCGCTACTGGTCGACGGTGCGTCGATCATCTTGAATGGCTCGACCACGAGCAGCATGGGTACGGCCGCATTCTCCGTGTACAGCGCGTCCAAAGCTGCCGTGCGGAACTTCTCGCGCAGTTGGGCGCTCGACCTCAAAGACCGCCATATTCGCGTCAACACGCTGAGCCCGGGTCCCACTTACACCCCCGCTTTGGTCAATCTGGTGCCGAGCGAGGAAGGGAAGCGAGCGCTGCTCGCACAGTTGGCCAGCCAAGTGCCACTCGGTCGGGTCGCTCAGCCCGAGGAGATCGCGCGGGTGGCGGTGTTCCTCGCGTCCGACGACGCGAGCTTCGTCAATGGGATAGAGCTCTTCGCGGACGGTGGGATGGCTCAAGTCTGAGCGACTGAGCCCTGAACCTTCCGTTTCGCGCTTGCGGGCCGCTAGGCCGCGTGCGAGACGTTCAGCGTGTCCGCCGCTGTTTCGTCTCGTGCCATCCCCCGGATCGACCCTCGCGCCAGCCTAGATGCGAACGTCGTCAGTTTTCTCGATGCGCTCGTGAAGGGCGGCTTTGGCGGCGACATTCGCAGTGACTATGGCACGCGGCTCAGCGCGGCCACGGACAACAGTATCTATCAGCAGCTGCCGCAAGCCGTGATTTTTCCGCGTGAGCACCAAGATGTGGTGCTGGCAACGCGGCTTTTGGCCGAGCCGCGCTTCGAGGGAGTGTCGCTCACTGCGCGCGGCGGCGGCACGGGTACCAACGGCCAGGCGCTGACGCGCGGCATAGTGATGGATTTATCGCGCCACATGCGCGGCATCTTGGAGCTGAATTTGCCGGAGGGCTGGGTCCGTGTGCAGCCGGGCGTGGTGCTCGATGATCTGAACGCGTACCTGAAACCGCACGGCGTGTACTTCGCGGCCAATCTCTCGCCCAGTAACCGCGCCACGATGGGCGGCATGATCTCCACGGACGCGAGCGGTGAGGGTTCGCGCTTGCATGGCAAGACCAGCCGCCATGTGCTCGATCTTTCGCTAGTGCTGCGCGGCGGCATCGAGCACCGCACGAGCAAGGTGAGCGGCGCGGAGCTCGCCGAGCTCTGCGCACGCACCGATGTCGTAGGCGAGGCGTATCGCTTGGTGCGCGAGATCGCTCAGGACAAGGCTGAAGACATCCAGAGCACGTTCCCCAAGCTGCTGCGCTACATGACGGGGTACAACCTCGCGCACATGGCCACTCGCGATGGCGAGAGCGTGGATTTGGCGCAGCTCGTTGCGGGCAGTGAGGGCTCGCTCGCGGTGGTCACGGAGGCGCGTCTCAAGCTGACGCCGTTTCAGAAGCAACGCGCGCTGTTCGTGCTGCGCTACCCGAGCTTCGACGACGCGCTGGCGAGCTCCGAGTGGCTGGTCGCCACCGATCCGGGCTCGGTCGAGACGATCGACGAGACCGTGATGAAGCTGGCCAAGGCGGACGTGATTTATGATCAGGTCAAGGCGTTCTTGGTGGACGAACCGGGCGTCGAGACGCGCGCCATCAACCTGGTGGAATACAGCGGCGACGAGGTGCCCGCCGTGCAGCGCAAGGTGGACGAGCTGCTCGCTCTGATCGCCAAGCGCGCCGGGCAGCCCGGTGTGCCGCACGGCTATGCGCTGACCTGGAAGCCGAACGAGCGCGAGAGCCTCTGGAATCTGCGCAAGAAGGGCGTAGGACTGCTGGGCAACACGCCGGGCGCGCGTAAGCCCGTGCCGTTCGTGGAAGACACGGTGGTGCCGCCCGAGAACCTGCAGGCCTACGTGCGGGAGTTCCGCGCCATCTTGGATAAAGAGGGCCTCTTTTACGGCATGTTCGGGCACGTGGACGTAGGTTGCTTGCACGTGCGGCCGGCGCTGGATCTGAAGGATCCCGAAGACGAGGCCCGCATTCGCCGCATCTCCGACGCCGTGACCGAGCTGGTGACGCGTCACGGCGGTTTGCTCTGGGGAGAGCACGGCAAGGGCTTTCGCTCCGAGCTCGTGCCGCACCATTTCGGCCCGGTGCTGTACCGCGAGCTCCAGCGCATCAAGGCCGTCTTCGATCCGCACAATCAGCTGAACCCCGGGAAGATCGCCACGCCCTTTGGCAAGAAGTATCAACTCGCCACGATTTCCGGGCCAACCCGCGGCGCGCAAGATCGAACGATCGCGAAGAGCGATCTGAGCGCGCTGAGCACGGTGGTGAATTGCAACGGCAACGGCCAATGCTTCGACACCAACAACGACAACATCATGTGCCCGTCGTCCAAGATCACGCGCGACCGCATCCACTCGCCCAAAGGGCGAGCCGGCATGATGCGTGAGTGGCTACGCTTGCTCAGCGAGCGCGGGCTGGAAGCGACGGGGGCGTTACACGCGGGTGGCGCGTTGCCTTGGGTTGCACGCGTCTACCAACGGCTATTTTTTCGGGCTAGGAGCGCTGATTTCTCGCACGAGGTCTACGACGCGATGCAGGGCTGTCTGGCTTGTAAAGCTTGCGCCACCCAGTGCCCGATCAAGGTGGATGTCCCGGATTTTCGCGCACAATTTCTGGAGCTCTATCACCGCCGCTATGCGCGCCCCCTCGGGGACTACGCGACGGTCATGCTCGAGCGGATGTTGCCCTGGCTCGCGCTCGCGCCGCGCCTCTCCAACTTCTTCTCGCACAACCCGCTGACCAGTGCCCTGCTCGAGCGCGCGGCCGGTATCGTGGATGCGCCGCGCTTGGATGCGCAGCCAGCCCTTGCGCGACTCCGCAAGCACGGCATCCCGGTGTCCGACCTCGCCACCCTGCGCGCTCTGCCGAAGAGCGACAAGGTCGTCGTAGTGCTGCAGGATGCGTTCACCAGCTTCTACGAGCCCTCGGTGCTCGAGGCGTCCTGTTTGCTGCTGCGCGGCCTCGGCTTCTTGCCGCACGTGCTGCCCTACTTCGAGAACGGCAAGGCGCTGCACATCAAGGGCTTTCTCGGCCAATTCCAGCGCGTGGTGCGCAAAAATAGCGCGCTTTTACGCGAAATAGCGGCTTTGGGCTTGCCCATGGTCGGAGTGGAGCCAGCCGTCGTGTTGACCTATCGCGACGAGTACCCGAAGGAGCTCGCCGAGCCCGCGGGCTTCCACGTGGCGTTGCTCCAAGAGTGGCTAGCCGAGCAGCCGCTATCACCCGGCAGGGTGGAGAAGGACGTCAAGTTTCGCCTGCTCTCTCACTGCACGGAGCAGGCGTTGGTCAGCAAGGCGCCCGCGCTGTGGGCCAAGGTCTTCGCGAGCCTCGGCGTACCATTGGAGATCGTCAAGACGGGCTGCTGCGGGATGTGCGGCGTGTACGGTCACGAAGCGCGCCATTTGGACGAGTCCTTGGGCATCTTCGAGCTATCTTGGAAGAAAAAGCTGGGCCCGAACACGGATCGCGAGGGCGTGCTCGCCACCGGCCACTCGTGCCGCCATCAGGTGGAACGCACCTTGGGCTTCACACCGCGCCACCCTGCCGAAGCGCTCTTGTCCGTGCTCGCCAGCTGAAGGCCGCGCAGAGTCAGCAGCACCGTTACTCGAGCGGCACGATGGGCAACGCATCGCCCATCTCACCCGGATTGTCTCCGATGATGGCATTGCTCCCGTTACCGAGCTCGCCGTCGAAGCCGTTGCCCCAGCACTTGACGGAGATACGGTCCTCCAACACCGCGCAGGTCGATTGCTCTCCGGCCGCGATGGCGGTCGCGGTGTGCGCAGTGCCGAGCGCTACCGGCTTCAGGTTCTCGCCGAGTTCGTTCGGACTGTCACCGATGTATAGCCACGGTGTCGGATCGCCGTTGCCGAGCTGACCATTTTCTGCCGAGCCCCAACACTTGACGCTGCCGTCATCGAGCAGCGCGCATGCATGGTTCTTACCGGCCGTCAGTGCGATGGCCGGACGCGCTCCGAGATTGACCTTGTGCAGCGCGTCGCCCATCTCTCCCGGCTGATCGCCGATAGCCTCCGGGCTTCCACTCGCGAGCTGGCCTTCGTAGCCACGGCCCCAGCACTTCACGCTCTGGTCGTCGAGCAGTGCGCAGCTGAATTGCCAGCCCATCGCCAGCTGTTTCACCGTTCGACCGGCGCCCAGCGAGACGCTCGAAAGAGCTGCCATGTCGCCACTCGCTATCCCGCGACTCCGCGTGTCACCGTAGCCGAGCTGGCCGGAGGAGTTGTCTCCCCAGCACTTCAATGATTCGTCGTTCAAGGTAGCGCAGCTGCGCCCCGCGCTTGCGTACACTGCGCGGGCTGGCTGGCCAAGTGCCACGGGTGCCAATTTCGCCATGTCCCCCGTCGCGCCGCCCCGCGAGAGCGTATCGTCGTAGCCGAGCTGGCCCTGCAGATTGGCGCCCCAACACTTCACGCTGTGATCGTCGAGCAGCGCGCAGGTGTGCCCACCGCCAGCGCTGATCTGCAGCGCGCGGCGGCCGCTGCCCAGGTTCACGAATTTCAAGGCGTCACCCATTTGCCCCGGCGCCGCACCGCGCGTGATCGTGTCGTCCTGGCCCAGCTCTCCCAAGTTGTTCCAACCCCAGCACTTCAGCGCCCCCGAAGTGACGATCGCACACGAGTGATTAGCGGTGCTGAGCGCTTGGACGAGCAGCCCAGCGCCCATGTTCACCGGCGCTAGCTGCGGCCCGAGCTCGTTCGGCTGGTCGCCCTTGTTGCCGTATGTCCCGTTGCCGAGCGTGCCGTAGTAGCCGGCGCCCCAACACTTGACTTGCCCATTCAAGAGCGAACACACGGTACGAGCAGCGCCACCGATCACGCGCACGTTCGCAGCCCCGGAGCCCGCGCTGCCTGCGCTTCCACTCGCGCCGTTTCCACTCGCGCCAGAGCCAGCACCTCCGCCAGAGCCGGCACCTCCGCCAGAGCCGGCACCTCCGCCAGAGCCGGCACCTCCGCCAGAGCCGGCACCTCCGGCAGAGCCGGCACCTCCGCCAGTGCCAGCAACTCCGGCAGAGCCGGCACCTCCGCCAGAGCCGACAACTCCGCCAGAGCCGACAACTCCGCCAGAGCCGACAACTCCGCCAGTGCCAGCAACTCCGCCAGTGCCAGCAACTCCGCCAGTGCCAGCAACTCCGCCAGTGCCCGCGCTGCTCTCGGTTTCGCCCGCGGAGCCGGCATTGCTTTCTACTTCACCCGCCGCACCCGCATCGGTACCCCCGATGCCCGCTTCGGCGAAGGCTCCGCTGCTGCCGCCGAAAACGCTATCGTCCCCAAAGTGGCCGCCGTTGGGGGCGCGCCCACCGTCGCTGATCGGTGCCTGTCCCGCGATTGATGCTCCTGCGCCACCGGTTGTTGGCTGCGCATCGTCCGAGTCGAACGAGACTCGTCCACAACCTGCCGCGAACAAGAACACCGTCCACCATTCGAGCCCGCGCATCCGGGCATCCATAACACCGGCGCTCGAGCTCAACTACTCCGAAGGGTTATCACTCGCGGCATCCTCGAGCTGACGATCGCTTGAACTGGAGTTTTCGTTAGCGCATGCCGCGCTGCGCAACGCACCTGAAATACGCGTGAAGCGCGGCTAGGGCGCGGACCGCTTGGGTTTTGTGCGGCCACCTTGAAAAGGGCGCGCTCGCCGTCGAGCGCCGACGATGCGGCGCAACGCGAGCCGCCACACCGCGCGCCTGCAGCCACGCCTGCCCGCACTGAATTCCGCGCGCGGGGTGGAACACGGCACGCCACGTGCTTGAGCCATCACGTCCGAGACTCGAGTGGGAGCGTTTCGACATGAGAATACTCAAGGTTTCGTGGTTTTTGACTGGCATTGCGTTGCTCGCGTGCGGCAACAACGCTGCTGCCCCTGACACCGGTGGCGCGGCTGGCACACCTGGCACAGCCCCGACCTCGACCTCGACGTCCGCGAATCCCGGAGGGGCCGGCCCCGGAGTCCCGACGCAGCCGGGGAAGCCCGTTGTCGTGCAGGAGTCGCCGCAGCGCAAGGAAGAGCGCGAGGCGATTCAATCGGCGTTGAGCGCGGTGAGCGACATGACGGATACGAGCCTCGCGGCGGCCCACGCGGTCCCGTTCGAGCCATCGCAATCGTACGATCTCAGCAAGGTCCTCGGGCTCGATCTCATCCAAGGGTCTACGTTGAAGCTCGACGAGCAGGAGCTCGCTCGGTTGGCATCGACGGGCTTCGCGATCTCGACGACCCATCAGATGCCGAGCTTTCTCTACGGCTACGCTTCTATCTACGTAGAAGACCTGCCTCTGTACGTGTCCGCGGACTCCATCTTGTATTCGATTCACGATTCGTACGACGAGATCCTCAAGCAGCTCGAGAGGGAGACCCTGGTTCCGGATTTGCAGGCGCTGCTCTCGGGAATGGTCGCAAAGCTGAAGACCACGCCGGACAGCGTTGCCAAGCCGGCAACCCGCACCGACGCCGACGTCTACCTCTCGGTGGCGGCGAGTCTGCTCGCTGGGCAGCTCAGCTCTCCGAGCGCGGGCGGGGATGCAGCGCTCGTCGCCAGCCTGTTCGACAAGGCGAGCAAGGCGCAGGGCGCGCAGAGAATCACCCTATTCGGCGTTCAACGTGACGAAGATTTCTCGCAGTTCACGCCCCGCGGTCACTACCTGGACGATGCGCTGCTCGAACGCTATTTCCGGGCGATGATGTGGCTCGGGCGCACCGACTTCAGGATGCTCGAAACGCAGAGCGACGGGCAGCAGGTTTTCCGGCGCAACCAGCTCGAGGCCGCGCTGCTCCTGCGGGAGCTCATCGATGCGACGCTGCGCGAGCGTTTCGCGCGCATCGACGACACTGTCACCGCCTTCGTGGGCGAGCACGACTACATGCGGCTTGCGGAGCTGGACTCGTTGCTGGCAGATCTCGGCGTGACTTCACTCGCCGGCCTTTCTGCGGTATCGGACGATGACATCGTTGCCGACATCGTCGCGAAGGGCTACGGCGCACAGCGGATCTCGAGCCACATCATGTACAACGGGCTCGCCGAGCCGGGAACGCTGCCGCTCTCGGCCTCGTTCGCGCTGCTTGGGCAACGCTACGTGATCGATAGCCACGTGTTCTCGAACGTCGTCTTCGATCGCGCCGGAAAGGGCAAGGTTCCGCGCATGATGCCCAACCCGCTCGATGTCGCTTTCGCGGCGCTCGGCAACGATCAAGCGGTCTCGCTGCTCGCGCCGGAGCTTTCGAAGTACGCCTATGCGCCGGACCTCGCTAGCATGCGCGTGCTCAGCGACTCGCACCCGCCGAGCTTCTGGCAAGGCAATCTGTACAATCTTTGGCTGTCTTCGATCCGGGCGCTCTCGCCCGATGCGCAAGCGATCTCGGACGCTAACTCGGGGCTGTTCCCCGTGGCACGTACGGAGGCGTGGGGCCGGCGCTTGCTCTCGACGCAGCTCGCTTCTTGGGCGGAGCTCCGCCACGACACCATTCTTTATGCCAAGCAGTCGTACACCGGCGGAAATACGTGCGAATTCCCCGATGCTTACGTCGACCCGTATCCGCAGTTCTATGCCAAGATCGGCGAGTACGCGGCTCGCGGCAAGGACCTGGTTGCCAGCCTCCACTTGCAAGGTCAAAGCGCACAAGGGATCGCGACCTACTTCGACAATCTGGCGATGGTTGCCGGTAGGCTCCGCGAGATGGCCGAGCACGAGCGCACGGGCGCCGCGTTCACGGCCGATATGATGACGTTCATCAACGATGCCGTCACCATCGATCCTGGCTGTGGCAGCCCGTCGCTCGGTGCCCTCGGCTGGTACGGCAAGCTCTTCTACAGTCGGTACACGGCGCTCGAGTTCGATCCTACGATTGCCGACGTTCACACCCAGCCGACCGACGAAGGCGGAAGCCCCGTGGGCAAAGTGCTGCACGTCGGTACGGGCCGGCCGCGCACCCTCGCCGTCATCGCGCAAGGCTGCAATGGCCCGCGCGCATACCTAGGCCTCGCCTCGTCGTACTACGAGGTCACGACGGAGCAGTACAAGCGCCTGAACGACACCGAGTGGGCGAAACAGGTCGGCGCTAGCCCGGCTCCGCCGGAGCCAGAATGGATGAAGCCATTGTTGCCCTGAACACCGGCCTCGCCCGTCTCGCTGCTGCATACGGACAGTGCGCCTCCGGGCATGCCGCAGGGTGCGATCTCCGTGCGTAGCAGCCTAGGCTGTTCAACGCCCAGAGCTTTGTGCTGACGAGTGTGGCTCGATGAAGGGCCTGTGCAACAACCGCCCGACAGCGTGCATGCCGGAGGCGAAACAGCGATTCCGCTCTATCTGGCGATCGGCCGAATTTGCCGACACGAGTGCCGCGTGACACTCGGCTTCGCCGCGCCCGAGATCGCCAAGAATCTCCAGCCATGGCCTTAGTTGAACAGTGGCGTGAACAAGCCGGAGTTGGCTTCGAAGGTGATCGTGAATTCTTTGTTGAAGGGATCGCCGAGCGGCACCCGAGGGTCGGCGGAGCGAAAGCCAATGCGGATCCGGCCTTCGGGGTCGATTAGACCCGAGCGCGCGGCGGTGCGTGGCGTGTCTTGCTTGCCGAACATGAGGTCGACGACCTCGACGTCCCAGCCGGTCAGTTTCAGGTGCTCGTTCGCGAGCGAGTAGTATAGCCGTCCCCCGAAGATCCCGAACGTGGTGTCCGTGCCGACGAAGTTGATCGGATCGCCCGTGCACCACGCCCACCCGAGGCCATACAAGAACAGGGTGCTGATCGGGCTGCGTACTTCGAGAATGGCTACCGAGGGAAAGCGCTCGGCGGGGCCGTCCCCATGCCCTGCCATCAACAGGCCCTGTGCGACGCCGCCGTTGACCTCGATCAAATCACGCGCATAGCGATGCGGGAAAATGCCTTGGGTTCTAAAAGCAAAGCCGAGACCAACTCCGCCCCAGGTCGTGAGCCGCGAGCTATCTTGAACCGGCGAGGAGTAGCTCGCCGCCGCGCTAGCCAACACCTGAACCTTGAAGCCGTAGCCGAAGTCGTCCGCGCCGCTGAGCGTAGTGACTTCTGTTTGAGCCGCGGGCCAGTTGGTGAGCACGGGTAGCCAAACCACGTCGAAGCCTGCCGGCTGGGCGCCAGCGGACAGCGTGCTGAGGGGTTCGCCGAGTATCTCGGCGCTCAGACGCTCGTGCTGCGCCGCGGAGAGGCCCGCGCTTGCAGGACGCAAAGGCGTTTGCACGCCGATGGCTTCGAGCGCCTCACGGAAGGAGAGCAGGACGGCCTGCGCCCAGCAGCCGTTGTCCTCGGCATCGCAAGTCGTACTTTGGACGGGTCCGTGCACCCACTGGGGGAAGGGGTTCAGCAAAATCGCGCCCCATGCCAAATCGCAGTCGTCCGGTGCGTCGACATGACGGTGTTGTGCCCAATTGCTGCATGCCGGATCGGCCGCCTGATCTCGAACCATCGCAGCGACTTCGGCGCGGCTCATCAGCGCCAGCGCGAAGCTGGTTTGGACAATTGCGATTGCTTCCTCGACGTGAATGCGATCGCTCGCGGCAGCGAAGCCGTCCCCGTGCGCAACCCAACAAGCAGAGGATCCGCTCGAACGCGCGGAATCAGTTGGCTCCTGATGCTGACAGCGATATTCCGTCGTGGCGCGGGTCACCGCCAAGCCTTGGCGGTTGAAAAAGTCGTGGCGCTGGGCGCGCCGCACCGGGTCCTGTACGGCGGGGTCGGTGGCGATGTGCCCCGCGGCGAAGCCGTCCTCCACGAAGTGGAGCGCAAAAGCGTGCTCCATAAGCGCTTCGACGCGGAGTGAGCGGCGAGCTTTGGCATCCGCAGCGTATGTGCTCGTGACCGCGAGCTGCAGCGAGCGAGCGTGATGCGCCAACAGCTGGGCCAGCGCATTGTCGAGATCACCCACTGATGCCTGCATCAAAATAGCAGTAGTGGATAGCGTTGCGTCGTGGAAATGCGTCTTGGCACCTGCCGCGCGCGACGTGTATCCCCGGTCGATGACTTGCAGCTTGGTGTCGAGCGTTCGCACGTAGTCGCGGGCAACCGTCGAGTGTGCACCTGCGTCCGAGCTACCCTCGAGCGTCGAGATGTCTTTGTACCAAACACGCAAATCCTCCGGGTGACCATCGGCCAGAAAATCGGCCCAAGTGCTACGAGCGGCATCGGTGACGAGCGCGCCGAGCGTTCGATTGGGCAACGGAGGCAAGCGATACCTCTTCGCGCTCAGCGCGTTCTGCAAATCGGCGGCGGTATTTGCGTGGTCTGCCGCCAGCGCCGCGAGAGCTCCATAGGGCACGCAGTCACCCTTCGGTGGGTCGACTCGCAACGCCGTGATCGCTTCGGGGCAGATCCCAATGCCATCGGCGAACGCTTCGTCGGTCACACTTTCGATTCTCTCGCTGACGAAACGCGGCGCATAGTCCCGCAGCGCAAGTCGAGTGAGCTCCGCGTGCTCGGGAAAATACCAAGCTCGCGCCGAGCCGTTCCAAAGCAAGCTCGCTGCGGCGCACGCGGCTGCTACCAATCGCCCGATCGCTATCCGTCCCTTGACCGACCGAATGACGCTCATCTCGAAACACCTCTCGCGCGCACCAAGCATGGTGAAGCGGGCGGACACCGCTCATCTGAACGCAACGATATCAGCGTGACGGGTTGAGCAAAGAAATAGGCATTTCTTTAGCCGTGCCGGACCCGCTGACGAAATTCGCATCGGCGCTCGAGAGCTCATCCAGGCTTACCGCCCTATCGCCAGGAATTCAGTGCTTCAACTGTTCTTTGGATGCCATCTTTGGGCCGCGTAGGACGATAGCCGAGCTCGCGTTGAGCTTTGCTCGAGTCGATGTCGACGTTCCAGAGTAGGAGCGAAAGCTCGCCCGCAGCGATCAGGGGCTTGAAGCCGAAGAGCCGCGCTGCCGGAGCGGATGCGCTCGCCAAGAACTGCAGTAGCCACGCGGGTGCAGTCTTGGGTGTCGAGCGCCCAGTGCCGGCGAGCGCGAGCTCGGCGACTTGGTGCATGGATAGGCGCTCGTCCGCGAGCAGGTAGCGCTCGCTCGTGCGTCCGACGTCGGCAGCGGCCAAGTGCGCTTGCACGACGCCGTCGATGAAAGCGAGTGGCATGCCGCCGGGAGGCACGAGCGGCACCTGGCCGCGTACGAGCCGGAGCAGAAAGCCGTTCAAAGCAGCGGTGGTCAGCCTCGGGGTGGGGCCATAGATCGCGCCGGGATTCAGGTAGACGATGTCGAGGCCGCGTTGCGCGAAAGCTTCGGCCTCGCGTTCGGCGGCTTGCTTCGAGCGCTCGTACGCGGTGGGTTTCGGGTTTTGGTCGACGTTGGTCTCGACCAAGATCCCGCCGCGCGGTGCGGCGAATACGTCCATCGTGGACGTGTACACGACGCGGCGAACCCCTGCCTCGAGGCTCGCCGCGAGGACGTGTCGGGTGCCCATTCGGTTGACGCGGTCGAACACCGCCTCGTCGGGTTGCCACTGTTCCGGCATGCCCGCGGCGTGGAAGACCAGATCCATCCCTCGAACTGCGGCTTTCAGCGAGGCGGGGTCAGTGATGTCGCCGAGGGCAAGCTCCACGCCGCTCGGGAGCGCGTGCCGCGCGCGCTCCGCGTCACGAACTAGCGCTCGCACTGGCAGCCCTCGTCGGAGAAGCTCTTCGACGATCCCGTAGCCAACGAGACCGGTGGCTCCCGTCACCAAGGCAGCGCTGTCTGTCGTGATCATTGCGAAGTGGAGGCGAGGCTCGTGGGCGGCGCCAGCGCGCTCGTCAGCTTGAGGCGCACGTAGATGCCAATCCCGATGCCGGCCATCAAGATGGTCGCGATTGAAAACAGAGCCGCGGTCTCCCAACAAGGGGCGTCGCGCTTGAAGCTGTCGAGGATCAGCGTGATCTCGAACAGCGCGAAGACTGCGAGCGCCGTGAAGGTGAGGCTGAAGAGCGAGCTGTAACGAGCCGCGTGCGAACGCAGCCCCTTCAAGCCGTACCAGGCGAAGCCCGCCAGGTAGAGGACGATCGGTACTTCCCAGAAGTGGAAGGTCAAGACGCAGCCGAGCGGATCCAAATATGGGTCACAGGTGGTCCACGGATGTCCGATCAGAAAGGGCACGTGAGCGGCCAAAATTCCGTAAACTGCAGCCGCGATTATCAGCCAGGAATAGAGCGTGACCGCGCGCTCCGCCGACGCCCAAGCCTCCGTCGCGAAAGGGTCCGGTTTGGGCAACGGCGCTGGCTCCGTGCGCTTCGGCAGCGCGCCTTCGAGACCAAGATGCTCACGCCAATAGTTGGTCAGGAAAATGTTCTTTGGATCGAGCTTCTTCCGAACGTCGAGAAAGTCAGACCAGTGCTTGTATTGCTGGGCCAGATACTTCGCCCACTTCTTTTCGGGAAGCGGATCGTTCGGCAGAAACTTTCCCCAATGCAGCTTGAACCCAAATGGCTTCAGCAGCTCCCAAAATTGCGGATAGAGCTCCGCCGCCGGATCCCCGGCATTGTAGCCGAACCAGAACACGTCGACACGCACTACGGCTTCACCGTCCGATGATGGGCTCATCCAAAAGGGACTGGCTTTGGTGCCGTAAATCTCGAAAGAATAGGTGCCGGTGGCCGCGAGCCCGCCTTTTTCGAAGAAATCTCGCAGAGTGGCCATTACCTTTTGGGTCTTGGACACGGGGATCCAGATCTCGGTGAAGAACGTGGGCATCAGCACGTCGTCGATGCCGTTGTCCATGGGTAGCCCCGTCCACCCGTAGTCGTGGAATTCTTGGGGACCAGGCGGGCTCTTTTCGGCGTCGAGTGGTACGAACTGCTTGTAGATGATGGGGAGGATAGCCGCGAGGTGGCTCTTGAGCAGGTGACCGAGCAGATCGATGCCCGGCAGTTCGAGGAAGCCGTCGACGCCGAGCTCGAGCAAGCCCGAAATGATGGTCGACAACGCCTCCGCAACCACGGGGCTAAACTTCATTGCGTCGAGCGCAACGAACAAGGAGCTGTCCAGCTGCGAGAAGATCGGCTCGATCTTCTTCGGCAGCAGCCGCAAATCATCTAGGTTGCCGACGATGCTGAGCAGGAGTCCGCCGAGCACCTCGGACGCTTCCGGGGTCGGGCCGATTTCTTCGTACGGTTTCGGCTTGAAATCTGGCGTGGGCGCGATGCGTTTCGCTTTCCAGACCACAACTCGCTTCAGGTTCGCCTGCGGCCACCACATCAAGCGCGTGTACTCGGTGTCGGTCAGGAATTTCTCGAGGCTCGGCCGCTGAAGCGTGCCCGCGCCGAAGAGATCAATCTCACAATCGGCCTCGAGCGTCGTCGATTCCGAACCTTGGATGTTGAAGGTGGGAATGCACTTCAGGGTCACCGTGGAGATCACCCCAAGGAGGCCCATCGAGACGCCCACTGCCAGGAATAGGTCGGGCTCTACGTCGCGGGATACCTGGCGAACCTGCCCGCTGCCATCGACGAAACGAAACGCGAGGATGTTCTCGTCGATGGCATAAGTGAGTGAACCGCCCGACGAACCCGTGGAGAGGAACCCGGACACAGTCTGATGGCTGATGCCGCCCAGATCGGAGAGGGCCCAGCGCTTCTCCTGCAATTGGAACAACAGTCCATTTTCGACCGTGGAAGTGTGCGTCGGGTCATAAGGATTGAGCGAGAGATTGCAGCCGGCTTCGACTTCGACGATGCCGGACGCCTCATCGAGCCACCGGACGGCGCGGTAGCGGTCGAGCATCAGATTTACGTCGCGTTTCGACTTGCCGGGATCGCGATCGGTAAAGACGGCCCGATGCGGGAACGTATGTAGCGTGCCGCGAACTCGGAGTTGGCGCTCCGTTTCGTTCGCCCATTTGATGAGGGCCGCGAGCTCCGCTTCGGTCGAAGGGTGATAGTAGCCATCGGGAGCCATCGGGATCGGCGCTGACATGGTAGTTCCTCGTGAAGGTGCCGAATAACCAACGCCTAGGTGGACGTTGTGCTCCGGCCCCGTGATAGTTCACTCAAACGATAGTCAATGAGACGCTAGACCCGCAGCACGAGGTTCGTCAACGCCGTGAGCTCACACTCGCGCTGGCGGAATTCGCACTATCGACGCGGCGAGCATCAGCGCGGGCATGCTCAATCGGATCTCGGAATGAGGTCCTTCCACTCCTCGGTGCGTGCGCCTGCCGTGCACAGCCTGGCTTGAGCGGGCTTGCACTCCTGAGGCAGGGAATCAGCCGCGAAAGCTTGTGATTCGACTGATGGTAGTCGCTTGCCCACGCGAATTCGCACTCTCGTGCCGGCAATTTCTCGCCAGGTTCGAAGCGAAGGGGAAAACAGCGTCGACCAGGCCCACGCGCCGTTCACCTTGTCGTGAATGCGTGTCCGGAATTCATCGCCGCGGTCATCCACGAAGCCCCAAGAATCGCACTGCCTCGGTTCCGCTGTCCCGGCGGCACAAATCCGCAACGGCGACCGTGGAGCGTCGTCTCGAACCAGCGTGATCCAGGGCTGGTCGTGGAGCTCGACGTCGCCCGGGCCGTCGTCCAACCAATACGTGCAGAAGCGCGGCGGCATCTGGGGCGCCGGCATGGTGCAAGTCGCGACGTGTTTTCGCTCCGCTCGATCCCCCGTCGGTGTCGCCAGCGCATGCACCGCTGGTCCGTAGTTGACGGTAATCCGCTTGGCCGCGCCGAACTCGAGCTTCAGCTTGCCGAGCTCATCGGCCGCTTTAGGGTCGAACATGGAAGCGGCAAGGAGCCCGAAGCGATTCGTGAAGTACCGAGAAGAGTTCGGTCCATACAAGGTCGATGCGCCTTCGTAATCCTGGTTCGGGTATTCCTCTTCGGTCGTGATGTACTGGATGTACTCGTTCGACAGCCCCGCGATGACGGCTCGTGTCGGCGCACCAGCGAACCCCGCCGTTCGCGCGAGCACCCGCTGATTCAAACGAAATCCGGCCGTAACGGTCATCTCCGCCGGCACGAACGAAATCATCACGTCGTCGATTTGCGCCACTGCCAAGGGCAGATCCGAGGGAAACGCCCCGGGGGGCTTGGTCGTCTCGCTCAAGACGCCGAGCATGGGTACCTTTGGCGCCTGGCAATCCGTGCGGCCGAAGTCAGTCGGGGGATCGCTCGAGAACCAAGGGATGAACGCGACCGAAGTCGGATGATCGTTTGCGCCCCGAGCAGCGCCCATGCCGATTTCCGGATAGTCGCAGGTCTGGAACGAGCCCCCTTGCTCGGAGATTTTCGCTCCCCGAATGTTCTCTTCCACGTAGCGCGTGTCGAAAACAACCGAACCTTTGCCCTTGTCCGCGCTTGGATGGGCACTCCAGACGAACTGACCGACCTCGGTCCCGACTGCGATCGCCTCGTCGATGTGGCCTGCGGACCAGATCGGAGAGATATCGCCCTCGTTCGTGTTGACGACTCCGTGCAACGGGTCGACTCGGGCCTCGCTGCATGGAGCGTCTGTCGGGCACCAGGCCCGGCGCAGCTCTCGCTCGACGTAGCGGCTGATCACCCCCGCCGTGTCCGCGCCGAACAATTGGTTCGTGTTGTGCACCACGGTCGGGTGCATGGCGAAGAAACTGATCGAGCCGAGCGGTCCCAGAGTGGGGTCGAGTGAGTCGATGCGGAGCACGTGCATGTTCGGGTCGATCGCCGCACGCTCCGGATGATCCTTGGTGCACTCGGCGCTTGCCGGTACCGGAGGTGCGTACGCATTGGAACCGTTCAGCCGGTACGCATCGAGCGAGCGGTTGCGCGTGTGGCACCAAAAGTCTTCTCGAAAACCCCAACTGAGCTTGGCAGGGCGCTTACGCATCACCGCTTCCTCGATGGCGTCGGCCACGCGCGTCGCGATAGCTTCCATCAACGCGCCGTCGTATCCCGGCAATCGGCTGCTGAAAATCCCCGTGTACTGGCTCGCACCGAAGTAGTGACCGACTCCAGCGTGCGTGTGAACCGCCGTGATCATGAGCTGGGAGGGATGGAGGCGCTTGCTCACCTTCTCGGCAACCCGACGCTGCAGGAGGGCACCCATGGCCGGCAGCTCACAGGGCACCAGCGCCAGCTTTCGCTCCGGCGTCTCGAAGTAGAAGACCCGGCAATAGGTTCTGGTCCAGAACCCTTCGGCGATTCGAGCATCTGGACCGTGGCCGAATGTGCTCGCTCCGGGTGGCATCGTGACGTCCGCGCGGGCCGTGCCGACCTCGAGAGAGGCTGCGACATGGGGCGCGTTGGTCGGCGGCATGGATGCGACCGGAGGGAGGTGCCGCGCACACGCCGTGCCAAGGATGCACGCGACGAACAATGAAAGAAAGCTGCCGACTCTCATGGGGTCATCGCGCTCCACAGGTGAAAGCGCAGGGCAAGCCCGGCCGAGGCATCGAGGCTGTCGAAGCCCACCCAAGCCGCGCCAAACGATGGGACTAGGTAAGCATCGATGGCGATCAAATCATCCGAACGCCAGGTTCGCTCGCCCTTTCCAAGGCGAATCGGCATGCCGATCATCCCCCCGAATGACGGCGACAGCTCGATCCCCGATGTTGTGTAGTAGCGACTGAGCCCGGGACTCAGAAAAGCCTCGTAACCGAGCATGAACTCGTGCGGACGTGGCATGTGACTGAGCCCGAGCAACAGGTTCGTTCGCCACTGACCGAACGAATCGCCGCCGTCGCCGATTCGGGTCAGCTGTTGGGTCTCGATGCCCGCCGCGACATTCGCGTCGATATCGAGCAAAGAAACGTCGACCATCACCCGCGAGCTAGGCCCGACGCTCGCCACCTTGGAAGGCGCGAGGTAGCTGCTGCTCCCTCCGAGGCTGTACGAACAGCCGCCGAGCAGCAACGGCGCGACGCACAATCTGCTCCAGAGGTTTATCGATGTCATGCTCATGGGCTCAGCCAACCAGCGGATGCCCGAGCTGGTAGATGCGCAAATCGTTGTCTGCGAGCACGCCGATTTGCTGCGCCCACAGGTCGGGACCCGTTGGGCCGAATTTGCATTTCCCGAACCACGCGCCGCAATCCATCAGCACCATGCGCTGACCGTCGCCGCGATTGCCGTAGACCATGCGCGCGGAATGCGTGTGTCCGATGACAACCACGCGAACGTCATGCCCGTGCTCCTTCAACAGCCGCGCGGCGGTCGCGGCTTGACGGAAAAAGCGGGTACTCCCATCCACGCCGATGTTGATGCCCGCCAAGTCCGCGCCGATCGCCGCGATGTCCGCAATGGCGCCGAGTAAGCCGTGGTCCTGATATTGCGTCAGACCGAGCCCGATCATCTCGTCCGCGGCCGACACCTTCTGATTCGCGGCGGTGGCCGCGGCTTGATCGGTGATATCGAATTGGTGAGTGCCGCCATCGTGCTGGGAGGCGAGCTGTACAGCCCAAGCCTGCAGCTCGTCTGGCGCAGCTTGTTCTGCCCAATCGAAGGCGTCTCCGTGCACCACCAGCACGTCACCGCCGCCTGGCGCGGAGGCGGAGATCAATTCGAAGCGTAGCGCCTGCCAATCTGGAAGTTGATGGATGACGTAGTCGTGATTGCCCGCGAGCAACCGAGCCTTGACGCCGAGCGGTGGTGACGATCGCAATAGATCGACCACCGTACTGTATGACCCTGCGATCGTGTCGGTCTTGAGCTTCTCGGTCGCACCCGTACGCGAGCGCCACACATCGAACAGATCGCCCAGTTGATAGACGAGTAGTTCACCCGGCCGCTGCGCCCTCAAGTTCGCCAGTGCACGCAGGGTGGTTTCGAGATTGGCCCCCTGCGGATTGCGGGAGAAGTGATACTTCGGGTACGTGCTCGCATCCACGTCGGCCAGCAAATGCATGTCTGGCAGAAAGACGAGCGTCCATCGGCTGGCTAGGTTCAACCCGGCGTCCCGGTAGCGGCCGATGAGCTTGATCCCAGGCACACCGGCCGTGTCCGGAAACAGCGGCCGGAGGCTTGCCAATAACTCGTCGTGATTGATCATCGTGGGTCCTCGTACAGGCGGGAGGCAGGCCTCTCTCAGTGCTTCACTTCATCATCACAGGGCGTGACATTGACCGGAATTAGGTCGACGTGGTCGACCGTGCCGTCGCCGCCTTGCGCGGCGTGCATCAAGACCCAGAGCCCCTCATGCCGGATGGCCACGCACGGCCCTTCCGCGAGGTCGCTGCAACCATGCGCGCGCCGCGCGTCCGCAACGTTCGTGGTGACGTAGTAGTCCCGGTCGTTTTCGTGCGGAAAGAGGGCCTCGAGGGCGCTCACCGCGCCCGCTGCAGAGGACTTCGCGTCCGTCGGGCCTTTGAGCTTGAAACCGGCGAGCTTGGCGAACAGAGGGTCCAGCTTGGCTTTGACCTCCGCGGCCGAGGCGGCAACGCACGCGGGCGGCGCATTCGGCCCATTGTCGGGGTTGCAGTCCCCCGCGTTCTTCGTGCGCATCACGCAGCTAGCGAGGGTCGCAGTCTCTTGCGTGAAGCCCGGCAGCGAAAGACGTCGATCACTCTCCGGCACGAAGACCATCTTCTGAGGCAAGGGTGCCGCTGCTGTGCAACAGCAAGAACTGCAGCTGAGCGCAGCCCACACGGCGCAAGCTCCTGGCCCCGCAAGGAATTGGTTCCTGGTCATTCGAAATCCAAACTAGACTCGTATCGCCTGTCGCCCAATGGTCATTTGTTGGGTGCGGCCTCGAGCCTGGGTGCCCGTCATCGCTCGGCGGCCGCCCACGGCCTCGCCTATGCAGTTTCGGCGCAAGGTGCGGTAGCGGATCGCGACGTCGTCGACTCTGTGCCCTGGCCATCACCGTGTTTTGCGTCGAGAATTGAGTCACCCCTTCGGGCTCAGCAAAACCATCGGAAATGCACTTCCGGTTGCAGTGCGCCACTGGCGGGTTCCGTCTCTCCTACTGTCTACCGGCGCCGCCCGACGCCCTAGCCAGCAAAACTGTTGACCTCGTCGCCGACTCATAGTCGGCTTTGGGAGGTCGGGGGCGCGAGCACCGACGGGTGCCATCGGCTCGGACCGACGTGTCGCGAGCGGGCAGCAGTAAGAGGATTCCGTGTGAAGCTCACGGCCTCGTAGCTCGAATTCGTCGACTCGCGCCGGCGCGGTTCGCCCTGCCGTTCAGCGAGCCCATGCGCGCAGTTTGGTGGCGTTTGTGATTTAGGCTATGTGCCCCTGCAGTGCTGACGATGCGGGGTCACGAAATGAAGCAATGGGTGTGGGTGGGGGCAGTACTAGCGCTGCTCGGTTGCAGTGGCGGTTCGGACGGGCCTCCTCCCAGCAGTAGCGTTGGCGGCGGCAGCGGCGCTGGGGGCGCGGTTTCTGGCGGCGCGGGCGGTTCGGCTGCCAACGCTGGTTCACTTGCCAACGGCGGTTCGGCGGCGGACGGGGGCGGCGGCAGCGCCGGTGTGCTCGTTGGCGCAGGCGGGGTGGCGGGAGCCCCTGGCCAGCCAACCTTGAAGCCGCTTTCCGAAGCGGACGACGCTTCGCGCATTTCACAGCTCGTCGGTTGCGCGCTCGCCCAGCGCGGCACCTGCGTGACGCCCCTGAATCGGACCAAGGACGAGGTGTGCACGCGTTGGACTAGCGATTGGCCGAAGCGCGCTCCCTCCGGTTACACAGTACCAGCCGACGTCTGTGGGCCCGCGCCGCTGAACGCCGAGGCGGCGCTCGACGCGCTTCGGCGCGTCAACTTGTACCGTTGGTTATCCGCGTTGTCCCCCGTCGCCCGAAATAGCGAATGGTCGGTGGCTGCGGAGGCCTGCGCGGTGATCCAGGCGCACCTCCCCGCTTTCAACCACTATCCCCCGACTACATCGGCTTGCTACACGGAGCTCGGAGGCAAGGCGTCTGCTGAAAGCCTGCTGGCCCCCGGGGAATTTACGCCCGCAGATGCGATCGACGACCTGATCTACGACTGGGGCGGTACCAACGTCCACGTGCTCGGCCATCGCTGGTGGTTGCTCAGTCCAGATCTTGCGCAAATTGGGCTCGGCTTTGCGTTTCCGAGCGACGGCAAACGCTCTACCTGCGTTCGCGTCAGCGATAACTCCGCGATCAATCGCCCGTCGGGCTTGGCAGGGGTCGTCTCCTATCCGAGCTTCGGCCGCGTGCCATTCGAGTCAATCGATCGCGAAAGTTGGGCGCGTCCACTCAGCTATCCGCTCGAATGGTCAGTGAGCTTCCCGTACGACACGGATCTGAGCGCGCTCAGCGTGCGTGTTTTTAGGCAATCGGCGGAGGGCTACGAGCCCGTTACCGTGACCTTCGGATCGAATGCAGACTTCGACACGGTTTGGATCAACACGCCGAAAGACCCGATGCCGCCCGGAACTTACGTCGTGCTCATCGGGGGCACCGGTCTCGGTGATTTTGGCTACCGCACGGTGATCGAACGTTGCGGGGCGGACGCCCCACTGAGCTGCGATGTCGTCGACCAAGACTGCGGTGTCGCCGGCTACGGCTGCTACGGTCGGGGCGCTGGGTTTTGCACCAAGGCGGGCAGCTTACAGAGCGGTCAGCCCTGCCTCGGCAACTTGCCCGCGGAATGTGTGGCGGGCGCTGCGTGTGTCGAAGATCTCGACGCCTCCGACGCGTTCGTATGCGTCGACTATTGCGACGCGGAGGATGCGGCCTCACCCAAAGCCTGCCTCTCCTTCTGCCCGGACGGCAACTACGTCTCGTTGTCCTCGAGCCAAACCGGCGAAAAGCCGAGCGCGTATTGTCTGCCGCACAGCGGCCCTATTTGTGATCCATTGGCGCCCCAATGTCCCACGGGCCAAGGCTGTTATGCGTCATCGTGCTACCCGGCGGGCGCGCAAAACAAGGGCCAAACGTGTCAGTACGCCAACGATTGCCAAAGCGGCTTGACCTGTGTGTTCGATTCGACCGGCGCCTTCACTTGCCAGGCGTACTGCGACCCCAAGAACGCGACCAGCGCGAACGCTTGCGCCGTGCTGTGTCCCAACCACTTTAGTCACACCAGTGAAATTCTCGGGCTGTGCTTGCCCTGATGAACAGTGGGTGAGCGTGCTGCTGGGTTCCGCGAATGGCACGTAACGGTTCGATTTACGGGTCGACGATTCGAATCACGAGGCGAGTGTCCCAGGCGCTGTTTTTCGGCCTGAACAGATAGCTGGCGGATTCCGAGCCCAGCAGCGGTTCCGTGTCTGAAATGGCTACGTAAGCACCCAGGGACCCGTTGAACGGGTTTACCAGTTCGCTTGGCACCGGTGCCAGCAGTGCGCCGTCGTACAGCCAATTTGCTCCGTCACGCTTGAACACGTGACCCGAGCCACCGAAGTAGCCAATGGGATGCGAGTCACTCGGACTACCAATCAAAATCAGATCGCCCTGGGTTGAAATCGCGGCTGCGCTGCCGAAACTTGCAACTCTGCCCGCACCGAGCGGAAAAGGAGGGGCCTGTAACTTGGCGCGGGCTGACCAGCTCGCCCCAGCACGTTCGAAGACGTAGGCGCATCCCGTAGAGGCGTCGCTCTCCGGATCGCCAACGACGATGGTGTCACCGGCTACCGCTACCGCAGCGCCGAACAGACTGCCATTCGTGGCATCGGAAACACCGCTGGGCAGGGTGGGCAACAGCTTGGCTCGAGCAGACCAGACCGAACCAGTGCGTTCGAACACGTACGCGGCCGCATTGGTGACGCTGCCGAGAAACGAGCCCGCGCTGCCCACCACCAGTGTGTCCCCCGATAAGCTCACCGAGGTGCCAAAGTGAAAGTATAGGCCGCCATCGGGGGCGCCCGTCGAAAGGGTTGCCACGAGCTTGGCTTCGGGCACGAACTCTAAGGCGCTGCGTCTGAACACGTACACTGAGCCGGAAGACGCGCCTTGATCGTCGTCACTCTGCGCGCCGACCACCAACGTGTCTCCCGAGAACGCAAGCTGCCAGCCGAAGTGCCCCGAGACGATACCGTCGTGGGTGCCATCGAGGCGCGTGGGCAAGAGCTTCTGTTGCCAGACCCAGGTCGAACCCGTCCGTTGAAAGACGTGCACGGCGCCCGCCGACTCCGCGGCTTCATCGTCGTTCTGGGCGCCGATCGCGATCGTATCACCCGAGATCGCGACTGCGTTCGCGAAGGTCGAGGTGCTCGGATCGTCGAACGGGTCGGGCATGCCGCCGGGTGCGCCTGCCGCGAGCTTTGCCTCGAGCGCCCAAACCAGCCCGTTCAAGCGAAATACGAAAGGCCCAGTCACGATCGTGTCGCCGGAAATCGCGACGGCGCTCCCGTACGGCGGCGCGGTGGGCGTGCCTTGCAGCGGCTCCCAAGAGCACGCAGCCGAGCAGCCATCACCGTTGACGTTATTGCCGTCGTCGCACGACTCGGTCGAACTCTCGACGCCGTCTCCGCAGCCGGGTGGAATGCACTCTTCACCGTTGCCATCGGGCACGCAGCCTGGCGCGCCGCCGACGCTCGCGCTCCCGCTCGCGGATAACGCAGCATCTTCTCCGCTCGCACCTCCATCGCCGCGAGTCGGTTCATCACCACCAGCCGCGGCCAATTCGGACTGTGACGTGCGACCGCCGCTGCCCGCCCCCGCCGCCCCGCCGCTTACCGGATCGCCGCGCAACGAGCCGACCACGTGATCGGTCCGGCCACAGGCGCTTGCCGCTGCGGCGATCGAGATCAGGACCAACCACTGGCGGCGCATGAGCGCGTTTAGAATAGCGCACTGCCCTTGGCTGGGGGATTGGTTTGATGGGGCCGCGCTACGTCCTGCTGTCGGCGCAGCCTTCGGCGGCATGTGCCGAGCGCTATTTGGATGGCGCGGGGCAACTCACGCCGTTGAGCGTCGCGGGGCAAGCGTCGAGCAGCTCGTAGCTGTCGGTCTTCTCGACCGAGCAAGGGGCGATCGGGTTGATGGCATCGGAGCTCGGTCCGCAGGCAGTGGGGTCGTCCCAGTACCAAGTGCTCACGACCTCGAAAGAGTGCGGGGTGATCTTGCCCACGTCGTGAACGGTGCGCACGATTGGTGTCGGCAATTCTTCGTTCGAGCCGCCGCAGCGCTTCAAGTCGAGGTTCGAGGTCCCGAGCCACGGGATCTCGAAGTGCCGGTTGTCCCAAAACGTGAGCAAAACGACGGATTCGGTCCCCCCCGCTATCACCGTGCGCGTACCGTCGAGTGCTCTTGGCGTGCAGGTGTCGTTGCGCGTGACCGTGGTCAGCTCGTAAAACCCCACCGGTGGACGGGCCCTATCCTCGACCTTCATTGTCTCGTCGACTGCGGCCTGACCACCACACGCGGTCGCAAGTTGGAGCAGGCTCGCCAACCACAATCGCCCGAGTTTTTCCCGCCACATTGTCCGACGAACGCGCGAGCGACCCTGGACATTCCAAAAGTCGAGAACCGGGTCTGCGGCCGCAAGGGACGCCGAAGGTTGCGACGAGAATTGCCGTGACGCGGCCCATCAACCCAACTCTGGACCCGTTGGGCACGGGCTTCGGTGCACAGCCGATTGCTGGCACGAGAACGGGGCGCCGTCACGCGAAGCGGATCTTTTGCTTCACGGTGTAGGGAGCAGAGCGAAGTAGTTACTTGCGCCGGCCCCCCAAACAACGACGCCGTCCGCCATCTCTGGCGTGAGTACGCTCGTGGTACCGCTGTAGTTCGCGAGCTGCGTGAGTTGCTGGGTTTGCAGCTTGTAGACATTGACGGTTCGACTGCTCGATCCGCCTACCCAACCAACGAAGCCAGTGCCTGTGACGGGCTTGCCGGTGAAAGAGCCCGTGCTCGGCAGAATGGTCGTGGTTTGAGCTTGCAAGCTGTAAGCGTAGTTGTTGGCGCCGGCGCCCCAAACAACGACGCCGTCCGCGAGTGCGGGCCCGAGCACGGTGGTGGTCCCGCTGTAGCTCGCGAGCTGCGTGAGCTGCTGGGTTTGAAGTTTGTAGAGATTGACGGTTCGATTGCTCGAGCCGCCGACCCAAGCAACGAAGCCATTGCCGGTGGCAGGTTTGCCGGTGAATGAGCCAGTGTTGGGCAGGGTAACTGTCGTCTGAGCCTGCAAGTCGTAAGCGAAGTTGTTGGGGCCGGCGCCCCAAACAACGACGCCATCGGCGATCTCTGGCGTGAGCACGGTGGTGGTCCCGCTGTAGCTCGCGAGCTGCGTGAGCTGCTGAGTTTGAAGTTTGTAGAGATTGACGGTTCGATTGCTCGAGCCGCCGACCCACGCGACGTAGCCATTGCCGGTGACCGGCGTTCCGGTAAATGAGCCCGTGTTGGGCATCGTCAACGTGGTCTGGGCCTGCAAGTCGTAGGCGTAATCGTTGGCGCCCGCGCCCCAAACGGCAACGTTGTCCGCGAGGTTAGGCCCGAGCACGGTGGTGGTCCCGCTGTAGCTCGCAAGCTGCGTGAGCTGTTGGGTTTGAAGTTTGTAGAGATTGACGGTTCGGCTACTCGAGCCGCCAACCCAGGCGACGAAGCCGCTCGCGGTGTGCGGGACGCCAGTGAAGCTGCCAGTGGCTGGGAGCTGCACGACTTGAATCGGCTGAGCGAAACTTGGCCCGGAGAAGCCGAACAAAACTCCGCCCACGAGAAGCGCGGCTGCTAACGGCGTTGACATTCATTGATTCTGCCGAGAATAGAAGGCAAGAGTCAACTGTGTCTGTTTGGTGTGGAGATAGGGAAAACAAACTCTTTGTTCGCAGTTAGTGGCCCGGTGTTGGGCTGACCGCTGACTGGCTGTCCGAGTAAAACCTTGATCACGCCCAGTGCGCTTCCATTTCGCATGCATCGTCGCCCGTGCGCCCGCCTTTGATGACGTGCAACCGCACGTGCTTGCCGCCCGCCATTTCCAGCAAGACCTCGCAGGAGCCGGACAGCTCGGCCCAGAGGTTCTCGTCCCAGCCGACGCACTCGGTCCAGGTGGCGTGCACGTAGCCGCTACGCGAGGCTTCGATGTGCATGCGACCGGTGTCGAAATAGTTGTTGAACAGGCGCTGTGAGAGGCCGAACAGCGCCTGCGGCGATACCATCTTGAGGAATATTTGTTTGTAGACGGCGGCCATATCTCGACGCACGCCTCGACGCCCGATCTCGCGTGGCAGCTCGATACCCGCGCGTTGCGATTCACGGAACGCCGCGAAGGTGTCGCGGTACCAGCCGATCGGGTACCAGTTCGACGCGAGCAACAGCTTCTTCTCGAAGCTCAGTCGAAGTGGCTCTGAAAGCAATTTCAGCGCGGCCTCACGCGCCTCGGTTCCACAGATGTCGACGAAGCATTGCTCGATGGTTCGAAAGGCGTTGCCTTTGACGTTCGGATCCATGGACTCCCTCGCCGATCCCAACGGTCAATTCTTCGCGCTCATGAGGCGCCTCCCAATTCTCATTGGTTTTCCAGCTCTTACCCGACAAATCGCGGCGTGTCCCGCGCTACCGAGCAGACTTGCCCAGGCGCGAGCCCGGGAGGCGATTCGGGATCCGTCACCCCGAGGGGAGCGTTTGCGCATGGATCAACGAAAACGCCCCAGTTACTCACGCGCGATTCGAAGCTCGAACACGTCTGATCCACGCCTCGAATGGAGTCGTGAGTCGGAGCAGCGTCGATTTTGCGCCGAGGCATTGGGACTCACGTGACGCGAATGCGTGAATGCGCGAGCGGCGATTGGTTAGACACGCAGTAAATTGCGCTGCGAAATCTCAGGCGGTGGCTGGCGTGGAAGCTGCAGGCACGCGCTCCAACTATCGGTCGCATGCACGCAACGGGATTGCCGCTGCGACTGGGAAAGTAATGCGCAGTGATTAATCGACATCGTTCGCTTGTTGCGTTGAGTTTGAGCTGTGTGACAGCCCTAGTGGCAATTTCATGTTCTGACGACGATCAGGCCGGTAGCGGCGCGCGCGGCGGCATGGGTGGGTCGTCCGGTCGCGCGGGCTCGGCCGGGCGTGCCGGAGCATCTGCAAGGGGTGGAGCAGCGGGCGCAGAAGACGTGGCGGGCGCCGCCGGTTCTTCCGCAGACTCGGGCGCCGGTGGCGCCGATGGAGGCATGGGCGGTGAAGGCGGCGCGTACGTGTTGCTGGGTGAATCCGGCCCGAGCGACGAGTCCGCCACCACCAATCAGTTCAAACATGCGACGGGCACCAAGGCCAACGGCGTAGACGTTTTCCGATTCGAGACCTTCGGCAATGAGGGGTTTTGGACCAGCGTTTTGCAGCTGCCGCAGGGCTTGGTGGAAAATGGGGTGACGCCGATCATGGCGTTGCAAGCGGGCCTCAGTGTCGACATCGATGCCATCCCCCCGGGCGCGGTCAAGACCGAGCTCGCCAAAGAGATCGCCGCTGGCGATTTCAGCGCCGCGGCGGCCCCCGCGCTGAACGACCCGGCCACCACGGTGGCGTTGATCGAGCTGAACGCGGTGCTCGGTATTTCTGCGCGCAACGTGAAGGCGTTCAACGGCACGCTCGACATCGATCCCGTGAATGTCTACGCGGGCGAAAGCGTGGGCGTGACCTGCGCACTTTGCCACAGCGTCACCGATGCCAGCGTGTTCGCTATGCCCAACGGCGGCACGATTGGCAAACGCGTCGACGGCCCCACCAATCACTTCTTGAACGTGGGCGCCGCGATCGCGCTCGCCAAAAACTCGCGCGCGTTCTACCCCACGCTCGCGCTCGATCTGGTCGCGAATGAGCATCTGTCCGCGTCCCGCAAAGGCGTCGGGCCGGGCAATGGCTTGATTTCCGCGGCTGCAACCGAGACGGAAGTGGACGCCTACCTCAACGATCCTGCGCTCTACCCGGTGGGCATGTTCGACGACGCCATCGACGGCAATGGGGCGCCCATGCACATCACGCCCTTCTTCCGCGCAGATCTGGCCGCACCTTGGGGCAGCGAAGGCTCCATCACGCTGCTTCAGAACTTCAACAATTTGGTCTACACCGCTTTGCTCGATCCGACGGGCATCACCACGCCCGGTGGGCGCAAGTTCCTGCTCGAGCGTGGCGGCGCCGCGGGTACCGAAATCGCCGACAATTACGAGAAAATCCTGGCCGAGCTCGGCATCCCGAAATACGTCCCCGATCTTGCCACGGCGAACACCGCCAACGGCTACCCGTTCGTGGTTCGCGAAGGCCGCACTGGGATCACGGTCGGTCTGGAAGCAGGGGCAAAGGTCGAGGTTTCCTTGATCGGCGCGAAGGTCAATGACCCGCAAGCCAAGGATCTGAATGCCTATCTGAATTCGCTGCCCGCGCCGGCCGGTGACAAGACCAACCGGGCGGCAATTGCCGCTGGTCGCAACGTGTTTCGTCAGCAATGCACCAGCTGCCACAACGATGACCAGAGCAAGTTCGTGCCGCAAAATGTCGTGGCCTTCAACAGCTCGGTCGAGCTGTTCAGCAGCGCCCCCGCGCGCCAGGGCCTGTTCCCAGGCTACGTGGGCGCGTTGGGTCCGAACGGCGGCGCTCGCCCCGGCCTCGCCCCCGTTCGCAATGCTCCCGGAACCTTCGATGACAAGCTGATCATCGTCGATGCGAGCAATCGCGGGCAGCCGCGCGGCAACGCGCTGCCGCTGCTGATGGACCTGAAGCGCAAGCCCAAGTTCCTGCATGACGATTCCGTCGCCTCGCTGGATTCACTGCTGAACCCGGCACGCACCGCGGTCGCACCGCATCCGTTCTTCGTCGCCGACGCCACCGAACGTGCGAACGTCGTGGAATTCCTGAACAGCTTGGACGACCAACCGCTCGGCGACTGACGCGCGAGTGACGGCTCTCGCTCGAGAGCTACGATACGAAAGAGGCGCGACACCGCAAGTGTCGCGCCTCGCGTCGTTTGGTAGGGGCTCTAGCAAAACACGCCGCGCCCAATGGCTCGAGGTTTGCATCTGTGTGCGGTATGCCTACGCACAATACTTCGGATGTCACTCGGCCCGCGGCCATCGAACATCGCTCCCCCTGGCAAGCCTCGGGTCTGGTGGAAGCGCTGAACGCTCGCACGCTCGATGAGGATCTCAGCGTCGACGTTTGCGTCGTGGGCGCCGGCATCGCCGGCCTCTTGTGTGCGCTGGAACTGGCCGAGCGCGGGCGTTCGGTGATTGTCGTCGAGCGATCGCACGTCGGGGCAGGGGATACCAGCGCCACCACCGCGCACCTCTCCGCGATGTTGGACCGACGCTACTTCGAGCTTGCCAGCATGCACGGTGAAGATGCTGCGCGTTTGATTGCGGCGAGTCACATGCGCGGCATCGCTCACCTGGAGCGCGTGCTGAACGCCTATGGCATCGAATGCGGCTTTCAGCGCGTGGACGGCTTTCTCTGCGCCGCCAACGCCGCGCAAGAAAAAGACCTGAGCCGCGAATACGCTGCGGCAACCGCTGCCGGCCTTCACTGTGAGTTAGTCAAGCGCGCGCCGCTCGATCTCACCGGTGGACCCGCTTTGCGCGTTGCGCATCAAGCTCAATTCGAACCGTTGGAATTCGTGACGGGCGTGCTGAAGGGTTTGAAGCAAAAGGGGGTTTTGCTCTACGCCCCCGTCACCGTCAATGAATTCGACGCGAAGAGCTCGCAGGCGGAAGTGACGCTCGGCACTGCCCAGGGCAAGCGCATTCGTGCTCGCCACGTGGTGGTAGCGACGCACAGCCCGGTCAACGACATCGCCGCCATCCACACCAAACAGGCCGCCTATCGAACTTACGCAATTGCCTTCGAAACCAGGCAATCTCGAGCTTCTTTGGCGTGGGACATGGATGATCCGTATCACTACGCTCGCCTGGGAATCGATGCGGAGACCGAGCGCCCTGTTCTGATTGTGGGCGGCGAAGATCATCGCGTCGGCCAGGGCGACGCTGCCGAGAGTCACTTTCCGCGCTTGGAAACTTGGGCACGCGAACGCTTTCCAAGCGTCGGCGACATCGCGTGCCAGTGGTCGGGGCAGGTGTTCGAACCGAGCGATGGCTTGGCCTTCATCGGCAAGAACCCGGGCCAAGATCGCGTACTCATCCTGACCGGCTTTTCCGGAAACGGCATGACCCACGGCGCCCTCGCCGCCGAGGTCATCGCGGATCTGGTCGGCGGTGTGAGCCATCCGTTCGCAAAGCTCTACGATCCACAGCGTAAGCCCAGCTCCGCCAGCGCAATTTCGAGCTTCATTCAAGAGAACCTGAACACCGCCGCGCAGTATGCGGATTGGATTGCTCCCTCAGACGTCGGGACAGCGGAACAGATCGCGCCCGGAGAAGGCGCGGTGCTCCGGCGCGGGCTGCATCGCGTCGCGGTGTATGTAGATCAGTCCGGCACGAAGCACGAACTGTCTGCCACCTGTCCGCACCTCGGTGGGGTCGTGGCCTGGAACTCCGCGGAAAAGTCTTGGGACTGCCCCTGCCATGGCTCGCGCTTCGATTGTCACGGCAAGGTTCTGACTGGGCCGGCGGTCGGCGATTTGAAGCCGGTCGCGTCTGAATAGACCATTGCTCCTCGGCGGTGACCGTCGGCGAAGGGCCAAGTCGGCCCGCGTCGGCGTTCCGCTCGAACTTTTCACCACGGAATGGTGCCGGCATCGTTCGAGAACGTGCCGGTGGGACCGTCGTCGCCGAGCAACGCGAGCCGCACTGGCTGTTGCGCTGCTTCGTCAACCGTGCGCGGGCCGCTGTGGCCGTTCAGGTCGGTCGCGGTGTGTCCCGGACATGCCGCATTGACCTTGATCTTCGTGTCCGCGAGCTCCTGGGCAAATGCCACGGTGACGGCGTTGAGCGCGCTCTTCGAGGGGCCGTAGGCCACGCCGCCGATGCCGCGCATCGGGAAGGCAGGATCGGTGATGGCGGTGAGCGAACCGAGGCGGGTGGAGACGTTGACGATGCGGCCCGCGGGCGCCGCGCGCAGCAGCGGCAGCATGGCTCGAGTGACGGCGATCACGCCGAAGACATTGGTTTCGAACACGGCGCGGACATCGTCGATGGGTGTCGTGCTCGCGGTGCCGAAGGTGGCGATGCCAGCGTTGTTGACGAGCACGTCTAGGCGCCCGAGCTCGCGTTGGATGCGGCTGACGGCGGCAGCGATCGAATCGGCGCGGGTGACGTCCAGCGGGCAGGCGCGAGCATCGCCCGCGATGCGTTGGGCGGCGGCTTCGCCACGCGCAGCGTCTCGTGCGCCGACCAATACCGTGAGACCGCGCGCGGCGAGAGCGCTCGCGATGGCGTGACCGATACCCTTGTTGGCGCCGGTGACCAGCGCGACCTTGTTTTCGTGCATGGTTCGGACATAGCCAGCAGGGCAGGCGCCGCCTTGGCGATTCTTGGCGGGAAATTCGGCAACTGGTGCCAAGAATGTCCAAGCGCCGCGCCGCGCGCGCACGTAAGGTGCCGAGGTGGCGGCTCGCAAGCATGTCCTCCCCGTGTCCGTTCCCGGCCTCCGCGCGCTGCGCTGGTCGAGCGACGAGCTCTACGTCGGAATGAAGGAGTCGTACACGATCACTCGCGTCGAGGCGGGGCGTTCCTCCTTTTTGACCCGCGGCCAGGTGTGGTCGAGCGCGCCTGGCTCGCTCCGAATCCAGGCGCCCGGCGACGTCGTGCGTGACCTCGCCCGAGATGGCACCGCGACTTATCAGATCATCGTGTTTTCGCCGTGCGCGGTGGACGGCGTGAACGACGACGTCCGCATCCATTCGCATCTCGAGGCGGGGGATCCGCGCGGCGCGGCGTTCCAGCGCTTGCACGACGCCGTGAAGGCGGGTGCAGGGCGGCTGGCCCTCGAGGTCGCAGTCACCGAGGCGACCTTGGCGTTCGCCGCCATCCAGGGCGCGAAGTGCGAGCAGACGCGTGCCGTGCGTCGCGTGCTCGAGCACCTGCGCGACCGCCTCGATGCCGAAGTGACGCTCGACGCGCTCGCCGACCACGCTGGCATCGATAAGTTCCACTTGTGCCGCGCCTTCCGTGCGCAAGTCGGCCTGCCACCTCATGCCTACCTCACGCGACTACGCATCATGCGCGCGAAGGAACTCCTAACCGCAGGCGTGAAGCCGAGCGAAGTCGCGCAACGAGTCGGGCTCTACGATCAGAGCCAGTTGAACCGGCACTTCCGGCGTCTCGTCGGCACGACCCCCGGCGCCTACGCACGCGAGCACGGGGATTGCTAGTTTCAACCACGGATGACCCACGCCCGGTGAGTCTGAGATACCGAAATGGCGTTCGATCACTACGGTGACCTTGAGCCCTGCCAGCCCCAAGTCCGATCCGCCGAGCGCCGCGCGCGGCCAAGACACCGCCTTGCGCTACCCAGAGGCAGCAGCGAGCGGATGATGAAGTCGGTCGCATGACGCCGTGACTCTCGCGTCCGACCGGGTGTGCCTCGCTGTGCCACCTCACCCTCGGATGGAGGCCGGATCGCGACGAAAAGCCTTGAAGCGATGCGCCGGATTCACGGCACACCATTTGCTGGGAATTGCCAGCAATGGCCCGATCGCGCGTGTCGAAGCTCATCGCGCTCCCCACTCACGCAGACGCACTACGGGCGTCGCTGCTGCTATCGCTCGGGCTGTCACCGCTAGCGTGCGGAGGCACGGCGCTGACCACATCCAACGGCGACGGCGGGAGTTCGGCGCAGGCAGGCGCGAATGCCCAAGGAGGCACGAACCCTGTGGGCGGCATGACGAGCGGGGGTGCTGGGTCGACCGGCGGAACGGGCTCGCCGCGCAGTTGTGAGAATCCGACGGTCAGTCCGGTCACCAAGCTAACCAACTGTTCCAACGGGCTCAGCCATCGGGCAGAGGCAACGGCTTGCACCTACACGAGTCCCCCTCCGCCGAGCGCGGGGGGTGAAGGGGGTGGAGGGGGTGAAGCCAGCGCAGGAGGCTCGACCCCTTGCACCGGCAGTGCCGATTGTTCGACGCTGTTGCGCGGCTACTGTGAGTTTGGAGGCGACGCGGAGTCGGTTTGTCGCTCGGGCTGCCTCACTGACGCCGACTGCGGTGGCGGCGTGTGCCTGTGCGACGGGACCAGCCCTGGCCGCTGCACGAGCGGCGATTGCCACGTAGATGCCGATTGCGGCAAAGACGCTTTCTGCGCGCCCGTGCCCCCGCCCCCCGGTTGTGGCTCGCCAGTGTTTCGCTGCGTCACGCTCCAGGACGAATGCTCGACGGATGCCGACTGCGCGCCGCTCGACCGAGATTGCCGCGTCCAAATTGGTCGGCGAACCTGCGTGGACACTCGGGTGTGCGGTCGCCCGTTCCTCGTCGCCGAAGCCCCGCGCCTGGCCGCCACCGCAGCGCGCGCTGATTGGCTCGACACGACGCTCATTCCGGATTCGAGCAACCTCACGCCGATCGAGCGCGCACAGCTCAGCGCGTACTGGGCGCGCCTCGGCCAAATGGAACACGCCTCGATCGCCGCGTTTGCACGCTTCAGTCTGCAGCTCTTGTCGCTCGGCGCCCCGAGCCGGTTGGTCGAGGCCTGCAACCGCGCGCTCGCGGACGAAACCGCGCACGCACGCAGCTGTTTCGCGCTCGCCAGCGCTTACGGCGGCACGGCTGTCGGTCCCGCGCCGCTCGACATCGAGCACTGTTTCGATGATCCGAGCCTCACCGGCATCGCCAAGCTCGTCTTGCGCGAAGGCTGCTTGGGCGAAACCGTCGCGGCGCTCGAGGCCGTCGCGGCCGCCGAATGCGCCGTCGATCCAGCAGTACAGAGGGCTCTGACGCGCATTGCTCGTGACGAGCAGAACCACACGGGGCTCGCCTTCCAATTCCTGCGCTGGGCGCTCTCTGTCTCGTCTCCTGAAGTACGCCGTGAGCTCGCTCGCGAAGCCGCTCAACGACTCGCGGACTTCGAGAACAGTGCGCAGCAGGGCGAACGTTCTGCCACCGATCAGCGGCTCGCCGCACATGGCTTACTCGGCACAGACGCGCTCCGAGACGTGCACTTGGCCGCCGTCCGTGACGTGTCTCGGCCGCTACTCGCCGCGCTCTTCGACTTCGAAGCATCCAAAGCAGCCAGCGCCGTGTAGATTCCTTCGAGCAAACGCTGCCCAAGCACTTGGGACCGAAGTCGCTCAATCAGCATCTCATTCTCGTTCGTGCCGCAATTGCTGCGCTGTTGAGGGCGCATATCCAGGTTGCGTGAAACTCAAGCTCGACGAGAACATCCCGCAGTCGGCCGGGACGAGATTGGCCGCACTTGGCTATGATGTCGATACGGTGCTCGACGAGCAGCTTGGCGGTCGAAGCGACGAAGACGTCTGGGCCGCAGCGCAAGCCGAGGGACGCTTCGTCACACAAACGACCTCGACTTCTCGGACACGCCGAAGGTCTTGCCGGGCAAGCACGCGGGTGTGTTGACTTAGTTGCGCGGGGGCGCAACTACGCGTGGGCAACCGTGTGTACGGTGCCGATTGAGGTCCGGGTTGCCTAGATCAGCGCCGCGCGGCGCGGTACAGGGCGAAGACCACGGCGCTGGGGACGAGCACCGTGCCACCTGAGGCAATTTGCCGGTAGCTCGCTGCCAGGCGTTGATATTAGCGAAACCCGACTCGGAGCTTGCCGTTTGCTACGAAAAGCAGACGAACATAGCGAGTTTCGCGGATACTGCATGGTCCCCTGAGGAGGTGGCTGATGCGATTGCTATTCGTTCCGTTGTGTTTGTTGGTTGCGGGCTCGGTGCGGGTCTGCAGTAACGAGGAAAAATCGAACGCCGGGGCGGTCGCGAGTGCAGAGGTGCACAGCGCGCCTACCGCTAGCGCGGAGCTCAAGGCGGTTCTGCCTCGCCCGCGCATCGGTGGCAGCGTCGCAAGTGCGGGCGATCTGTCCGTCGAGGTGGCGTTCCACGAAGGCGGTATAATCGAAGCGCTGGTCAGTGATGTGAAGGGGCTACCGATCGACGAAGGCGTGAAGCTTTCGGCCTTGGTCCGAACTGCGGGCGGCGCGAGCGAAAAGATCAGTCTTTCGTTCGTGCCGACGCGCGCTCGTTTCGAAGGGCATAGCAAAGCCGGCGTCGAGCTCGCAACAGGGCCCGTGGCAGTATCAGTCGAGGTAGGCGGCAAGGTGCACAGTTGCGAGTTGGGTGTCGGTGTCGTGCTGCCGCGGCCGAAGGTCGGCGGCCACGTGCTCGCAGCGGGTGCCTTCAGCGCGGAGGTTTTGGCCCACCGCGGCGGCGAGCTGCAGGCCTTCGTGCGCGATAGCGCTGGCGCCGAAGTGAAAGGGAACGCAAGCGCGCGCTTCCTGGTCAGGTGTAGGGCGAAAGGCGGCGCCACAGAGGAGGTTGCGCTGCACTTCGATATCTCGCACTCCTGCTTTTCCGGCAAGGCCGAGGCGGGCGTCGAGCCCGAGCCCGGGCCACTCGAATTCGTGGTCGACGCCAAGGTCGGAGGAGGCATCGGTGGGCTCGAAAGCATCGCGCTCACGGTCGATGCCAGTCACGGGGGACAGCTTGTCACTGTCGGAGACTATTCGCTCGAGCTGGTCGCGAAGGGCGGCGAGCTCAAAGCTTTCGCGTTCGATGCCTTGGGCAAGGTCCAAACAGCGGGCGATCTGGACGTGAAGCTGGACGTCGGGGCTGGCACCGCCTCGAAGCTGGCCCTGGTCTGGGGTGCACCGTGCCTTTGCTACAAGGCAAATCTTGCCGGAAATCTGGACCTCTCGCTGCAGCCCATTCGTGTTTCCCTGGCGGCGGGCGGCAAGCTGTTCTTCGGGTCGGTCGCATCGCTGCAAGCAGCGGCGAAGGCGGCTCTGAAAGCCGATGCCAGGCTCGACGCCACGTCCAACGTCGACGCTGACGCCAAGCTAGCGGCGCAGGCCAGCGCCAAGGTTGACCCGAAGCTCGACGCCAAGGCGAGTGCCAGTGCGGCCAAGGGCGCCAGCGCTGCTGTCAAAGTCACGCCGCCCAAGGTGAGCGTGTCCAGCAATTCGGCCGCAAATGCAGGCGCCAAGGCTGGTGGCGGGGCGAAGGCTGGATTCAGCTTCGGTACCAAGTAGCAACTCTGTCGATGATGGTGACGCCCAGCTCGTGCTGCGCGTTGCCGAGAGCCGCGTGGTAAATGCGTAATCACGCTCCAACGCCGCATCTGATGTGCAGGCCGAAGTCGAAGCGAGGTTTCCACCAGACGGGCTCAGGGCTCGCTTGTTAGCTCGCCGGCCTGCAGGGCAATGATTCGGCTCGCGGCTGACGAGCACTTCAACAATGAGATCGTGCGGGCGCTACGCCGGACCGTCCCGGACGTGAGTATCGTCGGTGTCCGAGAAGCCGGTCACGCCGGTCTTCATTTGCCCAGGACATTCTTCCGGAGAAGACTTTGGCGTTGCTCGAACGCAATGTCTTTCAGTTCGTGCAGCAACGAGCGCGGCTTCGAAAAGCGGGCATGAGCTCGAAGAAGGGGCTCTTGTTCGATGGGCCACCCGGCACGGGCAAGACGCACACGATTCGCTATCTCTCGCGCATTCCGGAGCACACGACACTGCTGGTTACGGCCGAGCAAGTCACGCTAATCGCGGAGTACATGGCACTGGCCCGTCTGCTCAGCCCGACGATCGTCGTCATCGAGGACGTCGATTGATCGCTCGCGATCGCGCGGAGCTGTCGACGCCCGGGCAGGAGAGCCTTCTGAATCGATTATTGAACGAAATGGACGGACTACGCGAAAACAGCGAAGTGTTGTTTATCCTCACCACCAATCGACCGGAAGCACTCGAAGCCGCGCTCGCTGGGCACCCCGGGCGCATCGACCAAGCGATCGAATTCCCTCTGCCCGACGAAGTGGGCCGCGGGCGCCTGCTAGAGCTCTATCGTTCCGGGTTGACGTTGCCGAAAACGCTCTCGAAAACCTTGGTGCGCCGAACCGAGGGAACGAGCGCGCCCTTCATCAAGGAATTGATGCGACGGAGCGCGCAGTTTGCATTCGAGCGAACGGCCACAGGCAAACAACTCGCCGCCGAGGACGTGGAAAATGCGCTTCGCGAGCTGTTGTTCGAGGGCGGGAGCTTGAATGTGCGGCTGCTCGGAGCGCGAGCGGCCTCTCCCGAGTAGCTCGCGTTGGGTTCGCGATGAGGCGCGAGTACAAACGCAAAAACGCGGAGTCAGCTTTCGCTAACTCCGCGTTTTCATTCTTCGTTGCGCGGGGAGGATTTTAACCTCCGACCTTCGGGGTATGAGGCGAAAATCGGGCCAATTCGATGAGCGTCAAGGGTCCGACCATTACACGTAAGTAATGAACAGACGCGGGAATCGTCGTCATCGCAACATCACGGGTCGTCACGCGATGTCACGTCGGTTCCGATCGGCGTAGCAACGTCAGGTCAACGGACGTAGTGCGGGCAAGGCGCCGTCGGTGGGTCAGGACTGGATGAACGCGAGCAGGTCCGGGTTGAGGATGTCCGCGTGTGTGGTCAGCATGCCATGGGGGTAGCCGGCGTAGGTCTTCAACGAACCTTTCTTGAGGTGTTCGACAGCGCGTGGCACGGCGCTGGCGAACGGGACGATCTGGTCGTCTTCGCCGTGCATGACGAGGACAGGAACAGTGATCGCCTCCAGGTCAGCGGTGTAGTCCTCGAGCCAAGTGAGGACGGTCTCGTAGTGGGCCTTGGCACTTCCGGCCATCCCCTGGCGCCACCAGTTCGCGATGATCGCCTCCGAGGGCTTCGCACCCGTGCGGTTGTAGCCGTAGAACGGGCCCTCGGGCACGGCGCGGTAAAACTCCGCGCGGTTGGTCAAGATGCCTTTTTGCACGGCTTCGAACCACTCCTTGGGCTGGCCCGCGGGGTTCTCCAGGGTCTGGACCATGTTCGGCGTCAACGACGCCACCAGGACCGCCTTGGCGACGCGCTCCTGATGGGCCGCGACGTAGCGGGTCACCTCGCCGCCGCCAGTCGAGTGGCCGATGTGCACCGCCTTGCGCAGGTCGAGGTGATTGGTGAGCGCCGCCAGGTCCGCGACCCAATGCTCCATGTCGTTGCCCGTGCTCACCTGGTCAGAGCGACCGTGCCCGCGTCGGTCGTGGGCGATGACACGGAATCCGCGTTGAACGAAGAACGTCATCTGGGCGTCCCAGTCGTCGGCCGTCAACGGCCAGCCGTGGCTAAACACGATCGGCTGACCAGAACCCCAGTCCTTGTAGAAGATCTCGACACCGTCAGAAGTAGTGATGGTAGGCATGGCTCGTTCCTTTCTGCTTTGCGAGTTGAAAATTGTGGGTGGAGTGCTTGTGGTCGCAGATTCTGTAGGCCTTCACGGACGGCGTCGTCGTCGACCACGAAGACGACGCTGTCCGTGCTTGGCTCGAGTCTCGAGCGCTCCCGCGACTGCCGTGCGTGTGGATCGATCGCTCAGGAAAGCTCCGGTTCGACAAATGGCGCCCGAATATCGTGAGAAAAAAACGATGTTTGGCTTGGTTTGCTTGGACATTTGTCGCTCCGTTTTCAGGTTTGCGGCCGCCACCTCGGCCGTGCTGAATCAATGCTCTGGAACGGGAACTAGGACCAATACTTTGCGCCCCCCAGCCATGCCTTTCGAGTATAGCTAGTGCAGTGGAACTTCGACATTTGCGCTACTTCGTCGCGGTCGCCGAGGAAGGCAGCTTCAGCCACGCAGCCGAGCGGCGGCTGCACACCGCTCAGCCTTCCTTGAGCCGGCAAATTCGCGATCTCGAGCTGGAGCTCGGTGTGCAGCTGCTCGAGCGCAAGGCGCGCGGCATCTTGCTGACTGCCGCGGGCCAAGTTTTTTTCGACAACGCGCGCCTCGTGTTGATGCAACTCGAGGCCACGATCGAGGCCGCGCGCCGTGCAGGGGGACCGCCAAAGCCGGGATTCGTCGTGGGCTTCGTCGCCGGCCATGAAGTGATCTGGCTGTCCGAGACGCTGCGCATCCTGCAAGCGGAAGCGCCCGCTACCGACATCACCATTTCCTGTCTTTCGTCGCCCGAACTCGCCAACGCGCTGATGCAGAATCGGGTGGATGTGGCGTTCATGCGTCGCGAGGCACAGACTGCGGGGCTCGCCTTCAAGTTGCTGATCAAAGATCCGCTGGTAGTCATTCTCCCCGCGAACCACCGACTAGCCAAGCATCGGACGATCAAAGCGCGGGAACTCGCGCGCGAGAGTGTCATCGCTGGTTCGACGAAACTCGCGCCGGTGGTGAAGTCCGCGGTGCAGGAGTACGCAGCCAGCGTCGGGTTGAAACTGAATCAGGAGTATGACGTCGAGAGTCTCTCCGGGGGAATGTCGTTCGTGGCATCCACCGGCCATTTGATGCTGCTTCCCAAGTACGTTACGAGGCTGCTCGTCCCGTCCGTGGTCGCCCGTCCCTTGGCAGGAGAGTCGCCCACCGTGGACTTGGTGCTGGGCTACAACAAATCGAACACGTCTGCCTTGCTCAAGCGGTTTCTGGCTCGCGTGGACGACTTGGTTTTGGGGGTTCAAAAGCAGAACTCGGAATCTGAGCGCAAGCGCACGACCAAACGGCCAAGCGCCAAGCGCCCGCGCCGGCCGACCTGAAACCTCCCTCCGGTCGAACGCGCGTTGCCGCTGGGGCGGATGGCGATAGGTTCCAGTTCCCGCGTGGATGACGAGTGTCCGATTGCACTTGGAGTTGACCACCCGTTTGCAACGAAGTTGACGACCCCCTGATCAGGGAAGTTGACCACCCGTTTGCACGGGAAGGTGACCAGGGATGATCCGCGGGATTGACCACCATTTGCATGGTGGTCAAGTTCCCTGGCAGGGGGGGAGCGGCGACGCGCACAGGACCTACTGGGCATGGCACTGGTGCCAGCCATGGCCAGAGACAGGAAGACCGCGCGTATGCAAAAGCAGATCAAGGTGTTGTTGAGCCAGGGCCTCTCAATCCGGAAGGTTGCGCTGGCGCTGGGGATATCGCGTCAGACGGTGCGCAAGTTCGGGATGGATCAGCCCGCGGATGCGAGCGGTGCTGGCGCTGCTACGGGCAAGCCGGCTTGGGATGCCGCCATCGACTGGGAAGACGTGGCGAAGCAGGCCGCGGGCGCCGCGACCATCCGCGTGGTCGACCACCGCGGTTGTGCGCAAGGTGGTTTCGACTGCGAAAGACTTGCTGTGGTCAATGTGGTCGAGGACCAAGCGATCGCACACTTTCGCGACTGCCCGGCGCGGATCGCGTGGGGATTGCCCGATAGCTACCGAGGTGTGAGTACAACGGCCGATTCTTCCGTCCGGGGGAAGCCGCCAAACCACAAAAGTAAAAAGGCCCCGCTTTCTCGGGGCCTTTTCGTCAGTTTGCGCGGGGGCGCAACGCGGGCTGTATACCGCGATATTGTTGAGCTTTGATCGGAAGCTTGTTGCCTGACTTTGGGCTTGCCTCGTAGGACGCCGGCAGCTGCCGCTGCTAGACTCGTCCGTCATGGCTGAGCCAGCTCGAGAGCGTGCCATCTACAGCGATTTGAACGGCATCCCCGACCACGTTGTCGCTGAGATCCTGGACGGCGAATTGTTCACGAGCCCCCGACCCGCACCGCGCCATGCGCGTGCTGCATCGAGCTCGGGCGGCGAACTCTATGGCCCCTTCGACCGAGGTCGGGGCGGACCTGGAGGTTGGATCATTTTGGACGAGCCCGAGCTTCACTTGTCTGGTAACGCCCTGGTCCCCGACCTCGGCGGCTGGCGTCGTGAACGTATGCCAGTGCTTCCGGAGGCGACCGCCTTCGAGCTCGCGCCGGATTGGGTGTGTGAAGTCCTTTCGCCGTCGACGGCGCCACTCGATCGCACGCGGAAGCTTCCCATCTCTGCGCGCGAGAGAGTCGGGCACGTATGGCTAGTCGACCCGGCGCTGAAAACGCTGGAAGCGTTGCGTCTCGACGGCGCCGGCTATCGGAGCCTAAGCGCATGGCACGGTGATGCCATCGTGCAGGGCGAGCCCTTCGAGGAGTACGCGCTGCATCTTGCCGACTTGTGGTCTACTTAACGCGCAACACGCGCTGAATACTGCGGATTTATAGCACAAAAGCAAACCCCATGGACGCGAACTCAACGATCGTTGCCATGTCACGTTGTCCGCAGGAGTTTCTCGGAGTGCGGACGATGATCGCAGTGCAGCCGCTCTCGGCGAGCACGTTCGTGGAGCGCACATTTCAGAATTTGAAGCTCGATCCCAAAGAGGGCGCCAAGCTTTTCGACCAGAAGATTTTTCTCATGACTGGCTTTCACATAGACGAGCTGAGCCGCCATACCGTAAATTGCAGGGAACTGCTGGATCGTCGTGGGCACGCTCAGCCGCGCTTCCGGAGACATATTCCAAGTCAGCGCTTCAGAAACGGCGCTCACCGGAGCGGACTCTCCAGGTTGAGCATGCGAACCGCAGCTCATGGTGAAAGCAAGGTACATCAATCCAAACAGCGAATTTTAACTTGTCATGATGAGTTCCTGACCAAATCAACCAAGTGGGCCCGATGGGAAGCGACGCCGGTACGCCGTTTGTTCAGAGTGCGAACAGTATTCCGGCGAGCGCCGACGGCTGACTCACGTTTCTGCCCGACGCCTCGTCTTACCTCCCCCAAAACCTCGAAGAGGTTCGAACCGATTCCGTTTGCGCACAATGCGCACAAGCTCGAACCACGACTGAAACAAACGCACCCCAGGGCCGCCGCGATGGACGCCAGCGCCGACGAGCCGCATCGTTGCATTTCGTCCCATAGGTTTTTTTACAGTCGACTACCGTAATTGCAGGTATCGTCGTCCCAGTCGAAAGTCGATTCTTGCAGCCTGACGACGCGCGCTCGGGTGTCCATCTTCGCTGAGTCCATCTTCACCACGAGGACGATGTCCGCCGGTGCCTCGGAAACTTCGACGGAAACCACAGGCCCCATCGAGGTGACGATCCTGGCCGGGCGCTTTTACGCCATTGGCGTGTCGCTACCAGCGGGCGCCCGGTACAACTTCCAGCAGCAAGCCACGAAGAGCCTGCCACTTGATGTTTACTTCGGGCGGCTGACGTCGGCGGCAGTGGTACAGTCTGCAGGTTCGTCGGCAGCGATCGGTTATCCCGCGCCCGATACCTTCTTGATCGCTCAAGCAATCACGACGAAGTTGTGAGTGGGCCTGGTTTCTCGGCGGGGGCTGCGCCCGGCGCCGTCTGCCCCGTTTCGCGTTCAGTGCGACAACGCAATAGCACCTAGTCAATTTCGCGGGCTCTTTCGATTAATGACGACCGAGACCGCGGCGCATCTAGACTTCGAAATATGACTCGCGGCTATCACTCTCAACGCTTCTTCCTGGCCCTATTCCTAGCTGCGGCTTGCAGCGACGGAGGGCACGGTGTCGACGAGTCACCTAGCAACTACGGCGGGGGCGGATCTACCGGTCACGTGAGTGCAGCGGGCGCTCCAGCTGGCGGGAGCATCAGTGCGGGCGGCGCGACCGCCGCCGGAGGGATGCGCACGAGCGGAGGGGACGCCGGTGCGGCCCACGCGGGCGCTTCGGAGATGGGAGGCGGTCGTTGCGATTCCAGTGCTGGAGCTGGGCTCGGTGGCACTGAAGCTGGCGGTAGCTCGAACGCGCTCGGCGGCAGCGGTGGGCTCGGTGGAAGCACTGGATTCGGTGGTAGCATTGGGCTCGGCGGGAGCAGTGAAGTCGGCGGCGGCAGTGGGCTCGGCGGCGGCAGTGGGCTCGG